>Ga0182015_10000251_pt1 | contig 77356 bp, 66 predicted proteins | sample 712P3MmetaG_FD_120478 | JGI IMG/M metagenome (GOLD analysis project Ga0182015, IMG submission 120478) | Permafrost microbial communities from Stordalen Mire, Sweden - 712P3M metaG | ecosystem: Environmental > Terrestrial > Soil > Wetlands > Permafrost | place: Sweden: Stordalen | collected...
CACGGGCACAGTTTTTTCCGAATAACCATAAAAGATCGGATTTTCGGGATGGACGATGTCTGCATCGACAATCGGACCTGGAGCGTAGAAGTGCGCGCTGGTGGTGCTGGTTTCGATGGTGGGCGTGAGGCCGAAGTCGGGAGGGAACGCGCTGGACGTGCCCAGAGTCACGAGCAAACCGCCTGCTTCAGTGAACCTCTGCAACTCGACCACACCTGCTGCGCCCATCCCTCCGGAGATATCGTCCGACGAGCCGTAATCTCCGAGAAATTTGAACTTATCGGTCTTTTTATAGTCCAAGGGTTTGTCGGCTTTCGGGATGTCGATGACCAGGGCCTTCGCGGACCTTGCCTGGTTGGGGATCAGGATCAGGTCGTAGTCTTTCGCGAGATTGCCCTGGAGCACGCGCTCTTTGAAGATCAGGTCGTAGGGGACCTTGTACTGGTCGAAGGTGTAGCGGACCCAGCCTACGTCCTGCGTGCCCGCCCACGTACTGAAGATGGCGAGGCGCGGCAGAGCGGCTTCATGCGTGGCCACCTGGGGAGAGGCAGCGAGGCCGGTGACATCCAAGCCCAGGCTTGCGGCGAGGGGCTTCAGGGTTGAAGCGGCCTTCGCCGGGACGAGGAATGTGCCGGCGGCAAAGTCGATGCCTGCCGCTTTGAACGGCTTCTCTGCGATCTGCACGGTGACGTCTTTGAGGCCATAACGAAGCGTGACCATGTTGGGTGAGCCGTGATCCGGCACTGCATAGATAGCGGCGGCGGGCACATCCTTCAGCTTTCCCTCAGGGGTGTACTGGCCGGAAGGGTCGACGGCGAGAGGGTCGACGGCAAGGGCCTGCACCGCGATATCCTTTGTGGGCTTGATGGTTGTGTTAGTCATCAAGCTCATGGTCCATGCGCTGTCGTCGTAAGTGGTAAGGTCCGGGTCTGGGTCGGTCTGTTTGCCGAGCAGCGTCTTTGCCAACGGACCGTAGGGCTGGTTGGTTTTCACGATGAGCGATCCGGCCGGATACTCGCCGTCGCTGAGCTTGATGGGAGCCTTCGCGCGGCCGACCTCAATACCCTGCATGCGAAGGATGTGGATGACAAACGCAACGCGGGTGGGGTCTTCCTGATCCGCGGGCAGGATAAAGCCGTAGGGCTCTTCTTTGGTGCCGGCGGAGACCGCATTGCGGCTCTTGGCGTAGTAGTTTTCAAGGATGACCTGAGGAAAGGCGGCAACGAACTGGAGCGAGTTAAGGACGCCGGTCTCCGCGTAGTTGGTGTTATCGCGCATGGACCACAGGACGTGTGCATAGGGCGGGTTGGGACGGAACCACTGACGCTTGGTGAAGTCGCCAAGGCCGCCTCCAGCGCCTCCGCCGAGGATGGCCGGGCTGGACGGCGGCGCGATGGCGCGCTCCATGGTAGTGGCGCCGGCGTTGCCGAAGATTTCGTAGAAGCGCATCAGGCCGTTGTGATTTGTAGCCATGATGGCTACGTAACCCGGCGACCATGCGTCGACGTAGCCATGATTCCAGACGCCGGGCATGCCGTATTTAGTGAGCTGAGACATATCCCAGTTAGCAAACATGGGTAGCTCGCCATAGACAATCGGATCCCACAGGGGGTTCTGCGGCGCCTGGCCGCTGTAAATGTAGAGAAACGGCACCGACTCGTGGAGGTCGTGAATGATGGGCGGATGCCAATCGAGATACCACTTCAGAAAGTTCTGGTTGGCCATACCGGCGTAATTAATGTCGCGGTTGTCATCGTGTTTGGTGTACTTGCCCCAGTAGGGCACGCCGGTCATTTTTTCGTAGTCGGTGATGTCGATGTTGTGGGCGAAATACCAGTCGATGGAGCGGTCGCGTCCATCGGGATCGGCAACCGGCATGATGGCGACGATGACGTTCGATCGAATGCTCTGCGTGAGCGGCGAGTCTTCTGTGACCAATCGATAGGCCAGTTCCATCAGCATTTCCGGCGGCCCCAGCTCGGCGCTGTGCAGGCCTCCGGAAAGTGTATAAATCGGCTTGGTTTTCGCGATCAGGTCGTGGGCTTCTGCGTCGGTGAGGCCACGCGGGTCCGCAAGCCGGGCGAGATTCTTACGGTTCTCATCGAGGTGGGTGATGGAGTCCTCTGAACCCACGAAGACGATGACGGAGTCGCGGCCTTCCTCGGTCTTGCCGATACGGATCACTTTGACGCGTCCGGAGTGCGCAGCCAGGATGTCGTAATAGCGAAGCACATCGGCGTAATACGTGAGTTCTTTGGGCGCGCCAATGTGATGACCAAGCACATCTTTGGGCGAAGGCACACCTGAACTCGCGGGAAGATGATCGACGAGAGGGCTGCCGAACTCCGGCTTGGTGGTCCATTCCTTGACGCGCGCCGCGTAATCGGGATCCATACCCTGAGTGGGGGCCTGGGGCGCGGTTTGGGCCGGGGACGGGATAGAAAAAACAGCAAGTGAAACGAAGAGCACCACAGAGAGGTGCCTGGACATGGGCTGGGTCTCCAATGCAGAAAATCTTCGCCCCATAGTAACGCGCTCGAAGCCGAGCAGCAGGAGGTCGAATGAAGCGGCAGCGGAGAGGTTTGGCGTTTTGTGGTGTTCACTCCGGGCACAGAGTGGCTCGCGAAGCTCTTATCTGTATCCTGCGAGATTGTTCGGAAGCAGAAAAGTCAGGCCGTGGGGTTGCGGAGTCGGCTGTTTTTTTTCATTCAAGTTAAGCCGTAACTTGCCGAAGAAGAGCGCAGACGTGCGACGGGCGCGGCTCGGGAGACCCCTTTTGGCTGCAGGGGGCGTTCGGTGGACTGTTGCTGTCCGCGGCCTCCGGATTGGATGGGGGCAACGGAGTGAGAAGCCGGACGCGGGACGAGACGCTGTCGGGCGGATCGAGGTTGGGAGCGATGATGGCTCGCGCGATGCGGTATTTTCGGATACTGCTGATAATTCTGGGCGGCACAACGCCGGGGATTGTGGGCGGGTACGTAAGCGGGCGTTTGTGCAGCGTCCGGGCAGCCCGGGATCAGGCAGGGCAGGACGCTGGCCGGGTGCTGGAGGAGAGCGAGGCATCGGGGGAGGAATTGCGCACGACCCTGGCAACGGTAGATGCCTCTCCCTATCCCGCCTGCTCGGATGCGGACATTGGGGTCCTGCGCGCGCTGCTGTATGACACGGAATACGCCAAGGATGCGGGACGTATGCATGAGGGCAAAATACTCTGCTCCGCCAATCTGGGGCGTGCGTGGCGCGGGTTTACGGCAGCCAGGCCCACATTTGTGCAGCGGGACGGTTCGCTTCTCTACCGGGAACTGGCGCCTTACGAGGGAAGGGAGCCACCGGCGGTGACTCTGGGGATGGGGGACGCTTACGTTGTTTTTACGCCGACGACGCTTCTTCAGGCGGAGTCCGCGCCACTCCACTTCACGGAAACCGTGATCGACGCTCCGACGGGCCGGGTAGGGACGCTGGGTGGCGAAGCACTTCCGGCGGGGGGCCCGGAGCCTTTGACGGATGGACATGAACGGCGGGGGGCGGAAATCTATGCGATTCGGTGTTCGCAGCGGTTTCTGAACTGTGTCACGGTATTCACGTCGACGGCGGAGGTAATGGGGGCGAATCGCAGGTTTCTGTTGACAAACATGGATCTGGGCGCGGTGCTGGGTGCGTGTATCGGGCTAATGGCCCTGCTCTTTCGGGATCGCAACGCCGGCATCGACCATCAGCTGCGGAGGGCGATCCGAAAGGGCAAGGTGCGTGTGGTATACCAGCCGCTGGTGAACCTGGCGACGCGGCAGGTCATCGGCGCGGAAGCGCTGGCGCGCTGGACGAATGAGGACGGCATCGACCTGAGTCCCGCGCTATTCATACCGGTGGCGGAGAAGCACAACTTCGTGCAGAAGATCACCGGGTATGTGCTGGAGAGGGCCATTCGGGATTTTGAGGAGACGTTTCGGCGGAATCCGGATTTCCGTGTGAGCATCAACGTAACGGCGCGGGATCTGAAAGATCCGGGTTTTCCGGCCGAGGTGAACCGGGTGATCGAGGCTCATGGGCTGGCACCGAGGAATATCGCGCTGGAGATCACGGAAAGCGCGACTGTGGCTAACAGCTCGGCGATTGAGGCGATCCGGCAGCTTCGGCAGACGGGGCACAGCGTGCATATCGACGATTTCGGCACCGGATATTCGAGCCTGAGTTATCTGGGCGAGCTGTCGGCGGACGCGATCAAGATCGACCGGTCGTTCACACAATCGATTGGAACGGGAACGGCGGTGATTGCAATCCTGCCGCAGATTCTGGCCATGGCGGAGGCGCTGCACCTTCAGGTGATTGTGGAAGGGGTCGAAACTCCGGAGCAGGCCGCTTACTTTGCGGCAGGGGATTTTTCGACTCTTGGGCAGGGATGGTTGTTCGGGCGGCCGGTGAGCGCCAGCGACTTTATGCGGTTGCTCGAACCGGAGGCATCGGCGGATGCGGGCTCAGCAAGAGAACTGGCCAGCACCGTGGGGAGTAAGACGGTTGCGGTGCGTCACGGGCCGAATCCGCCGCAGGGCTGTGGAGACCCCTGAGAACAGGGTGGATGTTTGCAGGAGGACGCGGCGGTGGGTTCGGTCGTCCTGGGAGCTGGAGGCGAAGAGGGAGGCGGTCTGAAGAAAAATCAACGAGGCCACCTGCCGTACATCTTGACGAGGAGGCCTCGTTGTCCGAGGAGAGTTGCTGTGTGAGAAGCCCGCCGGGACCCCTCACGCTATACTTGGACCCCTCGTCGTCAGCAAAGTTGCGGATTCTCAAGGGTTTTTTAACCGCTTATAAATCATGGACTTCCGTGGGAGGCCTCATCCCACGTCGGCTTCATACCGATACGCCGAAGTGGTATTCAGTCTGGGGGTGCCGGGGGTGAGAATTCAGGTATTGCCGTGGAAACGATTATTCGCCAGGCAAATGGAATCCGCATGCTTGACGCACTCGTCATCTGTTTGTTTCTCGCCATGGTACTGACACCGGCGGTGGTTGCAGCGCGCAGTGGCGATGGATCCAACCCGGATAAGTAACCACGAACCGCTCCGGGGTCACTCGAACGACTCCCCTCCGTAACACGACCCTGGCACCACACACAAATCGGCCTTCGCCTTCGCGCCCCCCATCGAATACACTGGGGTTTAACCACAATGAGGGCACCACGATGCTTGTCGTGATGAAGGCGCAGGCGACCAAAGAAGAAATCCAGGCGGTCTGCGAACATATCGAGGCGCTGGGCTATCGCCCCCATCCGCTGCCTGGGGCGCAGCGCACTGCTATCGGCATCACCGGGAATCAGGGCGAGGTCGATCGCGGGAATATCGAGGCGTTGCCGGGTGTCGCGGAAGTCATCCGTGTCTCAAAGCCGTACAAACTGGTGAGCCGCGACGTAAAGGAAGAGGACACGGTCATCCGATTCGCCGGGACCGATGCGACGATTGGCGGCGCGAAGCTGGCGATGATCGCCGGGCCGTGCTCGATCGAGTCGCGGGAACAGGCTTTCGCCATTGCCGAGCAGGTGGCACTGGCGGGGGCGCAGTTCTTCCGGGGCGGGGCGTACAAGCCGCGGACTTCTCCTTATGCGTTCCAGGGGTTGGGCGAAGAAGCGCTGAAGATTATGGCGGAGATTCGCGAGCGCTTTGGCCTGCGGATTGTGACAGAGGCCATCGATCACGACACACTGGAGCTGGTGGCGGAATATGCCGACGTGATCCAGATTGGCGCTCGGAACATGCAGAACTTTTCGCTGCTGAAGGCCGCAGGACGGAAGCGCAAGCCGGTGCTGCTGAAGCGCGGGCTGGCTGCCACTCTGGATGAGTTCCTGATGGCGGCTGAGTACATCATGAGCGAGGGCAACTACGAGGTGATCCTATGCGAGCGGGGCGTGCGGACGTTTGCGGATCACGCGCGGAACACGCTGGACCTGAGCATCGTGCCGGCAGTGCAGCGGCTGAGCCATTTGCCGATCCTGGTCGATCCGAGTCACGGAACGGGCCAGCGTAACAAGGTGCTGCCGATGGCGCGCGGAGCGGTGGCTGTGGGCGCGGACGGGATCATCGTGGAGGTGCATCATCAGCCGGACAAGGCACTCTCCGACGGCATGCAGTCGATTTTGCCGGAGCAGTTTGTGAAGTTGATGGATGAGTGCTCGCAGATCGCGGCGGTGCTGCATCGCCGTGTACCTCGTGGGATTCATGTCGAGGAGAACGCGGGCGTGGCGGTTCCGGTGCGATAACGTCGATTCCCTTCTCTGATTACGAGCTGGCGCCCAGGCGGAGTTTGGCCGTGGTACGGACCGGTATTCTGAACGCGCGCATGGAATCAGGCACACAGGTGGTACGAAACCGTCCTGGGGGGGCTGAAACCCCGACTTTTTGGGAGGGAGTTTCGGCACCCATTCGGCTCGGCGTCTTGTCGACGCCTCGCTCAGGGCAGGCTAAGTCGTGGCCTGACACAGAACATCTGATCGCGGCAACCTGGAAGGTCGGCGCACTCGCGCTGCTGTTGGGGCTGCTCGTTGTGACCGGCTGCCGGCGCAGGCATTTTCCGCAGTATCCTTCAAATTTTCGGGAATACGCGTGGGTGACGAACGGCGGCAGTGACTCGGTCACGGTGCTCGATCTGGTCCATATGCAGACGGCCGCGACCATCCCCGTCGGCGCGAACCCTACGCAGATCGCGGTCAGCCCGACGCGGAATGAGGTTTACGTCGTCAACTCCGGGAGCGCGTCGGTTAGTGTGATCGACGCGGTTACAAATCGGGTGGTCGCGACGATTCCGGTTCACCGCGATCCGTCGTCGATGGACGTGGAGAACCTGGGACAACGCGGATACGTTGCGAACGCGGGTTCGAATAACGTGTCGGTGCTCGATCTGGCGAAGAGGCGCGAGATTGCCGCGGTTGGGGTGGGCGAATCGCCGGGGCTGGTGCGGGTTTCGCCCGACGGCGCAACGCTGGTGGTGACCAACCGCGGCGGCGGCAGCGTCAGCGTGGTCGATGCGCATCGCCTGCAGGTGCGGGCGGTGTTCAGCGGATGCCCGGAGGCGTCGGATGCCGTGATCCTTCCCGATTCGTCGAAGGCTTTCGCCGCCTGCTCTGGCGGACATCAGGTGATGGCGATTGGTCTCGCCCGTCCGGACAGCCCGAATCCCGCGGATCATGCCGACCATCTCCTTGCGTTGCTGGATGTGGGGCCGTCTCCGAAGCATCTGGCGCTGAAGCCCGATGGCGGGGAAATCTTCGTGTCGAACTTCGGCAGCGACACGATCTCAGAGATCGCGACGGGGGCGAACGAAGTGGGGGGATCGTATCTGATGGGAGCCCGGCCCTCGGGCGGCGTAGTGAGCGCGGACAACTCGACGCTGTGGGTGAGCAACTCGGGCGACAACACCGTGGCGGCGTATTCGATTGACGATGGACAACGCATCAATACGGTGCAGGTGGGCGATGGACCCGGGCCTCTGGCGCTTTCCGGCAATGGGTTTCTGCTGCTCGCGGTCGACGAGCTGGCGGGAGATATTTCCGTGGTGAGGACGATCAGCTACACCCCGCAGGGGCAACCGATCACGGGTTCGCTTTTCACGGTGTTTGCGGCGGGAAAGCATCCGAACGCGATCGCGGCGAAAAGTTTCCTGGTGAAGTGAGAGACGCGGATGGCTGCGAGTAAACGACCCGCAGGGGCTAAAGCCCATTCAGCCTGCGAGCTGATGGGCACGACTGAAACAGCTTGCGGGAAGAAGGACGAGCGGAGAAAGAACGTCGCTCAGCGGCTAAAGCCGGAGTAATTTCGCAGAACTGATTGCACAACTAAAATAGGCTGCGGAACAATCGGGATGGACGCACATTGAGACAATGCCCTTTTCAAAATGGTGCACGGCAGTACTTTGGAGTGAACCCAGAATAGGTTCGCGTTGACGTTCGGGTGGCAGGAGAGTTTGCTTCTTGCTGTGGGGTGAACCTGGCCGTCGCCGGGTTTGGGTTTGGGTTGGGTTTGGGTTGGGTTTGGGTTGGGTTTGGGTTGGGTTTGGGTTGGGTCTGGGTTGTGTGGTTTGCGTGGGTTGTTTTTTCCTCGAGCTGTGAAAGTAGTGCTCTGACACAAAACGATTCTGGTTAGGTGCGCGCCAGTCCAACTTTGGATCTGCGCCAGACGATGGCGAGCTCTTCGCGGTCGAGGATTTTGCGCACCTGAAGGCGGGCATGATTGGACCAGGGGCCGACGGGATCGAGTTTCACGTAGGCGATCCAGTGGCGGAGGGCGCGACGGCGCTCGTTGCTGCGCTCGTGGGCAAGCGCGAGGTTGTAATGTGCGTCGGCGTATCCGGGGGAGAGGCGAATCGCAGCCTTGTAAGCATCGATAGCCTCGGGCAGCCGCTGCAGTTCGTCCAGCGCGTTGCCGAGATCGAAAAACGCGAGCGCATAATCGGGGTTCGCGACTGTGGCGCGGCGGTAAAGCTGCTCCGCGCGCTCGAACTGGCGCTGGTTGTAAAGGATGGTACCGAGATTGATGGCCGCGGGCGCGTGTTCGCCGAGCGAGAGCGTCTCTTCATAGAGTGCGGCGGCTTCGGCGGTCTTGCCCTGCTCTTCGCGACGAACGCCTTCAAAGAAGAGCGCGCCAATTTTGTTTTGAATCTGGGTGGCGGAAGGAGCTTCGTCGTCAACGATGGCCAAGCGCGTCCCGCCGCCTTCGAAGTCGAGCTCGAACTGCCCGGCGATAGGGTCCATCGTGGTGCCGAGGTGGCGGAATACGAGACGAGGTCCGCGCCTGGCGACACCGGCTTCGAGGAGCGGGTTGGGAATTCCGGAAACCGCCTTCATCGCCTCGACGCTGGCGCTGATGTTGGAAGCGGAGATTCGCTGAGCGCGAAGGTCGCGAAGTTTTCGGAGTTGTACGAGGTCCTGGAAGCCGTAGTCGGCAGCGGTGGCGATGAGTCCAGCTCTCTCCCACGCGCTGAGTTGCCGGGAGGTGATGCGCAGTATGCGAAGTACATCCTGGCGGCTATATCGATTCACTGGGGCGGAACACCGCTCCTGATGTTCCCTCCGATTATCCCAGGGGCAGGATGCGGGAGCAAGGGCGGGCCCGCAAAAATCAGTGGATAAGCCGGTACGAAAAAGGTACGTGCCTTTGCGGGTTCGTTTGCGCAGGCGACGATGTGGGGTCGTGAGCTTCGAAGATCAGCTGTCGGGCGCCACGGGGCGCTGCGCTTTTCGCCTGCGCTCGTCGATGACGACGGTCTCTGCAAGGCGATCCTGCGCACACATGCGATTGTCGCTCCAGAAAAACTGCAGGAAGCCGAGGCCGCCCTCGAGCACGGCGGCTCCATAGCCCAGCGCTCGATAGACTGCCACAGACCGAGGCGAGGACCGGTGAGGGAGACGGCGCGGATTCGCGCCACCCACTTGCCAGGAGTGCGGCCGTTTCCGACGAAGTTGAAGAGGCCGAAGTAGAGCAGTGCGAAGAGAATGTTGCCGGGCTCATGAAAATCCCAGACAACGTGAACCGCTTGCTGGTGGAGAACCTTGACGCGCCAGAGAACTTCGAGTGGTGCCCAGAGAATGACGGCCAGAAAGAGGTCGATGAAATATCCGAGCAGCCGCTGCCAGAAGGTCGCGAGGGGCAAGCCTTCCAGCTCTCGCATCCGCGCTGTCTCATGCGGGTGAAAGCGGCGGGGGGCCAGCGCGGACGCGGCTTGTTGGGGTGGTCGTGGACACGGTGCAATTTCTGACGAGGGTAACACGATGGTATTCGCAGGAGAGCGGATCCTCGCCTCAGTCCGGCTAACTCTTGACATGCATATACAACGTATATACGTTAAGAGATGTGGACGTCCGGTATTCGTTTCGCGGGCTGCTGTTCGAATGGGATCGGGAGAAAGCCGCGACGAATCTCAGGAAACACGGAGTCTCATTCGAGACTGCCTGCGAAGTATTTACGGATCCTCTGTTGCGTCTAAAGGACACAGGAGATCCGGACGGGGTTACGCAGGCGATCATCGGCGAAACTCTGGACGAACACTTGCTCTATGTGGTGCACATCATCAGGAACGATGAAGTGATTCGGATTGTTTCAGCTCGTCCAGTCACTTCGCATGAGAGGCGAGAATATGAGGAATAGCGTTGGAAAGAAGGCGCGGCCGGTGCAAAGCGAGACGCAACGCGTCTGGAAGCGGCTGCGCCGGGACCGGCCCATGAGCACCATCAGCATTCGCATCCCTGAAGACGTGATCGACGACCTGAAAGACATCGCTCCGGCTCTGGGGTACTCGGGATATCAGCCGCTGATCCGCGCTTATATTGGGCGCGGGCTTCGGAAGGACCTCGAAAAGCTGGATCGCTCACCGGGACAGGCCCTGGCGGAAAGCCTGCGCAAACGAGGTATGAGCGACAGCATGATTGCCGAGGTGATTGCCGAGGCAAAGGTGAGCTGACGGGGGATCGAGTTAGTTGCCCTGCCCGCTTGTCGTATTCATGGCAGGCGGAGTCGCAGTCGGCGCAGCTCGGATCAGAACGGCGGTACGCGGGAACGTGAAGGTGCCGCCCGCATCGTCGATGACGTTGATCTGGCAAACGTATAAGCCGGGCTTGAGACTGTCGAGCGGCACGTCGAATTGAAACGCTACAGCATCGCGGGTGGGCACGTTTAGCTGCGTGGCCTGCACCAGGGGCGTCTCGAAGGCCTTCGCTGAGCCGGAAAGAAACTCGATGCTGGTCATTACGCGGACCGGCTGGGGCGCGTTCTTGTCGGGCTTGGGTGGCGCTGCGGCGCCGGCTGCCTGGGGCGCGGCGGTTGCATGCGCAGGATCGTAAACCTCGTACAGCAGATACATGTGCTGATCCTGACGAAAGACGTGCGGCAGGTTCGGCACTAACTGCTGTCCATCGCGGACCAGGGGACTGTCCTGCTTCTTGCCCGCGGGCATGCGCTGGCTGGCCAGAACCACGGAGCTCATCTTGAGGGGGACTTTCTTCAGGTCGGGGACGGTGAGGTCCGTCTCGAAGGAGCCCATGCGACCGGTCACGTTTTCGCGTACGACGAACTTGACGTGATATTTGCCGACGGGGAGATTGAAGCCGGTGGTGTACTGCACGTTCTTCTGCTTGACCTGCTGCGCCTGATCGACGGCGAGCTTGACCGTGTCGCGGATATCGCCGATGTCGTGACCGGCGGTGTCGCGGACCTGACCGATAATGTCGAGGGTTGCCTTGTCACGGTCGCCACCCTTCACAAACGGGATCTGCGAGCCGGGGACGACAAGGGACATTGGCACGAAAAAGCGGTTGTCGCCGGTGCGGAAATACAAGGCCTGGAGGTAGACGGCCATATCGGTCGCGGGCAGATCGCTGGCCAGTTCTTCTTCGAGCTGACGCTCGCGCTCGTCTTTGGTCGCGTGCTGGTAGTCGGCGGGCGCGTAATAGCCTGGGCGGTATTCAAGCTTCACATCGCCGCGATCGACTTTGACGGTGAGCCGGCGATAGCGGCCATCGCGGCGCAGATCGGTGGAGTGGTAGCCGATGACGTAGTAGGCGGAGGTATCGCGCTGGATGCGGTCGAAGGCAGGAGAGAAATCGTTCGAGTCGAAGAAGGCCTTGCCGCCTGTGTCGGACGATAAGTTCGCCATGACTTCCTGGGTGTTGAAATTGGAGTCGAGATTGTTCTGCAGCGCTGCGCCGTTGAAGGAATTTGCGCCTCGGAGGTTGCCAGTGGTTGCATCGCCCAGCGGGGAGATGGCCTGCAGGCCGCGCGCGTCGACACTGTAGATGGAAACGTTGGCGCGCACAGCGGAGTTGATGGCCGCATGCAGGGACGCCTGGTTTTCGATGCCGTCGCGCTGAATGCCACCGGAGAAATAGAGGAGCGACTTTTTCTCGTTGAGGTAGGCCAGCGATTTTGAGATGTCTTCGACGGCGAACAGTTCGCGGTCGGTGTTGATGTCGTTGTACTCAGACTCGTCGGGGGTGAAGGAGCTGGCATCCTCGACCTGGTTGCTGGTGCTGGTAGCGCCCAGCGCGTAGCCCGCGCCTTGCGGGCCGCTGTAGGCGTTCACGGCTTTCAGCAGCAGGTCCTTGCTGGCGGTGAAGTCCTGATCGAGCGAGAGGGTCGCGTCGAGAGAAACCACGGCCACCAGGTCTGCCGGGTGCATCTGCTTGTTGATGTAGTTGCGGGCCGCGTCCTGGGCGCGATCCAGATCGTCGGGCTGCATCGATGTGATGTCGAAGAACATGACGATGAGGCGGTGATTGCGCAGCTCCTCCTGAGTCGCAGTGCCGGTCTTCGCGCCGAAGACGCCGTTGGGCGCGGCGGCGTTGATGGTGGCTTCGTTGAGCGATGCAGCCTGGTCTACGCTTTCAAAGTCGAAGCTGGCTACGTGCTGCGGCTTGCCATTTTCGGTGACGGTGAAATCTTTCTCGGTGAGTCCTTTCACCACTTCACCGGTCTTCTTGTCGCGGACGACTACGTTGGTGAGGACGAGATCGCTGTTCACTTTGAGGGTGAAGGTGGAGCTGCCATTATCGGGGGGTTGCTGCTGGGTTTGATCCTGTGGGCGCGCGGAGGCCAGCAGGGCCAGGCCTGCTATGACGGCGATCGTTGCGGAAGCGTGGCTTCTCAGGTGCGACCTCCAGACTGCGGACTCCTAGAATCTGTACTGGCCCCTGAACGTGAACGAGCGCATCGCGGCGGTTGAAATGACTTCGCCGTAGGTGCCGGAGCCGAGGGTCGAGTCGACGCCGGAATACTGCACGGTGTTGAAGACGTTGTTCACGGTGGCGCGGAGCTCCATGGTTTTAGTGTCGCCGAAGCGGAGACTCTTGGACGCGGACATGTCGACGGAAATTGTGCCTGGGCCGGGGACGCTCAGGCGCGAGGCGGTTCCATACACGCCCGCCGGCGGGGCAAAGGCATCCTTGTTAAACCAGTTGTTCAATGTGCCGCCTCCGGCCGTCAGCGAGACACCGGGCACGCGATCGGGACGCAGCGAATTTGTGGTGCCGCGCGAGACATCTTCGACCGACGCCTCGTAGTGCGGGGTGAGAGGATTGCCGGTCGCGAACTGGTAGGTTCCGGAGAAATTCATATTCGCGAGCGCATGGCCCATCCAGCCGGTGGTCAGCAGATGCGTATCAGGGCCGAAGGGCAATTCATAAACGAAACTTCCGACGAGGTTGTGCCGCACGTCGAAGCTGGAGTTCGATTCTTCGGCGAGGATGTCCTGCCAGTTCTGGGCGATGCTGGTGCTGGTGCCGCCGTTGCCGCCGATGGTCGAGGCGTCGTCGATGGAATGCGAGTAAGTATAGGTCGCCTGCAGAGAAATGCCGCCGCTCATGCGCTTGCGCGCACTGAAGGTAAGCGCGTTGTAATTCGAAAACGCCAACGAGTCCTCGTAGTCATAGAACACGCCGCTGAGCGAGGTGGTTGCGTTGCGGCCGGGCGCGTCGATGATGTCGAGCCGGCTCCCTTTCGATCCGTTGTAGCCGAGGTTGAGCAGGATATTCCACGGCAGGGTGCGCTGCAGGTTCAGGTTCCACACCTGCACATAGGGCAGACGGTAGTTCTTGTTCACGGCATAGTTGCCTTCGGTCTGGGGCGCGGGGAATCCGTTGGCGAGACAGAAGGGCGAGCAGCCGAAGACGCTGGCTCCGCTGCCCGCGGTGCTGATGACGTTGCTTTGCACGTCGGCGAAGGGCGGCTCGAAGGCAAAGTTCTGTACGAACTTCGAATATTGGCCGACGGTGTAGTTGATGCCGTAGCCGCCGCGGAGGACGGTGTCCTTGAAGGGATGGGAAGCGAAGCCGATGCGCGGCGAGAAATTGTTCTTCTCGGGATAGATCAGGTCTCGCGGATATTTGCCGGTGAACGGTCCCACTCCATTCGAGGTCACGGTCGCAACGGCCGCGAAATTGTCGCCGGTATCGAGCGTGGCGAGGCGGTCGTTTTCCTCCGAATAGGGCGAGTAGTAGTCGTAGCGCAGGCCGAAGAGGAAGGTAATGCTCTTCATGGCGCGCCAGTCGTCCTGTGCATAGCCGTCCATTTCGTTCTGGCGGAGATGGGATTCCTGATACGCGGCCTGCAGGGTCGTCTCCTGGGGCAAGCCGAGGAGCAGGTCGGCGAGCGAGGAGCCGCTCTGCGCGAGGCCATTGGCTCCCGTGTTGCCGGTGCCGCTCGATCCCGGTTGCTGCGTGAAGAGGCCGGTGAAAACAAAACTTCCTGTTGAGTTGGTGTTGCCGATCAGGTCCTGATAGACGCGCCGCAGGTCTCCGCCGAAGCGGAGGTTGTGCTTTCCATGAACCCAGACGATGGTATCGCCGAGAGCAACCGTCTCTGAGAACTGGAAGCTCGGCTGCTGCTCATTTAGACCGGTGAACTGGTTTAGCGTGAGGTTGGGGAGACCCCAAAGCTGCGGAGAATTCGGCAGCCCGGTAAGGCCGAGTTGCGGTGCGATATCGGTAACGTTGCTGAAGTAGTTGCTCACCTGGCTGTGCGTCTGGTTCCAGGTCCCGGTGAGGTTGTTGGTCAGGCGTCCCTTGCCCAGCGAGTAGCCGAGCTGCAGCGAATACTGGTGCGTCTGGTTCTTGCCGCCGAGCTCGGGAAAGAGATTCAGGCTGTCGGAGGCGGAATGGCTGTAATTGAAATTCGCATTCACGCTCTGTGTGATGCCCTGGTTGCCCTGCCCCAGAGCCTGGCGCGCCATGCGCGTCAGGGGACTGGCGCCTGAGGAGCTGCCGAAGCTGTGCATGAGGCGCAAACCGATCTGCGTTGTATTGGTCGTCGCCGAGGTGAGGCGCTGGTAGTCCTCATTTTGACCGGGGAGATTGGGCAGGGGCACGTAGTTCAGCAGGGCGGTGGCCTGGGGCTGGATCTCGCTGGCGGGAATGCACTGCGAGCTGGGATTGCCCGCGTCGGGTCCGGTGGTACATGGACCGTAAGGCAGCCCGGTGCTGGGATCGTAGATGGTAATTTTGGTTCCACTTTGGCTGGTCAGACCCGTAAAGTCTCCGCTGCGCTCGGCGAGGGTCGGAACGGTTCCGTATTCATCGAAGGGCGACGAGGAACGGGTGCCGGAAAGCGTGAAGAAGAGAAAATCATTCTTGTCGTTGGTGAGGATTTTCGGAATATAAGGGGCCGACAGGAAGGTGACACCGAAGCGGTTCGAAGCATAGGCGGGCTGCTGAATGGGCTGACCGCGGAGCGCAAAGTCGTCAGCGTTTAGTGCGCCGTTGCCGCCGGTCCAGAAAATCGCACCGTGCGGCTGGTTGGGTTTGAAGTTGCGGAAGTTGCCGCGCATGCCACCACCACCGCCGCGTCCTCCTCCACCGCCGAAACCGCCGCCACCACCAAAGCCGCCGCCACCGCCGAATCCGCCACCGCCGGCACCACCTGCGCCGCCGGGACCGCCCTGGCCGCCTTGTCCACCGGGTCCGCCACCGCCGAGCGACTGGTTCAGATCGGCGTTGTCGCGCAGCTGGCTGAAGTCGATGCCGGCGAGGGGACTGGTTGTCCCGGTTTGTCCGGTGACAGCGACCGAGTCGCCCGAGGAGAAATCGGAATTGCCGGCGAGTGACGGGAGCGCCGCGCCGGAGTCTGCTCCACCGGCACCAGCCTGGATGAGGTCAGATGCGGCACCCAGCAGGTTGAGGCTCTGCGCGCCACCGCCTGCGAGCTGACGCGCCGCGCCTGCCAGCGTGGTTTGCTGCTCCTGTTGTTCGGCGCGCGACGCCAGCATAATGGAGAAGTCCGCGGTCTGATCGTGCGTGGTGGCATTGAGGACCGCTTCTTTTGTAACGGGGGCGAAGGCGGCCAGCTCGGTCTTGAGAACGAAGCGGCCATTTTGCGGAATCACGAGCGTGTAGCTGCCAGTGACGTCCGTCGTGGTGCTGTATTTTTTGCCGGTCAGCGAGTTGCTTGCAGTCACGCTGACGCCGGGGAGCGGGACATTGCCGGCTTTGATGCTGCCGTGGATGGTGCCACCGGTTTGGGCTGGTGCGGGAGCCGGGGTTGCAGGTGCGGCCTGGGGTGGTTGCTGCGTGTCAGAAGCAGGCGGTGATGCCGGGGGCGGCGACGGTGACTGCTGCGCGCTGGGCGTGGAGGGCGGAGTTGTTTGCGCGAAGGCGAGGGATGCCGTCAGAAGCAGGAAGACAGCAAGAGTGGGGAGGCGCGTCGGTGGCGTCATGGGAGTCAGTTCTGCTGTTGGTTCGGCTGCTGAGGCGGTGCGGATCCGGCCGGCGTTCCCTGGGACTGCGGAGATTGTGACACAGGGTTCGCGGGCGCGCCAGGGGCAGCCTGCGGAGCACTCTGGTTGCCTTGCGGGGCGCCCCCAAAGCGGCCCTGTCCGCGCTCACCTTGCCCATGCTCGCCCTGCCCACGCTGGCCGGGCTCCATGACGGTCAGATTGGTGGCGAGGAAATTACCGCCCTGCACGGCTCCGCGCGCGTTCACCATGTCGCCGACTTTAATGTCGGGGAAGGTGATGTCGGTGGCGTTGCCGCGAGATCCTTTATGAAACGTGGTGTTCTCATCTACCGCGATGGTCTGGGTGATTTTATCGGGCCGCTCCACGGTCAGCGTCAGGTCCTTGATGGCTGTGATTTTTCCCGCTGTCCAGGTCTTGCCGAACTCGGCGCGCATTTTCTCCATTTGCGCGGCCTGCTGTGGATCGAGAACCATCACAAACATTGCGCCGACGGTTTTGGCCTGCTCGTCGAGATTGCCCCCGGCGACGATGGTGTCGCCGATGTGAATGTCGGAGATCTTTGCTTCTTCGCGATCCTTGCGGATGTGCGTGTTCGGGCCGGTTTCGACCTTGTAGACCTGGTTCTGCTCGTCCTTGATGGTGATCTCATTGCCGGAGATCGCTGTGACTTTCCCGTGGGCGCTGTTGCCGCCCATCATGAACATGCCTCCGCCCATTCCACCGCCGCGGCCGCCCCGCTGTTGGGGCTCATCCTGGGCCAGGAGGGAGGGGGCTGCGCATAGCGCAGCGAGGGAGGCGCAAAGCGCGAACGCTGCAAGACGGGACCGGAGAAATCTCATACGAGTACCCTTCAGAGCAGACCCTTGCCAGGACGGCAGGGGCCGCTCCGATTATGCCCGAATAGACGCGCTTTTGGCTGGAAAGACGCGTCCTGGCGGAGTCCGCGGCAGCGCGGTCCCCACGCTGTGAGACGTAAATCAGCGGAAAAGCGCACTGGAATTCGGGCGAAAGGCTTTGCCAGACGTCAAAAGATGCCGAAAATGAAACGTCGGCAAAAGTTCGCGCATCTGTATGTGCGTCCCCGGTTCGGGAGTGGTACTCTGACGGGCAACCCCAGCCCTATACCGCTCTCACCCGCTGGGGAGGACCCACAAAGGACAGGCCAATGAGTGTACTCACGCCAGCAGTACTCGCCGAGGAATTCTGTCGCGCGCGGAGCCGGAGCCTTGCGCTTTGCGCCCCGCTTACCCCCGAAGACATGATGGTGCAGTCCTCGCTCGACGCCAGTCCAGCGAAGTGGCATCTGGCGCACACCACCTGGTTCTTCGAAACTTTCGTGCTCCGCGAATTTCGACCTGGGTACCGTCCTTTTCATCCTGATTTCGTCTGGCTCTTCAATAGCTACTACAACGCGGTTTCCGAGCAACCGGAGAAGAAGTTGCGGGCGTCGTTTTCGCGACCGACGGCGGAGGAGATCCTTGCGTATCGGCATCATGTGGATGCGGCGATGGAGGACTTTGCCTGCGGCGATATCCCCGAGGATGCGCGGACCCGTATTGTTCTGGGCTTGAATCATGAGCAGCAGCACCAGGAACTGCTGCTTACGGACATCAAAAACGCGCTCTGGAATAATCCGCTGCATCCGGTGTATGCGGAGGGAACGCGGATCGTTGCAGGTGAGGCTTCGCCGGTTCGCTGGGTCGATTTTCCTGGCGGGGTCTTTGAAATTGGTCACAGTGGCAGTGACTTTTGTTTCGACAATGAGACGCCGCGGCACAAGGTTTATCTTGAGCCGTTCCGCCTTGCATCGCGGCCGGTGAGCTGCGCTGAATATCTGCGCTTTATGGAAGACGGCGGTTACATGCGGCCTGAATTGTGGCTCTCAGAGGGATGGAGCACGGTGCAGAGTGAGCGCAGGGAGGCTCCGCTTTACTGGCGGCGCGCGGCGAGCGGGGGCTGGGATGTTTTCACGATGAGTGGGCTGGTGGGGCTGGATGATTTGCTGGCCACGCCGGTTTGCCACGTCAGCTATTTTGAGGCCGACGCGTATGCGCGTTGGGCTGGTATGCGCCTGCCCACGGAAGCTGAGTGGGAGGTAGCGGCAGTCTCGGCTCCGGTCTCTGGGAATTTGATGGAGACGGAGGCGTTTCATCCGCGGGTTGCGCCGGGTGCATCAGAGTTGGAGCAAGGCACTGTTCAGCAAGGCACTGTTGAACAAAAGTCTAAAAAGCAAGCTTCTGTCGAACAGAAGTCTAAGAAGCAAGTTTCTGTCGAACAGATTTATGGCGACGTTTGGGAGTGGACGGTTAGCGCTTATCTTCCTTATCCGGGCTTCCACCCTCTCCCCGGCGCGCTGGGCGAGTACAACGGCAAGTTCATGTGCAACCAGATGGTGCTGCGCGGCGGTTCGGTAGCTACCCCCGCCTCCCACATCCGCGCCACCTATCGCAACTTCTTCCCGGCTTCGACGCGCTGGCAGTTCTCCGGCGTTCGACTGGCCGGCGACTAACCGGAGGCGGACTTCCCGATGCACGCATTCTCAACGATTCCCTGTCTGCCCGAGGCGGCTTCGACGCCGGTCGGAGCGGAGGTCTATCGCGGCTTGACCGCGCTGCCCAAAAACCTGTCGCCGTGGCTCTTCTACGATGAGCGCGGGTCGGAGCTTTTCGAAGCGATCACGGAGTTGCCGGAGTATTACCTGACGCGGACAGAGCGCGAGATCTTTGCACAATACGCCGATGAAATTCTTGCAGCAGCGGGCGACGACAGGCTGACCATGATCGAGCTGGGCGCGGGCACTGCGGCCAAGACGGGTCTGCTGCTGGCCGCGGCGGTTCGGCGCCAGGAACGCGTCAGCTATTACCCCATCGATATTTCGGTTTCGGCACTCAGAGAGGCGAGCAGTCGCATTGGCGAGGAGTTGCCGCAGGTTGCCGTTCGGCCCATCGTCGCGGACTACACCACCGAGCTCGATGAGATTCCTGCGCCGGCATGCCGCCGCCTGGTGCTTTACATCGGGTCGAGCATTGGCAACTTCGAGCCGGGCGACGCGGCTGCTGTGTTGCGCAAACTTCGAGGCCAGCTTGCGCCGGGCGACCTGCTGCTGCTCGGGGTAGACCACATTAAGGACCGGGCAACGCTGCTGCGCGCCTACAACGATGGGGCAGGCGTGACGGCGGAGTTTAACCGCAACGTGCTTACCCGGATTCAGCGGGAACTGGGCGCCGATTTTCGGCCTCGACTGTTCCGGCATCGGGTTCGCTGGAACGACCGCGAGTCGCGCATCGAAATGCATTTGGAGAGCCTGGTCTCACAGGAGGTTGCGATTCCGGCGCTCGAGCTGACTGTGGGGTTTCGCCGGGGCGAGACGATTCATACCGAGAACAGTTACAAATTCACACCGGAAACAGCCGCGGCGCTTCTGAGCCGGTCGGGTTTTGCGGTGCGCCGGGAGTGGACGGACGGACGGCGGTGGTTTGGCGTCTATCTGGCTGAGGCAGCGTAGCCGGTAGCCGGTAGCCGGTAGCCGGTAGCCGGTAGCCGGTAAATTCGATTGCCGTAGGAGGGGGAACTGCCTCGCCTTTTTGTTTTTTTGCCAGAGTAAGCGGGCTGCAGCGCGGAGTAGAGTGGCGGCATGGATGCCGAGGGGTTGAGGAGTTTCCTGCTTGGTCTGCCTGACGTGTGCGAGACGATGCAGTGGGGCGACAACCTAGTGTACTGGGTTGCCGACAAGGCCATAGGCGGGAAGATGTTCGCGCTGGTGAGCCTTGAGCCAGACCACGGGGCTGTTTTGTCGTTCGCGGCGGGGCCGGTGCGCTTCCCTGAACTGCTGGAGATCGACGGCGTGTTTCCCGCTCCGTATCTGGCGCGCGCTCACTGGGTGGCTGTGGAGCGCTGGGATACGCTGCCTGCGCCGGAGGTGAAGGAACTGCTGCAGGCGGCCCGTGATCTCGTCATTCAGAAGCTCGGGGCGCGGACGAGAGAGCTGTTGGCGAAGACGACTGCCGAAAAGAGGAAACTCATCGCCGAGCGAAAGAAGCTGATCGCCGAGCAAGTAGAACTGCGGGTTTCAAAGGGCAAGAAGCGGTGAGGCTGGTCTCAGACCCCGGTCTCAAAAGTGAAACCCGGCATCCCTCTTCATGAATTGCTAGTGCGCACCGGCCGTGGTCATCAGGCTTGCGCGGCTGTCGGCCGTCATTGGTCCGGAAGCGCGCCACAGAATACGTCCTTGTCGATCGACCAGCAGCGCGACCACCTGCTTTTCGTTGGGGATGGTGAGGTCTTCGAGGAATTTGCGGCGGTCGACCCAGAGCGGGATGGTCCAGTGCCAGGTTGAGGGGTCGGTTTGGTCGCTGCGCATTGAGGAGGTTTCCCACCAGCGGAAAATGAAATTCTCGCGTTCGGCAACGGGGAGCTGATAGTAGCGAAACTGAAAATTCGTGTGCTGCAGCGCCTGCGCGGTGGGCAGCCACGAATTGATGTCCTGCTGGTGTTCGGGCTTGAAGGAGATGAGGAGCAGATCGGTCTGGCCCTCGAGCTCACTGGGCAGAGAGACTTTCTGCTTATCGAGGCTGTACGAGGTGACGGGGGGAAATGCAGCCTGCTTTTGCTGCGCTATCCCGGCGGATGGCAGCAAACAACACAAGAGCAGAAAAATCAGCAATGGTTTTCGTTCCCGCAAGCAAAGGTTCCAAGAGATGGTTCGTGGTTTCAGAAGGTCTGGAGGCATGGTATCACTCGCACTGGCGACGTTGTGCGGATCCATGGGCTCGACGGGCGAGTGAATTATCATGGACGAGAGAATGACTCCGCACCCTTTTCAGACTGACGATCCGCGCCTGGTTCCGATTGCCGAGAAAGTGGCGGCGAGCGAGCGGCTGAGTTTCGACGAGGGGCTCGCGCTCTATCGTTCGGGTGACGTGCTGGCGGTGGGTTGGCTGGCGAATTCGGTGCGCGAGCGGATGCACGGCGATGTGACGTACTTCAACGTCAACCGGCACATCAATCCCACTAATGTTTGTGTGGCTGCCTGCCGTCTGTGCGCGTTTGGGCGAACGAAGGGCGCGGCTGGGTCCTACACGATGGCGCTGGAGCAGGCATGGGAGACGGCTGCGTCGGGATACAGCGAGGCGGTGACAGAGTTTCACATCGTTGGCGGGCTGCATCCTGATTTGCCGTTTGAGTATTTTCTTGATCTGGTGAGCGGGCTGAAGGAGCGGTTTCCTAAGGTGCACATCAAGGCCTTCACGATGGTGGAGGTGGCGTTCCTGGCGAAGCGCGCGAAGCTGACGATTCCGCAGACGCTGATGAAGCTGAAGGAGGCGGGCGTGGATTCCCTGCCCGGCGGCGGCGCGGAGATTTTTGCGGATCGCGTACGGCACATCATCTGCGATCACAAAATCGATGGCGACGAGTGGCTGGAGACAGCGCGGGCGGCACATCAGCTCGGCCTCAAGTCCAACGCGACGATGCTGTATGGGCATATCGAAAACGACGAAGACCGCGTCGATCATCTGTTGAAGCTGCGCGCGCTGCAAGACGAAACCGGCGGCTTTCAGACTTTTATTCCGCTGGCGTTTCATCCTGACAACACGCCGCTGAGTCACCTGCCGCGCACGACGGGGCTCACCGATATTCGACAGATCGCCGTGGGGCGGCTGCTGCTCGACAATTTCCCGCACATCAAGGCGTACTGGCAGATGATGACGGCGAAGATTGCGCAGATCGCGTTGCGGTTTGGCGCCGATGATATTGACGGCACGGTGATCGAGGAGAAGATTTACCACGACGCTGGCGCGACGACTCCACAGGGGATGCGGCGGGATGAACTGATGCGGCTGATCACGGCTGCTGGGAGGGTTCCGGTGGAGCGGGACACGCTGTATCGGGCTGTGACTCGGACGGAAGAGAGCTTTACGGTCGCGGTATAGCGACAATCGCTCGGCAACTTCCTGCCTCAGGGAATCTCATAATCGTTAGGATTGGGACTTTCCCATGCCATGCTCTCCCTCATGGCCGACTCAAGCGTCGGGAACCATCCGCTATCCATCCCTATTCCCATGTGGTCACCCGATAGAAAGACGAGGCCCCAAGGATCGGAAGGACCAAATCCCTGGAGACAGTACGCAATCCCCGAGTTTGATGAGGGATGCTCCAGAACCGTCCAGCATGTGTAGCGCTCGCCGGATTTTCCATAATCCCAAGCGCGTTCGACCGGATAGGGAGAGACTAGAAGCTCGCGTATCCTATCGAGGACCGCGACATCGGTGATCCGCGAGAATTCGTCTTTCACAAGTGATGAGACGTCTGCCGCAGTGAGCACGATCGAAGTATGCCTGTTTGTTAGGCGACGCGCCAGTGCTTGACGAGCTTCTTGAGCCAGAGATTGCGGAAGGACACTTTGCAGGGTGTTCCTTCGATTTGTAATCCGAAGAAGTGCCGGGCCTGAAGCCCCCGGATTTTGCGGATCGCTATTCCCAGGCCTGAAGGCGAGGCCTTTCCCGTCGTGCCGCTGCGCGGCACAGGTGTAAACGCTGGTCCATTCGACTCTCGCCTGAATTGATTGTTGCGCCCAAACTGCGGGCGCAACGAACTCGGAAGGATCGCTCAGATGTCAGCTTTTCTTCTTTCCCGGGAGGATGATGGTGGTTCCGGCGAAACGCGAGGTCCATTCGCTTCGCTCAGGACGACAGAGTCTTTCTTTCCCGAGTAAATTTGCGGGGATTCCGGCAGAAGCGGGTAGGGATCAGAGCGGGCGTTCTTCGAAGGCTGAGGCGCCGACGGCGATGCAGTGGGTATTGCTGGAAACGGTGACGGGCGGCGGGGTGGGGATATCGGGAGCGGGAGGCTTGTTTGCGGCGTCTTTTGCGCGGCGTCTTTTGCGGACTTCGTTGGCGGCCACCAGGAAGAGCGAGACAAACGTCACCGCGAGCAGGGCGATCGCGGTGATGCCGTGGAGCTGTTCCATCTCTCCGTAGAGCAGCGCGAGTCCGCCCAGGACAAAGAAGAGATGCGCGCAGAAGACCTGCAGCGATGCTTTGCCGAGGGTGAGGAATGGCTCGCGCGCGACGACCACGCGGACGTACTTGCGCAGCCAGTAGAAGACGATCACGAAGGCCACGATGTTGACGACGCGCAGCGTGCCGATCTGCCATTTGTCGACGAGAACGCCCATCGACTGCTCGTTGAGGCGCGGCCCCAGCCATTCGTGGCGAACGCCGATAAAGAAGATGCAGACCACCGCGCTGAGCGCTATTCCCCAGCGCGGAACGAGTTTCAGCGGGACGTCGTGCTGAGCGGAGCGCGCGCCCAGCCACAAGCCGACAATCCAGACCATCTGCCAGGCGAAGAGGTTGAAGGCGCCGGTTTCCTGCAGGGGAATCTGAAGATGGGTGATGTGAACAACCCAGGAGTGAACGATGTCGCGCAGTCCGAACTGGGCGAGCAGCCAGATCAGCACGCTCGCCGCGAGTACGCTCCTCCATCCCAAACGCACCGCCGCGGAGAGAAATATGGGGGTAAGGAACAGGAAGAGCACGTACATCGGCAGGATGTCGAAGAGCGGGGGGCAATAGATCAGGAAGATCGATCCTGCGATAGCGACGCCGGGATGGTTCAGGTAAAAATTCAGCAAATTAGTGATGGCGGCGCGGTGCGCGTGTACGGCCCAGCTGGCAGCGACGGTAAACGCGAACGCCAGGAGGAACATGTGGTACGCGTACAGCTTCAGGGAGCGCTTCCACATTTGTGCGCGCACTCCGGCCGGATCTTCCATGGATTTGCGGATGTAGAGTCTGCCGATGAGCAGCGCCGAAAGGAAAACGAAACCCTCAGCGGAGGAAATGTAGCCGAAGGGCTGATTCACGAAGTCGCTGAAGCGGGTGGGGAGGTGGGTCAGCGTCATCCAGACGAGGAACAGGCCACGCAGGGCGTCGAGTTCGGGGAGCCGCCGAAGCTTGGGAAAATGCATGGGTCGTTTGCGCCCCTGAGTGAGGCGCTAAACAGTTAGACGACGCCGCCGCCAGGGGGTTGCGGCGATGACTGATCAGTAAGCGGCAATACCCGTAGCACTTTCCACTCCGGGGAGCAACAGCGCTCGCTGGGGACCCGGCTTTCTTTGCAGCGTCCTGCTGACAACAACGACGCGCTTGAGAAAACCTAATACGCTGCAATACCTGTAATACTTTGGCCGAGGATGAGCGTGTGGATGTCGTGGGTTCCCTCGTAGGTTTTGACGGACTCGAGGTTCATCATGTGGCGCATCACCGGGTAATCATCTGTGATGCCGCTCGCGCCCAGCACGTCACGGGCGAGACGCGCGCACTCGAGCGCCATCCACACATTGTTGCGCTTGGCCATGGAGATATGCTCGTGGCCGACTTTACCTTCGTCTTTAAGCCGGCCTACTTGCAGAACCAGCAACTGGGCCTTGGTAATCTCAGTGATCATCCAGGCCAGCTTTTCCTGCACCAGCTGGTGGCTGGCGATCGGTTGGTCGCGAAACTGCTTCCGGATCAGCGAATATTGGCGGGCCGTGTCGTAGCAGGACATTGCGGCGCCGACACCGCCCCAGGCAATGCCATAACGCGCCTGATTCAGGCACATCAGCGGCGATTTCAGGCCGTCGGATTTTGGGAGCAGATTCGCTGCGGGGATGCGCACGTCCTGGAGCGAAAGGCCTGACGTCACGGAGGCTCGCAGAGACCACTTGCCATGCACATCCCAGGCGCTGAAGCCGGGACGGTCGGTCTCGACCAGAAAGCCGCGGACTCTTCCCTCTTCGCCGGGTCCGTCTTCTCCGGCGTCTCCGTAGGTCTTCGCCCAGATCACGGCCACGTCGGAGATGCTGCCGGAGGTGATCCACATCTTTTCGCCGTTCAGGACGTACTCGTCGCCAACGCGGTCGGCACGGGTGCGCATTCCACCAGGATTTGACCCGTAGTCAGGTTCGGTGAGGCCGAAGCAGCCCAGCTTTTCGCCGGTGGCCATTTTCGGGAGCCAGTAGTCCTTTTGCTCGTCGGAACCAAAGGTGAAGATGGGATACATTACCAGCGCCGACTGCACGCTGACGAAGCTGCGGACGCCGGAGTCGCCGCGCTCGAACTCCTGCATGACGAGGCCATACTCAACGTTCGACATGCCGGCACAGCCGTATCCGTGAAGGTTGGCGCCGAAGAAGCCGAGCTGGCCCATCTGGGGGACCAGCTCCCGAGGGAAGCGGCCCTCGCGATTGCACTCTTCGATGATGGGAACGAGGTTGTCTTCGATGAATTGCCGCGCCGTATCGCGCGACAGGCGCTCGTCGTCGGTGAGCAGGCTGTCGAACGCGATAAAGTCGACGCCCTTGAAAGGGAAGGCCATAAGAGAGTTCACCCCGGAAGGGAGATCATATCGTTTCGAGGCCGCCAGGAGGAATCTGCGGTTGAGGGCAAGGGGTTTGCGGCGCGAATGCGGCCGGTTTCCGACTAAGCAGGTTTGGCCGGCAGTTTACGAGAAAGCCGGAATAGGGGATGATGACAGGGAGTGGAAATGAGGACTCACCATGGCTGGCGATCTGCAACTCACCTGTAGCGACTGCGGGCAGGAGTTCACCTTCACGAGCGAGGACCAGGCGTTCTTCCAGGAACGCGGGTACACGGCTCCCAAGCGCTGCAAACCGTGCCGTCAGGCAAAGAAGAACGAACAGGGAGGCGGCGGGGGTGGAGGATACCAGCGAGCCGAGTCCAGAGGAACAGCCGTTATCTGCTCCGGGTGCGGCCAACAGACGACGGTGCCCTTTGAACCGCGTGGCGATCGGCCGGTCTACTGCCGCGATTGCTATAACGCGCAGAAGGGCGGCGGCGCGGGTGCGGGGCGCGGCGCAAGCCGCAGCGGCGGCGGCGGCGGCCGCGGTCGCTACTAAGCGAAGCTGAGTTGCCGGAATGCCAGCGGCTACGAAGGCGGCTGTTGCATTCGTGTGCCTGCCGGGGAGTGCTGTCAGGTCTTATCGAGAAGACCCTTGACCGCGTGGTGGAGTTTGGCGGTGATCTGCTCCGGGGTTTCGTCCTGGGCAAAATGCAGTGGTTCACCGATGTGGACGGTTAGCCTGCCTGACCGGAACCAGCCTTTGCCGCGCTGTTTGAGTTCGCTCAAGCCCACGAGCGCTACCGGAACGACCGGCGTGCCCGATTCGCGCACCAGCAGACCGATGCCGGGACGGAAGGGTTGCAGCCCTGCGTCGGTCCGACGCCCTTCAGGAAACACCAGGACGTTGTAGCCCCGATCCAGCGCCTCGCCAGCGTGCTGGAACGAGCGGCGGAATCCTGCGCTGCGTGGCAGGGGGAAGACGTTGTAGAGGGCGGTGATCAGCAGCCAGGCAGCGGGACCCAGCACGTCGAGAAATGGGGTAACGGCGCGCCCCTCGGGTCCCACGTTGCGCATGTGGCGGAAGTCGCGGAGCATGTTGCCCGCCATGGCTGCGGCAACACGGCGGCGCATGGGTCCGGGCAGACCGTAGAGGATCAAGGGCACGTCGTAGGCCGTGACGTGATTGGCGATCAGCAGGACCGGACCTTCCGGCAGATGCGGTGGCCGCTCAGATTCGAGGCTCGCTGATCGCTCGACGCGCGGCTTGGCGAGGAGTCGCACCAGCGGCTGCGAGATCAGCTCGAGGTAAGCGATCCGCAGCAAGCGCACGGCCCACCACCACGGCCAGCGCGGATAGATGTCCTGCTCACCTGGTTTGCGTATTTCTTCGTCCGCACGCGCTGGCACTGTTTCGGGGGTCGTCGACGGAGCGCTGGATCCGGGGTTCTCGGGCCCAGTTGCCAGCACTGTTTCCATACCCAGCTCGCGGCGCAGATCTCCCAGAGTGACCACGCGCTCGACGGCCTCGTCGTCGAGGATCAAGCCGAGCCGTTGCTCCAGCTCCGACTGCAGTTGCACGCGGCCCAGGCTGTCGAGGCCCAGGTCTTCCGAGAGCCGGGCATCGTCGCCGGCGTTTTCTGGAGTGGCGTGGCTGACGGAGAGAATGAGGGCCAGCAGTGGATTGGAGGAAGCGCCATCGTTGGTCTCCGTCCGCTGGGCGTTCACCCACTCCGTCACTTTGGGACGGCGTACCTTGCCGGTAGACGTGCGCGGCAGGTCGAGCTCCGGCCAAAGCCGCCACTGGCGAATCTGCTGGAACTCCGCAAGCTGGCGGTTGGCGGCGACGACCGCGTCATGCGCCTGCTGCTTCGATCCTCGAAAGAGCAAGACGGCGACAGGCTCCGTTCCTGCTGTGGCCAATAGCGGAACAACCGCGGAGGCCTGGACGCCGGGTTGAGCGTTCAGTGCCGCTTCTACGTCCTCTGGGTGAATGTTGACGCCCGAGGGCGTGACGATCACCTGGCTCTTGCGGCCGACAAAATGAAGCTGCCCTTCCTCGTCGCTCTGCGCCAGGTCGCCGGTGGCGAGCCACTCCGATTCGTTCCGCTTCAACGCGCCGTGTTGCCAGGTAGCTCGCGACACCACGTCGCCGCGCACCAGAATCTCGCCCTCGTCAGTGATGCGCACTTCGCGTCCGGGCAGCACCCTGCCGATCGTCCCCTGGCCTGTTTTGAAGGGGTGATTCAGCGTGATGACTGCCGAGGTTTCGGTCATTCCGTAGCCCTGGACGAGCAGGAACGCTATGCTAGCCCAGAAGCCTTCGAGTTCGGGCGACAGGGCCGCTCCGCCACAGACGAAGGCCCAGAATCTGTACCCGAAGAGGTTATGAATTTTGCGGAATCGCCACCAGCGGCGCCAGAGCTGGATTCCAGCCGCACGCGCGATCCTATCCTCGAGCCGCGGATCGACCGCCAGCAGATGCGAGCGCAGCAAGTCCAGCACGCGCGGTACACAGCAGACCACGGCGATCTTCTCGCGATGGATGGTTTCGATGAGGCGCTGCGCCTGCAGGCGTGATTCAAAGTGAACCTGGGCACCGAGCAGCGGTGGAATCCATAACGCCATGAACTGGCCGAAGACGTGGCTGAGCGGGAGCGTGTGTAGAAAGTGCAGCGGGTGGAAGATACGCTCGTACTTCAGATACTTCTGTATCTCGCGCTCGATGGGGTCGACGCTCGCGAGCACGTTGCGGTGGGTGTGAACAATGCCCTTTGGCTCCGCGGTCGTGCCAGAGGTGAAGAGAATCTGAAACGGCGTATCGAGCGAGAGCCCAGGCTCGCGCAAACTGGATGTTGGGGGCGGAGCCAGCTTCCCGGCAAAATCTTCGAAGCTCAGTTTGGGCGGAATATCGGCCAATTCCGGCAACAGGGCAGCGTCGCCGACGACGAGGCGAGGCTTCGTGTCGGCGATCACGCGATTGGCGAAGTCGATCGCTCCCGCGGGGTCGAGCGGAACCGCGATGACGCCGCGCTGAACGCAGCCGAAGAAGGCGCCCATCCACTCGAGGCCGTTCTGGCCGCAGATCACGACGCGCTCTCCCATGGGAATGTCGCGGCGCATCAGCTCGGCGGCGAAGCGATCCGCGAGATGGGCGATCTGGTTCCAGGTCGAAACCACACGGCGGTTCCCGCGATGCGCAACGATGGCGCTTGCGTCGCCATGACGGCGAAAATCGTCAAGAAATGTGGCAAGGTCGGAGCGCATGGGAGATCAGCCGCCAGCGTTAGATTCCGCTTTCAGCTTACGCGCGCGCGAAATCGATGTACCCCTGTGCCGGGTCAGTTCGCACCAGTGTCACACGCAGTCTGTCGCCCACATCGACGCCCTGCTGCCCGCGCACCAGCATTCCATCCACGGGAGGCTTGAGCGTGCGAACGAACGAGCCGTGGTCGGTCACGCCCGTCACAATGGCGTCGAACGCCTGGCCGATGCGGCCGGCCATCGCCACCGCGGCGATACGCTTCTGCATCTCGCGCGAGACTTTGCGCTCCGCATCCTCCATACGTGTGCACTGCGCGGCCACCGAGGCCAGCTCGTCGTCGGAATACGGCGACGGACGCCCAAGGATCATGGCCTTCAGGAGGCGCTGCATCACCAGATCGGCGTAGCGCCGGTTGGGCGCAGTCGAATGCGTGTAGTCCTGGACAGCGAGACCGAAATGCCCCTGCGGCGGCTCGCCAGGTTTTTCGAGCACGTACTCGCCAGGGCCAAGCAGCTTGATCACGGCCAGCGACAGGTCGGCGAAGTGATCCGGATCCTTCTTCTGCTGGTCGGACAAAAAATCATGCAGCGGCTTGGAATCGGGCGCGGCCGGCAGCTGCGTGCCTCTCTGCCTCGCCAGCTCCACAATACGGTCCCAGCGCTTCGGGGTCTTTACCACTCGGCGGATCGAGGAGAAATGCTTCGCTTCGAGCGTCCGCGCCACCACTCCGTTAGCGGCGATCATGAAGTCCTCGATGAGCTGCGTGGCGCGATTCTTCACCTCTGCCTCGATATCGATGCTGCCGTCATGCTCCGTGATCGGATGGGTCTCAATTGTTTCGAGATAGAGCGCTCCGTGATTAGATCGCTCGCGGCGCAACCGCTGTGCAACGTCATCCTGCAGGCGAAGCTGCTGCTGCAACTCCTTCGACGCGGCAACTTTGGGCGGAGCATCCGCAGGGCCAGCCAGCCACGCGCCCACAGAGGGGTAAGCCAGCTGGGCCTTGTTGATGACGCGCGCCAGGGAAATGTTGGTGTTCGAGATTTGCGCCTGGGCATCGACCGTGAATTCGACCACCACCGCAGGCAGATCCTGAGCCTCGAGCAGCGAGGTCGAGCCGGTCGAAAGCTGCTCAGGCAACATGGAGAAAATCTCAACCCCGGTGTAGACGGTGGTCGTTTCGCGCAGCGCATGCTGGTCGATCGGCGATCCCTTTGGAACAGAGGCGTCCACATCGGCGATGCCGATCAGTACGCGAGATCCGCCGCCGGGCACGCCTTCGACGTATTCGATCTGGTCCAGGTCGCGCGATGTGTCGTTATCGATGGAGGACCAGAGCAGGCCTCGCAAATCGCGGGCAGACGGATTCGCGGGTACCGGATGCTCGCGCAGCTGTTTGAGCTGGTCCGCAATGGGGGGTGGATACTCCGGCTCAAAGCCGTGTTCGATCATGGAACGCCGAGCGGCGGCGCTCAGGTCGAAGTGGAGCTGATGATTCATCGTTCTCCTCGGGCGGGCGAAGGGCAAGGCTATCATGAGCGAGAGAAACTGGAGTGAGGACGGGTGGGCGGGAAACCAACGAAAGCAAAGGCGAATTTTTGCTGGCATCCAACCTGCACTGTCAAATTGCCTTCCAACGCACGAATGCCCCTACGCGACATAAAAGTCGAGCCGGGCGTCGAGAAGGAAGCACCGTCGTCGACACAGCGCGACCTCGACCGGCCTACCGCGAATGAAATTTATGAGCAGGTCTCGCGCAATGCGCGCCGGGAGCTGCGACGCCCAAAGCGGGCGCTCGCTCTCTCCGGCATCGTCGGCGGGCTAACCATGGGCCTAACCGGCCTCAGCGTCTCCGTGATCAGCGCTCTGCTGGGCCCATCGCCGTGGGCGCAGTTCGTGGCGCTGTTGTTTTACCCCGTGGGATTCATGGCGGTGATCCTTGGCCGCGGGCAGCTGTTCACGGAAAACACGCTCTACCCAGTGGCGCTGATTCTGGTGGAGCGGCGCCATGTGTGGGAGACAGTGCGCCTGTGGGCCATCGTGTTCCCGGCCAATGTCGCCGGGGCATTTCTCTTCGCTCTTCTCGCCGCTCGGACCAAGGCGCTGCAACCGGATATCCTGCATGCTCTGGCACAGGCGGGAGTCGCCGCAACTACGCCGGGCATGCGGCAAATCTTCTGGAGCGGCGTGGTGGGCGGCTGGATCATCGCCATGGTCGCGTGGCTGGTGAGCGGCAGCCATTCCATCACCGGATCGGTGGCGATCATCTGGGTGCTGACTTTTATCGTGGGGCTCGGCCACTTCGCACACTGCATCGCGACCAGCGGAGAGATTCTCGCTGCGGTCCTGAGTCACGGCGTTACCGTGGGTGCGTATTTCCGGTGGCTGTTGCTGGCGACCTCCGGCAACATTGTGGGCGGCGTGGTGCTGGTCACGCTGCTTGAGTATGGGCAGGTCAAGCTGGATTGAACCCCTAACTGCGGCTTTTGTCCTTCATCCGCTCGACGACGAATTTCGGAACGAGTCCGTCTACAGAGCCGCCCAGGCGGAACACTTCCTTGACCAGCCTCGAGCTGACGAAGGAGTACTTCGCGTCGGGCATCAGAAAGATGGTCTCGACGTCGGGTGAGAGGCGGCGGTTCATCAAGGCCATCTGGAATTCGTATTCGTAGTCGCTGATGGCGCGGATGCCGCGCACCACGGCATGAGCGCGCTGCTCGCGAGCAAAATCGACCAGCAGGCCGTCGAAGGTCGAGACGGAGACATTTTCGAATTCCGCGGTTCCCTCGGTCAGCATCGCCACGCGCTCTTCGACCGTAAAGAGGGGATTCTTGGACGAATTGCGCAGGATCGCGACGACCAGATGATCGAAGATCTTCGCGGCGCGATCGATCAGGTCGAGGTGGCCGTTGGTCAACGGGTCGAAGCTGCCGGGGTAAATGGCTTTGACGGTGTTCACGCCAGATGCATTCTAACTGGTTTCCGCAGGGCCCTTGCTATGCGAGGATGCCGGGGCAGAATTTGGGTGTTTGTGGAGACGAGATTGGCTGGCCCTGGCGTTCAGGATTCTTCCCATCCGCCAAATACTTCGCCTAACGCACCGCAAATCTCGCCCAGCGTTGCATAGGCGCGGACGCAGTCGAGGATGAAGGGCATGGTGTTTGCCGTGGCCACGCCGTCTGTTGCCGGTTCAGGCTGCTTCTCGGCCGCGCAGCGCAAGGCGGAGAGCGCATGCTCGACGGCTTCTCCCGACCTCTCCGCGTGCAAATTCTTCAGCTTCGCAGCCTGCCCGTCGCGAACGCTTTCGTCGATGTAAAGAGTTCGCGGCGGCGGTTCGTCCACCGCATATTGGTTCAGGCCTACGACGATTTTTTCGCCGGCCTCGACGGCGCGCTGATACGCATAGCTGGCTTCGGCGATTTCCTTCTGGGGATAGCCGGCTTCGATGGCCTTCACCATGCCGCCCATGGAGTCGAGCTTCTCGAAGATGCGAAACGCGCCCTGCTCCATATCGAGCGTCAGCCGCTCGAGGAAATACGAGCCCCCGAAGGGGTCGACGATCTCCGCTACGCCCGATTCGTGCGCGAGAATCTGCTGGGTTCGCAGGGCGATCCGCGCCGCGTCCTCCGTGGGCAGAGCCAGCGCCTCGTCGAAGCCGTCGGTGTGGAGCGACTGCGTGCCACCCAGCACCGCGGCCAGCGCCTGCAGCGCCACGCGAGCGATGTTGTTCTTTGGCTGCTGGGCGGTGAGCGAGACCCCGGCGGTCTGGGTGTGAAAGCGCATCCAGGTGGAGCGCGGATTCTTTGCGCCGAAGCGCTCCGTCATGACGCGATACCAGACCTTGCGCGCCGCGCGATACTTCGCAATCTCTTCGAAGAAGTCGTTATGAGCGTTGAAGAAGAAACTGAGCCGGGGAGCGAAATCGTCGATGTCGAGGCCGCGGCGCAGCGCCCACTCCACGTACTCGATGCCGTCGTAGAGAGTGAACGCCAGTTCCTGCAGCGCCGTCGAACCGGCCTCGCGGATGTGATAGCCCGAGATGGAAATGGGATTGAATCGCGGCGTGAAGCGAGCGCCGAATTCCAGCGTGTCAACGACCAGACGCATCGACGGGGCGGGCGGATACAGATACTCCTTCTGCGCGATGTACTCCTTGAGGATGTCGTTTTGCAGCGTGCCGGCAAGGTGCTTCCAGTCGACGCCCTGACGCTCCGCTACAACCAGATAGATTGCCCAGAGCACGCTGGCGGGTGAGTTGATGGTCATCGAAACCGTGATGGTCTCGAGAGGAATGCCGGAGAAAAGCGTCTCCATGTCTTCGAGCGAATCGATGGCCACGCCGCACTTACCCACCTCGCCTTCGCTCTTCGGGTCGTCGGAGTCGCAACCCATGAGCGTGGGCAGATCGAATGCCACGGAAAGGCCGCTCGCTCCGCCGGCCAGCAGGTATTTGTAACGGCGATTGGTCTCTTCCGGCGAGGCAAAGCCGGAAAACTGCCGCATGGTCCATAACCGGCCACGGTAGCCGCTGGAATGAATGCCGCGCGTGTAGGGCGGCTCGCCTGGCGCGCCCATGTACTGGTCCTGATTCTGTTGCCAGTCTTCCGGCAGATCGGCTTCAGTGTAGAGACAGCGGACGGGAACGCCCGAGACAGTGGTGAAGCGCGCGTTGCCCGAGTCGTCGCGATTGATGCCCGTGGCCGCGCCGATGGGGTGTTCCGGAGCCCTCTCGAGGGCCGGCTTCAGCGTCTCTTCCGCCCAGCGGAGTTCCTCCGGCGACGGACGCCTGTCCGCCGTCAGGTCGGTGAGCAGCGAATCACGAAGCTGGGTGCCTTTATCGGGCATGGCGCCGGTATTACTCATTCCCTCTATGAGATTACTCGGTATCAGGAAACGCGCGGTTGCTTTCGCCCAAGCTCCCACGCCTTCGCATATTTCCAGCTGACGTAGACCGAATGATAGAGGTGGAGCAGGAGGCCTTCGCGGCCATCGAGAAATCCCAGGCGAAGAAAGTAGTTGTACTTGAAGGTCGCGACCGGGATGACGAACACGTTCCAGAGAAAAGCGAATATCGACCTGCTGGTCTTGCCGCGTGCGACCACCTGCGTTGCCCCCAGCGCGCTGTAGCGGTTCATGTGCTCGATGTAGGCGTCGAGCGTGGGATAGGCGTGATGAAACAGGCCGCCATGCAGGCGCCCTGCGGGACCCGCGGGCCGAATCGTCTCGTGGACGGCGTGCTCTTCAAACTGCGCGTTGCCGCGGCGAAAGAACCGCAGCTTGGGATCGGGATAGTAGCCGCCGTGGCGAATCCAGCGACCGAGGAAGAAGTTTCTGCGCGGCAGAAAGTATGCATCGTGGTCCGGCTGGCCGCTGAGCAGACCTCGGATCTCTTCTCCAAGCTCCACGCTCACCTCCTCATCGGCGTCGAGCGACAGCGCCCAGTCTCCCGAACACTTCGCAATTGCGGAATTCTTCTGCTCTCCGAAGCCCTTCCATTCTTCGACGAAGAACTTCGCCCTGAATTCCCGGGCAATTTCAGCAGTTTTGTCCGTGGACCCGGAATCGACGATCACGATCTCATCGGCCCAGCGCACGCTGGCGAGGGTGCGCGTCAGATTCGCTTCCTCGTTCTTCGTGACGATCGCGACCGAAAGGGTGAGGGGCATAATTGCAGGCGGCAAAGCAGCGGCGCGTCATTCAGCCCTGCTGGCTATGGCGGAAGTGTAACAAGTCAGATTCCCTTTCCTGAGTGTCACGAAATCTTCAGAGTCGATTTACCCGAAGTGCGACACAACTCCCGCACTGTGGACAGGATCATATCCGGAAGAACTGGAGAAACCATGCCAGGATTCGGCTCCCTCGCTCCCGTTGTGCTCATCGTCGCGGCCACCGTACCCCTCTGGGCCCAGCAACCGCCCGTGACGCCCCAAAACAACCAGGAATCGGCCCACGACCTGGTGCGGGACGTCATCTACAACGAACTGCACGACCGCGAGCGCGACAGCCACTGGGAATACCGCAGCGAATGTGTTGCCCCCGCTCAGAACGTAGTGAGGGAGCAGGTCGAAACTGCCAGCGGGCCGGTTTTTCGCCTCATCGAGCAAGACGGCAAACCACTGGATGCCGCTCAAGCGGAACGGGAGAGCGAGCGCCTCGAGGAGTACATCCACGATCCGGGCCAAATCGCGCATGTGGAACGCACGCATGACAACGACGAGGCGCAAGTTGCTGCCATCATGCAAATGGTTCCATCTGCGTTTCTCTTCGATTATGTGGGCGCGCCTACCGACGGCGTCGCGCGGATCGCCTTTCGCCCGGATCCGGCCTTCGTCCCGACGAGTTATCAGGCGCGCATCGTTCACGCTCTGGCCGGCACGATGATCGTGGATCTCCGGTCAAAGCGGGCCATCGATATGAGCGGCAGCGTGGCTGAGCGAGTGGACTTCGGGTACGGGCTGTTCGGTCGCGTCGATAAGGGCAGCTCGTTCCATATTCATCGCCATGAGGTGAGCGCCACCCACTGGAAAGCCGACCTGGTCGAGACTCACGTGCAGGGCAAGGTGCTTCTGGTGAAGTCGCTCAGCAAGGATCAGCGGGAGGCGCGCTCCGATTTCCACCCGGTGCCGAGCGGAACCACCCTCGCAGAGGCGAAACAGATGCTCGGTCAGGCCGCCGATCAGGGCGTTCAAGCGCGCCTGGTTCCCGCTGCGGCAATTCGGAAGTAGGTGATTCCTAGAACGGAATGTCGTCGTCGGTAATCTCGGTGGATTGCACCAGGTCATCGGGTGGGGCTGGTTGCCGCTGATCGTAAGACGAACTGGACGAGGAGCTGGAGGAACGGGAATATCCGCCCGATTCGCCTCCTTCGCCGCGGCCGGAGAGCAGCACCAGATCGTTCACAACGATCTCGGTTTTATAGTGCTTTTGGTTGTCCTTGTCGTCCCAGGAGCGCGTCTGGATGCGCCCCTCGACGTAAATCTTCGACCCCTTTTTCACATAGTCGCGAACGATCTCCGCGAGGCGCTGAAAGGCGACCAGGTTGTGCCACTCCGTGCGCTCCTGGAATTCGCCGCCCTTGTCCTTGAAGCGCTCGGAGGTGGCCAGCGTGAAATTGGCCACGGCCGTACCGCTGGGCAGGAACTTCACTTCAGGATCCTTGCCCACATTTCCAATCAACGTGGCTTTGTTAATGCTCTTCGCCATGAGACGCTCTCCGAATCGAATTTATCCAATGAAGGATAGCAGCAACGCGCGCCCTGTAACAGCCGCGGCGCCGGAGTGCTACGTTACCCATGGCACGCCGCCGTCTCGCCAGTGGGCCCGTTCACGACGAAGTTTACAGGGAGCCATTGATCTGCTCGATCAGTTCGTCGGCGGTCCGCGCCGGCGGCAGGCACGATGTTCCACGGCAGACCAGTGCCAGCGCTCCCGCGCCTGGGGTCGCCAGCTGTGGAAGATGCGGCAGCGTTTCTCTGAGCACCGGGGGCAACTGACCGGACGCGACCTGACCGGGGCTGAGCGAGATGACAGCCTTGTTTACGGCATAGCGGGCATTGGCGATGGCTGCCAGCTGCCGGGCGCCCGGACCCTCTCCAATAATCGCGACCTGGATCGGCGGCAAGAGGAGCCGCTCCAACGCCAGGCCGTAGCTGCCGGCGTAGAGGCCATAGTGCTCGATGACTCCGGCAAAGGCGGCCAGCGTGTCTTCGGCCTTGCCGCGAAAATCCTCGCGCCCGCTGAGAGCCGCCAGCTGGAGCAGGACCGAAGCCGCGGTTGAGTTGCCTGCGGGAGTCGGGGAATCCTGCATTGGCTTGCGGCGCGCCGCCAGAGCGCCGAGCTTATCGCCGCCGGTCTTTTCGGTATCGAAGAAGCCGCCACGTTCGGGATCGTGGAAGCGTTCCACCATCGCTTCGGCCAGCGACATCGCGGCGTCATAGTACCGCAATTCTCCGGTTGCCTCCCACGCATCGACGCACGCGTGCGCCAGCATTGCATAATCGTCGAGCACCCCGGGGACTCGTTGCAGCGCCGTTTCCTGCTCGGGGTACGCGATGACGTGCGCCAGCCCTGCCCGCGCGTCCCATCCCTCGCGCAGAACGCGATCGAGCGTGCGGATCGCGAAGACGCGCGCTTCCTCAAGATTCAGAATCCTGGCCGCATCGAGATACGCCGAAATGGCGAGCGCATTCCACCCCGTGTAGACGGTCTTGTCGATGAACGGCGTGGGGCGCTTGAGACGCGCGGCGTAGAGCTTGATTTTTGCGGAGGCCAGATCGCGTTCGGCGTCAGGGATACTGCGATTCAAGCGCCCGGCGAGTTCTTCGACGGAATAATTGCGGTGAAGGACGTTTTTCTTCGGATTGTGGTGCATGTCGCCGAGCTCGCCGAGGTCGTAGTACGGCTCCGCGACACTCAACTCTTCGGTTGCAAGCACGGCTGCGGCTTCTTCGCGTGTCCAGGTGAAGTAGTCGCCGTCGTCATCGAGCGAAATGTCGGCGTCCTGCGAGGCGTAGAAGCCGCCACGCTCCCGATCGCTGAGCCAATCGTTCATCCAGCGCATTATGTCCTGCGCGACCGCAGCAAACTCCGGCTCAACGAAGGTCTGAAAGGCGTGGACGTAGTTGCCGAGCAGGCCCGCATTGTCGTAGAGCATCTTCTCGAAATGCGGCACCACCCATCGCTCATCGACTGAATAACGGTGGAATCCGCCGGCGAGCTGATCGTAGACGCCGCCGCGCGCCATCTTCCTCAGCGTGACCGTCGCGGTCTCCTGTGCGCCCTGGTTCCCGGTGCGCGCAGCGACGTCGATCAACAGGTCGAGCACCGCGGGATGCGGAAACTTCGGCTGCGAGCCGAAGCCGCCGTTGCGGGGATCGAACTGGCCGACGGCGCTCCGCACAAGCTTGTCGACGATGGCCAGCGAGAGCGATTCGCCGCGGGCGGAAAACGTCTCGCCGTGCTCGATAGCCGCGAGGACGCTGGCGGCCGACTCCAGCACCTCGTCGCGGCGCGTCTTCCAGGCATTCGCCAGCGTCATCAGGACGCGCTCGAATCCCGGCCTGCCGTAGCGATCCTCACGCGGGAAATAGGTGCCCGCAAAAAACGGCCGCCCGTCCGGCGTCAGAATCGCGGTCAGCGGCCAACCGCCCTGCCCGCTGATGGCCTGCACAGCGGCCTGGTAGCGCGCGTCGACGTCCGGCCGCTCGTCGCGATCGACCTTGATGGCAATGAAGTGCTCGTTGATGGTCGCCGCCAGATTCGCATCCTCGTACGATTCACGATCCATCACGTGGCACCAGTGGCACCACACCGCGCCCACGTCCAGCAGGATCGGCTTTTCCGCCTGGGCGGCGAGGGCGAACGCCGCCTCGCCCCACTCCTGCCAATACACGGGCTGATGCATCGCGGAGCGCAGATAGGAGGAAGCGGCTTTGTCGAGGGTGTTGCGCGGTTCGAGAAGAGTGCCGGACGGCTGAGCCATATATTTAGCCTGGAGCTTCAGCGAGACGAGGTCAAGAGGTGCCGGGCGACCTCCACATACAAATCGACTGCCTGCAGCAGCTCCTTCTTCGCCAGCTTTTCGTTGGGCGTGTGCGCGACGTGGATCGATCCAGGGCCGAGCAGCACGGGCTCGCCCCAGTTTCCGAGCCACGGAACGTCGGTGGTAAAAGCCGCCACCATGGTGGGCAGACCTTCGACGGCGCGCAGGCGCTTGAAGGGAATTTCCAGCGTGAAGTCGACTGTGCCCAGCCCTTCGACCGCCTCCTCAACCGCGAGGCGCGTTTCGTCGGACGGGCCCACGAGGCGGACAAGAATCTGCGCCTCGGCGCGATCGGCAATCACGTTGGGAGCGTGGCCGCCGTCGATGGTGCCGATATTCAGCGTGCTCGGACCTACGTCGTCGAGCGATGGCAACGGAATTGCCAGGATGCGGTGGAGCGCCTCGACCATTTTGTGCGTCGCGCTCTCGCCCAGCTCTGGATAGGCGGAGTGCGCCATCCTGCCAGTGGTGCGGATCACGGCGCGCAGCGCGCCCTTCGAGGCCAACGCGATGCGGTTGTCGGTGGGCTCGCCGTTGATGAGGAAGCGGCTGCCGCGCGGATGCTGATTCGCCGTTTTGGCGCCCGCCGAGTCGCGTTCCTCGCCGACGAGGAACAGGAGCCCAACGCGGAGTCCCTGTTGGCGGAGCTTCTCCGCCGCGGCAATCTGCGCGGCGATGATGCCTTTCGCGTCGCACGATCCGCGCCCATAAATAAACTCCTCGTCCTCGCTCGATGGGATAAAGGGCGGCACGGTATCCATGTGGGTCGACAGGACCACATCGGGTGTGTGACCCGGCTCGCACGCGTACACATTGAAGCGTTCGCTCGTCGAGCGGCTCTCCGCATTCTGCTCGACAGGCATTTTCTCGACCGCAAAGCCGCGGCCGGCGAGGAACTCTGCGAGAAATGCACCCACCGCGCCCTCGTTGTACGTGGTGGACTCAATGTCCACGAGTCGCCGCGTCCATTGAATTGGGTCGAGGGTCATAACGGAAGCACCAGAATACGCGAGCGAGCTTCGTAAGACCGGCCTTCGTAAAATGGATCCAGATGACGCAGTCTCATGTTGGCTCCGCATTTCTGCGCACCATCGACGATCTGCGCGGCCCGGCTGGACGGCTGGAAGCGCTGCTTAACGCCGGCGCGCCGAATGCGCCGTACGCCGCGCTGGTTTGTCATCCGTACCCTCTGGGCGGCGGGACCATGCACAACAAGGTCGTCTATAACGCCATGAAGGCCTTCCAGAGCTTTGGTCTGCCTGTGCTGCGCTTCAATTTTCGCGGGACCGAACTCAGCGAGGGAGAGCACGATTATGGCGAGGGCGAGCAGGACGATGTTCGCGCCGCCCTCAGCTGGCTGGAACACGAGTTTCACCTGCCGATTCTTTTTGCTGGTTTTTCGTTTGGATCGTATGTCGGACTCCGGGCCTGCTGCGGGGATACGAGGGTCGCGGGTCTGGTCGCGCTCGGGTTACCGACGCACGCCGAGGGGCGCGATTACCAATACGATTTTCTCCGTGAATGCACCCAGCCCAAGCTCTTTGTGAGTGGCACAGGCGACCGGTACGGCCCTGTAGCCGAGGTCGAAGCCGCCGTCGCGCTTGCCCGGGAGCCGAAGGAGCTGGTGTGGATTTCCGAAGCAGATCATTTCTTTGCGAGTAAGCTGGAGGATGTGAGGCAAGCCATCCGCGCATGGGCGCAACGTTGTTTCCCGCTTCTCACCAGCCAATGACCGCGCTCGAAGAACTCCACAGGAAGGCTCGGGAGATATTCGATCGGGCTCTCGAAGCCTGCGACATTCCTCAGGCGTTCGATCGCCACCTTCACTTTGAAGGCAAGACCCTGGTGCGCCATCCGTCGCCGCGGCTTCCTTCGATTTCGTTGCCGCTGGACGGCTACAAAGATTTTTTTGTCATCGCCTTTGGCAAAGCTGCGCTCACCATGCTGGACGCGTTGCTGGCACGCCTTCCCCCCAAAACGCATCTCCGGGGCGTCTGCTCCGCGCCGGACATTCCAAAGAAACGCAACCGGCATATTCGCTACTTCGCGGGGGGGCATCCGCTGCCCAACGATGATTCCTTCGCGGCGGCACGCGCGGTTCTGGCGTTGCTAAAGCACGCACGAAAAAATACTTTCATTTTTTTCCTGATCAGCGGCGGCGGATCGGCCATGCTCGAACTGCCGCGAGATCGCAAGATCAGCCTCGACGACACGATCGCTTTTCACGAAACCCTGGTGGCCAGCGGCGCCACCATTACGGAGATCAACACAGTGCGAAAGTATTTCTCAGCGGTGAAGGGCGGACGCCTTGCGCTTGCCGCACCCACTGCCGAGAAGCTTTCGCTGCTGCTCGCGGATGTTCCGCTCAAAGACCTGGCGGCGGTTGCCTCGTCACCCACGCTGCCGGATTATTCCACCCTCGCGGAGTGCCAGGAGATACTCGAGCGATTCGATCTGCTGGAAAAATTTCCGCCTGCCATACGCGAGTACTTTGAAAAGTTGCAGCAAAATGAGCGGTCCCAGCAGGAGCAACAAAGCTCTGTCGCCGCTTTTCACAACGCGCAGTTCGACACCCTGCTCTCGAACCACGACTTCGTAAACGCAGCGCGCGATCACGCTCAGTCGCTCGGTTATAAAGTGGTGATCGACAATACGTGCGACGACTGGGATTACGCAGAGGCCGCGAAATACCTGCTGGCGCGCTTCCATGAATTACGCCGCGAGCACCTTCGCCTATGTCTGCTCTCGAGCGGCGAAGTCACGGTTAATTTGAGCAAGAGTCCCGGCTGCGGTGGCCGCAACCAGCAGTTTGTCCTGCAGGCGGCGCTTGATCTGGCGCGGTACGAGGGCGAGCCATTGGCCGTGCTCAGCGCTGGATCGGACGGCATCGACGGCAACAGTCCCGCGGCGGGGGCTATCGCGGACACCACTACCATCGCCCGCGCGCGGAGCTACAACTTCGATCCCGAAGCCACGCTGGCTCGATTCGACGCTTGCACGCTGTTTACTTCGCTGGGGGATTCCATCGTTACCGGACCTACCGGGAACAATCTTCGCGATCTGCGGATTCTGATCGCCGGATAGGCGAGGTCGCGGTTTTACGTGCGCTCACGCTGTGTGCACCCGTTTTTAGAAATGCACCTGGGGCGCGGCCTGGGACGCCGGACTGGCCTCGAAATATGCGTTGTTTGGCTTGAATCCCGCCAGATGCGCCCAGATGTTATTGGGAATCTGCCCGATGAAGGTGTTGTAGTCCTGCAGCGTCTCGTTATAGCGGTGCCGCTCAACAGAGATGCGATTCTCCGTGCCTTCCAGCGAATCCTGCAGCTGAAGAAAATTCTCGTTGGCCTTGAGGTTCGGATAATTCTCGCTGATGGCCAGCAGGCGTCCCAGCGCGCCGTCCAGCTGCCCGTTGGCCTGGATCTGGCTCTGCGGATCGTGCGCGGCCAGCAGCGCCTCGCGCGCCTTGTCCACATCTGCGAAGACCGTCTCTTCGTGCGTGGCGTAGCCCTTCACCGTCGCCACCAGATTGGGGATCAGGTCGGCGCGCCGCTGCAGAGCCGTCTGCACGTTGGCCCACTGCGCCTGCACGGCGACCTGCTTCGCCACCATTTGCTTCTGCGCGCTCACAAAGCTGCCGAAGACCAGCAGCCCCGCGAGCACAATCACCGCTACCACCGCTAACGCGATCCATAGACCACGACGCATCATTGCGCTACTCTCCCTCGGAAATCCGAATCGATATTACCAGCCGCACCTACCAGCTGCCTCCAGCTCCGCCGCCGCCGCCACTGCCGCCGCCGAAGCCGCCAAACCCACTGCCGCCGCCACCACCACCGCCGAAGTCTCCGCCGCCGCCGAAGCCACCACCGCCTCCCCAGCGCCCGCCGCCGAAGAACATGCCCAGCAGAAAGCCGAGCAGCCCGGAGCCTCCGGCCCAAATGAGAAAAATAACGACAAGGATGAGGAAGATGATGCCGCCGATGATCTGGCCGGCGCTGGCATGGGGCTGCTGCTGGGCCGCGCCCCAGCGGGTCAGCGGTTCCAGCTTCACGCCCGCATCCTGCGCGATGATCTGGGAGATTTCGTCAACCGCCAGGGTCACTGCGCCGTCAAAGTCGTTGTTGCGCAGCATTGGCACCATCTGGCGGCCGATCTCGCCGACCTTGCCGTCCGGCAGAATGCCCTCCAGACCGTAGGTTGGGTAAATGAATCGACGCCGATCCTTCACTGCAAGCAGCACGATCACGCCGCGATCGCTGCCCTTCGGGCCGACCTTCCAGGCGTCTTCCAACTCGACAGCGTATTGCTGGATCGGTTCTCCGTTCGTCGTATCGACGGTGACAACGGCAATCTGGGCGTGCGCTTCGTGGTCCACTTCGCCGCACAGGTGGTTCAGTTGATCGATGGCCTGAGCCGACATCACGTGAGCGTAGTCGCTGACGTAGTCGGTGGGCTTCGGCAGGTCCTTGACTGCCTGAGCGAAGGCCGGCGCGGCGGCACACACCGAACCAAGGAGCCACACAGCGACAATCAGCCTGTTGCGAAGCATTGCTCTTATTGTAGTCGCGCGTCACAGGCCGGCACCGAACCGGGCCGCATGCCATCATCACAGTTGCTTTTCCATCGCAAGCGCGTCGATGCGGCCCATGTAGTATCCGGGGATTCGGCCGGTACGCACGAAGCCATGCCGGGTATAGAAAGCCTGCGCTGTCGCGTTGTCGATCGCTACTTCCAGCAGCACCGCTGTCGCGCCCGCTTCGCGCAGCTGTTTCTCCGTCTCCTCGAAGAGCATGTGGCCCACTCCGCGGCGGCGCAGTGCGGCCTCCACATCGATGGTGATCAGGCGTCCCAGCACAGCTCCTTTGCGAAGCTGCTTTCCGGCGATGGCAAATCCGGCGATATGCCGCGCCTCGTCCTCCGCCACAACGCCGATGTTGCCAGGATATTTGAGGAAGTACTGCAACTCCGCCTTCGACCAGGCAATGCCCGGCACGAAGCAGGCCTGATCCAGCGCATACAGCGCCGGAAAGTCCTCGGGGAGGATCGGCCGCAGCGAGACAGCCACGGCTATTTTCGCGCGTCCTGCACGGCGTCCCCCGCTCTTGTCGTCTCAGCTGCCGGCTGCAAGACAACACCGCTGTAGAGCGATGCGGCAGCGAGGCGTCCATTCAGCGAGGCCACTGAATGCACGGTCCATCCCGTGTTCCACCAGCTCCAGGAGTGGTCGCGCGGATCGACGGCGTACACCAGCGTCCCTTCCGCGGAAGTGACAATCAGGCGATTGCCTGACGGATCCCACGTGAGTCCGTTGACCGCGACCACCGGCAGGCGCTTCAGCGCCGTCCAGGAAATGCCGTGATCCTGGGTATAGAAGACGCCTTCGCGGCCGCCGGCCCACAACGTACCGTCGGGGGTCAGCGCCAGGGTCGCCAGGGCAGTGAGCCCGGCTGGCAGTTTCGCCGCCTGCCACGTGGCGCCGGCATCGCTCGAGGCCATGATGCCTTCGCGGTGGCCGATGAAAACCGTGTTGTCATTTGCGGCGATGGTCAGGTAGTCGCCGGCCCTTGAAAAAGTGCCGGGGTGGTCTGAAGTCAGCACCGGCGCCCATGATTCTCCCCGGTCGGTGCTGCGAAAGACACCCTGTGCGGTCGCGGCATACCAGCTATCGCCCCCAACGTACAGGGCAGTCACTCGTCCTCCCAGCTTTGCGGGGGGATCTGCCACCGTGGCCGCTGCGGCCTGGTTGGTTTTTCCTCCGTGCGCCGCGGGTTTCTGCTTCGCTGGAGCGGGAGGCGGGTTCGCGGGGCCGGTAATGGTGTCGGCGGGCGTCCACGAGGATCCGTCCCAACGGAAAACACCGTTGCTGCTTCCAGCGAGCAATATGCCATCGTCGCTCTGGGCCAGAACGAATACGTCGCGGCCGCCCAATCCCACGCTTTGCTGCTTCCAGGTCCCGCCCAGATCGTTGCTGATGAATACGCCGCCGAAGGTCTTATCGTTGATCACTCCGGCATACATCGTGCCAGGAGTCTTTTCGTCGACCAGCAGCGTCGCGACCTGGCGCTGCGAGAAGCCTGTGCTGGATTCCTGAAACCCGGCGCCACCGTCTTCGCTCGCCAGCACTCCGCTGCGGTCCGTCGCCAGCAGCACGTGCTTCGGGTTGCGCGGGTCGACATAGACGTCGTTGACGATCACATCCGCCCCGGTTGTGCGAGCCCAGTTTTCCCCGCCATCCTGTGTCTTGTAGAGCCCTTCGGTGGTTCCGGCGTATACGGTGTTGCGATCCGCCGGGTCCATGCGCAGCGAGCGCGTACGCCGCGCGGTGGATGGAATGCCCTGCACCTTGCGGAATTCGTATCCGAAATTGTCACTCTTATATATCCCTGAGCATGCGCTTAAAAACATCACGCTGGGGCGCGAAGGATCGACGATCATCGAGAACACATCAGAATCGTCGATCACACCCTGGCGGATGCTGTTCCAGCGCGCTCCGCCGTCGTTCGTTTTCCAGGGAAGATGCCAGGTTCCCGCATAGATAATTTCCGGATCGTAGGGGTCGATGGCGATCGATTCCACCTCGTGAATCTCGGAGCCTCCCGTGGGGCTGATCTCGCGCCAGTGCTGTCCATTGTCTACGCTGCGGTAGACGCCCCTGAGCGTGCCCGCCACCAGCACGCGCGGGTTCGACTGCGCCTGGGCGAGCGCCCGAACGGATTGGCCGTGCATGTCTGCTGACTCACTCCAGGTGTGCCCCTGATCGTGGCTAAGGTAGACTCCGCCGTCGGAGCGATCCGTCACCCACACGCCGGCATAGAGGGTGCGTGGATCGGATCGATCGACCACCAGGCTGTCCACCACCAAGTCATCCTGCGTCCCCAGTTTCGCCAGCCTCGACCACGATGAGCCTCCATCGGAGGAGGCGTAGATCCAGCTGTCGGTCGTTCCCAGGTAAATGCGGCTCGCATCGCGGGCGCTGAAGGCGAACCGGCGCGCATCGCCTCCGTCAGGTCCCATGGGAGCCCAGGGCGGATTCGCCGCGCGAGCGGCTTGACCGCACAAGCCAAGCAGAAGAGCAGCGAAAGCCGTCAGGAAAAACCCCAGCCGTATCGGTTTCATCATTCCCATTTGTGTCGATGTGGAGGCACGCGAGGGAGTTCCGCATGCGCAAGCCAGCTAAGGTCATGCTATCTGTTTTGATCAGCATCCGACTGCCCCTCACCGTGGCCGCCTCATACTTGGCAACAGCGCTGCAGGCGCAGCCGTGACAATCAAGCTAGCGCTGCAACGGGGGACAAGGATCGCAAAAAAACAGGGCTGGCCGGAATTCCGGTCAGCCCCGTCGGGTTCAGGCTCGCTCAGTTACTGAGCTGCGGGCTTCTTAGCCGCTGCCTTGTGGCGGCGGTGGTGCACCGGAGCCTTTCTTGGCTGGGCCTTCACGGCGTTCTCATCGACAGGCGTCGTGCCCTGCACGTCGTTGTCGAAGTTCGCGCCCGCCGGAACCAGGTAATCCTCCACCTCGTTCTGGCTGTTCGTGCCCGTCCTCACCTGGATACGGCTGGCATCGATGCCCTTCTCCGTTACCAGGTAGGCCTTGGTGTTGACCGCGCGTTGCGCTGCCAGATCCGCGGCAGTCGGCGCCTTCGCGTGGTGTCTGCCTTTCGGAGCCGGCACCGGCGCCGAGTTGCCGACGACCACCAGAGAGGCATCCGCCTTCTGCTGAGCGTTCAGCGCCACATCGTCCAGGCAAGCCTTGGCTTCGTTATCGACGCGCGCCGGACGCCGCTTGTCCTTATCGAACTGGATCGAGCAGAGCGTCTGCGTCCTGGGAGCCGGCGGCGGCGGCGGCGCTTCCACGTTGACCGTGGTCGTCGCTGAGGCCGTCTGTCCCTTGTCGTCCTGCACCGTACCGGTTACTGTGATCGATCCGGATGGCGCACCGGTGGTCGAGAGCGTCGCGGTATTCCCTGTACCGTTGATCGATCCCGCCGATGCCGAATAGCTGTACGTGAGCGGACGGCTCTGCGGGCTGACGCCATTGCAGGTGATGGTGGAGCTGTCGCCCGGCTTCACCGTAGAAGGATTCGCCGTGCAGCTTATGGTGGGAGGTTCGAACTGCTTCACAGTAAACTGTGCGGTGCAGTCGGCGGACTGGCCAGCCTTCGCACCTTCGGTCACGTGGCCGGTGACGGTGTAGCTGCCCGGCTGCAGGCTGCCAGTATCGATGGTGGCGGTGGGATTGGTTCCGCCCACCGTCAATCCCTGGCCGGTCCAGCTATAGCTGGCGGTTTTCTTCGGATTGAGATTGGTCGCGGTTCCGGTGACGGTTACCTGCTCGCCCGGGAAGACGGAAGCCGGGTTGACCACGCAGGCATACTGCACGGGCGGCGGCGGGGCGATGCTGCCAAGATGGAGCACCAGTCCGGTGCTGAGCCGGGCGGCGTCGATATTGGCGCGACCTCCGACCTGCGGCTCCGGACCAAAATCCGCATGCATGTACTCGTAGTCGGCCTGGAAAACCCTCCACGCGACGTGATGGCCAATTTCATAGTCCAGCCCTCCTCCTGCCGTGAGCGCGGGTCCCCAGGTGTAGGGATGAAAGGGGCCGTCGGGGTCCGTATTGGGGCCGCCAATGCGCGCGCCGCCAGCCAGCCCATGCACAAACAGGGTCATCTCTCCCGTCGGATGGCGGAAGATGATTCCCGCCTGCGCTGTTTGAAACCCGTCATTCGCGCCGTTGGGATGATTGGCATATTCCACCTGGCCGCCGACATACCGGTTGAAATAATAGGCGAAGCTGCCGATCGCGCCGAAGTTGACGGATGAATAGGATTGGTTAACTGTCCCATTTGGCTCCATCGTGTTCACCGAGCCGTGCGGGGCCAGATACGAATAGCCCCCAAAAATATCCATACGGGATGCACCCTGATCTGCCGGTGCAGGGGGACCCGCCGGGGCCGGAGTTTGGCCCGGGAGCGCCGCCGAAGCCCCGAGCATCATTGCACAACCCAGCAACAACGCTCTGCCTGAGAAGCTAAATGGACGAAAATGCATGCGCCTATCCTCCGCAAATCACTGATAATTACTGACAAGACTGCCTGACCCGAGCCATTTTTTTGAAATCCCTGGCAGCTACCGGGGAGGCAGCCGAAAAGTCTTCCCGAGACAACGAAGTTACCACAGGATCACCTTGCTTAGAATGCAATTATTTCAATAAGTTGCCTGAAAACAATCGCAAATTTTCCCGCGTATCGGAAGGGTTAACCCGTACCTCTGTCGCTACGTCCGGGCGACGATGTATAAGAAAGGGGGAAAAGCGCAGCCACCGTCGGGCTGCGGGGGGGGGATTTTCTGTTTACCTCTTAAAGGTAATCAACCACGGCCCGCTATTGCAAGTTCAGAACGCGCCTCAGGGTTCCGCGTTCGTGCTGAATCTTCTCCTGGAGAAGCGTAATCGCGTACAAGAGCTGTTCCGGCCGGGGTGGGCACCCGGGCACGTAAACATCGACCGGGATCACCTGGTTCACTCCCTGAACCAGCGCGTAATTGTTGAAGACGCCCCCGGAAGTTGCACAAGCACCCATGGAAATAACCCACTTCGGCTCCGGCATCTGGTCGTAGAGCCGGCGGATGACGGGCGCCATCTTCCACGAAACCCGTCCAGCGATCACCATCAGGTCCGACTGGCGTGGCGAGGGACGAAACACTTCCATGCCAAAACGCGCTACATCGAACCTCGACGCTCCCATCGACATCATCTCGATTGCGCAGCAGGCGAGACCGAAGGTCATCGGCCAGATTGAGCTCTTTCGGATCCAGTTAATCGCCGCATCGACGGTAGTCAGGAAAACACCCTCGGGCTGCTCGTATCCGTAGCTGGCCTCGAGCACCTTTTCGCGGTTTTTGGCGCTGCTCTCCAGGGCCCCGAACAGCCGCCGATCCCGCAACGTCTCGCTCATATTTCCACTATATCCAACATTGGCTGCTGTTTTCAGCGTTAGCGGAGCGCGCCCGAAATTTTTCAGTCCCGCTGGTGGACAAGCGCTCCGGACCCATAAACTGGAATTTCCAGCATGATGCTGAATCGATCTTCCGGAAGAGAATCCCGCGGCTTACGCATCATTGTCATGACTCTGACCGCGCTTTTGGCCCTTGCAGCCGCTGCGGAACTTTCTCTCCGTTTCGTTCTGGGCCTGGGCAATCCGGTGATCATTGCTTCCGACCCTGCCTGCGCCTACCTTTTCAAGCCCAACCAGAATACTTACCGATTCTTCTGTCACACCCACATCAACAGCTATGGAATGCGTGCCGATCCCGTCCCGCCCACGCGGGATCCGGGCAAGTTGCGCATCATGTTTATCGGCGATTCTGTCACCTATGGAACCAGCCATATCGATCAGTCAAGGATCTTTTCAGAGATCGTTCATCGCGATCTGCCCTCCATTGTTCATCGCCCGGTGGAGGTGCTGAATGCCTCGGTGAGCGCCTGGGCCATCGATAACGAGCTGGCCTATGCGCGCACGCGCGGCATTTTCCAGTCGGACGTGGTGCTCCTGGTTCTGAATAGCGGAGATCTGGGTCAGGCTCGGGCGGAAATCGCCGACGTCGGCGAGGACACGACGCTCAACCACCCCTCCACCGCCCTCGGGGAGCTGTGGTCGCGCTACTTCAAACCACGCTTCTTTCATGTCGCACCGGCGAAGGACGCCGGAGACGCCGCCGCGCAGAACGCTCAGGCGACGATCCGCGCCAATCTCGCCGAGCTGGATACCTTCCAGAATCTGGTTGAGGGCCAGCATGCCCGATTCGCCATCGTGTACGTTCCTTTCCGCATCGAGATTCCCGAGCCCGCCGCGGAATCGGAAGCGACACTGCGCAGCTGGACTACCGCACACCATGTTCCGTTCTTCGACCTGACCTCCGCCGAAGCAGCTTATCCCGTGGGGGAGATCACCCTGGACGGGGGCCACCTGAACGTACGCGGCAATCAGCTCGTTGCCCAGTCCATTGAGAATCTCTGGACTTCGACCTTTGCTCCTTAGCTCCAACACCTCGCCTCGTGGCGTTTCACCCTCATTCCAAAGCCACCGGCGGAAGCCGGCTGGCTCGCCCGAATCAGGCTTCTCTATGCCGCCAAAGCAACCGACTCGAATTTCTCTGTTTTCGATTTGCGAAAAATATGTAAAAGTGGGTTCCAGGTATTCCGTACTTCGTTCGTTTCCAGTCCATTCAGGCTTCGGGACTTTTGGCCCGAAGCTCCCGGTCACCCCGTCGTGACATATTTCCGTCGATCGCCCACGGAGTTATATGCGCCCTCGTCGTTTGATTCGGCTGCTTTGCCTTTTCCCTCTTGTTTGTGCCTCTGCCGCGCTGGCCCAGACGCCCGCCGCGCCCACCGTCTCCGCCGGCGATAACGCCTGGATGCTCACCAGCGCCGCGCTGGTGCTGCTGATGACCGGCCCCGGCCTCGCGCTCTTCTACGGCGGTCTGGTTCGCCGCAAGAACGTTCTCTCGACCATGATGCAGAGCTTTGCGATGATGTGCATCATCACCGTACTCTGGGCGCTGGTGAGCTACAGTCTGGCCTTCGGCACCGGCAACGCCTTCATTGGCGGCCTGCACAACGCGTTCATGCACGGCGTCGGTCTCGCCCCCGATCCCGATTACGGCGCGACAGTCCCGGCGCAGACCTACATGATCTACCAGCTCATGTTCGCCATCATCACGCCGGCGCTCATCACCGGAGCCTTCGCCGAGCGCATGAAATTCAGCGCGATGTGCCTCTTCCTGACTTTGTGGGCTATCGTCGTCTACTCGCCCATGGCGCACATGGTCTGGGGTAAGGGCGGGCTCCTGAACGCCTCTCTGGGCGGCAAAATTCCCTGCCTCGACTTTGCCGGTGGCACCGTCGTCCACGTCACCTCCGGCGTCTCCGCGCTGGTCTGCGCTCTCTATCTGGGCAAGCGCGTCGGCTATCCCAAAGAACCATCCCCGCCGCACTCTGTGGTTCTCAGCTTTATCGGAGCCTGCCTGCTGTGGGTGGGCTGGTTCGGCTTCAACGCCGGCTCTGCCGTGAATGCCAGCGGCCTCGCCACCAGCGCCTTCGTTAACACGCACTTCGCCACCGCCGCAGCGGCCATCGGCTGGAGCGTCGCCGAGTGGATTCGCAACGGCAAGCCCAGCGCTCTTGGCGCCATCTCGGGTGCGGTTGCCGGACTCGTCGCCATTACGCCAGCTTCGGGTTTCGTGCAGCCCATGTCGGCACTCATCATCGGAGTCGTCGCCGGCGTCTGCTGTTTTCTGATGGTGACTACGGTCAAGGGCTGGTTTGGGTACGACGATTCACTCGACGCTTTCGGCGTCCACGGCGCGGGCGGCAGCATTGGCGCTATTCTCACCGGTGTCTTCGCCTCCAGCGCCATTAACCCGGTCTACGGTAACGGCAAACCTACTGGCTGGATCGAGGGCAACGGTCATCAGGTGCTGAACCAGCTCGCCGGCGTCGCCATCGCCTGGGTGCTCTCCATCATCGGCACACTGGTTTTGCTCAAGATTGTCGACCTGGCCATCGGCCTGCGCGTTACTCAAGAGGACGAAATCGAGGGTTTGGACGTGACACAGCACGGCGAAGAAGGCTACGATTTCGGTTCGTAATCATCCACGTATACTCACACTGAGGCAGGACTCGAGCACGCTAATGCAAAAGATCGAAGCCGTCATTCAACCCTCCAAGCTGGACGCAGTGAAGGACGCCCTGCTCGAAGCGGGCATCGAAGGCATGACCATTCTCGAAGCCCGCGGCCATGGGCGGCAGAAGGGCCACACCGAGTTCTATCGCGGCCGCGAATACACCGTGGACCTCCTGCCCAAAATAAAGATCGAGATGGTGGTCCGCGACGAATTGGCCGACAAGGCGATCGAGGCGATCCTCTCCGCGGCGCGCACCGGCAAAATCGGCGATGGCAAAATTTTCGTCTCGAAAATCGACGACGCCATTCGCATCCGCAACGACGAGCGCGGTCCTTCCGCGCTCTAGGGCCGCAGCGGTTTTCACTGGTCCGAACGCAAGCCAGGCTCCGCCATCCGCCGTTCCCGTTCGTGCGGAGAACACGTTTGGATCGCTGATGGATCCGGGTCCGCGTCATGATCTCTGAGCCGCATACTCTCGGTCGACTCCGCAGTCGCTATCAGGACGCCTCCACCCAGCTGCGTCAGAGCTTCGAGCGCAATGGCGACGGCTCGGCGGTCATTCGCCGCCGCTCGCAGATGGTTGGCACTCTGCTGCGCCAGCTCTGGGAAAGCGTCGATCCCATCGTCCCTCAGAATGACATCGCCCTCGTTGCCACTGGCGGTTTCGGCCGCCGCGAGCTTTTCCCCTGCTCCGACGTTGACGTCCTCTTCCTTTGCGCCAACGAAAAAGTCGAGCCCGCCTACCGCGACCGGATTCGCGCCTGTACCCAGGCCATGTGGGACATCGGCCTCCGCGCCAGCGCCGTTACCCGCACCCTGAAAGAGACCGAGCGCGTGCATCCCGACAATCTCGAATTCACCGTCTCGCTGCTCGATCGCCGCTACCTCACCGGCAGCCGCGAGCTCTACGCGAAGTTCGAAGGCGAGGTTCTTCCCTCCGTCATCCTGCGCGAATGGGACACCGTTATTCAGAACCTCGCCGAGATGGCGCGCGCCCGCCACGCCAAATACGGCAACACCATCTTTCACGTCGAGCCTAACGTCAAGGAGTGTCCCGGCGGACTGCGCGACTACCATCTCACGCAATGGCTCACGCTCCTCAATTCCATTCAGGAGCAAAAGGCCTGGCCTCGCTCCGCCGCCGCCGACTTCTACGGCACACACGACGAACCCGAATCCGCCTACGACTTTCTCTCCGCGGTGCGATGTTTTCTCCACTACCGTTCTGGCCGCGATGACAACACGCTGGACTGGCATGCGCAGGACGAAGCCGCCGCCCGCTCGATCGGCCTCGAAACCCGGGGCACTTCCGATCCCGCCTACTGGATGCGCACCTGGTATCGCCAGGCCCGCACCGTCTATCGACGCGCCTCGCTGCTGATCGACGCTGTCCCTCCGCCGCGCCGCTCCTTTTACAAACAATTTCGCCGCAAGCGCACGCCCGTCGCCGGTACCGACTTTTTCCTCGAAGATGGGCGGCTCGATCTCGCTGAGGGCGCCACCGTCAACGACGCCGACAGCATCCTGCAGATCTTTGGCTTCATGGCCAAACACGGCTACCGCCTCAGCTTCGCCGCTGAAGACCGCATCTCTGACGCGCTCCCCGTACTCGCTGTGCAGATGCCCGAAGGCCCGTTCCTATGGAACTGCCTCCGTGAAGTGCTGCTAGGCCCGTGGGCCGCGCATGCGCTGCGCACCATGCACGCTCTCGGCATCCTCGAGCTGCTCATCCCTGAATTCCATGGAATCGAATCGCTCGTCATCCGCGACACCTGGCACCGCTACACCGTCGACGAACATACCTTCCACGTCATCGACAACGTGCACCGCCTGCGCCAACCGCAGTATGAATGGGAAAAGCGCCTGGCCGGCCTGCTCCCGGAGATCGATCGCCTCGATCTGTTTTTTCTGGCGCTGCTCATGCACGACACAGGGAAGGCGCGACGCACAGGGAATCACGCCAGCAATAGCGTCGAACTGAGCGAAAGCCTCTTTTCGCGGCTCGAACTCGACGCTGAGGAGCGGGAAACCGTCCGTCGCGTCATCCATAACCATCTGGAGATGTCCGCGGCCATGCGTCGTGACATCTTCGACGCTGAAACCATCCGCGCCTTCGCTGAAAAGGTCGCCACCCAGCCGCAGCTGAAGATGCTCACTCTGATGACTTACGCCGACATCCGCGCCGTTTCCCCCGAAGCACTCACGCCGTGGAAAGCCGAGAGCCTCTGGCAGCTCTACATGAGCGCGTCGAATTTCCTCGATCGGAGCGTCGACGAGATTCGCTACCACGCCTCCGCCGATCCAGCCTTCTTCAGCCGCATCGTCGCGCTCATCCCTGCCGTCAGCCCCGGCCGCGCCTCATCGCAAGCGCCCGTCCCCACCGACGAACTCCGCGGCTTCCTCGAAGGCCTGCCGCAGCGCTACCTCAGCCTTCGACCGCCCGAACAGATTGCCGCACATTTCCGTATGGCAATGGAGCTCGGTGACAACCCCGTGCAGCTTGCCTACCGCACCGTGCGGCAACTCAACGAAATAACCCTTGTCACCAGGGATCGCCCGGGCCTCTTTGCCGATATGGCCGGGGTTCTCTCCGCGTGGGGCATGAACATCGTCAAAGCGGACGCCTTCTCCAACGCCGCCAGCATCATCGTCGACAGCTTTCAGTTCACCGACACGTATCGCACTCTCGAACTCAATCACTCGGAAATCGAAAGATTTCACCAGAACATCCGCGACGCCCTCTCGCACAAAATTTCAATCGAGGAGCTGCTGCAATCCCGCAAGCTAAAGCCCGCCCGGCCGAAGGTCAGCGTCGAAACCCGGCTCGAATTCGACAACGAAGCGTCTTCGCACAGCACGCTGCTGCAGATCGTCACCCAGGACACGCCCGGGCTGCTTCGCGAAATCGCCCTCAGTTTCGCGGCCTCTGGCTGCAACATTGAAGTGGCCCTGATCGACACCGAAGGCGAATCCGCCATCGATGTCTTCTATCTCACCGCCGCCGGCCAGAAGCTCGACGAAGCCGCCCAGGCTTCTCTGAGCGCGTCGCTCATGCACCGCCTCGCGCAGCTGCGCCAGTAAGAGAAGCAGAACCGACCATTGTAAAAGCGGTGCGACTATCTCCCGGCAACAATGCATCGAGCACGTCGGCAGCGCCGTAGCTGGCAGCGCCGGCAGGCAGAAAGCGCCCAACCTCTGTCAGATCGTCGCCGGCAGTCACCAGCGGTGACTCTACGTGATGCCCGCAGCGCACCTGCTGATGCCCGATGTTCGCCATCAGGGCGTTGCAGAGGCACTTACGGCCCTGCGCATCTTCGGCCTTGCCGCCTTTGGCCAGATACACCGACAGCGGCTCGGCGGGACAACGGTACGCAATTTGCCCATCGTCCCCGCGGTACATCTCGCGGAGAAATCCGAGGTCGCAGATGCGCGGCCGTGCCGCGGCGACCGCATCTTCGGAAGCCGTGCCTTCGAGGCGCGCCACTTTGAAGGGAAATCCTGCCGGCGACGCCAGCGGATCGGTGAAGACCCGCGCCTCACCGCGCAGCGCCAGGTCCAGCAGCGCCTGCTTCAGGTCCTCGCGCAATCCGGATTCGCGCGTGAACGCGAACGCCGTTCCCACCTGCACGCCTGCCGCTCCCAGCTCCAGAGCCTCGCGCAGCTTCGCCGCCGAGCCGTAGCCGCCTGCCAGCCAGAACGGCGCGCCCAGCTCGCGAATCTTCTCGAGGTCGATCGAGTCCCGCTCACCGTAGACGGGCTCACCCTGAGCGCTGAGTTGCAGCTTGCCCCGCGGCGGCGCATTGTGCCCGCCTGCCGTTCGCGTCTCGATCACCAGACCATCGACTTTGCCGTTGGCCTTGCGCAGCATGGTAGCGGCCAGCGTATTCGACGAGACGATGGCCAGAAACGCCGGGCGATGCAAAGGCGCCAGTTCGCATTCCATGAAATCGCGCGGATCGAAGCGTACCGCTGTGTCATCCCCCTCGCGCGCGCCTATAACATGCAGCGCATATTCGGCCGCCTTATGCTCCGTTAGCGCATCCAGCACGCCCGGCACGTGGAGGGGAATCCCCGCGCCCATCAGCACATAGCCCACGCCCGCGAGCATCGCCCCATACATCGAAGGCAGATGCGGAATCTGAATCTTTTCGAGGTAATTGATGCCCACCGGATTCGAGTGGCCCTCGCGGGCCAGAAATACTTCGACGAAGTTGCTCACGATGCACAGCTCGAGCAGCTCGCGCGGCTCCTGCTGCTGGTGCGTGGGCATGGTCAGGTACGCGGCCGCGGCGGCCTTGCCGCCGGGAATATAATACGAGCGCCAGATGCGCTCCGCCATGGCGGGAAAGGGAAATGCATCGAAGCCACGCCGCATGTGCCCGCCCGGGTCGCCGTCCTGCAGCCGGCGTACAAGAATCTCGTCGAGCGCTGTGCCGGACACCACGCCCAGTTGCCCCAGCCGCGAAACCGCCTGCGCCAGACGCCAGCTGGATACGCCTGCGCCCATGCCACCTTGAATGATCACTGGATGTTGTTGTCGGTGCATACCTGATCCAAATGGTTTCACCGCTGCAGGAGTTCACAATGTCGCAGATTTGTAATACCGGCTTGGGGCCGCCCGTTTCGCAAACCTTGGTACCGTGGTGCGCACGCCAGTACCGAGCCGCTCAGGCATCCATGTCGCGGGTTCCTGACCTACTTCAGATACGCCCGCACCAGGTCGATCAGGTCCTCGGCCAGCTCGGTCGTCGGCATGGAATCCTTCTCCGGCGACAGCATGTGCAGACGAATATGGTCCTCCAGCACTTCCGCCATCAGGCTGTTGATGCCGCCGCGGATATTGGCCAGCAGCATCAGCACGTCGGCACAGTGCTCCTTTTGCGTCACGGATCGCTCAATGGCATCCACCTGTCCGCGAATCCTGCGCACTCGGGCGATCAGCTTCTGGTTCTCTCTCGATTCCGCCGGCATTCTCCCCTCCGTCTGTCTTTTTGTAATATACCCTGGGGGGATATGATATAAAGCCTTTCAGAGGACAGGCTCCGTCGCCCCCGCCCGCAGCAGTAAAGTATATGTAACTAATTTTAATAAACTATGATTAACTATTCCCAATCGCGAACTGTAAACTACACCCCTCAGGACCGCATGGAGAATCTCCGGTCCACCCCGGGGCCCGCGAAGGAGAATTCTTGCGCCATTTCGTTGCTGTGCCGGTCCTGTTGCTCGCTGCGGTTGCCCCCCGCGTGTCGGCGCAGTCCTCCGCCCTTCCTGACGCCCCCGCCCCCATCCTGCAACCCGAAGCCGAACTCGAAGCCGCGCTCTCCACAGCGGCCCGAACCCCGGCCCTCAACGCATTGCAGAAACCCGGCGCCGCATCGCAATCGCCGTGGGCCTTCGCTGCGCAGCCCCAGCAGCCAGTCGCCCCAACCGCTGACGATCCCGACGTCACCATGTTTCCGCACAGTCAGACGGCGCGCTACTGGGTTTCCGGGCAGACCAACACCATTTTCCAGGCCAAGCCGGGCTTCCATTCGCCCTATCAGGGCCCCAACAGCCTGGACAACGCGCCCGAATACAAGACATCGCTGGTCGAAACGCTTTTTCTCGGCTACCAGCCGCACCGGAATCTGCGCTACAGCACCGACCTCCTCGTCGATTTCGAGAGCGCCGGCGGCCGCGGGCTTGGCGAAGCCCTGGGCCTCGCCGGATTCACCAACCTCGACGTGGTTCGCAATCCCAATCTCGGCACCGCTCCTTACATTGCACGCGGCGGAATCCACCAGACCATAGGCCTTACGAGCGAAATGACCGAATCGGACCGCGACCAGTTTTCGCTCGCCACCCAGGTGCCGGTGCGCCGCTTCGAAGCGCGCGTTGGCAAAATGGGCGTGAACGATTTCTTCGATGTGAACGACGTTGCCACCGACAGCCATCTTCAGTTTCTGAACTGGACGATCGACGACAACGGCACGTTTGACTACGCCGCCGATACGCGCGGATACACCGTCGGAGGCCTGATCGAGTACGACGACCGCAACTGGAGCGCGCGCTACGGCATCTACGCCATGCCCATCGTTGCCAACGGCATCTCGCTGGACTGGGCCTTCTCGCGAGCCCACGGGCAGGACTGGGAATACGAGTTGCGCCACTCCTTCATCTCGGGCCGCAAAGGCACGACGCGCATTCTCGCTTTCGCGAACACAGCGCACATGGGCAACTACCGCCTCGCCGTGCAGAACGCCCTGGCCGGCCCGACTCCAAAGAAGCCCGACATCATCTCCGTCGAACGGTTTGGCACCGTGAAATACGGTTTTAGCTGGAACAACGAACAGGACATCACGGAAAACTTCCGCATCGGAACACGATTCGGATGGAACGACGACCACGAGGAATCTTTCGCGTATACCGAGGACGCACAGTCGGTCGTCATTTCCGGCGATTACGTCGGCGCGCGCTGGCATCGCCCCGCCGACAAGATCGGCGTCGCCGTGGTCAGCAATGCCATCAAGAAGGACCACCAGAACTACCTGGCTTATGGCGGACTTGGGTTCCTGCTCGGCGATGGCCGCCTGAACTACGGACGCGAAAACATCGTCGAGAGCTACTACACCTGGCACGCCTGGAAGGGCCTCTTCCTCGCGCTCGACGTGCAGCACATCGACGATCCCGGTTATAACCGCGACCGCGGCCCTGTCTGGGTCGAAGCCGTCCGCGGTCATATCGACTTCTAACTCCCCGTGGAAGCACTGAGTTAGAAGTATCTACTCAGTTACCCGCGATCCTGCATCTTACCGACTGTACGCATACCGGCAAACGCAACCATGTGAGAAGCCCCTCCGCCGTTGCCGTTCAAAAACCAAAGCTAGGGCCCTTATTTGAAATGGAGACAATTGCATGAATGGCAACCTCAAGCTCATAGTCTGCCTGAGCGCAACGTTGTGTACCGCCGCGTCATTGGCTCAGGACGCTTCCACCTTCGCCGCGACCACCCCATCCGTCGCGTATGTCTACGTCGCCAGTCGTCCCGCCAACGCCAGCGCCACCGAGATCGACGCTTACGCCGCATCGCCCAATGGCAAGCTCACACCCTTGAACGGGTCTCCATTCCAGGACAACGAAGCATTTCTCACCACGAACGGCAAGTACCTCTTCGGCGTCAATTCCACCACCACCGATATCGATTCCTTCGCGATCGGCGCCGAAGGTGCGCTCCGCTATGTGACTTCAACCGATTACGCCCAGTTCGATCCCGACGATTGCGGCAGCGCCGGGCCGGTGTTTACCGATCGCACCGGAACGGACCTTTACCCCCTGGTGTTCGATGGCGATTGCGCGAACAACTACTACCAGTCGTATCGAATCAAGGCAGGCTCCGGGGAGTTGAATTACCTCGGATCCGTCAACGGCGGCGCGGGTTCGTTCAGCGGGATTTACCTTCCCGCGACCTTCATCGGAAATGACATTTATGCCTACTCGGCGACGAACAACGGCTGCTTTTATTACGGTGTGCAGTCGTTCAAGCGGGACGCCAATGGCCTGTTAACCTCGGGAGGCGGTTCGGCGACGCTGCCCGCCGCGCCAGACGGCTATCGCATCTATATTCCCGAGCTGGTGAGCGCCGACCCAACCGACCACGTGGCGATGGTGCTGCAGGCCGCCAATCCGCCGGGATGCCAGAACAATTACCCGCAGCTCGCCTCGTTTACCGCGGACGGCGACGGAAACCTCACCACCACGAATAACAGCGCGAACATGCCCGCCACGCTGATCCAGTACGTGAACGATCTCAAGATGGCCCCCTCCGGCAAGCTTCTGGCGGTCGCGGGCACCAACGGCGTGCAGATTTTCCATTTCAACGGAGGCAATCCCCCGACGGCGTACGCCCCGCTGCTCACCACCGACAACGTCAACCAGATGTTCTGGGATAACGACAATCATCTGTACGCCATCAATCAGGCGGGCGGAGAAATGCATGTGTTCACGGTGACGCTGACCAGCTACAGCGAGGCCACGGGTTCGCCCTACACGATCAGCCAGCCACAATCCATCGCCGTTCAACCAGAGACGCCGCTTCTGCCGTAGCTGCCTTTGCTCTCTCCGATACCACGCGCCGCATCGGCTCACTGCCGGTGCGGCGCATGGCGTCCCTCTTCCGTTTCGCCACGCTAAGATGGAACTCGTTGCCGGGAGGTGCCCTTGCGCGTCGGCCTGTTGACTCGAGAATATCCGCCCTACGTTTACGGTGGCGCCGGCGTCCACGTTGAATACCTCAGCCGCGAACTGGCCAGGTCGATCGACGTCGAGGTGCACTGCTGGGGCGATCAGTCCTTCGACGACGGCAACCTGCATGTTCGCGGCGCGCAGCCGTGGAACCTGATCACCGAAGGCCCGCCCGAGAAATTCAAAACCGCCCTCGAGACGTTTAGCCTCAACCTGGCGCAGGTCCAGTCCCTCGCCGGCATTGACATCGTGCACACGCATACCTGGTACGTCTCGATGGCCGGCTTTCTCGCGAAGAAGCTCTTTGGCGTTCCGTTCGTGTTGACCACGCACAGCCTCGAGCCGTTGCGCGCATGGAAGGCAGAACAGCTGGGCAGCGGTTACGCAATGAGTTCATGGATGGAGCGCACCGGCATCCTCGATGCCGATGCGGTCATCGCCGTTTCGCAAGGGACGAAAGCGGACATCCTTCGCGCTTACCCTGAGATCCATCCCGAGCGCATTCATGTGATCTACAACGGCATCGATCTCAACGAGTATCAGAAGACCGCGGACACCGCGGCGCTCACTACCTGCGGAGTCGATCCATCCCAGCCCTACGTTCTGTTCGTAGGGCGCATCACGCGTCAAAAAGGCGTCACGCATCTGGTCGACGCTATCCCTCATCTCCCGCCCAACACTCAGGTCGTTCTGTGCGCAGGCGCGCCTGACACGCCGGAGATCGCCGCCGAGATGCGCGAGAAAATCGAGCGGGCGCGCGCTGTCAATCCTCGCATCATCTGGATCGACAAGATGCTGCCTAAGCCTGAGGCCATCCAGCTCTACAGCAACTGCAGCGTTTTTTGCTGCCCCTCGGTCTACGAGCCATTCGGCATCATCAACCTCGAAGCGATGGCCTGCCGAGCGCCGGTTGTCGCCAGCGCCACGGGGGGAATCCTCGAAGTAGTCGTCGACGGCGTCACCGGCTACCTCGTACCCTTCGATCAGGATCCGGTTACGAGTTTTCCGCTCCATCCCGACAAGTTCTCGCGCGATCTGGCTGCGAAAATCTCGGCGGTACTTGGGGATCCGGGAAAAGCAAGGCAATTCGGCGACGCGGGCCGCAAACGTGTGGAAGAGAAATTCTCCTGGACCGCGATAGCGGAACAGACGATCCAGCTTTATCGGGAGCTCATCGACAGCCGCCGCACCGCGAATGCACAATAGAAGATGTGCGCAGCGCCCTGGAGCTACACCTGCACTCTCTCCCCAGTAGCCTGGCTTTTTACTATTGCCTATTCCCTGTTGCCTATTGCCTGCTCTTGCGCGGATCGCCGCCGGTCATCTGCTTTGGCTGCGCGAGGCCTAACAAGCCCAGGATCATCGGAGAAATATCGCGCAACGATCCGTCCGGCTTCAGCGAATACTGCTTCGCGTCTTCGCTGACGAAGATGAACGGCACCGGATTCGTCGTGTGCGCGGTGTGCGGCCCACCCGTGACAGGGTCGACCATCAGTTCGGCGTTCCCATGGTCGGCGGTGATGAGCCACGCGCCGGTCCCGCGCTGCTTCATCGCCTGATGAATTCGCCCCAGGCACGCGTCCACCGTCTCGACAGCTTTAATCGTCGGCTCCAGGCGCCCCGAGTGCCCCACCATATCGGCGTTCGCGAAGTTCACCACCACAACATCGAATGCGGTGTCATTCACGGCTTTGATCACGGTGTCCGCGATACCCGCCGCAGACATCTCCGGCGCAAGATCATAGGTTGCGACTTTCTGCGACGGAATCAGAATCCGATCCTCGCCCGGAAACGGCTTCTCGATGCCTCCGTTGAAGAAGTACGTCACGTGGGCATACTTCTCCGTCTCCGCCACGCGCAAATTCCGCAGATTCGCCTGGGCCATGATGTCCGCCAGGAGGTTCTCCATCGACTCCGGCAGGATGATGATCGGCAGGGTGAAGTTCTTGTCGTACTGCGTCATGCAGACGTAGTGCAGGCGGCTCGGAATTTCGCCGCGCGGAATGGTGGCATCCAGTTCTTCCCACGAAGGCAGCTCGCGCCCCGCTTCTTTGCTGAGCCCGCTGTTCCGCGCCAGCACGCGCGTGATCTGCCGCGCTCGGTCCGCGCGGAAGTTGAACATGAGGCAGACATCTTCGTCGCGAATCAGACCATTGGGGTGTCCATGCTCATCTGTAACAACGAACGGCACAATAAACTCGTCTGTCACGCCGTTGTTGTACGACTCCTTCACGCGCGCAACGGCGTCGCTGTAAGCCCCGCCTTCCGCCTTCCCCGTCACCATGGCGTCGAAGGCTTTCCTCTCGCGCTCCCAGCGCCGGTCGCGATCCATCGCATAGTAGCGGCCCGAAACGCTGGCCAGCTTCCCACCGTATTCCCGCATCTTCTGCTCGAGCGCCGCCAGATACCCCGCCCCACTCGTCGGCAACGTGTCGCGCCCATCTATAAAGGCGTGGACAAACACCTTCTCCACGCCCTGCTGCTTCGCGGTCTTCAGCAGCGCGTACAAATGCTCCTGGTGCGAGTGCACCCCGCCGTCCGAAACCAGCCCGAGCAAATGCAGCTGCGTCTTCCGCGCCTTCTGCATCGCCTCCACGATCGTCGGATGCTTAAAGAATTCCCCGCTCGCGATCAGTGCATCGATGCGGGTGATGTCCATCTGCACGATGCGGCCGGCGCCGATGTTGAGGTGGCCGACTTCGCTGTTGCCCATCTGCCCATCGGGCAGACCCACAAAGTGATCCGAAGCGTGCAGCAGCGTGTTCGGATACTCCTGGAGCAGCTTGTCGTATACCGGCTTGCGCGCCAGCGCGATGGCGTTGTTTTCAATCTGCGGACGATAACCCCATCCATCCAGGATGGTCAGAACCACTGGCTTTTTTGGAACGGACACGACGTCTCCTCTAAATGAGTTCTGGATGCGATCGCCGAAATCCGAACCCCCGCTCCGGACATCGCCTCCTCGTTACTGTTGCCGCGCAGCCGCCGGATGCTCCGCGTGATAGCTCTTCGCCGCCGCGTCGATCTCATCTTTGTGCCGCTGGATCACCTCAAACATCACCTGCTGCCCCAGCTCCGATCCGGCATCCTGCCCGTCATTGAGTATCTTCGGCATCACGCCAATCATGTGCTGCCCCGCCGGCGACTTATAAAACGCGATGATCTGCGCCGCGTCCTCCGCCGACAGATGCTGCTGGAACGACCGCACCATCGCCCCCTCAAAATCCGTGGTTCCCAGACTGCGCCGCAGGTCCTCCACCACATCGGCCGGCATATACGGCATCATCTGCTTCATGTGCGGCAGCAGGCCGTCCAGCATCTCCCGTTTCACGGTGTCCGTCCCGGTCAGCGTCAGAATCTGGTACACCTGCGCCGCAGTCACCGGATGCGCAGGCGGAAGATTTTCGCTCGACGCTGTCGCCCCGTTCGTCCCACTCCCCGGCTTTGCCGTTGTGGTTGCCGCCAAAACCGGCAACGTAACCACCAGAACCAGCCACGCAATGTTTCGCATTTGAGCCTCCCTGGACATCCCACCAACCCCGCAACTTAGCGGCATCGGATCAAACGTCTCGACATGGAGACACTGCTTCTGAGTTTCAGCCCCCCACACTCCGGCAATCGGAATGCGCAGATGACAGCCTGCCGATTAAACCTCTCTAATCCCCGTAATTCACTGCTTCGAGGCCCAGGAACTCCGCCGCCTGCCCCAGCTCTTCTTCGATCCGCAGTAGCTGGTTATATTTCGCAATGCGGTCCGTGCGCGACGCCGATCCGGTCTTGATCTGCCCCACGCCCGTCGCCACCGCCAGGTCGGCGATGAACGTGTCTTCCGTTTCACCGCTGCGGTGCGAAATCACCGAAGTGTACCCGTAACGCCGCCCCAGCTCGATGCATTCCAGCGTCTCACTCACCGTGCCGATCTGGTTCAGCTTAATCAGAATCGAATTGGCGACGCCCTCTTCAATGCCCTTTTGGAACAGCTCTGTATTGGTAACAAAAATATCGTCGCCCACCAGCTGGACCTTGTTGCCCAGCTCGGTCGTCAGAACCTTCCAGCCGGCCCAGTCGTTTTCCGCCAGCCCATCTTCGAGTGAGACGATCGGATACTGGCGGACCCAGTCCGCATAGAATGCGACCATTTCCTCAGCCGTCTTCTCGCTCTTGTCGGATTTCTTGAAAACGTACTTGCCCTTCTCCGCGTCGAAAAACTCGCTCGACGCCGGATCGAGCGCAATGGCCACTTCATCGCCCGGCTTATATCCGGCCAGGGAGATCGCCTCGAGGATCACCTCAATCGCTTCGGTGTTCGATTTCAGCGACGGCGCAAATCCGCCCTCGTCGCCTACCGCCGTGTTGTAGCCTTTTTTCTTCAGCACGCCTTTCAGCGTGTGGAAGATCTCCACGCCCCATCGCAGCGCATCGGAAAACCGCTCCGCGCCCACCGGCATGACCATAAATTCCTGGAAGTCCACGTTGTTGTCCGCGTGCGCTCCGCCGTTCAGGATGTTCATCATCGGCGTGGGCAGCACCGACGCATTCACCCCGCCCAGATACCGATACAGGGGAATCCTGAACTCGTTTGCCGAAGCCCGCGCCGCCGCCATGGAGACGGCCAGGATGGCATTCGCCCCCAATCGGCCCTTGTTGTTGGTGCCATCGAGCGAAATCATCGTCGCGTCGAGAAGCCGCTGGTTCGTCGCGTCCATTCCGGTCAGCTCGGGGGCCAGAATGCTCTCGACATTCTCGACCGCCTTGAGCACGCCCTTGCCTCCGAAATGGCTCTTGTCGCCGTCCCGCAGCTCCACGGCCTCATGCTCGCCGGTCGATGCGCCGCTGGGCACGATCGCCCGCCCCATCGCACCACTCTCCAGAACCACATCGGCCTCGACCGTCGGGTTTCCACGTGAATCCAATACTTCCCGCGCGCGAATCGCAGCAATTTCCGTCATTTTGCTCCTCGTAATGTGGTGATTGAGGCGGTCTTTGAGTTTAGGCCGTCGATCCACGCGAATCGCTTCGCCGCTGGTCGCGCCGATGGTTTCCAGAAAGGTCATCGAAGGCCTTCCGCCTTCGTTCGAATGCCAGGGTCCACCGCAAATTCTAGCAAAGCAGGATCACAGGGAACGGTGATGGAGATCACTGCGATTGCGTCTGAGCGCACCGGAAGCCGCCGATCTCCGCCCCTTGCGCCGCGAGCCCGACGGCATCCAATATGGTTGGTACCCGCAGAGGTTGCCCAATGCCACGCCGGATCGCCTGTTTCCTCCTCCTTCTGCTCGCCGCCGGATTCGCCTGTCGACTGCACGCCCAGGAGGATCCGAACGACCCTCTCACCGAGGACGAAATCCAGCAGATTCGCGACAACAAGACCAATCCCAACGAGCGCGTTAAGCTCTACATCAAGTTCATCGACGAGCGTCTCGATGCAATCAAGGGTCTCTCCGGTAAAGGAAAAAGCGAGACTGAGAAGGCGGAGGTTCGCGCCAAGCTGGAGGAGTTCACCCGCCTCTGCGACGAACTGCAGGACAACCTCGACACGTACGATTCGGCCCACGCCGACATTCGCAAAGCACTCAAAGATCTCGTCGCCGAAACCGCGAAATGGCCTCAGGCGCTGAATGCCGCCGGCACCGACCCGAGCTTCGACTTCTCCCACAAGACCGCGCTCGAAGCCGCGCGCAGCGCCACCGACGAGGCGCGGCAGATGTCGATCTCGCAGGATGTCTACTTCGACGTCCACAAGAAGCAGCGCAACGGCAACGGCAACGGTCCCAGCTAGTTCGGCGGCATCGCGGAATGCGGCGCCTCGCTTACACTGAAAAGGCAAATGTTCTATCGCACCGACGACCTTCGCATCCGGTCCACAAAAGTCGTTCTGCCTCCGGTCTTCCTGGAAGAGGAGCTGCCGGTCACCGAAGCGGCCTCCGCCACTGTCTTCCACGCCCGGAAGGAGATCGTGGACATATTGAACCAGCGCGACCATCGTCTGCTGGTGGTCGCGGGACCATGCTCGATCCACGACCCCACGGCCGCCCGTGAGTATGCGCGCCGCCTAAAAGAAGCAATGACCGAGTTCGCCGCCGACCTGCGCATCGTGATGCGGGTCTATTTCGAGAAGCCGCGCACCACTCTCGGCTGGAAGGGCCTGATCAACGACCCTTTCCTCGATGAGTCGTACCGCATCAACGACGGCCTGCGCCTCGCGCGCCGGCTGCTGCTCGACCTCGCTGAGATGGGCGTGCCTGCAGGCACAGAATTTCTGGACATGATCTCGCCCCAGTACGTCGCCGAGCTGGTCAGCTGGGGCGCGATCGGCGCGCGCACCACGGAGAGCCAGGGCCATCGGCAGCTGGCGTCAGGCTTGTCGTGCCCCGTGGGCTTCAAGAACGGCACTTCCGGCAATGTGCAGATCGCGATCGAGGCGATTCTTTCCGCTGGCCATCCGCACACTTTTCTCGGCCACTCGAAATATGGCCAGTCGGCGATTCTCTTTACCGCCGGAAACGCCGACTGCCACATCATCCTGCGCGGTGGACGTCAAACCGTGAATTACGACGCCGCTTCTGTCGACCAGACCTGCGCGTTGCTGGAAAATGCCGGCCTGGCGCCGCGCGTGATGATCGACTGCAGCCATGCCAACAGCGGCAAAGACCACACACGCCAACCCGCCGTTTGCCGCGATGTCGCCGGCCAGGTCGCCGCCGGCGATCGCCGCATCATCGGCGCCATGCTCGAGAGCAACCTTGTCGCCGGTGCGCAGAAGCTGGTCCCCGGCCGCGAACTCGTCTACGGGCAAAGCATCACGGACGCATGCATCGGCTGGGATGAGACCCGCGGCCTGCTGGCCGAGCTCGCACAGGCTGTGCGGGCCGGGCGCTCCGTACCGGCCGCAACCACCACCGCCCCGGCGCATCCCGTCACCCTCGCCGACTAGAAAGGGCCCCTTGTCACAATTACGGGAGTCACGATTCGCCGAGTCCAGATTCGCTGAACCCATGGCGCGGCTGATCGAAGAATTGCGCAAGCTGCCCGGCGTCGGCAACAAATCTGCACAGCGGCTGGCCTTTCACATCTTGCGCTCCGGCGACGAGGACGCCCAGGCACTGTCAACTGCAATCCGCGAAGTGAAGGAGCGGCTGCGCCTCTGTTCCATCTGCAACAACATCACCGACGTCGACCGCTGCCTTTACTGCGCCAGTCCCACCCGCAACCAGCGCCTTGTATGCGTCGTGGAAGAGCCTACCAACATCGCGACCATCGAGAAGACGCGCTCCTGGAACGGCGTCTTCCACGTGCTGCACGGCACACTCTCACCGCTGCACGGCGTGGGGCCCGAGCATCTGCGCACCGTCAATCTCATCGGCCGCGCGAACCGCGGCGAGCTCGACGAAGTGATTCTCGCCACCTCGCCAACGGTAGAAGGAGAAGCGACCGCGAGCTGGCTGGCCGACCTGCTCCGCTCTTCGGGAGTGCGGATTACGCGCATCGCCACCGGAGTGCCCGCGGGCAGCGACATCGAGTATGCGGACGAGGTGACCATGACGCGCGCCCTCGAAGGCCGCCACGAAGTCTAGTTCAGGCGCTGCGCTTTTTTGCGGGCAAGGTTCTTTTGGCGGGCCTGGCCCGGTCTTTGCTTTGCAGGGACTTTGGCGCCCTGTTTTGCCACGCAGCGGCAAGCGCCTCCCGCACCCGCTCTTCACTCGCCGCCTTCAGCAGAACATTGGTGCCGCCCTGCTTGCCCCATCCGCCCTTCACCGGCACGAATATCTGCGGACAGGCCGCGACGAACTCCGCCTGCTGGTCGGGGAACAACTTCACCATGGCCCAGCTCTTGTCCGGATAGCCGAGCGTCGCGAAGATCTTTCCTCCGACACGAAAGTCCGGGTGATTCATGTGGGCGCGCTCTTCCGTTTCCGGCAGGCTGAGCGCGAGGCGGCGAAATTCCGCGGCCGTCATGCCGGTTGCTGCGCCGCCATCGCTGCCTTCATCTCTTCCGGCGACACGTCTTTGATGTGAGTGGCGATGTACCACTGGAACCCGAACGGATCCTCGATACCGGCCATGCGGTCGCCGTAAAACTGATCGGTGGGTTCGCGCACGCTCTTCGCACCGGCGGCGATCGCCGTCCGGTAAGTTGCGTCACAGTCCTCTGTGTAGAACATGAGGACCATGGGTGCGCCGCCGTAGTGCGCCGGGCCGTGGATGCCGCGCTCGGGGTACTCGTCGGCGAGCATCACGACCGAGTCGCCGAACCGCAGCTCGGCATGACCCAGACGGCCATCGGGCTGCGGCATGCGCATGATCTCAACAGCGCCGAAGGCCTGCTTGTAGAACTCAATGGCCTTTGCCGCCCCACGGATGTGCAGATACGGCTGAACGCTGTGGTAGCCGTCAGGAATTCCTTTCACTTGAGACATTGGTCCCTCCCTGGACTGCGAACCATTGTCGCTCTCCGGGCGTCGGGAGGGATTGTAAAAATTTGACCCGCGAATCGGTTCAAGCCATCGGCACGTGATTCAAGTGCTCCGTCGCCCGAGCCAGATACGCCGCCGGCGTGAGCCCCGAAAAGCCCTGAAAGTCGTGGATGAAATGCGCCTGGTCGTAATAGCCGCCGTCCAGCGCCACCTGCACCCATTCCACGGATTTCTTTCGATGAACCGCCTCGAGAACGCGCTGGAAACGCCGCACCCGGCAAAAGGCCTTTGGAGTTAGTCCTACCTGGTCGCGGAACAATTCAATCAAGCGCCGCTGGCTCAGCCCGATGTGCTCCATTACGCCGGAGACAGTCGCGATGTGAGGAGCACGGCAGATATGGTCGCGAGCAAATTCGATCGCTGGATGGAGTTCAAGCGGACGGACCAGATGCGCCAGCAGGCCGCACTCAAGGATCGCAAACATCGCGTCGACAGAGGGCGCCGCCAGCAACTGCTCGCGAATCTCGCCAGGCGCGCCACGCCAAAGATCTTCAAGAGCGACCGAGCGATTGGCCACCTCACCTGCGGGAACGCGAAAAAAGGGGAAAGCCCCGCCCGGTCTGAACTGGACACCGAGGACTCGATCTTCGGTGACGGTATCGATCGCACAGCAACTCGTCCGCGCGCCGGACAGCCCCACCAGCCCGCACGACGCAAATCGGGAAGGATCGTCCGCATCGTAGACACGGATCCCATCGTCGCGCAGGTTGAAGACGATGGAGGCCTCGCCATTCGGCATGAGCCGCTCGCGCGTGTGGGGCTGCGGCGTCGGGGTCCCCGGCACGCCCGGTGTTGGCGAGCCGGGGTGATGTGGCGCCCCATCCCAATACCAGAAGCATCGGATTAACGGCGCCAGCGGCGGTAAGGGGACATAGAGACGATGCATGGTCGGGGCCGTCACCAGATTGCAGGAAAACAACAACCGTGTGCAAGCAGAGACCAGGCTTCGCGGAACTATGTTCCCTTTGTCCCCTGGAAAGCCGGCATCAGAACGCGCGCATTGAGGCAGCGACGGGGGCGACTTCCCCGGGCTCAAGGATCCTGGCCAGTTTCGGAATGACCCGGATCACCGCCCGATCGTCCTGCTCCATCGTCATGGTTTCCGAGCAGCCGCCGCAGAGCCAATAGTGCTCCAGGTGGCGCAAACGCTTTGCGCCCGGTTCGCTCGGGCCGGCGGAGACGTCAAAAATGAAGATGCGGCCTTCCCGCAGATAATGCAGGGGCTTGCCGCATCTTGAGTTTGCACAATTATTCACCATCGGGGGAGTCTCCCTTCAGCGGTTACCAACATTGGGGGGCCCGGAACCGCACGCCGCTTTCAGGACAGGAAAAGCCAGGAGGGAAGTGCGGCCGGCCAAGTACCTCCGCACCCTTTACCTTGTTCTCCCGCTGAACCTTCAGCGCGTTTCCAACAACTGTTCAGTGCCGCCTGAGGCGGCGTGCGGTTCCTAAAACTACACATGCGGGGAAAGGTGAAGACGAACGGCCTGGCAGACATTTCGTCAGGCTTCTATTGATGGAGTATCGGCGTGATACCACACTGCTGTCAAGGGCTCAAGCGTCAAACTATGCCGAAGAATTGTCGGTTGGCCCCACGGAACCATTGGGGGAATAAATCATTTATCCATAAGGTTTATGGATGACCTATCAATGTGATCGGTAACTTATTGGTTAGCGCAATAACTCCAAGCATTTCAAATAAGCAACGATCTTTTCTGTGGAAAAATTCGATTCCCCCGTCGGGGGCAAGCGCTATCGATTTCGTGGGCTGAAGACGAGCATTGATCCGTCATTCGGAGCACACTCCCCCAAGGGCGGAGACACGCCTTCGGAGAAACTGTGCTCGCTGTCTTGGCTTAGAACGCCAACATCGAGGCGATGGGGACGATTTGCTGCGCTCTCCGAACGACAGGTGGCTTCGGCAGAACCGTGGCCGTCCCCTGTGAGTTCTGGACGATCATCATGGTTGCAGCACAGGCGCCGCACAGCCAGTAATGATCGAGGCGGCGTAAACGCTTTGCGCCTGGCTCACTCGGCCCGTCGGAGGTATCAAAGATGAATATTCGGCCTTCACGCAGATAGAGCAGGGGCTTGCCGCATCCTGAGTTCGCGCAGTTGTTCACCATCGGGGGAGTCTCCAGTCAGCATCTGCCTGCATTGGGGTATGGAACCGCACGCCGCTTTCAGGACAGGAAAAGCGAGGAGGGAAAGTGTGCGGTCAGCCAGGAAGCGCCGCATCCTTTGCCTTTTCTCCCGCTGAACGTCAGCGTGTTTCGAACCAATTGTTCAGTGCCGCCAGAAGGCGGCGTGCGGCTCCAGAGATTTGCGCGTGCGGGGAAAGGTGAGGGGCGAACAGCCCGACTAAGACCCTGCGGTACTCAGTGATGTAAGAGTGAAGGAAGTTCGAGAAGTTGTCAAGGTCTTCCGCGCAAACTAACGCCATGAAAGCGGCGTCAGGGGCCCCTGAATTCCATTTTGGGAATAGGGTACTTAGGTAGACGGTTAGATGATCTATTTAGTAATGGTTGTAAACGGGCAACCCAGCCTTATAACTTAAGTTGATGAATGGATACTTTAGTTCCTGGTTGGCGTCAGCGCCATCGGCTCCGTGAGGCTGAAGACCAGCATCGATCCCTGCGGCAGTTCAGCGGCCGCGGGACGCGTCATCAGCATGTGTGCCGTGACAACGCCGGCGCCCACCAGCGATCCAACGCCCGCACCCACCGGACCGGCAATCTCGGCTCCGGCGACTGCGCCCACGCCCGTGCCCGCTCCGTACTCAATCGCATCCTTCTTGTAATGGCTGCTGGTTTCGATCCCGCCCTCGTCATTGGTGCGGGTTCCCGGCGCCTTCGACTGCACCGCTTCCGCATAGAGGTGGTAGGCGGTGCCATCCGGCAGCATCACTGTCTCCGGGCGAAGACGAATCGTGGCGTGCGGTCCCAGGTGATGTCCCTGACTCACCGCGACAACGCGGCCACGCATCTCCGCACCTGCGGGAATGATGACGCGCCCTTCCTTATAGACATCCTTGTCCACAACAGCGCGAAACGACGACCCTGAGCGCGTTTCGGTAGTCGAAAGGCCGTCGGCCAGGCGCACACGGATATTCGTCCCCGCCGCCAGTTCGTTGGGATTCGAGGGCACGTAGCTGACGATGTCGTCATCCGGATTCCAGGAGCGCTTCTGTAGCGGGGCACCACTTGCGGGAGCCGAAGAGATCATGCCGTAGTCATTAATCGCAGGCTGTGTCGAAACTGCCGGGCTGGCCGGCTGCGTGGGAATCGCCGGGGACGGCTTGGCAACAGGAACCGGAGCGTCCTCGTCGGCCTTGATCGTGTCGTCGGCGGGTGGATTCGCAACTCCGCTGTATTGGTCCTGATTCTGGTTTGCGCTCTGGCTCTGATCCGGCTGGCTCGGCGCAGACTGCGCACGCGCCGTTGCGAAAAGCAGGCACCCGGCAAGCGCGGCGAACATAACGATTCGGCCTGTGGTTTTCATAAGCAGTCTCTCCTTTGCTGGGCAATCCCGCCGGACGTAACCTAGCCCTCGGGGTATGAAATATAAACCCGCCTCGCCCGCGATAGTCGCGCTTGAGGTTCAATCGAGCCCGCTTTCGGCTCGATGATGAGATACATCCTGTTAACGAGCGTATCCTGGCCGCGTGCGCGCGCGCCAGCGCGACTGAATTATTGCGAACCAGCGCGGTTACCCGTAATCGGAGCGATTCATTCCGGCCTGCTCCTGCGCAGTCGCCGGTTGCGCAGCCATTTCGCTGCGCCCAGCCCAAACAGCATCAATCCGAAGGGAAGGCAGGCCATGGCCACCATCAGAGAAAGCCACCCGGAGTTAGTGTGAGGACCCTGGCGGCCGATTCCGCCGAAGACCGTCGCGGTGAGAAGCGCGGCTGCGATGCCTGCAATCAGGATCCAGCTGCCGCTGCGGAGCAGCGCTCGCGTACCATCGTCGGCCGAATCGGGTCGCTCTGCGGGCTGTCCCATCACGCTAACGAAGAGCCGCAACGAGCATCACGCGCACGACCACGCCCGTCACCGACACATAGAGCCAGAGCGGGAATGTAAAGCGCGCCACCTTGCGATGGATCGCAAACCGCCGCGAGAGCGCCAGGTAGAACGTGATCAGTACGACGGGGAGCGCGACAATCGCCAGAACGATGTGAGTGATCAGGATCGGCAAGTACGCGTAGTAGTAAACGTGGTTGTGCACCGGATAAAGCGTGTCGCCGTGCAGCGCATGGTTGGCGATGTAGCACACCAGGAAGAGCGAGCTGAAGACGAACGCCGTCATCATGCTGGCGCGATGCGCGGCAATGCGATGCGTCCTGATGAAATAGAAGCCGATCAGCAGCGCGATGGCGCTCAGCCCATTCAGCAGCGCATTCAGATTGGGCAGAAAGGTGTAGTGCACAGCGGCCGCGTCGGAAGCGGGATGCACATAGATGAGCCAGAAGAGAAACAGCGTGGCGAGGACACTGATCGCGACGATGACCGCCACGGGCGCCGACAGCGATCCCTTCGGCCTGGGGCTTGATTTCGGACTGGTCGCTGCTGTCGGCATTTCGAGGACTCTTGTGTTCCTGAACTTTAATCGTGCTCTTACTTAGCATTCAGCATGAGCGCAGTAAGCAGGAGCGGGAGATAAATCACGCTGACCTTCAGCAGATCGCGCGCGTACATGCGCGAATCGGTTTCGCTGCGCGCGCGCACGATGCTGGTGAAGCGAATGGTGTAGCCAAGGTAGAAAAGCCCCAGCGCCAGCGCGACCCCGGCATAGATTTTCCCATCCATGTGCAGCCAAAACGGCAGCAGGCTGGCCGGGATCATCAGCACCGCGTAGGTCAGCGCCTCTAGTGCGGTTGACCAGCCGTCCGGCTGCGCCACCGGCAGCATGCGAATGCCGGCACGCGCATAATCCTCGCGATAGAGCCACGCAATCGACATGAAATGCGGAAATTGCCAGACGAAGAGGATCGCGAAGAGCGCCACGCCCTGCCATTCGATGACGCCGCGCGCCGCGGTCCAGCCCAGCAGCGGCGGCATCGCCCCAGGAAACGCGCCGATAAAGGTCGCCAGCGTGGTTACGCGCTTCAGCGGTGTATAGACCGCGACGTAGAGAAACGCCGTCAGCAACGTAAGGCCGCCGGTGATGAAGTTTGTCTCGAACGTCAACCATATTGTTCCGGCAATGATAGCCAGCAAACCGACCGTGATGCCGTGCGCGAGCCCAATGCGGCGCGTGGCCATGGGGCGATCCGCGGTACGCAGCATCTTCGCATCCAGCTTGCGTTCCATTGCCTGGTTGAGCGCGGCTGCGCCACAGGAAACGACGCCGATCCCGATCAGCGTTTTCAGCAGACCGGGTTGCAGGCTGGTGATGCCCGACCGCATCGAGCCGAGATAAAAGCCGGCAAACCCGGTCAGTGTGATCATCAGCGTGACGCGCAGCTTGAAGAGCTCGCGATAATCGACCAACAGCGAGGCCGTCTCGCCCGCACGCGGCGCATGCAGGTGCGGGTGCGGCACGACATCGGTGCGCACGGGCTGCGGATCGCGGGAAACAATGGCCGGCTCAATGCCGGATGAGGCCGAAGTCACGGCCATACCGTTCCTGGGCAGCGTTCGGCGAAATGGCTTGAGGAGAAGAGCATGTGAAGGGGTTCCGGAGATCAGCGGGGACGATCCACTTCTTATGATACCAGGCTCGATTGCGGGCGGCGAGGAGCGCCGGCTGCCACTGCGGATTTATGGAGCGACGGGCGGCGTCACTTTCACGGGGTAGGGTTCTTCAATGATGCCCTCTTCGTGCACCGCGTATTCGTTCAGGACCACCGCGATCAGCACCGCCGTCGGCACAGCGACCATCGCGCCGATGATGCCGGCCAGCGACGAACCGATGAGCAGGGCGATCAGGATGGTCAGCCCTGCGAGGTCGACCTGGGTTTTCATGATGCGCGGCGTCAGCCAGGTGTTTTCGATCTGCAGATAGGTGAAATAGAAGATCAGCACGCCAACCACGCGCCCCCAGGAGTCGAGGGCCGCAACCAGGACCACGATCGAGACAGAAACCAGCGCACCAGCCACCGGGACGATGTTGAAGAGTCCCATGATCACGCCCAGAGCGTAGGCGTAGCGGATGCGCAGCAACGCGAAAACAATGGTGCTGCAAACTCCAATGATGAGCATCAGCGTGCCCTGGCCAAGCAGCCAGCGGCCCATCCGTGCCGAGGCGCGCGCCAGGGTCTGATCGAGCCGCAGCCTGCGCTCGACCGGAAACAGCGAGAGAAACCAGGCGTAGGCCTCATCCCCTTCGAGGATGAAGTAGACGGTCAGCACAATTCCGGCAAGGATGCGGGCCATGGTCGCTGCCCAGTCGCTCGCGAAGCGAACGATGTAGGTGGCCATATTGCTGGTCATGTCCTGGATTTTGTCCTGCAGCGCTTCCAGATCGATATCATGCAGCAGCGGGACCTGCTGGATGCGGGCAAAGAATTGCGGACCCCGCTGGGGCAGCTCGCCGATGAACTCACGCAGATCCTTGAAGGCCGGGCGAAGCGCGAAAGCGAAGAAGACGGTCAGGCTTCCCGCTGTCAGCAGAACGATAATCAGCACGGCCATGCCCCGGCCAGGGGACCATCGGCCGATGTGCAGTTTCATCACGCCCCGCACCAGCGGCATCAGGACCACTGCGAACAGTGCGCTGACGTAAATTACGACCAGCACGTCGTGCAAGATGTATGCCAGATAGAGCGCGATCGCCACGCCGAAGGCAAACAGCACGATTTTGCGCGGGTCCATCGGTTTCGTCGTGGTCATGCGGGGACTCCCGGTTTGCGCCGGCTGCCGGCGGTGGAGCTCACGGTGTCGCGCCGATCGACGCGGCGCGTCGCCGCCTCCAGCTCTCGCAGGATGCATTCTGCGACAGCATCCGGCGAAAGCTCGCCGGTATCGACGGTGAGATGCGCCTGCCGGTACCAGGGAAGGCGCTGGCTCCAGCGCTCAGCGAGACGACTCCGATCCGCGAGCACCGGTCGGACCGGACCATCCGTGTGACCGGCGCAACGGTCAATCATCGTCTCAAGAGAGGCCTCGAGAAAGACGATCAGGCAATCGGTCCTTTCGGCCAGGAATCTGCGCGTCGCAGCCATTTCCAGGGCACCGCCGCCGATGGCGATCACCAACTGCTCGCTCTCCGCGCTCTTCTGGATGGCCGCGGCTTCCATCGCACGGAACGCAGCCTCACCGCTGCGTTCAAAAATTTCAGCGACGGTCATGCCGGCTTGCTTCTCCACGACGCGATCGGAGTCGACAAAGCGCCAGCCCAAACGCTCCGCCAGCAGTGCCCCGACGGTGGTCTTGCCCGCACCCATGAAGCCGGTAAGAACAATGCAGGAGGGATTGGCAGGAAACACCACCGGCGACGGCCTGGGCTTACTCATGCTGTTGTTGATTATATGAATGTGAAGCGAAGCCAGGCGGCGCTATTTCCTCGCGGCGTCCGAAGGCGGCTCGGGATTTCCCTGGCGGATCGCCTGCTGAATGTGGTCCCATACCGCGGGGCTCGGGTCGTGAATCGGCAACAGCAGCCGGGCCTGCGAGGCAATGTAATTGAGGTCGCGCACCAGGGCGGCGCAGTTCTCGCAGCTCTTCAGATGCTCGTGGGCGGAAAGATCTCTCTGCGACTCAAACAGTTCGGGAAGGGCGTCCTGAAATTCAGCACAGGTCATGGTTTTGTCAATGGCGCGAATCACAGTCACGCGATTCGCTCCTTCCGCTGGCCGGTCCGCAGCAGATCCCGCAGCTTCATCCGCGCCTTGTGCAGCTGCGACTTGCTGTTCCCGATGGAGCAATCGAGCATCTCCGCTATCTCATTATGCTCATACCCTTCCACATCGTGCAGCACAAAAACCAGGCGGTATCCAGGTGGCAAATTCTCAATGGCGCGCTCCAGGGTCACGCGGTCGATGGATCCCGACAGGGTCAGATCCCGCGCCCCGATGTCCTTGCGTGGTCCATCGTCCTGCGACGGCTCCAGCGTCTCCTCGAGAGATACCTGCGGCAGCCCCTTGCGGCGCAGGTGCATCAGCACCACATTTACCGCCAGACGGTGCAGCCAGGTTGAGAACGCTGAGTCGCCGCGGAAGGTCCCGATCTTGCGATAGAGCTGGAGGAAGGCCTCCTGGGTCAGATCCTCCGCTTCGGCGACGTTGCTCAGCATGCGCAGACACAGCGAATAGACACGCCGCTTGTGCATGGCATAGAGGATTTCGAACGCGCGTGCGTCGCCCTCGCGAGCCTTGTCGATCGCCTCCTGCTCCCCCGCAATCGGCGGATTGCGGCGCATGTGCTGGTTCGCCGGTCGTGGCTGTGTCGGTCCGGCCATCAGAACAAACCTTTCCTTGGTAATTGTTCCATGAGAGAGCGCTCCAGGGGCTCGGCTGTTCGTAATCTTCTGCGCAGTCAGGCTCATAGGCAAACTTTTCCGGGGGGAAAGCAATATGGCTCTTCGACGCGGTTGCCAGGCAAGGGGTTGCTCCGGGCGGGGAGAAGGGGAAGCAAGACGGCGCGATATACAACTGGAGACGCCTCAGACGCACAGCAGGCGCCATGCGTCCAGGCCAACCACGAAGCTCTAGCGGCCGAAAAATGCCGCGTTCTTTTCCGTGAAGCTCTGCCACTTCTCCGGCACATCGTCGGCGGCAAAGATGGCCGACACCGGGCAAACTGGCACGCAGGCGCCGCAATCGATGCACTCGACCGGATCGATGAAGAGCTGGTCGGTTTCGGCATACTTCGCTTCGTCTTTTTTAGGATGGATGCAGTCCACCGGACACGCATCGACGCACGCCGTGTCCTTGGTGCCGATGCAGGGTTCCGCAATCACGTAAGCCATGAATTCCTCTTCGAGAGTCGAAGTGACAACCGATCATTCTAGCAGGGGCCAACTGCGCGCGAACAAGCGCAGCCCACCGGAAAAATGACTTTAGAAATGGGCCCTCGTGGCTGGGAACCCTCCATGCCTCACAGACTGTCACACCATCGCTTGCAATATGATGTCTTCATGGTTGGCCCGTGGACCAAAATCTCCGTCATTTTAGCGGTACTCGGTTCTATCGTGTCGATCGTGTCACTTGCATACCAGATTCGGCGCTCCCGGTTCGTCCACTCCATCGATCTGTTGCTTAAATTCGAGGACAATTTCTTTGGACCCGAGAAACGCGAGGTGAGATCGAGAGCCGCCAGAGGCATGCTGCGCGAGACGCCTGACTATTCGGAGGCCGAGGACATTCTGGATTTCTTTGAGACCGTCGCCTTGTTGGTCAGGAAGGGAGCGCTTGACGGCTATATGGTCTGGCACACATTCGATTACTGGATCAGCCGATATTATGAAGCAGCAAAACCGCATATTGTGCTCCGCCAGAAAAGCGAGCCACAGGTGTGGCTTGACCTCGGCGATTTGGTCCAGAAGCTTCGCGAGAGGGAGATGAAAGCTAGTCGCCTCAGCAGCATTTCACAGACAGTCCCGGACAATGCGGAAATCAGGCGCTTCCTGGAAGAAGAGTTGCACGAAGGAAAGCCTCGGGATCGGTCTTTTTCGGGCGTCTAG
>Ga0182015_10000252_pt1 | contig 77262 bp, 67 predicted proteins | sample 712P3MmetaG_FD_120478 | JGI IMG/M metagenome (GOLD analysis project Ga0182015, IMG submission 120478) | Permafrost microbial communities from Stordalen Mire, Sweden - 712P3M metaG | ecosystem: Environmental > Terrestrial > Soil > Wetlands > Permafrost | place: Sweden: Stordalen | collected...
CATGGTTCCTACCGCGACGGCCGCTTCCACCGGCATAGACTCCATCCCCCGTGTAGCGTGCTACTTTTATTACTTCCCTTATATCAAATACAAAACCTATAAAACCAGCAGTAACAGTAGGCGAGCCGGAGAAGTGGAAAACTTTGCCAACCGGTCTATTGTCACCACTTTGGGGACCAGCCCTTCGTGTGAGAAATTGGTCCCGAACTTGGCGGAGACCCTACGAGAAGATTTCCGCTTTTCTGGTTTCGTCTGAGCGTTGCACAGTTTCCACATCTCATTCACAGACCGGGAAAAGGAAGACTGCGCCGCTTGGTGCAAAACGCGAAATTACCGCGATTTATCCGCCTAATTGCTCGGTCAGCTTATTGAGTAGCCTGTTTAAATCCTTGTCGTTCTTACGGACCGTTTCAATCTTCTCCACGGAGTGCAGAACCGTGGTGTGATGCTTTCCGCCGAACTGGCGGCCAATTTCCGGCAGAGACGCTTCCGTCATATGCTTGGCCAGATACATCGCGATCTGGCGGGGATAAACGATGGCGCGGGAATTATCCTTGGCCTTGATCTCGACCAGGCGCAGCCCGAACTGCTCGGCGACCATTTTCTGGATGGACTCGATGGTGACCTTGCGGGCTTGTGAGTCGATAAAATTCTTCAGCACCTGCTGCGCGTAAGGCAGGGTGATCTCGGCGCCGATCAGGGATGAATGCGCCACCAGGCGGATGAGTGCGCCTTCCAACTCGCGAACGTTGGAGCGGATATTCTGAGCGACGTACAAGGCCACATCGGTGGGAAGAGTGACTTTTTCCTGCTCGGCTTTTTTCTGAAGAATAGCGACCTTTGTTTCGAGGTCGGGCGGCTGAATATCGGCAATCAATCCCCACTCGAAGCGGCTACGCAGGCGGTCTTCGATCTCGGCGAGCTCTTTCGGAGAACGATCGCTGGCGATCACAATTTGCCGCATGGTGTCGTGCAGCGCGTTGAAGGTGTGGAAGAACTCTTCCTGGGTGCGCTCTTTGCCGGCAAGGAACTGGATGTCGTCGACGAGGAGCACGTCGACGCCGCGGAACTTGTCGCGGAAAGAAGTCATCTTGTCGTAGCGCAGCGAGTTGATCATGTCGTTGGTGAACTTCTCGCTGGAGACATAGCAGATGGCGGACTGCGGCTGGCGACGCTTGATCTCGTGTCCGATGGCCTGCATCAGGTGAGTCTTGCCCATGCCCACGCCGCCATAGAGGAAGAGCGGGTTGTAGGCTTTAGAAGGACGCTCGGCAACGGCCTGGCAGGCCGCATGGGCAAACTGGTTGCCGGAGCCGATGACGAAGGCGTCGAAGGTGTAGCGCGGATTCAGTTGCGCTGCGCCATCCCAATCGAAGCGAGCTTGCGCCGGAGCGGCGGCGACCGCAGGTGCCGAGAGGCCGCCGTTGTGGCGGACCGCGGTGGCGGCGGGATCGTCCTCAGGGGTGACGAACTTGACGTCGTTGAATTCGAGGCCGAGGTTGTCGATGGCTTCCTGGATGAGGTCGGCGTACTTGTCGCCGGCGTGGCGGAACTCGACCGTGGGCACGCGCACAAATAATATTCCGCCGCTGGAGTGGCTGTAACGCGTGGGCTTTAGCCACGTGTCATAGGAATGGCGGTTGATCTTTTTTTCCAGCGCATCGAGAATGCGCGTCCACGGATTAGGAGAGAGAGTTGAGTTCGGAGCTGACATAATATGAAATACCCGCCGCGGCGTCCCGGCGGCTGGCTGAGGGCGCCTGTTAAAAAATGCCGTTACCTGCCTGCTGATGGAACTCTTAGTGTACTGCGGAATGCGCCTCTTGTATCGTGCGCGGTTGTCATGGTGAATGAGAATTTCAAAGCCGACCGTTGGGCATGGTAGCACAAAATTTTTTCGTCGTGCGGAAATCTTCGCACGCAATTTGTTTTGCGAACCCTATTCGGAACCCGAAGCGACGCGCCTGTCAAGTGTCGAGGATGTAACTGCAACGAGCGCGGTGCAATGGGTGGTGAGAGATTGTGAAGAAGCGGTCGAGCTTCGCTCGGACCGGAGAGCCGAGAGCCTGCCCTGAGCGGAATCGAAGGGCTGTCTCCACATGAGCATCTCGCGCGAACTGAGACCCAAACTCGGAGGTGCCCCTTTGCCCTCATGGCACTTGGTCATTTATACTCATCGTTTGCCCTAACACTGTCTACGGAACCAGGAGTCGTCATTTTTCATGCCCAAGCGTACATTCCAACCTAACCGGCGCAGGCGAAGCAAGAAGCATGGCTTTCGCACGCGCATGAAAACCCAGGGCGGCCAGAAGGTGATATCCCGGCGCCGCGCCAAGGGGCGCAAGCGGGTTTCCGTGAAACCCGGATTCCGCGAGTAGCTTTTTCCGGTGCCGCTAACTTCCACAGTCGAGACGCTGAGTTGCCCATCGCCGCATGAGGGCATTCTGGCCGGTGCCGCGCTGGGGACTCGACCGGATTCCGCGATGCCGTCAAAGAGAGCACGATTCCCGCGCACGGCTCGGCTTTTGCGTCATGCGGATTTCGAGCGTGTGTATAAGCAGGGACGGCGGCACTTTTCCGTGTCCATGACGGTCTTCTACTGGCCGCGGCCGGAAGCGGCTGCGGATGTAGAGAAGCGCGAAGGAACGCGGACAAAGCCTGCCCTGAGCTTGCCGAAGGGAGTGTCCGCGCCACACGGGCTGCGGGTGGGATTTACGGTTGGCCGCGCACTGGGCGGCGCCGTGCAGCGTAACCGCATGAAACGGCGTTTGCGCGAGGCGGTGCGCATGTCGCTTCCGGTGGATGGCGTTGCCGCGGATGTGGTGATCAACCCGAAGAAGTCGCTGCTGGCCGACGACTTCGCCGATGTGCTGAACGAAGTAAGGCGCGCGTTCGCGGTGATCGAGCAGAAGTTATCAGGGAAGGCGGCTGCGGCAACAAGCAGGAATGCGAGCCGCGAGCCGGAGGCCGGAAGCCGATCTTGAACGAGTGCGCCAAATTCGTCACGCTGCAATTGTTGCGGGCATACAAGTGGGCCATCTCGCCCCTGTTTCCCCCGGCCTGCCGCTATGTGCCGACCTGCTCCGAATATGCCATAGAGGCGGTAGAGCGCTACGGTGCTGTGCGCGGAGGATGGATGGCATTGACGCGCGTGCTGCGTTGTCATCCTTTTGCGCGGAGCGGCTACGATCCAGTGGTGCGATCTTCGATGGAAACGCAGTCTGCGGAGAAGTGTGCCACGGTGGGTGCACCAAGAATTTGACACGGTAATCAAACTTTGCCCGACTTTAAAAATCCTCAACAGGAACCCGGCGCCGAGAAGCGCCTCCTACTCGTCTTTCTTCTGACGTTCGTTGTTCTTATTCTGTTTCAGCCGCTGCTGAAGAAATACATGCCACAGACGCCTGCGGCCCAGCCGCAGAAGCAGCCGGTAGCGGAGCACGCTGCAGCTTCTTCGCCGGCCGCCTTAGCCGCGGTCCCATCAGCCGCGGTCCCATCTCCTTCAACGGCACGCGCTCCGGCCATCGTAGCCAGCAAGCAGGCCTCCGCTGAAACGGAAACTGTTATCGAGAACGATCTCTACCGCATCACTTTCACCAACCGCGGCGCCCAGGTGAAATCCTGGATTCTGAAGAAATTCGATAACGAGACACAGGATGGGCGTCTGGATCTGGTGAACCCGGCGGCGGCGCAGAAATATGGTTATCCGCTCTCGCTGTGGACCTACGACGAGACTCTGAACAAAAAGTTGAGCTCGGCGCTTTACGTGGTTTCGAACGAAGGCCAACTCACCGCCCCGGCCGAGATCATCTTCGAATATGCGGACCAGGACCTCGTGGTGCGCAAGACTTTCCGGTTCGACCATACCTATGTTCTGAATGTCGAAACCTCCGTTGTCTACAAGGGCGCCGAAATTTTCGCCGCGCCCGCATGGCCCGCGGGATTCGGCGACGAGGCCACTCCCGCCGCCTACGCGGCCGCTCGCATCGACTACCACAACGATGCTTCCACCGACCACACCGCATTGGTCTTCCCGAATTTCGTCTTGCGTCTGCCCATCAAGAGCATTAGCAGTGGCAACACTCTGAAAGGCCCATTCGAGTGGGCCGGTACGGGGGATCAATACTTCACCGCCATTTTTATCCCCGACGATCCCGACACCGCCGCCTTGGTTACGTTGCGAAATCCCATGGAGATTCCGCAGAAGCCCGGGTTCAATCCCGTGGGCTCCAATGCGAAAGAGGCCAACGTCGATGTCCTTGGCGCCGCCGTCGGCAACCTTCGCGGCCCAACCACGGAGCGCATGTACGTCGGCCCGAAAGAAATCGCCGTGCTCGATACCGTCCCCGTTACCACGATTAAAGGCGATACCCCCGATCTGCGCGGCATCGTGGACTTCGGATGGTGGGGCATCCTGGCCCGCCCGCTGTTCCTGTGGCTCAAGTGGACTTACAACCACATCGTTCCCAACTGGGGATGGGCCATCGTCATTCAGACATTTATCATCACGGTCGCGCTGCTGCCGCTGCGGATTACGCAAATGAAGTCGATGCTGAAGATGCAGCGCGTTGCGCCGCAGATCAAGTCCATTCAGGAGAAATACAAGAAGTACACGCTCCGCGATCCGCGCAAGGCGGCGATGAACGAGGAGATTAGTGCGCTGTATAAGAAAGAAGGAGTGAATCCGGCGGGCGGCTGTTTGCCCATGCTCATCCAGTTTCCGTTCCTGATCGCGTATTACCGCATGCTTGGAGTAGCGCTGGAGTTGCGCCATGCGCACTGGCTCTGGATTACCGATTTGTCGTCCGCCGACTGGGTGCTGCCCATCTTGATGGTGGTGAGCATGGTAGTAATGCAGCGTATGACGCCGCAAGCCGGCATGGATCCGTCGCAGCAAAAAATGATGACCGTGATGATGCCCCTGATGATGGGGTTCATCTTCTTTCGGTTGGCCGCGGGTTTGAACTTGTATTACACCGAGAGCAATTTGATTTCGATCGCGCAGCAGGCCGTCATGAACCGCACCAAGCTGGGGCTGGAGATGCGTGAGATGATGGAAAAACGGGCTCGCAAAAAAGAGAAATAAGACAGTTTTTGGCTCTTGCCTTTGGCTCTTAGCTTGAGGCGCGCACGAGCCGTCGGGATTGCGATAAGATTTGTTTTCAGACCGATAGCGTTTCCTTCGCGAACCTTAGTGCCCTATGTAGTGAAAAAGATTTCAGGTTTCAAGCTAAAAGCCAAGAGCTAACAGCTAAGAGCTTCTTTATGGACAAACTTGCTGCCGCCAACAAGATCAATGAATTCCTGCAGGCCGTGGTTACGCACGGCGGGCTTCACCTTAAGTACCGCATCGTCGTCGATCCTCCGGCGCTGAGTGACTGGGAAAGTCCGGAGGTTTTTGTGGATTTCTCCGGCCCGGACTCCGCGCTACTGCTCGATCGCGGCGGCGAACTTCTGCGCGCCCTGGAATTGCTGGCCTTCGAGATTCTCCACCTGCCTTCAGGCGAGCACGAGAAGATTGCCTTCGACTGCAAGAACCAGCGCTCTCTGCGCTTGCAGGAACTGCGCATGGCCGCGAGCGTTGCCGCCGAGAAAGTTCGGCAGACGGGTACGCCCTTTCACTTTGCCCCTATGTCGTCGCGTGAACGGCGCATGGTGCACTTGGCCTTGCGCGACGAAGCCGACTTGCGCACCGAGAGCGATGGCGAAGGCCGCGACCGATGTGTGGTTCTCTATCCCGCGGACTACAAGACCGTGGGCGGAAGGCCTGCACGGCGCACACTCCCGTAGACTTGGTGAGACGGGATCGTCCGGCTACCGCGGCGCTCCTGTAACATTGAGGGAATGAATTTCCGCCGCGATTTTGTTGTTCTCCTTTCGCTTTCTATCCTGCTGTCGGTCCCGGCAAGCCAGGCGCAGCCGGCTCCGCAGGGACAGTCGACTTCTTCCAGCAGCTCATCTTCCGCACAGCATGTCAGAAAACCCGCGTCCGGAGCAAAATCCCGACTGGACATGGGATCCGTGAGCGATGGTATGTACCACAATCGGAGCTTCGGGTTCACGTGCAGGATTCCGGAAGCGTGGGTATTTCGGACCGAGGAGATGAATGCGCAGGAGGATGAGGACGAGAAGGCAGACGCGGGCAAGAAGGCGACGAGTGCCGGGCGAGTGCTGCTGGCTACGTTTTCGCGGCCTCCGGAGGCGAAGGCGGAGGATGTGAATTCGTCGATTCTGATTGCGGCGGAGAGCGCGGCGTCGTATCCGGGATTGAAGGAGGCGGCACAGTATTTCGGTTCGGTGACGGAGGTCGCGGAGGCGCAGGGATTCAAGATCGTCAACGAGCCGTACGAATTGGTGATGGGCACCAAAACGGTGGTGCGGGGAGATTTTCAGAAGGACGTTGGGACGCGAGTCATGCGGCAGTCGACTCTGGTGGTGCTGGCACGCGGGTACGCGGTGTCATTTACGTTTATTGGAGGGACGGAAGATGAAGTGGAGGAGTTGATTAAAGGATTGAGTTTTGGGGCAGGGGCGAAACCGCTTCCCGCTAAAGATGTCAAATGATTCAGGAAGGAATTTATTTCGCTGCATGAAACTTAAATTGCCCCAGGGCTCGTTTAAGGCTTATTTATTCGACTGCGACGGCACCATCGCCGATTCGATGCCGCTACACTACCGGGCGTGGAAGAAGGCGCTTGGAGAGTGGAATTGCGAATTTGACGAAGATCTTTTCTATACTTGGGGTGGGATGCCGGTGGCCGAGATCATCTCGACGTTAAACGAAAGACACAGATTGAATATGCCAGTGGAGATTTTGGCCAGTCGAAAGGAAAGTCTTTATTTTGAGTTGCTGCCGGAGCTTAAGGCTGTTCCCGATGTTTTGGAGCATATCGAGGCCAAGCCCGATGGAATTCCATTTGCCGTGGTGTCGGGAAGCACAAGGGAATCGGTAACGGCATCTCTGCTTTCGCTGAACCTGCTCGATCGATTCGACACCATGGTTTGTGCCGGCGACTATACGAAGAGCAAGCCCGACCCCGAAGCATTTCTGCTGGCAGCCACCAGGCTTGGTGCGGCGCCGCAAGACTGTCTGGTTTTCGAAGACACGGAGATGGGCATTCAGGCGGCGAGGGCCGCGGGGATGGCTTCGGTGAAGGTTCCTCCCCCGTGGGAACGGAAATAACTAGCTATAATAAATGGTTTCGGGAAGGGCATGACATTCAGTCGTGCCGTTTAGGGCCGCTAAACGGGCGGGCTTCAGCCACTGAGGGCCAGCCGTTTACTCTTCGGTTCATTATGAGATGGCTTCTAGTCCTCGTTCAACGGTTCGGGTTCGAGGGCAATGTTAGTTTCGCCTGCGGCTTTTTTGGCGGCGTATTTTTTCATCCAGGCTTCCCAGCTCTTGCCGGCGGCGGTGTCGCGTCCGGTGAAGGCCAGGGCGGCAATGTCGGCGTAGGAGATCGAGATTTTTTGGTTGGCGTTTTTGGGGAGAAGCCGGACGACCGAGCCTTCAAACGTGTCGGCTGTGCGACGGTCGAAGAGATAGCCTTCGATCTTCGATCCGTCTTTGCGGGTGATCGTTACATCGCCACGGTAGTCAAAGGCCTTTTCGAGTGCGCCGCGGATTTCGTCTTCACCGGCGAGTTGCGGGATCCAGCCTTCAAGCTGTTCGTGGGCGGTGCCGGGCGCGACTTCGAGGGCGTCAGGATTGGCGTGGGGCACGGCTTGCGCGGCTTCGTGATCGATGTGGCCGGATTCTTTGCCTGTCATAACCTACGCGCGGGTTTCTTGCAGGGAGTCGTTTGTCGTCGCGATCTGGACCAGCGGGTGAACCGGGGTTTGCGGTTCGTCCAGCAATCGGAGCGCTTCTTTATCGCGATAGCTGGAAAATAAAGTAGCCTTCACCGTGGCCAGGAATCCGCCGAGCGAACTGAAGGTGGCGTTCACCGCGGAGGCTTCGTAGCCGCTGTGCACCATGCAATTGGCGCACGCGGGATTGCCGGATTCGGTGCCGTAGTTGCTCCAGTTCGTGGTCGAGAGCAGTTCCGCGAAAGTTTCGGCGTAGCCATCCTGGAGCAGGTAGCAGGGCTTCTGCCATCCGAAAATGTTGTAGGTGGGCATGCCCCACGGGGTGCAGGGGTAGGTGCGCTTGCCCATCAGAAATTCCAAAAAGAGCGGCGAGAGATTAAACTTCCAGCTCTTCTTGCGGTTCGACAGAATCGCGCGGAACATCCGCCGCGTGCGGGCACGGCCGAGGAAACGTTTCTGGTCAGGCGCTTTGTCGTAGGAGTAGCCGGGCGAGAGCATCATGCCTTCGAGGCCGAGCTCCATCATGTCGTCGAAGAAGGCGCGGACGGACTTGGGATCGGCACCGTCGAACAGCGTGGTGTTGGTGGTGACGCGGAAGCCGCGAGCAAGAGCTTCTTTGATCGCATCCACGGCGATGTCGTATCCGCCTTCGCGGCAGACGGCAAGATCGTGCTCTTCGCGCTGGCCGTCGAGGTGCACGCTGAAGGTCAGGTACTTACTCGGCTTGAAGAGATGAATCTTTTCCTTCAGCAGCAGCGCATTGGTGCAGAGATAAATATATTTCTTGCGTGCGACCAGGCCCTCGACAATTTCGCCGATCTGGGCGTGCATGAGCGGCTCGCCGCCGGGGATGGAGACCATGGGGGCTCCGCATTCGTCGACGGCGCGGAAACATTCTTCAGGAGTGAGGTCCGTCTTAAGGACGTGGGCTGGGTACTGAATTTTGCCGCAGCCGGCGCAGGCCAGGTTGCAGCGAAACAGGGGCTCAAGCATCAGCACGAGCGGGTACTGCTTGCGCCCGGCGAGCTTCTGGCGCAGGACATATGATGTAACAGTCCACATCTGTGAAACGGGAACAGCCATTATGGGTTGGTAACTCCTGTGCCTCTATTTTATCAGGGTCAGGTGATTAGATGGCGGCGAACCGACTCGAGGTGCCGGAAATGAAACCTGGCGGCGCGGTTTCTTTGGCCTAATAATCGCGGGTGGCCCATTCAAGCCCGATTTTGGCTTGAGTGGGGCAGTTCAGAGCTGGACAGATAAATTCGGTAAAATTTGGGGACAGACGGAACGTTCCCACTAACTAGTTTGCATCGCATCCCAGAGAAAACCGCAGAGCAGCACACACCTCATTCATTCGTGCGGAACTAAGCTGGGCCACGCGTTTCCCCAGGCGCTGTTGCGAGACCGTAACTGCATTGTGCAGGTTCACCGCGCACGGAGACTTCATGCCGTCCTCCTCATTCAGCACGACTTCCGATGGCACGCCGCGAATCGTCGAAGTGACAGGCGCAACCGTGACTGTGGATAAATACTCGATGGCGCTGTTGCGGGTGAGCACGAGGGCCGGTCGTTTCTTGTCGGGCGCGGCAAACTGGTAGAGCCGAACCTCACCTCGGGCTATTCTTCCGGCCACGTGGCCTCCGATTCCCAACCTTGCGCTTCCGCGTCGGCTTGCGACTGTCGCGAGTAGCCCTGGCGGTCGCGCTCTTCACTGGCCAGCAGTTCCAGCCGGCGGAGATGTTCCCGCAGGGCATCGCGCACCAGAGCGGACCGGTTCCGCCGGGTGCGCTTCGCGGCCTGGTCGGCGGCATGTAACAGCTTTTTATCCAGCACGACTTGAACGATTTGCATATGTGGAATCCATTCCACAGTATACTCCACACGTGAGATTTTTCAAAGCAAACTGTGCCAGCAGTCGGCGCCCCGTTTACTGGGCCGGTTCGGGTCTAGGTGGGGTCGAAAAAGGAGAGCTTTCGTGGTATAATTTCGACAGTCGCCAAACGAACCTAAGTACAAGACATTTCAATAACTTGAAGTCAATTCGTAGGCGCAGTCCGGAGCTGGGTTGCGGCGGGTTTTCTAAGTCACTTTCAGGTTGTAACCGGGCCCGGTTCTGAGAGAAAGTCGGGGCATTCTCCCGCGGAGCGGAATGGCCACCAAAGAGATCAATACTCCCATCGTCGAAACCAAAACAAAAAACGGAATTGTGACGCCAATCACCGCCGGGAATGGCGGAGGCAACAGCGACTACACTGCCGACTCGATCAAAGTGCTCGGTGGCATGGAAGCGGTGCGCAAGCGCCCGGCCATGTATATCGGCTCGACTGGCGATCTTGGTTTACACCACCTAGTGTATGAAGTGGTGGACAACTCGGTGGACGAAGCACTGGCCGGCTTCGCGACGAAAATTGAAGTCACGATCCATATTGACAACAGCATCACCGTGATCGACGACGGGCGCGGCATTCCCGTGGACGACATGGTGATCGACGGCGAAAAAGTTTCCGCGGCGCAGGTGGTGATGACCACGCTGCATGCCGGAGGAAAGTTCGATTCGTCTACGTACAAAGTTTCCGGCGGACTGCACGGCGTGGGTGTGTCGTGCGTGAACGCGCTGAGCGAAGAGCTGCAACTGGAAATCTGGCGCGACGGCGCGACCTGGGAGCAAACCTACTCCAAGGGTGAGCCTACCAGCACGATGAAGAAGGTGGGTGCGGCCAAGCGGCGCGGAACCAAGGTTCACTTCCTGCCGGACCGAACTATTTTCACCGAGACAACATACAACTACGATACGTTGGCCCAGCGCTTGCGCGAACTCGCGTTTCTGAATAAGGGATTGCTGATTACGCTTACCGATGAGCGCACGACGGACGCAAAGAGCGGTGAGGCCAAGCATACCGAGTTCAAGTACAACGGCGGCATCGCGGAGTTCATCAAGCATTTGAACCGCGGCAAGCAGGTGCTGCACGACAAGCCGATCTACATGGAAGCGGAGCGCAGCGGCGTGGCCATGGAGATTGGTCTGCAATACAACGACGGCTATTCGGAGTCGGTGTTCAGCTTCGCGAACAATATCAACACGGTGGATGGCGGCACGCATCTTTCGGGCTTCCGCATGGCGCTGACCCGCACGATTAATTATGCCGGGCAGCAGATGGGCCTGTTCAAGGACGTAAAAGAAAATCTGACGGGCGACGATGTGCGCGAGGGTTTGGTGGCGGTGATCAGCGTAAAGCTGTCGCAGCCGCAGTTCGAAGGGCAGACCAAGGGCAAGCTGAATTCCGATATCGCCGGCATCGTGCAGGCGTTCATCAACGAGCGGCTGGGAGCGTTTTTCGAACAGAACGCAACGGTGGCGCGGAAGATCATTAACAAAGCCGTGGACGCGGCGCGGGCCCGCGAAGCGGCGCGCAAGGCGCGGGATTTGACGCGGCGCAAGGGCGCGCTCGATTCGGGAGGACTGCCGGGAAAACTGGCGGATTGCTCGGAGCGCGATCCGAACCGCGGCGAATTGTTTTTGGTGGAGGGAGAATCGGCCGGCGGCACGGCGAAGCAGGGGCGCGACCGGCGCTTCCAGGCGATCCTGCCGCTGAAGGGAAAAATTCTTAATGTAGAGAAAGCCCGCTACGACAAGATGCTGGCCCACGAGGAAATCCGCGCCATGATCACGGCGCTGGGCACGGGCATTGCCAAGGAGGATTTCGATCCGACCAAGGTGCGGTACGGAAAAATTATTCTGATGACCGACGCCGACGTCGATGGTTCGCACATCCGCACGCTGCTGCTGACGTTCTTCTTCCGGCACATGCAGGAGCTGATCAAGCGCGGCAACGTATTTATTGCGCAGCCGCCGCTGTATTCGATCAAGAAGGGCAAGTCGATGCAGTACATCAAGGACGACGATGCCTTTGACAAAGTAATGCTGAAGCGCGCGGCCGACGGGCTGATCGTGCGCTACGGCGAGGGCGCAGCCAAGCTGGAGGGCGCGAACCTGACGCGGTTTATGAGCGTTCTGAAGGAATATCTGAACTTCTTCGACAAGGTGAATAAGCGGTTGCGCGATGAGAGCGTGACCGAGCTGTTGCCCAGGATGGATTTTTCGAAGCATGCTGATTTTGAGGGCGACAAGAAGACGCCGCCGAAGAAAATCGAGAAGCTGGAAAAAGAATTGAAGCGGCTGCAGAAGGACCGGAAGTTCAAGAGCGTGGAAGCAGTTTTTGACGAAGAGCACAATTTGTGGGAAGTGCGTTTTGTGAATTCGCAGGGTTCGGAGCACGTAATCAGCTGGGAGCTGGCCTCCAGCGCGGAGTGCCGGCAGTTGATTTCGAAGTTCAAACAGATTGAGCCTTATCTGGAACCGCCGTTCGTGGTGGAAGCGGTGACCAAAGCTGGCGCGGCCAGCAATGGCGACGAAGCTGCGGACGATGACGGCACGGATACGGACGAAAAATCCGAAAAGAAAACCGCCAAGGCTGCACCCAAGCATAGGGCTGTGATCGAGCCCGTGGAGAAGGCGACGGCGCGCGAGCTGTTTGAATATGTGAAAAAAGAAGGCAGCCGCGGCTACGATGTGCAGCGCTATAAAGGTCTGGGTGAGATGACGGCTCCGCAGTTGTGGGAGACGACCATGGACCCGGAGCGGCGGACTTTGCTCTCAGTGAAGCTGGAAGACATTGCCGAGTGCGAGACCATCTTCACCACGCTGATGGGCGAGGACGTGGAAGCGCGGCGGAAGTTCATCGAAGAGAATGCGCTGGACGTGAAGAATTTGGATATCTAGACCTCTTTGCGAGGCGGACTTCTTGGTTTGCCTCTTTTTCTTTTCGCGGGAGCCTTAAGGTCGCTGTCGCCAGCCGCTTGTAGTTCTCTATGCTTGCGTCCCCTCGGTGTATTCAGGTTGCTTCATGGAGTAATTATGCGCCTCTTTATCGCGAGCGTGATGCTATTTGCATGGTTACAAACTCCAACTCTAAGTAAAACCAGTAAACCAAAACAGCAACAATCGGCAGCCGGCCAACAGCCAGCCAATGGAGATCAGCGCGGCACCGAGCAGTCGCCTCTTGTGGTCAAAACACTTGAGCCCACAAAGAGCCAAGTAGAAGCAGGGCAAGAAGCCAAGGACCGCCAACAGAAAACGACGAATGACGGGTGGATCGTAATCCTTACGGGAGTTCTGGCGGTTGTCGCAGTCGGACAGCTTGGCGTTTATTTGTATCAAGCCATAAAACTGAGAGAAACGGTCGCCGCTTCGGGGGAACAGTCCAAAGCTATGGAGCGCCACATTGGAGAAGCCGCGCGATCCGCTGATGCGATGGAAGCCATCACCAATACAATTAAGGCGGGCAATCAAGCCATATTGCGAGCATATTTGACCGTAACAGTCGGACAAATCTCCCTTTTCCAAGAACGCCGCGAACCGGGGCAGCCTGATCTTAAATTTGAAACTAGGCCGAACCTCACCAATACTGGAAATACTCCTGCCCGCAACGTGAATATCCGAATAGCAGCCGACATTTTGCCTATCCCAATTCCCGATACATTTCAATTTCCTCTGGAAGAGGAAAATGAAATAAAGAACGCGGGAGTGGTCGGAGCTCATCAAACATCGGTTCTGGCTGGAACGGTGAAAGATTTTGTCCCAGATGGAGAAATTGGAGCGATAAAGGAAGGTAGGACAAAAGCTTTGTGCGCTTGGGGGGTAGTAACCTACGAGGATATTTTTGGGGCGAAACATACGACCAAGTTCGGACAATGGATTACCTGGAATCCTAATGGCGCTGTAGTTGGATACTACATCGCTGGACAAAATGATTCCGACTAGCTCTGTCACGGCAACCAAAAATTAACGCGAAAGGTACATGTGCGTCAGCTAGGTTAGTGCCTCAGGGGCTGAAACCCGGTGATCGAAGCGCCTTTTAGCGCAGGCCGAAGTCGGTCTTTTTCTATAGCGAAGTGATGAAGCGGCCACACCTCTCGCTCCCAAAGCGGCGGGCGAGGACGCCCTCCAGACAGCCGCCGGGACGGCGGCGCTACAAGAAGCGGAACCTCTTATCGAAGCGCTGGAAGCGTTGCGCCGCCCAAGGTCAAGATCGCGGAGGAAAGCTCGTTCTGGCGAAATCTTGTCAATAGGCAGAAATCCCGCGATTCAGTCTAACGTGGAGGAAAGAAGGGGAATATAAAGTTGGAGTTTGTGACGCTTTTACCCCCTCTGACTTGATATTCTAAATATATAGGGTAAAGATTTTCGAAGGCGCGGCCTTAAGGGTCGCGCTTTTTGTTTTGCCCAAAATCCTGCCTCGATAGTGAGTCAAGGAAAGTCATGCGTTGACGGCTCCCGCCGGGGCTAAAAGCCCGCATCGATTTTGAAGGCTTGACGCGGCGCTGAAGCGCCGCTCTTCCACGGTACTACACGCATTGACAGCGCTATACGGATGCACGGCGCTGCAATGCATTGGGACCTTTTCGCATCTCGACGGCGCGGCTGAAGCCGCGGCCTTTCAAGTCAACTGCGTTTCTGCAAAATCGGGAGGGTTGGGTGATGGAGGAGTGGGAGCGATTCAAGAGCGGAAAGGCGCGGGGGGAGTGGGCGGAGCTGCAATTCATGGCGGCGGCTGCGCAGCGGCAGTTCCGGGTGTGCAAGCCTTGGGGGGAGACGGCGGCATACGATGTGGGAGTGGATTATGGGCCCAACTTCCTGCGCGTGCAGGTTAAATCGAGCACGAACCGACGCGGGCGGGGTTACTGGTGCGAGTTCTCGCGCCATTACAGGAAGGAAAACGATTACACCCTGGAAGAGGTCGACCTGTTTGCGGCATATGTGATCCCGGTAGACGTTTGGTATCTGATTCCGGCGGCGGTGTTGCTGCGCGACGGCAGAAAAGGCTCGATGCTGTTCCCGGTGGTACAGCCGGTCAAGAAGAACAGTTTCCATTACGAGCGCTACATGGATGGATGGTGGCTGCTTACGAAGACGCGGCGCGGACTGGCGAAGTGCGGAGGGTAGGGTTCCATGAGCGCGTGGGAAGCGCCTCAACAAGTGGCGTTCCTCAGCGGCTGAAAGCCGGAGTGTCATGTGTGCCTTACGGCACGACTGAAGTCGTGCCCTTCCCGATCTACTTCTTACGCGTCTTTTTTATTTCAGGCCTTCGACCAGGTACAGATCCGCCAACATGCGGTGGTAGCCGAAGATGCAGGTTTGGGCGTCGGGGGTCATGAGGATGGGGCCGATGGTTTCAACTCCGGCGGGATCGGAGGGCAGAAGCTGGCGCCACAGGGTGCGTTGTCCGGTTTGGATATCCAGACGATAGACGCTGGCGGGCAGCTCTCCCGGTTGATAGATGTATAGAGAGCGGCCGTCCGAGCTGTAGGTAATGGGCTGTTCTCCCGGGTTGAGTCCGGGAATCACGCGCGGCTCGCCGCCGCCGACGGGATAGAGATATCCTTTGCGGTCGGGACCGATGCCGGCGACCCACTGAGAATCCGGAGAGACGAAAAAAGCGTTGCCATCCACACCTTCCGGAGTGATGGGCTGGCTCTTACCCGAGGTGATGTCGTCAACATATAACCTGACTCCCTGGCCGGGTTCATTCCCTGAGAACAGAATGCGTTTCCCATCCGGAAACCAACGCGCCCAGGTGTGGTTCACATTGTTCTTGGTGAGGTCCCGGGCTTCTCCCGCGCCGGTGGTGAGCAGTCTGAGCTGAGAAGGCGAATCGTTGGTCTGGGAGATCACCGATTTTCCGTCGGGCGACAAGGCCAGCGCTCCACCTTCTCCCAAGAGGATCGCGGGAGAGCCGTCGGTTTTGCGAATGTAAACCGCGTAGGACAGACCGCCCGACTTCGAGTATGCCAGAGAGCCGCCACCGCCCTCCTCGTCAAAAAGCAGAGTCTTGCCATCGGCCGAAAGTCCGGCGGGATAGGAATAGTCGAGCCAGGAAAGATCGCGCTGTTTGGTCTCGCCGGCAACCATGCCCACCAGTTCGCGCCGCCAACTGGCACGCATCATCAATACCCGACCGTCTTTCCAGATGTCGAACAACATTAATGCACCGGGCAGACGAAGCACCATGCGCTCCTTGCCATCCAACGTGACCGCATAAAGCGTGCGATCCACGCCGGACTTGCTGGCAGTGAACCAGATCTCTTTGCCGTTCGGCGACCAAGCCAGGCCTTGAATTGTGTACCACTCGTCCGAGAGATCTTTCTTGTGTCCTGCGAGATCGACGACGGCGAGCGTACCTCTGTCATCGCCTTGAACGGGGTGGTCGATGAATGCGATCAAGTCTCCCTTGGGAGAGACGCGAGGGTGTCCGACCCAGCCGCCGGTTTCATAGAGCGGCTTGCCGATGGGAAACTCCAGGCGATTCCGGCCTCCGAAGTCGCGGACGACAGCCAAAGTGTTTCCGTCCGCCGACCAGTCTGCCCATTGCACCTGCTCCAACACTTCGCGCGGTGCGCCCCCCACCAGCGGCGCGCGCGCCAGCGTACCCATGCTGACCCAAGTACCCAGGGCTTTACTGTTCAGCAGGACAGCCATCTCCGATGCGGAGGACACGGACATGAGTTGGGTGTGACTGAGGCCCATGGAGCGCGCCTCGGGAGCTTCGGGGCGAGCGGTAAATACGTCCAACGGTCCACCTTGCCAGGCGGCGCTGTACAGGATGGTTTGGCCATCCGGGGCAAAGCGGGCGGAGCGGATGCTGCCGCGGCGGAAGGTGAGTTGACGGTAGAGCGGAGGCTCGACGGGGGCGGCCGCGAAGAAAAACTTGCCGGCGTAGACGCCGAGGCCTGCTACGACAAGCAGACCGAGGGCGAAAATCAGCGCAGCGGTAGACTTTTTTCGCTTCACCGGCACAGCTACTGCTGAAGCGGCTACGCTGGTGGAAGATGAGGACTGTGCCGGTTCCGTGAGAACCGAGGTGCGCGAGGAATCGAGGGAGCGCTTGAAACGTTTGAGGTCGGCACGAAGTTCGGCCGCCGTCTGACAGCGCATATCGCGGTCTTTTTCGAGCGCTTTGTTGATGATCTCCTCCAGCTTGGGAGGAAGTTCCGGAACCAGACGCGTAGCAGCGGTGGGGTGGCGATTGAGAATGGCTTCGGTGACGACGGCGGAAGTTTCTCCGCGAAAAGGGAGAACGCCGGTGGCCATTTCGTAGAGCACGACGCCGAAGGAAAAGAGATCGGTGCGACCGTCGAGCTCCTTGCCGCGCAATTGCTCGGGCGACATATAGGCCACGGTGCCGACTGCGGTGCCGGGGCTGGTGAGGTCAAGGCCGGAGGCGTCGGCCAGGGTTTGCGAATCGCCGCTGGTGGGCCGCGCCGCACGTGAGATTTTCGCGAGGCCGAAATCGAGAATCTTGGCGTTGCCACGGTCGGTGACGAAGATGTTGGCGGGCTTGATGTCGCGGTGGACGATTCCCTTGCTGTGGGCGGCATCGAGGGCATCGGCAACTTCGATGGCCAGGGTGAGCAGGCTATCGAGCTCCATTGGCTTGCCCTGAATCAGGTGCTTCAGGGTCTGGCCGCTGAGGCACTCCATCACGATGAAGAGATGGCCGTCGTGCTGGCCGATCTCGTGGACGGTGCAAATGTTGGGATGGTTCAGGGACGAAGCAGCACGCGCTTCACGGCGGAAGCGTTCGAGGGCCTGGGGATCCTGGGAAGAATCGTCGGGAAGGAATTTGAGAGCGACGAAGCGGCCGAGTTGCGTGTCTTCGGCCTTATAAACCACACCCATCCCGCCGCCGCCAAGCATTTCAATGATGCGGTAGTGAGAGACGGTTTGGCCGATCATGTCTGTCAGGTCGTGGACGACGAATGCCGGGCCTGCGGTTACGGGGGAACCGGAAGCGCAGTTATCTTAGGCGAATGGTGCGGGTTCGTCAATGCGGGGTGGGCAACGGTGGTGTCTTAACACAGTGTTTAAGACACTACCTGGGCAACAGTAGTGACGAGCTAGTGGACAGCGATGCTGAAATCAAAAATCAAGCTCAAAGGCGTGGTGATGGTCGCGATTGGCGCAACGTTCCCGGTTGCGGCTGGCGCGAATACCAGGAGGTTTTCGGCATTCAGAACATAGATATTTCCAGCGCTATCCAAAGCGAGATTTCCGCCTTCAGTCATCGTAGTTGCCGAGCCTGAGATGGTTCGAGTCGGAGCGACGTCTCCAGTTGAACCGGCGCTGAACTCCAGGATTTCGGGCAACGCATTCGGGTCACTCGGGGTGGTGGATACGTAGACATTCCCTGCACTATCCGTGGCAAGACCTTGAATGGAGTTGATCGTCGTCGTGGGACCACCAATCGTGCTGGTGGGCGGCACATTTCCATTTGCGCTCGAATTGAAAATTAGAACGGATTCGGGTGCCAGAGGGCCGGCATTGGAGATGTAGATATTATCGGCAGAATCGACTGCGATCGGGATTGAGCCAAGGCCGACGATCGTTGTGGAGCTTCCGCCGATGACCCTTATTGGAACGGCACCGCCGCTGGCGGTAGGAGAAAAGATCGCAATACCGCTGCCTAAGTTCGGCGCGGCCAAGACGGCAGAGACATAGAGGTTTCCGGAGCTATCCACAGCGAGTGCGTTGATGCCACCCTGATTGACCTGCAAGGACGTGCTGGTTATCGTCCTAGTGGGTTGCGTTCCGCTGGCTCCGGGAGCATAAACCAGAATCTCTACCGAGGTCAGTGGGGGACCGCCGCTACCACCACCGGAGCCAAAGGTTTCACCGCCCACGTATGCATTCCCGGCTCCGTCGACGGCCAGGCCACTGAAAACGACGTTGGCCGGCCCGGTAAGGGTTGCAGTGGGAGAAACGGTTCCGTTTGCCGTCGTTGGAAACTGCAGAATATTTGAAGTCGTCGCCGAGGGAACGGAATCGGTCAGGTAAATACTGGGTTCCGCCGTAGGGCCGGAGAGAGTGCTAAGACCGCCACTGGATCCGCAACCAGCCGTAACGACGAGAAGGGACAGGCCAAAAAGAAAACTGCTCGCAAGCCTGAAGGACGGCATACAGCCACCTTTGAACGATCTGTGTTGAACGGGACACGTTCCGGGAGGACGGGCATTTGTAACATAGCGCAGACGATTGCGCAATCGCCATTCAATATTCAATCCGGTGCAAGGCTCGATTGAACGTGCGTTCCTTCTCAGATTTTCAACGAGTTAAGAGCACCATTCGGCTTCGCTCAGAGCAGGCTAGAAATCGTGCCGTTCCTGAAATCTGTTCGAATCGGAGTTTTTCCGCAACCGCTGGAAGCCGTGTCGTCGCCAGAGCCATTCATCAGGCTAGTGCAGAGGCTTTGCGGAATAGGGAGCCTATTGTAGTTGCCAACGCCAGCACGGTGATGAGCGAGATATCGCCGAGGGAGATGACGCAGTAGATGCACCAGACTCCGAGAATGTGGGCCTCGATGTGCGCTAGATAGAGCGAGAAGGCTAATCCCGCGAGCGCCACCACGAGCAGGAGGCGATAGGCGCGGCGCCAGGCTAGAGCGCCCATGAGGAGGTATCCGGCGATGCCGAGGACGGCGACTGGAATTCCGGTCCCTTGCACCATGGCGTAGGGGCTTTTATTGACGATGCCACAGTCCCACCGTTCATTGATGCTGCAGGGGGAGTCACCTTCGGTGCGGTAGTGCTCGCGCAGGGCGAGAGCGGAAACGACAATGCCGAGAGTGGCGAGTAGGACTAGAACGTACCTCATGGGGTGCTCCTCTTTTAATCTTTACGTCTGTTTCATGAATGACTTGTATTGCGTTGCAGAGCACAGGGGCTAAAGCCCGTATTGATTCTGGATGCTTTACGCGGCGCTGAAGCGCCGCTCTTCCACGTTGCTACTGACATTCACGTTGCTGCTGACGTTTTCGAGTTTTCTGCAAGCTGTTAAGCCGTGCGCCGTTGCGAGGCAGATCCATCAAACATGCTCTGCTGCCATGCAGTCAACTGGCAGAGTGCGAGGCGGCGATGTCCTGCAGCAGGTCGGATGCCTGCCAGTCTGCGCCGTGATACCACTTGACGATCTTGCCATCGGGCGAGATGACTGCGGTGCTGAGCGAGTGGGTGATCAGTCCACCTTCTTCCTTGTAGGTCAGAGCGAAATAATTGGCGAAGTCCGGTAGCTCTCCAGATGGAATCGCGGAGAATTCCCAATGCGTGAAGAGCGCGGGGTCTTTGCTTCCGGCGCAGGAGAAGCCGTAGGCGCGGAGAACTTTGGGCGTGTCGTGAACGGGATCGAAGCTGATGCTGAGCAGGTGGGCTTTGCCGTAGCGTGCGGGATTGGCGCGGACCTGCTGGTCGATGGCCGAAAATTCGTGGCTGACGCGGGGGCAGAAATCGGGAAACGGGCAGCGCGTATAGATAAGAGTGAGAAGCAAGGTTTGGCCGCGATATTGATGCAGCGAGATGCGCTTGCCGTTCTGATTGATGAGTTGGAAATCCGGCACCTCATCGCCGGGAGCCGGAATGTGGACCGTCGCTGTGGGCTTGCCGGCGGGGATTTCCGAGTGCGCGATGACTTTGACATTTTCCAGCCAGTATTTTCCCGGCTCCTCGACGACGACATCGGCGGTAATGGAGTCGCCGGGCTGGAGCTGGTTGAGTGCAGTGGGAGGCTTGAAAGTATAGGGCATGACCATCGAGTCCATGAAGCCAGTGATGGGTTCATTGTCGATGTTGGCCGTGCCGGCATTCTTATCCACGGAAATGACTTTGCCCTTGAGGAGATAACGCTTGTTCGCGGATTGAGAAGTGGCGACTCCGGGCTGCGACGGTCCGCGGTTGCAGGCAGCGCAGAAAGTGAGCAGGGCGCAGAGACAAAGGAGCGCAAAACTTGGCGAGGATGAATTGAGTTTGCGGGGCATCTTCAGTCTTGGATGAACTGGTTTCAGTTTTCGAAGCGCAGCGCCTGAAGGCGCGGTTGATGATCTGGCACCTACGGTATGCCTGAAGGCATACCCTGATACGAATCCTAGTTTTTCCGCAACCTGTAGGGGCTGTGCGCTTGTCATATCCATTTTGAGAGACCAGTAATTCTCTATTATCTCCGACATTGTCTCCTCAGTAGTGGAAGCGATAGCGGAGTTCGGCAACAATCTGGCGCGGCAGGTTCCAGTGGAATCCGCCGTAGGTCAGGCTGTTGTCGTACTCAACGCGGCGGTTGGCAACGTTTAACGCGGTGAGCGAAGCGGTGAAGCGTTCGCCGAAAGCTTTGCCGAGCGACACGTCGAAGGTGGTGTGCTGGGGCAGATAATCGCCCGGATAGGGCGCGCCAGGGAACCCGTTGCTAAAGCCGGAGCCGTAATAAACGTTGGTGGATACGTAGGCGTGGCGGGGGAGATTAACATCGCCACCGACGTTGAGCGTGTTGCGCTGGTCGTGATCGAGCGGGCAAAGGTAGGGGACAGTGCCGTTGGCAAGTGGCGAGCAGACGGCAACGTTATTTAGTCCTCCTGTGATGACGCCGCCGCCCTCGGCAATCTGGTTGGAGTAGGCGAGGTGAAGCTGGGCATGGTGCGCGATGCGGGGAGAGCGCAGCGTGAGCTCCCATCCGCGAACCAAGGCTCTGGTATCGGTGAGGGGAAAGAAGATGTTGGAAGCTCCGATATTGTTGTGGTCGAGAAAATTGGCGACATCGGTTTTGAAGTTATCAGCGTCGAGGACCCATCCGCGGTAAGGGATGGTGACGCCAAACTGATGCTCTTCGTCGCGTTCCCCGTGGAGCGGTAGAAATTCGCAGTTGGGGGGTTCACACAGCGACTCCACCGGGCCGGAAATAGTTTCGATTGGCGGCGCTTGATAGTAGTGACCGTAGAAGGCGCGGAATGTCCAACGGAGTTTAGGAATGGTGGCAGTGGCGCCGAAGCGTGGGCTGATGGCGGATTCGGAGATGGGCGGCTCGATTGACTCGTTCGAAAAGTTGCCTTCGGAGAAGCGCGTAGGGCGCATACCGGCGGATAGAGTCAGCCAAGAAAAGGGTTTGAATTTGTCGTCGATGTAAAAGGTCTCGAGATTGGCGGTGGGACTCTCGCTAATGGTGAAGGGCGAGGGTACGGTTTGGGGCGGAGGATAGGCGAGTGGATTGAAGATGGCGCCGAAGACCTGGTTGTCGCTCTGGTAGAAGCTGAGGAACCCAACCTGCAGATCGTTCTTCTTGTAGTTGGCGGCGAAGCTGGCCTGGCCTCCAACATAAGTGGAGCCGCGGTCTTCGCTGGTGGCGATGGGGATATCGCTGGGATTACTGGCGTAGTCGCCGCTGTTGTAGTGGTAGAAAGGCGAAACCGTGGTCAGGAGATGGGAATTGAAAGTGTGCAGCCAGGTGAAGAGGAGTCCGGCGTCGGTCTCGTGCTGGCCATCGCGAAGGCCGATGCTGGGATATTGCGGAGAGAATCCATTGGCCGGGATCGATCCGTTCTCGATGTCGTTAGGATTCGGATCGTAAGGGATCTGATAATAGTCACGGCGGACTGAGGTCATCAGGCGGAGCTGGTTGGAGGGGTCGAGGTTGTAGATAAAGGATCCGAAGCCGCCGACGCCGTTGACGGCATCGTGCACAACCTGGGGAACGGGCGGCTGCAAGCCGAGATTGCTGCGATTGCCATTGCCGCTGACGTAATAAGCGAAGCGGTCGGTATGGCTGCCGAAGCTGATCGCATCGTCGGTCTGGTAGAAATTGCCGGCGGTCATGGTGAGTTCGGCTTCGTTGTTGCGCTCGAAACCCGTGCGGGGCACGACGTTGAAAACGCCATAGGTGCGGTCGCCGAACTCGGCGCTATAGCTGCCGCGGTTGACTTCGACGTAATCCAAATCCTTGGGATCGAACTGGGGGCCCAGATTCTGCGCGATGGCGGTGTTGATGACTGGGATGCCGTCGAGGAGCCAGGTGATTTGGTGGCCGCCGCGCATGTGGAGCATGTCGTGAGTGACGTAGGCGGAGGGGACGTAGTCGGTGATCATCGCCATGCTGTTGGTGCCGTCGGCGCCGGGGGTGCGCTCGATGTCAAGGCGGCTGACGAGAGTGGTGGGAGTGAAGCTGTCAGTGGCGACAACTGCAGGCGCGGCAGAGACGGTGACTTTTTCATTTGCCGAGGCCACTTGCAGTTGAAAATGAACGACAGGAACAGAACCGGAGATGACAGTGACGTCCTGCGAAGTTTGCGCGAAACCTTGGCTGGCAACGCTCACGGTGTAATCGCCGAGCACGACGGCGTTGAACTGGAATTCACCGTTGGCGTCGGTGGTGACGCTCTTCACCGACTCCGACGATTTCGCTTTGAGCATTACCATTGCGCCTTGAACGGGGCGATGCTGCGGATCGTGCACGACGCCGCGGATGGCGCCGTAGTCGTTGGCGAAGGCAGAAATGCCGGCTAATAAAAAGGCCAGGACGATGGTCTTCCTGCAAGTCATTTTGTCTCCATGTGGATTCGGGTTAGAGCAAGCTAGGCGCGCCGTTACTGACTTCCGCGACTGGCAGCGGCTTTACCGAATACGCACGCACACGTTAAGCAAACGAAATTAAGTCAAACAGGAGACAGCTGCAGCAGGCGGGGCTCGAGTGGATGGGAAGCCGGCGGAGGCAGTGGCAGAAGAGTCCGGTTGGGATGCGGACACGCGAGCATTGATGGACGGCAAGAAAAAGGATGCCGCTTGCGACTGGGGGTGAGCCCACTGAGCTGAGATCGTCGCTCGGCAGCAATCGTGGTTACAACAACTGGTATCGCGGATGACAAGCTGTCCGGCTTCTGAGGTCAGCGAATCGTGGCAGCGATGAACTCCCTTGCGGACGCAACAGGCATGCGGCGGCGCAGCGGTGGCCGCCAGCCCCAGTGGGGCGAGATTTCCCACGAGCGCGAAAAACAACAACAGTCTGGCGGTCAGGCGATGCATGTTTTCTGTGTGAATCAGAAGCTCAGGTTGAGGTTAGCATAGATCAAAATCTCGGATAGGAGCAAGCTGCGTGAGGGCGAGCGAGCGCGGTTATCTCAGCAATACGTAGGCTCCGCCGTTGGTGAAGGCGATGACCAGGTTCATCAGGATGAACATCAGGTCATAATGCCAGCCAGAGGCTTTCTCGCCCCAGAAGCCGGTGTGCCAGACGAACATCTTCTTCTCGATGGCGCCGAACATGATGAGGATGAGACCGAAGGCGGCGAGTTGGGTGAGGACTCCGAAGGCTACGCCCAGGCCTCCGGCGGCTTCGGCGATGCCGAGGAAGATGGTGAAAGGTTTGCTCATTCCGATGCTCTTGGCGCGGGCGGTGGGGTTTTTCAGATGACTGTAGCCGCTAGTGACAAAGACCAGGCCGACCATGAGGCGCAGGAGAAGGATTCCGAGATCGGTGAAGCGGGCGAGTTGAGGGAACATGGCGGTCTCTTCGATGATGCGGGGTCGCGTAAGGTTGCGGATCGGACTGCGGAAACTTCTTCCTGCGAAACACCGGGGCTAAAGCCCAGAATTCCTCGAATACTCTACGCGGCGCTGAAGCGCCGCTCTTCCACGGTCGCGCTGGCTTCTGTTTCGTACGACCCAGCGCTTCAACGATCAAAAGATCGGGCTTTGCCGTATCAGGCTTTGCCGTGGATCTTGGCCCACCACCAGCGGACGCCGACGAACAGGAAGCGCCAATCCTGACAAAATTCTGGCGGCTTGCCTTCGAATGCGTGGCCGATGAATTGGAAAATCCATCCTAGGACGAACAGCGCGAGCGCATAGGGCCACAGGCGATGCAAGAAGATGCTGGCGATAAAAACCGGGATCGAGAACAGGATGGTCGGGATGCCGAGGGTATGGCAGGCGCGGTTCACGGGATGCTGATGGCTGGAGGCGTATTGCGCGATCCACTGCTCGTTGCTGCGGTTGCCCAGCATGCGGAGGGGATGATACACCGGCGGGCGCTGCTTTGCACGCGATCCTCGGGTTGAGGGCATCGCTGCCCGCGTGGTAGCATCTGGGCTTTTGGCGGGTGATGTTGGGCTGGCCTGTCTACTGCACTTAATCCTTTACTGGGCCGTCTCTCTTTCCACGCCTGCGAAGGAGCCTACTCGTGAAAGTTTATACCGGGGAAAACATTCGTAATGTTGCGATTGTGGGACACGGGCACGCGGGGAAAACCTCGCTGCTCTCGGCCATGTTGTTTACAGCGGGGGCAACGCCGCGGCTGGGGCGGGTGGACGACGGATCGGCGACTACCGATTACGACGAGGAAGAGATTGCGCGCAAGATGTCGATTGCGGCGTCCGCGGCCTACGTGGAGTGGGGTAAGACGAAGATCAATGTGATCGATACGCCCGGGTTCAATATGTTCGTTCACGAAGCCAGAATGGTGTTGCCGGTGGTGGATGCGGCGATTGTGGTGGTGGATGGCGTGGCAGGCGTAGAGGTGGTGACGCAGCGGGTGTGGAACGATTGCGAGGAGTACAAGACTCCGCGGCTGATTGTGGTGAACCGCATGGACCGCGACCGGGCGAATGCGGAGCGCGTGCTGGAGTCTTTGATCAATGCGTTTGGGCGAAATGTGATTCCGATTGAACTGCCCATCGGAAGCGAGAAGAATTTAACCGGCGTGGTCGACCTGGTGCGCATGAAGGCCTACACGTATGAGTTGGGAGGGAATGGCAAAGGGAAAGAGACGGAAATTCCGGCCAACATGCGGGCGCAGGTGCAGGAATCGCACGAGCAGTTGGTGGAGCTGGTGGCCGAGGGCGACGACAAGCTCATGGAGGAGTTCTTCGAGAAGGGAACGATTCCGGAAGAAGACTTAATTCCGGCGCTGCACAACGCGATTCGCGAGGACAAACTCTTCCCCGTTATCTTCAGTTCGGGGCTGGGCAACATTGGGGCGGACCGGGTGATGGATTTCATCGTGGACTACACGCCGGCGCCTTCCGAGCATGAGTGGGTGCAGGGTGAACCGGCAGCTTCGGGAAACGGAGACGCACCCAAGCGGCATGAGACGGATGCGGAGCCGGTGTCACTATATGTGTTCAAGACGGTTTCGGACGCGTTTGCAGGAAGGATTTCTTACTTCAAGGTTTTCTCTGGAGTGTTGAAGAACGAGTCCACGATGCAGAATTTCTCGCGCGGGTCGGCGGAGAAGCTTTCGCATATTTCCATTATGCAGGGGAAGACGGCGGTGCCGGTTCCGGAGTTGCATGCGGGAGACATTGGCGCGGTGGCGAAATTGAAAGACACGCTCACTGGAGACACGCTGGGGGACAAAGCCGCGCCGATTCAGTATCCACGAGTGAAGCTGCCGGAGCCGGCGATTACGTTTGCAATAGAACCGAAGAGCCGCGCGGATGAAGACAAACTGGGGCCGGGGATTCATAAACTGATGGAAGAAGATGCCATGCTGCGATTCTTCCGGGATGCGCAGACGCAGGAATTTCTAATTGCGGGCACGGGACAGCAGCATATTGAAGTGGTGGTGGCGAAGTTGAAGAAGCGTTATCACACGGAAGTAGTTTTGAAAGCGCCGAAAGTTCCTTATCGCGAGACCATTCGCGGAAAGGCTGACGTGCAGGGACGGCACAAGAAGCAGACCGGCGGACACGGACAATACGGCGATTGCAAGATCAAGATGGAGCCGATGGCGCGAGGCGGACAGTTTGAATTCGTGAACGATATTTTTGGGGGAGCGATCCCGAAGAACTATATTCCCGCCATCGAAAAAGGAATCAAGGATGCGGCGGCGCGCGGATATCTGGCGGGATTTCCGGTGGTGGATTTCCGCGTGATTCTGTACGACGGCTCGTATCATGACGTGGACTCGAACGACATGTCGTTCCAGATGGCGGGGCGCATCGCCTTCAGGAAAGCGATGGAGCAGGCCAAGCCCACGATCCTGGAGCCCGTGATGCATGTCGAAATCACGATACCGGACGACTTTGCGGGCTCGATCATGGGCGATTTGAACAGCCGCCGCGGACGCATCCAGGGCATGGATAACAAAGGCGGCAACACGGTGGTGAAAGCCGAGGTGCCCATGGCCGAGATGCTGACCTACGGCGTGGATCTGACCTCCATGACGCAAGGCCGCGGTTCTTTCAATATGGAGATGCACCACTACGACACGGTGCCGGGACAACTGCAGGAGAAGATTATTGAGAAGGCCAAGGCGGAACGAGGTGAGGTGAAGGAAGAGGAAGAGTAGTGACGCGCTGCAGGGGCGAGAGTACCTTTATGCCGCTGGGGCTGGCTGGTGCCGTAAGGGATCCTCGACTGCGCATGACCGCCTTCAGCGCTCATGCTTCGCTCAGGATGACAGTAGGAATTTGAATATCTCGTGCGAGGGTGATAATGAAAGCAATCTTGATTGTTCTCTTCTCGGTTTTCGCTTCTCTTTTTGAGTTGGTGCCACTCGCGCACGCAGCCGCCGAGACGCAAGTCTTTCCCACCTCGGCTGGATCTGTGAAGATAACGCCTCTTTATCACGCCAGCACGCTGATCGAGGCGGGAGGCAAGATCATCTACCTCGATCCCGCGAAGCCTGCGAAATTGTCCGGGCTTCCGAAGGCGGACCTCATTCTGATTACCGACATTCACGGCGACCACATGGATCCTGATTCGATTAAGGAAGTGAGCAAGGCGGAAACGGAAATTCTGGCAGCGCCGGCGGTGGTCGCAACTGTCACCAGCGCCAAGCCCATTGCCAATGGGGAAACGAAGAGCTGGCAGGGATGGACGATTGAGGCTGTTCCCGCCTACAACCTGAAGCGCGGTCCCGCTCCGGGAAAATTCTTTCACGACAAGGGACGCGGCAATGGCTACGTCCTCACCTACGGCGGCAAACGCTTTTATTTTTCCGGCGATACCGAAGGCATTCCGGAAATGCGGGCGCTTAAGAACATCGATGTGGCGTTCGTGTGCATGAATCTGCCTTACACCATGCCACCGGAAGAGGCTGCTGACGCGGTAAAAGCCTTCCATCCTAAGATTGTGATTCCTTATCACTATCGCGGATCTGATCTTGCTGTGTTTCAGAAGGGATTGGAAGGGACTGGGATTGAGGTGCGGCTGCTAGATTGGTATCCGAAGTAGGTTGCACAGCTCGCCTAGCTGAGCACTGCGCGCGGCCGGGCTTCGCCCTGGCCGGACAGCCGAGGCGGCTGTCTCTACATGGTCGTGGTAATATCCGGCGAGTGGCTACTGCGAGAAACAATCCCAATCTGAATTACAGTCCTGACCGACTGGTATCGGCGGCGGCGGTGGAGGACGATTCTTCGTTTGAGTTGAAGCTGCGGCCGCAACGGCTGGGCGAGTTTATCGGGCAGGCCAAGGTCAAAGAAAATCTGGCGGTGGCGATTGAGGCGGCGCGATCGCGCGGCGAGGCCATGGACCATGTGCTGCTGTATGGGCCGCCGGGGCTGGGGAAGACGACGCTGGCTAATATTATTGCCAACGAACTGGGCGTACACTTCCAGCCGACGGCGGCGCCGCTGTTGCAGATCAAAGGCGACCTGACGGCGATCATTACCAACATGCAGGACAAACAAGTCCTGTTCATCGATGAGATTCACCGGCTGCAGCCGGTGCTGGAAGAGCTGCTGTATTCGGCGCTGGAAGATTACAAGCTGGACATCATTATTGGGCAGGGGCCTTCAGCGCGCACGCACACGCTCGAAGTGAAGCCGTTTACCTTTGTGGGCGCGACTACGCGGGCGGGATTGATTTCTGCGCCGCTGCGGTCACGATTTGGGATCGTACTGCGGCTGGAGTTTTATACTCCGGAAGATTTGCGAGTGATTGTAGAACGGTCGGCGGAGATTCTGGGAGTTGAGGTCGACGATGCTGGGGCAATCGAGATTGCTGGCCGGTCGCGGGGGACGCCGCGAATTGCGAACCGGCTGCTGCGGCGGGTACGCGACTATGCGCAGGTGCGGGGCGCGGGCAAGATCGATTTGCCGACAGCGCAGGCCGCGCTACAGATGCTGGAAGTAGACAAGTACGGATTCGACGAAGTGGACCGGCGCCTGCTGCTGACGATTATCGAAAAATATCAGGGCGGCCCGGTGGGCGTGAATACGCTGGCGGCGGTGCTGGCCGAGGAGCCGGACGCGATTGAAGAGATTTACGAGCCGTTCCTGATGCAGATCGGGTTTTTGAACCGCACTCCGCGCGGGCGCGTGGCGACACAGCTAGCATACGATCATTTCGGGATCACGCCGAATCGAAGGCAGAGTTCGTTGTTCTGATTCGCGAGTGCTGCGTCTGCCGCGTACACCCAGCATTCCCAACTTCTTGCACTCCACTTTTGAGTTTCCCACGCGCAATCCCCAGCGTAATCGTGTTCGGCAAACCTGACAAACAACGCTTTCTTGTTCTGTGAGACGCGCTCATGGTGTATCTTGCTGGATTCCTCTCGATACGTAAGCGGGGAGACGTGAGGGTGCTTTGCGTTCGGGCCAAGTTCGAGGTCGTTCATTCCAAGGGCTCATGAGACTCCTGCTGGCGAGTGCGATGACGCTATTTGCACTCGTGGAGATTGGTTGGGGCGCGGCAGCGCACCAGGCGGCAGCGCTGGTGCAGAATTCGGGCTCAGCGGCGCAGGATGCTGCTCCAGTGCAACAAAACCCACCGGGACAAAATTCTCAGACAACTCCGCAGAACCCTCCACCTCCTTCAGGAACGAATCCTGCGCCGTCCCCGCAGAATCCTTCTCCGTCGGCCCAGTTGCCGGAACCGGCCATCAGAAAGCCGGAAGTGCGACCGGCGCCGGTGCCTGCGATAGCACCCCCAGCCCTGACCATTCCGCGGTTGACGCGTGCCCCTGCACTCGAAGATTTCCTCAGCATGACGCCGCAGAGTGAGACCGCATTGCAGATGGCGAAGGTTACGGGCTTTGTGCAGAGAGATCCGCATGATGGCGAGAAAGTATCGGAGAAGACCGAAGCTTATCTGGGTTACGACCAGAAGAATCTATACATCGTGTTCGTGTGTTTCGACGATCCCAAGAAAGTGCGGGCGCGCATGTCGGTGCGCGAGGACATTTACGACGATGACCAGGTCGAGGTGATGCTCGATACTTTTCACGACCGGCGGCGGGCTTATGCCTTTCAGACCACGCCGCTGGGTGTGCAGTGGGATGCGATCTGGACCGAGGCTTCACGGGAGGAGGTCAATGGGAACTTCGATACCTCGTTCGATACGGTGTGGGATTCGCGGGGCAAGGTGACCAGCCGCGGCTTTGTGGTGTGGATGGCAATTCCCTTCAAGAGCCTGCGTTTTCCGGCCACGAAAGATCAGGAGTGGGGAATCATTCTGTATCGCGGAATCGTCCGCAAGAACGAAGATGCATTCTGGCCGCAGGTTTCCTACAAAGTGGCGGGCAGGCTGGGGCAGGCAGCGACGCTGTATGGACTGGAAGGGATCTCGCCGGGGCGCAGCATCGAACTGATTCCTTACGGCATCATGCGCGGGTTCCGGGGTCTGGACCAGCGCGACCCGTACAACCCGTATTTTCAGAACGCGACGGCGCAGGGGCAGGCGGGGATGGATGCGAAGTTTGTGATCCACGACCACTTTGTGCTGGATCTGACCGCCAATCCCGATTTCAGCCAGGTGGAGTCGGAGGATCCACAGATTACGGTGAACCAGAGGTTCGAAGTATATTTTCCGGAGAAGCGCCCGTTCTTTCTGGAGAACGAAGACTATTTTCGGACGCCATTCGATTTGTTTTTCACGCGCAATATTCAAGACCCTTCGGCTGGAATCCGGCTGACGGGCAAAGAAGGACCGTATTCCGTTGGGCTGATGGCCACGGATGACCGCGCGCCGGGACTGGCGGTGCCGAGCTTTTGCCCTCCAAACGAGACGTCCTCGATTTGTTCGGATAATCTCTACGGTGATCGGTCCTACTTTACGATTGCGCGGGTGAGCCGCGACATCTTCAAGCAATCGAGTGTGGGAGCGGTTTACACCGATTGGGAGTGTCCGGCGACGGGCGAGTTTAACCGTGTGGGCGGAGTGGACACGCGGTTAAAGTTCAATGCCAACTGGACCTTGGAAGGTCAGGCGGTAGTAAGTTCGAGCAATCTGCAGGGCCTGAATGCCGCCAACCTGGAGAGCACCTGCGAGTACGGACTCTATCCCTTCAGCTCCGGTAACGTCGGCAATAACAACTATTATGCCGGCCCGGCGGACAAACTGGATCTGAAGCGCGAAGGGCTGCACTTTTCATACGAAGGAGTTTACGACGACATCAGTCCGGGATTTGTCACCGTGCCGGGATTCGTGAACCGCGTGGATATCCGCGGGCTCTACCATACAATTGACTACCGTTTCCGTCCGAAAAAGGGATGGATTGTCGACTGGGGCCCGTCGCTGAACCAGCGCTACGTCTTCGATCACGAAGGCAACCGGCTGGATACGGATTATCAGCCATATCTGGCAGTTCAGGGACGTGGGCAGACTTTCTTCTATTTGTTTCCTTACGAAGAATTAAGGGAGCGGCTGCGACCACAGGATTTTTATTTTCTTGGTTTATCCGTGAACCAGAACCAGGACTACCACGAACACCGCAGCAGCGCTTCGTTCCAAACCGGCTACTTTAAGAAAGTTACGGTAGGAGCGAGCTACAACTGGGGAGATGGAGTCAACTTCGTACCTGCTGCGACCGCATCGCCTCAGTCTCTGCTAGGGCGGTTGGATACAGCCTCGGCCACACTGACGTTTCGTCCAGTCAAGCCGTTGAAAATTGAAAATACTTATCTGTTTGAGCGCTTGCGGGCGACGGAGAATGAATATCGTTTTGCTCTCCAAGAGGCTGCTCTTTCCGAGACGCCCGGCATCCCCATCGGGAAAGGCATTTTCGACAACCACATTGTGCGCAGCAAGTGGAACTGGCAGTTCACACCACAACTTTCTCTGCGTCTGATTCTGCAGTACAACTCAGTACTGGCGAATACGCCGGGCAGCCAGCTTTACCTGGCGAACACGGGCCAACCGTTTTATCCGTATACGTACCTGCCGACTGAGAAAGAGTTCAACGCCGATTTCCTGATCACCTATCTGGTGCATCCCGGTACGGCAATCTACGTGGGCTATAACAGCGACCTGCAGAATCTGGATCACGAGCTGATGCAAGATCCCGCGGGCCTGGCAGGGTTGTACACGGCGAAGGGCTATATGAACGATAGCCGGCAGTTTTTCGTGAAAGTGTCGTATCAGTTCCGCTTCTGAGGACAGCTTGGAATTGCTGAATCCTGGGGTATTCTTGTAGAATCTAATGATTCGTGTCGAGGTCTGAAACCCTATGAAAGCAGCCATTCATCCCGCTTATAACGAAGTACGCGTGCATTGCGCGTGCGGTAATGCCTTTGTTACCCGGTCCACCCATAAGGGAGACATCAGCGTTGAAATTTGTTCGGCCTGCCATCCCTTTTTTACCGGCAAGCAGAAGCTGATGGATACCGCCGGCCGCGTGGAGCGCTTCCGCCGCAAGTACGCCAAGAATGCACCTGCTTCCGCTAAGGTCGAGCCGGCGAAGAACTAAGATCTTTGCCGCGGATTAGCACGAATACACCTGAAAATCCGGCCCTCGCCAATCGGCGGGGGCTTTCATTTTGCAAGGCCAAGTAGAATAGAACTGTGAAGAAGTTCTGGGACAACTCGAACGGCTCGGGTGGCAATGGCTCGTGTGGGGCGGACACTCCCTTCGACAAGCTCGGGGCAGGCGATGTCCGCCACGCAGCGCCGCTGAAGCCAGTTCCCGCGAGTCTTACGATCGGCGGCATCGAGATCGCCCCCGCAACCGTGCTCGCCCCCATGGCCGGTGTCACCGATACGGTCTTTCGCCGCTTCATTCGCAACCTCGGCGGCTGCGGACTCATCATGACGGAGTTCACTTCGGCCGATGGCGTACTCCGCAAGAAGGACCAGAAGGCCAAGCGCTATCTCCATTTTTACGAAGACGAACATCCCATCTCGGCGCAGCTTTTCGGCAGCGATCCTCAAGTGATGGCGGAGGCCGCGCGCCTGGTCGAAGGTCTCGGCTTCGACCTGGTGGATTTGAACCTGGGATGCCCGGCGAAGAAGGTCGTGAAGTGCAACGGAGGCTCGGGGTTGTTGCGCGATCTTCCGGCGATCGGACGCATCTTCGAAGCCGTGCGGGCCGCAGTGAAGGTTCCGTTCACCGTGAAGTTCCGCGCCGGATGGAGTGACGACGAAATCGTGTGCGTGGAGCTGGCTCGCATGGCGGAATCCTGCGGGCTGGCGGCGGTTGCATTGCACGCGCGGACTCGGGAGCAGGGCTATAGCGGTCAGGCCCGCTGGGAGTGGATCGCCGCCATAAAGGATGCGGTGAAAATTCCGGTGATCGGCAACGGCGACATCCGCACGCCTGAAGATGCCTGCGCCATGGTCACGCAGACCGGCTGCGATGCGGTCATGATCGGCCGTACGGCGCCGTCGAATCCGTGGATCTTTAGACAGATTCAGCAGTATTGCGCGGGGATGGAGTATGACGAGCCCAGCGAAGCCGACCGCTACCAGATGATCCGCACCTATTTCCAGATGCTGATCGAAGAAGAACTCCCGGACGCCGTCGGTAAAATGAAGCAGTTCGCCTCCTGGTTCACACACGGTGTGCCGGGCGGAGCGGCGCTGCGCAAGGCAATCTACGAGTCGAAGAGCGCGGTAGAGATCCTAGGGCGGGTGGAGGAATTCTTCGAAGCCAGATTGTGCGGCGCGGGGCAAGCTCCTGCCCGCGAAACTGCCGTGCTCCCCATCTCCCAAGGCTGACAGGCCCTCGCCGCGCCTTTGGAATATAATCGTGCCCACGCATGGCACTGACCTCTGGCACGAAACTTGGACCTTACGAAATTCAATCGCCTCTGGGCGCCGGTGGAATGGGCGAGGTCTATCGCGCCCGGGACGCCCGTCTCAACCGCGATGTCGCCGTCAAGATTCTCCCCGCGTCTTTTTCCGCCGACTCCGATCGGCTGCAACGCTTTGCGCTGGAATGCCGCGCCGCTGCGGCTCTGAACCACCCCAACATTCTTTCGATTTTCGACATTGGCGACGTCCAGGGCGCGCCGTATGTAGTTTCCGAACTCCTGGAAGGCGAGACGCTGCGTGACCGCCTGCGCGACGGTCCTCTTCCTTCCCGCAAGGCCATCGACTACGCTCGGCAAATTGCCAGCGGCTTAGCTGCCGCACACGACAAAGGCATCGTTCATCGCGATCTGAAGCCGGAGAATCTCTTTATCACCAACGACGGCCGCGCAAAAATTCTCGACTTCGGCCTCGCCAAACTTACCCGCCCCGAAGCCGATGCTTCCGGTGACGCACCCACGCAGCAAATCGCGACAGACGCTGGGACCGTGATGGGCACGGTCGGCTACATGGCGCCCGAGCAGGTGCGCGGCAAGCCCGCCGACCCGCGCTCCGATATTTTTGCCTTCGGCGCGATTCTCTATGAAATGCTCTCCGGCAAGCGTGCCTTCCATGGGGAATCTGCGGTCGAGATCATGAGTGCAATTCTTAAGGAGGAACCACCGGACCTCACGGAGACGAACCGCAATGTCTCTCCGGCGCTCGAGCGCATCGTTCGTCACTGCCTGGAAAAAAATCCCGCGGAGCGTTTTCAATCGGCGCGCGACGTGGCCTTCAACCTGGAAGCTCTGACCGACATTTCGACTTCAAGCCGCAGTGGCGTGCGCGCTCTGCAGATGGAAGATGAACCGGCTAAGCGGCGCTGGTTGCTGCCCATGCTCGGCGCGTTGCTGCTGCTTGCCTCGTGGGCGGGCATTTATCGCTTCGCGTATCGCGGCGCGGTGGCGAATCCTACTTTCCACGAAATCACCTTCCGCAACGGCACAATTTGGGACGCGCGCTTCGCCCCCGACGGCCAGACCATTATTTACGGCGCAACCTGGGAAGGTGCGCCGCAAGAGCTGTTCTCCACGCGCTTTGACAGCACCGATTCGCGTCCCGTAGGTTTGCCCTCAGCCCAGATTCTGGCTATCTCTTCCAAAGGAGAGATGGCAGTCAGCCTTCACCCTTCGGTTTACAGCGCCTTCACACAAACCGGCACGCTGGCGCGGGTGGCTCTGGCCGGCGGCGCGCCGCGCGAGGTTCTCGATCAGGTGATGTGGGCGGATTGGTCGGCCGACGGCCAATCGCTGGCGGTGATTCGCCCGGCCGGCAATGGCAATCTTCTCGAATATCCTGTCGGCGCCGTGATCTATGCGCCTGCGGCCTGGGTCAGCCATGTGCGCTTTTCGCCCAACGGAGAGTTTCTGGCGATCGCTGATCACATCCAAAGCGGCGACGACGGACGCATCGTCATCATCGACCAGCACGGCAATCGAAAAACCAGTTCATCGTTTTATTCCAGCGTGCAGGGCTTGGCCTGGAGCCCGAATGGCAAGGAAGTGTGGTTTTCCGCGGTGCCGAATGGAGCTGCTCGTTCGCTCTACGCTTTGGATTTTTCCGGCAAAGAGCGCCTGATTTACCGCGCACCCGGTGGCGTCACGATTCACGACATCAGCCGCTCCGGCAAAGTTCTGCTCACTGCCGATAAAACTCGCTTAGGCTTGTTTGCTCTGGCTCCGGGCGAGACCCGCGAACGCAGCCTCTCATGGTTCGACTGGTCGCTGCTCAACGATTTATCCCCCGACGGCAAGACCGTGCTCTTTTCCGAAAGCGGCGAAAGCAACAACGACGGCGTTTTTCTCCGGCATACCGATGGCTCCCCCGCCGTGCGCCTCTCCGATGGAGATTTTAGCCAGCTTTCACCCGACGGAAAGTGGGCGCTGGTGGAGGTTGGCAAGCCGCCGCATCTGATGCTGGTGCCGACCGGCGTCGGCGAGCCGCGGCAAATCGGCGATAATACCCCGCACTACTTTGCCGACTGGCTGCCTGACGGCAAGTCTATTATTTTCACCACCGCCCAACCTGGCCATGACCGCCGCGCCTATGTGCAGGATATCGATCCCCTCGGCAGTGTCCCGCGCGCGGTTACGCCCGAGGGCATATCGGGCAGCCTGGTCACGCCCGATGGGAAATGGGTTCTGGCCACCGACGCACACCATCAACGCTGGCTTTACCCGATTTCCAGAGGCGCGCCGCAAAAGCTGAACTTCGACATTCCCTCGGATGAAACTGTTTTGAGTTTTTTCGACAACGGCAAAAACCTCTTGCTGCGCACCCGCGCTCTGCCTTTGAAAATCACTCGCGTCGACCTGGCCACCGGAAAGCGCGAGCCGTTTAAGGAAATCGTTCCCGCCGATCCCGCCGGGGCGCAAAGCATTCCCTACATAAAATTCAGCGCCGATGGGAAGTCGTATGCCTATTCTCTGGGCCGGCAATTGTCGGATTTGTATGTGGTGGATGGGCTGAAGTAGGGATTGTGTGCCATCCTAAAAAATCTTTGTCCTTCCGACAGCCCGCGTCTTGCTTCGCGGGCGGAGGAATCGCAGTCTCATCTGCTCTATGAGCGAAGAGGCTCCCGCGCCACCATCTTCCCTGACTCATCCTTCTCCACATACGCCCAAGGCGTCTTCGGATCGTGCGTGAAAACGGTCAGCCATTTCTCTGGAATCGCCTTCGAGTAGTACTGCTTCTTGCTTTCGATGGTCTGCAGCGGGTAGAGGTCGAAGCCCATGCCCCATGTGAGGTCGATGTGCGCCGTGGTGGGGATCAGGTCGGAAATGTAACAGGCGGTGCGGCCTCCGCTCTCGACGACCACGCCTTGCATGTGGGCGGTGTGGCCGGGGAAAGCTTTCACCGAGATGCCGGGGATGATCTCCTCGCCGCCTTTGAGCAACGTCATCTGTCCGCTTTGGACCAGCGGATCGTAGTTGTCTGGGATGTAGCTGATGGCGTCGCGTTCGCTAGGATGGCGGGCATATTGCCACTCGCCTTCCGGGGCGTAGTACTTCGCTCGCGGAAAGGTTGGAACGATCTTGCCGTCTTTGTTACGGATGGTGTTCCAGCCGCAGTGGTCGAAGTGGAGATGCGTGTTGATGACGATGTCGATATCTTCGGGCGCGACTCCTCCGGCCGCGAGATTCGCGAGCAACCGCGCGGGCTGGCCGTAGAACTTGACCATGCGCTCGGAAAGCTTGTTGCCCATGCCGGTCTCGACCAGTACGTTTTGCTTGTCGGTGCGGATCAGCAGCGAGTTCAGGCCCGACTGCACGTAGTTTCGTTCATCCGCCGCGGCCTTGCGCGACCACATAATCTTGGGGATCACGCCGAAAAATGCGCCGCCGTCGAGCGAGTAAATGCCATCGGAGAAGATGCTGGGTTCAAAGTCGCCGAGAGTGAGACTGGGCATGCATCTAGTGTGCCACAAGCGGATCGGCATTTCCCCTGCGAAACTGCGGTACTCTCATCCCTATGGAACGCCCGGCCAGTGTCACGGTGATCGCAGCTCTGTTCTTTCTGGTCGCGGGATATCTGGTGACGATCGGCATCGTTGAGTTTGTGGCGCCCGGCACGCTTTCGATGACGATGGGAACTGGGGTCACGTATGGGAGAGAATTAACCGGACCACAGACCGCCGTATCTGTTGGTGCAGGATGGGCGTTAGTAGGCTGGGGGCTTTATCGGCTACGCAATTGGGCGCGCTGGTGCGCGATTGTAATTATGGTGATCGGAGTCGCGGGATCGGTGCCGGCAGTTTCGGCGGCCGCGAGGGATCTGACTTGGCGCTTTTTCTGGTATGGCGCGCAAATCATGGTGCGAGTCGTGATCGCGTGGCTCTTGGCCGCGTCGCCCGAGCTGATTGAAGCTTTCGTACGAAAGTAGGCGACGAAGGCGACGGACAGGAGGTGAACCGAAGGGTTGCAGGGGCCTTCGGCGCCAAAAAGCGGCGCCTCAGGATGACAACCTAACTGACTACTCTTTACCGCTTCGCTTTTGCCGGTTCTTTTTCCCCGACACGTTTGCTCACATCAAATTTCATCTTGCCGGCTTTCTTGTCGGCATCCACCACGATGTGATCGCCGTGCAGGATCTCTCCATCCAAAATCTTCAGAGCCAACGAGTCCTGAACCAGCTTCTGAATCGCGCGCTTCAGCGGACGCGCGCCGAAGTTTGCGTCGTAGCCTTGAGTGAAGAGCAACTCTTTAGCAGCGTCGGTGAGCTCGATCGAGATTTTGCGGTCGGCGAGCAGGCGGCGGACATCTTCGAGGCGCAGTTCGATAATCTTGACCAACTGTTCCTTGCCGAGCGGGCTGAAGACGATGATGTCGTCGACGCGGTTCAGGAACTCGGGCCGGAAGTGGCCGTGCAGCGCGTTCATGACCTGTTCGCTGGCCTTCTCGAACTCTTCTGAGGTTTGAACATGGTTGGCTTGCAGATAGCTGGAGCCGATGTTGGAAGTCATGATGATGATCGTGTTCTTAAAGTCGACGACGCGGCCCTTGCCATCCGTGAGGCGGCCATCGTCCATGATCTGCAGCAGGACGTTGAAGACATCGGGATGCGCCTTCTCGATCTCGTCGAAGAGCACCACCGCGTATGGACGCCGGCGGACCTGTTCGGTGAGCTGGCCTCCTTCTTCGTAACCGACATAGCCTGGAGGCGCGCCGATTAAACGCGCGACTGAGTGCTTCTCCATATATTCGGACATGTCGATGCGCAGCAGGGCGCGCTCGTCGTCGAAGAGGAACTCGGCGAGGGCGCGGGCGAGTTCGGTTTTGCCGACACCGGTTGGACCAAGAAAAATGAAGGAGCCGATGGGGCGCTTGGGATCGCTGAGTCCGGCGCGGGAACGGCGAATGGCGTTGGCAACGCGCTCCAGAGCCTGGTCCTGGCCGATGACGCGCAGACGCAGGCGATCCTCCATCGTGACCAGCTTCTTTACTTCGCCTTCGAGCATTTTGGAAACGGGAATGCCTGTCCACTTGGAGACGATGCGGGCGATGTCTTCTTCGTCCACTTCTTCTCTGAGCATGCGCGGGGCTCCCATGCCTTTGCCCGCGGTGCCGTCGATTTTGGCGCTTAGTTGGTTAAGTTCTTCTTCGGCTTGCCGCAACAATCCGTAACGGATTTCGGCGACGCGCTGCAGGTTGCCTTTGCGCTCTTCGGCTTGCTCTTCGATCTTGAGCTTCTCGATTTTTTCTTTCAGCTCGCGGGAACGGGCAATCAGATCTTTTTCTTTTTTCCAATTGGCTTTGAGGGCGTTGGATTTCTCCCGGATTTCGGCGAGTTCTTTCTCGATGACGGAGAGACGCTCCCTGGAGTTGGCGTCGTCTTCTTTTTTCAGGGCCTGCTTCTCGATTTCAAGTTGGGTGGCGCGGCGCTCGAGCTGATCGATGTCAGTGGGAAGCGAATCGATCTGAATGCGAATCGAGGCGGCGGCTTCATCGATCAGATCGATGGCCTTGTCGGGCAAAAAGCGGTCGGAGATGTAGCGATGTGAAAGCGTGGCGGCAGCGACGATGGCGGAGTCTTTGATACGAACGCCGTGATGAACTTCGTAGCGCTCTTTCAATCCGCGAAGAATGGCGATGGTGTCTTCGACATTGGGTTCGCCAACAAAAACAATCTGGAAGCGGCGTTCGAGGGCTGCATCTTTTTCGATGTACTTGCGATACTCGTTGAGCGTGGTGGCACCGATGGCGCGAAGTTCTCCGCGAGCCAGCGCGGGCTTCAACATGTTGGAGGCGTCGATGGCGCCTTCGGCTGCGCCTGCGCCGACCAGAGTGTGAAGTTCGTCGATGAAGAGAACGACTTGGCCTTGCGAGTCTTCGATTTCCTTTAAGACGGCCTTGAGGCGGTCTTCGAATTCGCCGCGATATTTTGCTCCGGCCAGCATGGCACCGAGGTCGAGCGCGACCACGCGCTTGTTCTTGAGCACTTCGGGCACATCGCCGGAAATAATGCGCTGGGCAAGGCCTTCGACGATGGCAGTTTTGCCCACGCCGGGTTCGCCGATGAGCACGGGATTATTTTTCGTGCGGCGGGAGAGAACCTGGACAACACGGCGGATTTCTTCGTCGCGGCCAATCACAGGATCGAGCTTGCCGCGGCGCGCTTGCTCGGTGAGATCGCGAGCGTAGCGTTCGAGAGCTTGGTACTTCGCTTCCGGATTTTGGTCGGTCACCTTTTGCGAACCACGAACGGCAGTCAGGGCTTTCAGAATCGCGTCGTGGGTTGCGCCGTGGCGGGCGAGGATCTGCTGGGCTGCGTCCTGCTTGAGGTGTGTGATGGCGAGCAGCAGGTGCTCGGTGGAGACGTACTCGTCTTTGAAGTTGGCGGCCTCTTTGAAAGCCTGTTCGAGCAGCTTGTTGGCAGCGTTCGAGAGCGTGGCCTGGGCTGCTTCTCCGGAAACCTTGGGAAGCTTCTCGATGTCGCGATAGAGATCGCTGAGAACTGCTTGCGGGCCGATGCCGATTTTCTCGAGCACGGGCGGGACGATGCCCTCTTTGTCTTCGAGCAAGGCGGCGAGCAGATGGATGGGCAGAAACTCGGGGTTGCCGTGCTCTGAGGCGAGGGCGTTAGCGCGCTGGACGGCTTCCTGCGCTTTTACAGTTAATTTTTCCCAACGGATGGGCATGATTGACTCCAGTTTCTAGTTTCCGGTTGCCAGTTTCAAGTGCGGCGGCGAGGACACCGCCGCGACAGCCGGTGGTACGCCAGCGCTACAACAAAACGGGAGGCAGCCAGTTTCTGCCGCCTCCAGTGATTGTAGACTGCCGGGCTTCGCCCGGCTGGACAGCCGAGGGCGGCTGTCTCCACGTAGGTGCTACTCAGCTTACGCGGCTTTGCTTGGGCCCTTGGCATCCAGGGTCTTCTCGGTACTCACGTTGACCTTGATCTGCTTTGGCTTGGCTTCGGCCTTCTTGGGCAGCGTCACTTTCAACACGCCCTTGTCGTAGTTTGCCGATATTTTTTCGGAATCCACAGTGGTGGGCAGAGTGAAGGTGCGAGTAAAGCTGCCATACCGGCGCTCCACGCGGCGATAGTTCTCTTCTTTTTCTTCCTTCTCGATCTTGCGCTCGCCGTGCACGGTGAGAGTGTTGTTCTCGAGACGAACGTCGACGTCTTTCTCATCAATGCCCGGGACTTCGATCTTCAACGTGACGTTGTGCTCGTCTTCGTAGACGTCAACGGCGGGGGCAAAGCTGGAGGTGGTCAGGGACTCATCCCGGCCTTCGGGCCCATAGGACTCACGGAAGACGCGATTGATGCGGTCCTGCAGGGTGGAAAACTCACGGAATGGCTCAAAACGGGGTTCAAAACGGGTAAGTACGGTCATGGAAATATTCTCCTTAGCTGTGCTGGCTTTTTTAGGAATTCGGCAGTGCCGGTTCACATGCTTAGATGTATATTTAGCACAAAGGAAGAATGAAATATGAGTTAGTTATTATCAATACTAATAATTATATTGTTTTCATTGGCTTACAGTAGCAATGACGCACTTCAGGTAGGCGGTTTCCGGGATATTCAGCAGGATGGGGTGGTCTTTCGACTGCCCACGTACCTCGACCAGGCGCACGACCCGGTGGGCGTCGCGGGCGGCGTCGGCGAGCATTCCCAAGAAATCAGGCTGGCTGACATGGTAAGAGCAGGAGCAGGTGACGAGGATGCCGCCGGGGCGGAGCATCTTGAGGGCGCGCAGGTTGAGTTCTTTGTAGCCGCGGAGGGCTGCATCCAGGTCGCGCTTGCTCTTGGCAAAGGCGGGCGGATCGAGAACGATGGTGTCGTAGCGCTGGCCGGAGGAGGCATAGTCCTTAAGCAGGTCGAAGGCGTTGGCTTCGATCCATTCAACTTCTTTGCCATGTAGTTGTGTCTGGTTGAGTGCCGCGTTCTGGTCGGCGACTTCGAGCGCTGGCCGTGAACTGTCGACGCCCGCAACGTGGGAGCAGCGAGGGGCGAGGTGAAGGGCGAAACCGCCTTGGTAACAGAAAACGTCGAGGGCTTCGCCATGAGCGTACTGGGCCGCGGCGGCGTAATTCTCGCGCTGGTCGAGAAAGGCTCCAGTCTTCTGACCTTCCAGCGCATCGAAGTGGAACTGAACGCCGTTCATAACGAAGACTGTTGAGGTCTTCTCTCCCTGCACCAGGCCGGACGAAAGTGGCGGCAGATCTTCAAGTTCGCGGACGCGTGGGTCCACGCGCTCCACGATGCAAGCTGGGTGCAGCCGCTCGGTCAGTTCTGAAATCAGCGTCTGGCGCACGATCTCCGCGTCCATGGCCTGGGTGAGGATCTGCATCGAAAGAATATCGTTGTAGCAGTCGACGATCAGGCCGGAAAGGAAGTCAGCTTCGCTGAAGATCACGCGGTAGGCGTTCGTGCTGTGGATGATCGGTTCGCGATAGGCGACGGCTTCACCGATGCGCTGACGAAGCAGCGCCGGAAAATCGACGATGGGTTCTCGCGAGATGAGGCGGATGGCAATCTGGGAGGAACTGGAATAGAGTGCGGTGCCGAGGATCTGCCCGCGATGATCAGTGACGGTGACGACCGATCCAGGCGGAATTCCATCGGCCGAAACAATGTCGGAGCGATAGACCCAGACGTGGCCATCCTTCAGGCGGGATGCACCGCGAGGAGAAACCTTAACAATGGGGACACGGCGCGGAGCGGACGTCTTCGACATGCAGCAATCTTAAACGTAGCAGCTAGCTGGCGGCTTGCTCGGTAGGAACGGTTGCGGTCTTCTCAGGCTTGGCAGTCGTGCGGGAACTCATTTCGTAGCGGGCGGCCTCCAGGTCGGTGTGAAGGGAATCAAGCGCCGTCATGGGCATCTCGGTGCCCCAGTTTTCCATTTCTTTTTCTGTCCAGCTTCCATTGAGCCGGATGGCGCCGGTGATGTCTTCCGGGAAGGCCTGGCGGAAATCCCCCTCGCGGCTGAGGATGTCGCCGATGAGCCTTCCGGTACCGACGTCGAAAACGTGGCGGCTGGCTTGGCCCCCGGTGTTGTGCATGCACAGAAACACTTCACCAGTGTCGCCAAACTCGGCGCGGTAGTACCAGGCCTGGGGGGCATCGATTTTGGGATGATGGCGGCGAGAGCGTTTATGTTCCGGCTCAAGGGCCTGCATTTCGTTGGCGGGATTGAAGTAGAGGATGCGCTGGCAAGAATCGCAGATCACAGTTTGCTGGCCGGTGCGGACATCGTTGTAAATCTGAGGACGCAACATGACCTGACAAGCCATGCATTTGTGATCGCGGACCTCGGAGATGCCACTGCCGCGAAACTTCGATACGCGCTCATAGTGGCGCAGAAGATCCTCATTGACGCCGGCCCGCATCTGATCGCGCTTGGAGCGCCACTCGGTGAGCTGTTTTTCGTCCTCGGCAGTGCGCTGGCGGGCCTCAATTTTCTCTTTTTCGATCTCGGCAGCTTCCGCCTTCAGCTCGGCCTGAGCAGCTTTCACTTCTTTGTCGCGTGCATCCGCATTCACCATCAACTCAAGAATCTTGTCTTCGGTTGCGGCGATCTCTTTTTCCGCAAACTGGATCTCGTACAACAGCGCCTTGTATTGCTCGTTGGTTTTTACGTCGAGAGACTGGTCGCGGTACTTGGAAATCTTGCCGCGCACGTCTGCGATGGCAGTTTCGTACTTGCGGCGCGCAGTTTCGTCAGCTTTGACAGCAGCCTGAGCTTTTTCCAGTTGGAGTTTGGTGTCCGCCAGCTTGTGTTCAATGGCAGCAACGCGTTTGGGAAGTTCGGCGACTTCATCCTGCAGGCGGCGTATTTCCTTGTCCGCTTCTTGCAGGCGCAATAGGTTTTCTATTTCTGGAAGCATCCCGAGAGGACTCAGATCTGATTCTACCATGCGGAAACGAGCCTTCCCTCCTGCCCGGCAAGCCAATGCGCCCACGGTAGGCCTTCCGGGTGTAAACTCTTTTGTTCCACCTTACCCTCACTTCTCATTTCTGAGGTTTTACGTGAAAACAAAGAGCTCAATCGCCGTTTTTGCCGTTGCCCTCATTTTTCTATCCAGCCCGCTGGCGCCGCTTTGGGCGCAATCGTCCTCGCCGATGAAGCCGCTCACCATTGAGGCGATCTTCGCTCCGGGCGGTCTGGCTGGGCGCGCTCCAGAAACCATGGAGTGGAGTCCCGACGGCACCAAGCTCTCGTTCGTACAGCGCGACGACGAGGGAGAACACGGCGAACTGTGGTATGTGGATGCGGCTACGGGCGAGAAAAAAGTCCTGGTCAGCGCGACCAAGCTGGCTTCGCTTGCGCCCGACAATAACAAAGTAAAGGATGAGCGCGAGAAGGAGCGGCTCACGCGATACCACGTCGCCGCCTATCTGTGGGCTCCGGATTCGAAGCACCTGATTTTCGATTCGCAAGGACAGCTCTGGCTGTTCGATTTAGCGACCACTACTGCGGTGCAATTCACCTCGGCGCCCGACCCTAGCGGCGACCCCAAGTTCTCCCCTGATGCCAGTCATGTGTCCTACGTGCGCAAGCACAACCTTTACGTGCGGCCGGTAAGCGGAGATGGAGAAAAGCAGCTCACGAAGGATACCGAAGACGATCTGTTCAACGGCGATATCGATTGGGTCTATGCCGAAGAGTTGGCCGTGCGCAGCAACTATTTTTGGTCGCCAGACAGCAAAGAAATCGTGTTCCTGCACATGGACGAAACCAAGGTTCCAACCTATCCCATCGTTAATTGGATCCCCACCCACCCAACGGTGGACAACGAAAAGTATCCGAAAGTGGGCGACGTAAATCCCGTGGTGAAGCTGGGCGTGGTGAATGCCGACAAGGGCAAGGTCCGCTGGATTTCCCTGACCCATGATTCTCTGACCAATGATGACGAGGCTTACATCCCGCGTTTTGGCTGGGTTCGAGAGGGAGTGATCTGGGCGGAGGTGCTCAACCGCACGCAGGACAAAATGGATTTGTACTTTGTGGATGCGAAATCGGGCAAGTCGCGGATTGTTTTGACAGAAACCACGCCCGGCGCCTGGATCGACTTCGATCACGCGGAGGTTCGTTTCCTTGAGTCCCGCGACGCATTTCTGTGGCCGAGTTGGCGCGACGGGCACATGCATTTGTATCTCTACAGCTTCGATAAGCAGAATCCCATGGGGGCGGAGGCGAAGCTGGAGCGTCAACTTACCCAGGGCGACTTTGAAGTACTCGGCATCGAAGGAGTGGATGAAGCCGCGGGCACCGTCTTCTTCTCGGCCAATCCGGGCGACCCTCGGCAGTTGCACCTCTGTTCTGTGAAGCTGGATGGAACTGGCTTGCAGCAGCTCACGCATGAGGAAGGAATGTATTTCGGAAAGTTTTCCGAAGACGGCAAGCATTACGAGCAAACTTTCCTGGGCCCCACGGCCGCGCCGCGGATGTCGCTGTGCGCGGTGGGTGGCGCGTGCTCCCCTGTGTGGCAGGCGCGCGATGAAATTGCGGAATATGGACTGCGGGCTCCGAAGTTTCTGGAATTCAAGGCAGAGGACGGCACGACGCTTTATGGACGATTATTGCTTCCTCCGGACGCGCCCGCCAGCGGCAAGATTCCGTTGATCGTAAATATCTACGGCGGGCCGGCGGCGCAGACGGTTCTGAAAGACCTGCCGAGCCCCTTCGATGAGATCCTGGCGCGCAAAGGCTTTGCGATCTTTTCGGTGGATAATCGCGGCACGCCGGGCCGCGACCGTAAATTTCAGACCGCGATTCGCCACGAGTTCGGAGCCATCGAATTGAAGGATCAGCTGACCGCGCTCGATCAGCTTTTCGCCCAGTATCCTCAACTCGATCAAAGCCGCATGGCGATCTGGGGATGGTCGAATGGCGGCTCGATGACGCTCTATGCCATGACGCACTCCGACCGCTTCCGCGCCGGAGTTGCCGTTGCGCCCGTGACCGACCAGATCAACTACGACACCATTTACACCGAGCGCTACATGGGCCTGCTCAAAGATGATCCGGCGGGGTATGAGGGCTCCGACGTGACCAAGGGCGCGGCGAATCTGCATGGTTCGCTTTTGCTGGTACACGGCACGGGCGACGACAACGTGCACTTCCAGAACAGCATTCAGATGATTGATGCGCTGATCAAAGCGGGCAAACAATTCCAGCTGATGATCTATCCCAACAAAACGCATAGCATCGCCGGAAGCGATGCGCGCGATCACCTGTTCCACATGATTGAAGACCACTTTGAACGGGAGTTGAAATAAGGGGAAACAGCGTCCGGCAGCTTGCCGCTACTTTCGTTTCTCAAATTTCCGCGACGAGCTTTCTCTCGAAGAGCCTTCTTTGCTGGACTTTTCCTTGGAAGAGCTGTCCTTCGAGGAACTTTCTTTTGACAAACTTTCTTTTGACGAGCTTTCCTTGGCCGAGCTTTCCGGCTTGGACTTCGCTTCCTTCTTCGAATCGTCCTTCTTCGAGTCTGTGCTCCCGCTGTCGGAGGAGGAGGCGTGCGTGTTGGCCTTGTTCCCGTAGTCGGTAACATACCACCCCGACCCTTTGAACTGCACCGCGGGCGCGGAAATCATCTGCTCCACGCGGCCGCCGCATTCCGGACACTTCTTAACCATCTTGTCGGAAAACTTCTGGATTTTCTCGAAGCGGTGACCGCACTTCTCGCATTCATATTCGTAAAGAGGCATGGGTTCTGAGACGGTTGTGAGAAAAAATCGCCCTCGCCTCGATTCTAGGGGCGGCAGTTCGATTGCGTCAATTCAGGGCAAATCGCGGACGTGGCGGAATTCTCGATAGTCATGCTGAAACGTCTTCTGGGAATTGTTCTGCCAGCCGCTTCGGCGCAATGTTGCGCCAGGCCGCGGAGATTGCCTTCTGCAGCGTTGCCTTGCTGATGGCCTTGAGGTTCACACTGGTCGCGCCCTGGCGTCCCCAGGCACCTTTTACCGGCGCGAACACGTCGGGATGGTCCTTCGAGAAGTAGTGCTGCTGCTCCGGCGTGAGCTTGACCATCCCCAGCCTTTCGCGGGATAGCCGAGCGTGACGAAGATCTTTCCGCTTACGCGAAAATCGGGATAGTCCATGTGAGCGTGTTCTGCGGTTTCAGGAAGCGCAAGGGCCAGGCGGCGAAAGTCATTGGCGGTCACGATGGAGTCTCCGCGGATAGAACGCGCGTACCATAGTACAACCGCTCGCTAGGCCACGAGATTACGGTCGCTGCGGTGGTAGACTCCCGCCATGAAGGATGCTTGCCAAAAAGATGGCGAGTCCGTCAAGTTAGAAACCACGGCGTCTGCACTCGCGCCGGGCCCGGCGCTTTATCTCGTCGGTACGCCCATCGGCAACCTTGAGGACATCACGCTGCGTGCCCTGCGAGTGCTGAAGGAAGTGGATCTTATCGCGTGCGAGGACACGCGCCAGACGCAGAAGCTGCTCAATCACTACGGCATCACCACCCGCACGATCAGCTACCACGAACACAATGAGATGACGCGCGCCGCAGAGCTGGTGAAAGACCTGCAAGAGGGAACGAGTGTGGCGCTGGTGACAGACGCGGGCATGCCGGGAATTTCCGATCCGGGGTTCCGGTTAATTTCACTGGCCATCCGGCATCACCTGCCGGTGGTGCCGATTCCCGGGGCGTCTGCATTTCTGGCGGCGCTGGTGGCGAGCGGACTGCCCACGGATTCGTTCCGCTTCAGCGGATTTCTTCCCGCGAAGCGCGGCGAGCGGCGAGCGGCGCTGGAGGCGATCAAGTCTTCGCCGCGCACGCAGGTTTTCTACGAAGCTCCGCACCGGATCGTGGAGGCGCTTTCCGATGTGGTCGAGGTTCTGGGAAAAGACCGGCATGTCGTGATCGCGCGCGAAGTGACCAAGCTGCATGAAGAGTTTCTGCGGGGGCGCGCTGGCGAAGTGCTGGAGACGCTGAAGGCGCGGGACGGAGTGAAGGGGGAGATCACGCTGCTGATCGGGAAGGCCGAGGATCTGGGCTCGCAGACGACAGTGGAATCCCGGGCCAGCGTCCGCCAAAGGATCGAGCAGATTATTTCTGAGGGGACGCTCGACAAAAAGGCCGCGCTGAAGAAAGTAGCGAAGGAGCGTGGGATTTCGAAGAGCGAAGCGTACCGCGAGTTACAGCGAAGTAAGTGAATTTCTGTGCGACTACTTCCCACTCAACTCCCGCTTCACTGCCTCGCTGACTACCTTCCCATCCACGCGCATCCCCGCGCCGGAAAAGCGGGCCATGGCGTTCTTCATCACCGTGCCCATGTCTTTCATGGTGGGAGAGCCCATCTCGGCGATTGTGACTTTCACTCCAGCTACCACTTCGGCCTCGCCTGCGGCTTTGGGCAAGTAGGTTTCGATCAGGACGATCTCGGCGGCTTCTTTGTCGGCCATCTCCTGGCGTCCGCCTTTGGTGAACTGCTCGACGGACTCTTTGCGTTGCTTGATCAGCGTGGTGAGAACGGCCTGGGATTCTTTGTCATCGAGTGGCGCCATTTTCTCGATCTCGCGGTTCTTGAGTGCGGTCTTGACCATGCGCAGGGTGGAGAGGCGCTCCTGCGCGCGCGCCTTCATGGCGGCGGTGATGTCTTGCTGGATCTGCTCGATCAGACTCATAGTAGGGCAATTATATCGGAGGAATTAAGAAGCCAATGGTTTGTGAGATTCCGCCGATTAAGTTCGCCACCAAACGATCTTGACGCGCATCTCATGCTCAGGAGGAAGCAATCATGAGCAGACTCGCCATTTGGGCCCAACTGGAAGCGAAGCCGGGAAAAGAAAAAGAGGTGGAAGAATTTTTGAAGTCGGCGCAGCCGCTGGCTGAGCGCGAAGCGGGCACACTGAGCTGGTACGCAATTAAACTAGCGCCGGGAAAATACGGCATCTTCGACACCTTTGCCGACGAAAACGGCCGCAACGCTCACCTAAACGGCGAAATTGCCAAGGCGCTCTTCGCCAAAGCCAAGGAGCTTTTTTCCAAACCGCCAGATGTTGCCAAGCCGGAAGTTCTCGCCGTGAAATCCACCAAGGCCTGATGCCGTTCGCGCCGCAGCCGCGTTCGAGATGGCGCATCTGGCGCCTCGTTTCAGAAGACACCAAGGTTCCGATAGACTACTGAAGGAGCATATTTCTAGATCTTCAGGACACTATCGAAATGCTGCGCAAGAACCGTCTTTTTACTCCTGGGCCGACTCCGCTGCTGCCGGCGGCGCAAACGGCTATGGCTTCATTCACGGCGCATCACCGCACCGCTGATTTCCGGGCGCTGTTTCAGCGCGTGCTCACGGACATGAAGGAATTTATCGGCACGCAGAACGATGTTCTGGTGCTGGCTTGCTCGGGCACGGGCGTGATGGAGGCGTCGGTCTCAAACCTGACCTCGCCAGGCGATAAGGTCTTGGTGCTCACCGCTGGAAAGTTCGGCGAGCGCTGGACCGGGCTGGCCAAGGCCTTCGGCTGCAACGTGGACGTGCTGTCCGCGCCCTACGGCGAAACTTTCTCGCTAGAAGACATTCGCGCGAAACTCACTCCCGGCGTGCGTGTGGTGTTTGTGCAGGCGACGGAGAGTTCCACCGGCGCGCGCCATGACTTGCGAGGCATTGCGAAGATCGTGCGCGCCAACGGTGACGATACATTGCTGGTGGTGGATGCGATTACCGGATTAGGTACGACCCATCTTGACGTGGATGGCTGGGGCGTGGACCTGATCATCGGCGGATCTCAAAAGGCCCTGATGATGTCTCCCGGCCTCGCGTATTGCGCGGTGAGCGGGCGTGCGTGGCGGCGTATGGAAACGGCAACTTCTCCGCGCTACTACTTCGACTTGCGCAAGGAGCGCAAGTCGGCGGCCAAAGGCGAATCGGCTTACACCCCGGCAACGTCGCTGTTTGCGGCTCTGGGAGCGGCGTTGGAGTTCGTGCGAGGAATGGGAAATGGCGATTTGGTCAAGGGGCGCGAAGGGCTGGTCGACAATGCCGAGCTCTGCGCGGAGATGACGCGAGCAGGGGCGGAGGCCCTAGGCCTAAAGTTGTACGCCGCTTGCCCCGCAGCCGCGCTCACCGCGATCTGTTCGCCGGATGGCGTTGATTCCGGAAAGATCGTCAAGGAATTCCGCGAGTCGTTCGATGCGGTAGTCGCCAACGGACAGGGTGAGATGAAAGGTCAGCTCTTCCGCATTGCGCACATCGGCTACTACGATTACTTGGATACGATTGGCATTCTTGGCGCCCTCGAGCACGTGCTGGCGCGCGTAACCGGAAAAGCTGTCGAGTATGGCGCAGCATTGCGCGCGGCGCAGGAAGTGTATGCTCGCGCCTTATCCAAGCGGCAACTGGTGGGAGCTTAAGGCCGCTGCACTGCCTCCATCTCCGGTCGTGCGATAGTTTTTCCATCTTAAAATTTCCCGATAAAGCTTTAAGAAAGGGCTGAGCGCTCAGTGAAAATCGTTATAGCGGAAAAGATCTCCGCCTCCGCGGTAGATCAACTTCGGGAGCCAGGCTGGATTGTGCTCACCGCCGATCAGCTGGATGGCAAACTGGCGGATCAACTGGAATCGGCTGATGCGTTGATCGTGCGCTCGGCGGTGCAGGCGGATGCGGCGCTGCTAGCGCATGCGAAGAAACTGCGCGTCATTGGCCGGGCCGGCGTGGGCGTGGACAACATCGATCTCGATGCGGCCACGCGCCAGGGCATCGCGGTGATGAATACGCCCGGGGCCAATGCCGTGGCCGTGGCGGAACAGACGCTGGGCATGATGCTCGCCATGGCCCGCCATCTCTGCCGCGCGGATGCGCTTACGCATGCTGGCAAATGGGAAAAGAAGTCATTGCAAGGCACCGAACTGCGGGGAAAGACGCTGGGAATCGCCGGGCTGGGCCGCATCGGGATGGAAGTGGCGCGGCGGGCTCGCGCCTTCGGGATGGAAATCGTCGGGCATGATCCGTTTGTTTCCGTCGCGGTTGCCAAGGAGCAGGGAATTCGCCTGGCGAGCCTGGATGAGCTTTATGCGGCGGCGGATTACATTACGCTGCATGTGGGCCTCACGCCGAAGACCGCGGGCATGATCAACGAAGCAGCCATCAAGAAGATGAAGAAGGGCGTTCGGCTGGTGAATTGCGCCCGCGGTGAGCTGGTGAACGAAGCGGATTTAATCGGAGCGCTGAAGCAGGGCCATGTGGGCGCTGCCGCGCTCGACGTCTTCAACGAAGAGCCCCTAAAGAACTCTCCGCTCCAGGCGATGGAGAATGTCATCCTTACGCCGCACATCGGCGGGCAGACCTACGAGGCGCAGGAAGCCGTGGGCGTGCAGATTGCGCAGCAGGTTCGGGAATATCTGAAGCATGGAGTGATTCAGAACGCGGTGAACGTGCCTTCGGTTTCCGCCGAAGAGTACGCCGAGATGCAGCCTTACATCGTTCTGGCGGAGCGCATGGGGGCGTTTCTGGCGCAGATTTCCGCCGGTTCGATTGAAGAAATTTCGCTACGCTACAGCGGCCACATCGCGGAATGGAAGACCGAGCTCATTCGCAACGCGGCGATCAAGGGAATCCTCAACCAGGCGCTGGAGGAGAAAGCCAACTTGGTGAATGCGGCGTCGCTTGCCGGTCTTCGCGGACTTCGCATTCATGAAGCGCACAAGGCGAAAGCCTCAACCGGCGGCGCCGGGAGCGTACTCTCCGTCTTTCTGAAGAGTTCGACGGAAGAGCACATGGTGAAAGGCGCCGTTTTGCACGGGACCGCGCCCCGGCTGTTGCATATCGATGGCATTGACGTGGAAGCACCGCTGGAACGCAACCTGATCTACCTGCGGAACCGCGACGTCCCGGGCGTGATCGGCAAGGTGGGCACGATCCTGGGCGAAAGCGAGATCAACATCGCAGACTTCTCGCTGGGACGGCGTAGTGTGGGATCCTCCTCGGAACCACGCGAGGCCATCGCCGTCGTGCACGTGGATGGACCGGTGCCCGAGACAGTGTTGAGGAAGTTGGAGCAAATTCCTGCGGTGCGGCAGGCCAAGGCGGTGCGGCTGTTTTGAAGCATTGCCGCAGTGTGGCCGCTTTACTCTACGACTCCGCCCCGTCCCGCCGCAGCTTGCGGCTCTCCGCCAGCAGAGCCATCGAGTGCATCAAGTTCTGCAATGTGACAATGCCCACCAACCGCTGGTCCTCAACCACCGGAATGATGCTGAGATTGCGCGCGGTAAGCTTGCGGAAGGCGGAAGCCAGAGACTCCTGCCGGATCGAGACTTCAAATATCTTGTTCATCACAGCTTGCACATAGCCGTTGCCCTCCGCGCGCAGCGCCTCCAGAATGCGCTGCCGGGAAATCACACCCACCATGTCGCTACCGCGCACCACTGGAAAGTCATCCTGCAACGAATGCACTGCCTTCTCCAGAGCGTCTTCGAGCGTGTCCGCCGGGGAGAGAGTAGCGAAGTCGGTGAGCATGACTTCTTCCAGCCGGACGTTGTCCAAAACGGATTGGAAGATGACTGCCCGTTCCTCCAACTGCGCTGCGGAAAAAATAATGATGCCTACCATGGTGAGCCAGGTATTGCTGAACAAACCCGCAACCATCAGAACCATCGCCAGAGCGTGGCTGATGGAGACGGCGCGGCGGGTAGCGGCGGCGGGATCGATGCTGCGCGCGAAAAAGGCTCGCAGGACGCGTCCCCCATCGAGGGGATAGGCGGGCAGAAGATTCCAACCAGCGATGTAAAGGTTGGCCGCTACCAGGCTGCGTGGCAGGTTGGCCGACTGCAAGAAAGGCCACTCCCACAGACGCACCCCTGGAACAGCAACGAGGATCACGCCCGCCGCAATGGTCGCAAACGCAAGATTCACCAGCGGCCCGGTGAGAGCGATGCGGACTTCCCGCTTCCAGGCCGCCACCGGGGACTTCGGTTGTTCCGCGCGCGATTCGTCAAAAACCGTCACGCCGCCGAGCGGCAGAAGAATCACCGCCTTGGGGATCAGCCCGAAACGCCAAGCCACGAGCATGTGCCCAATTTCGTGGGCGGCAACGCAGGCGAGCACGATGCCAACCAATGCCAAGTCCCGCGGCCCGTTCGCCGAAGGGTGTACGGTATATTCCGTCCAGAAAACGAACAATGGAAGGATCAGAAACGTCAGGTGAATACGCACCTCGATTCCGAACAGGCGCCCGACGTGAATGGAAAAACTTCTCATTGATCTCAGCTACTACTGTTATTTTACATGGTCGGATATATTGGCTCCTGTAATCGAAGGTTCAGAGCCATGCGCGTCATCGCTGGCAAGTCCCGGGGACGTCCTCTGCGCTCATTGAGCGGGATGGACATTCGTCCCACTTCCGATCGTTTGCGCGAGACGCTGTTCAACGTGCTCACCGCCGGCAATCCCGCAGCGCTCGAAGGCAGCGTGTGGTTGGATCTGTTCGCAGGAACCGGCGCGGTAGGGATTGAAGCGCTCAGCCGCGGAGCCAAGCAGGTCTACTTTGTGGAGACCTCAGCCCGGGCGGCAAAGTTAATTGAGCAAAATCTGCAGAGCCTGGGAATCGAAGGCGGTTACAAGATTTTTAGAGATGACCTCTCGGGAGTTCTCTGGCGGCTGCAGCGGGAACACATCGCGGCCGACGTAGTGTTTCTCGATCCGCCTTATCGAATGCAGAACGCCTACCAGGAAACCCTTGCGGCACTGGCGGATTCGTCGCTGGTCTGGGCTATGACGTTAGTGATAGCTGAGCATGAAAAGAAGTTCGATCCAGGGGGGGAATTCGGGTCACTGCGGAGAATACGCAAACTGGTGCAGGGGAACACCGCTCTCAGTTTTTACCGCATCGGCGGACGCCCCGACCTGAACGAGGCTACATAAGCAGTTCACTACTGCGGCGGGTGATCGGGTGTTGCATTTCCTGCAGATCGTTCTTCACCATATTGAGTCCGTAAACGCAGCCTTCGAACTCGCGCGAAAGGTGAGCAAACAACGGAGCGACCTTGGCGTATTCGAAGTGCTCGAACTTCGACACAATGTAATAGCTTTCTTTTCCCGCCTTCATCCATTCCACAAAATTCTCCAGGCGATGGCGGCGCAGCCGGAAGTGGTTGATGCTCTCTGGAAACATCCCGGCGAAGAATAACGCGTAGTCTCCAATGTGCTTGCGCACTTGGCGTTCGCGGTCAAACGAGGGTGCGGGGCCGTAGATGGGATCGGACTCGAGTAACATCTCGCCCAGGTCGGTGAGGGGACGGTCGGCCGCGTTGTGAACTTTGAACAACTGATCGGTTTCGCAGAACTCGGTCAGCAGGTGCGAGACGTAGGCCACGACTTGGGGATCGCGGATGCCGATCTCCTCGGCATAGTGGCGTCCAACTAATTCCTGGAACAACTGCCGCAACGGATGAGATTCCGGAATCATGCCTCTTGGGCCCCCTGAAAGCCGTTCTGCAGCACGGCTTCCCAATATTCGTGACTACTAGTTATCCCAGTTTCGTCGCAAACGCAAGTGACTTTTGTTTCTCGGGCGCATCATTTTTCCTAATCGTTGGACGTGTGCATGCACTTGCATGGTTGTAGGCAGTTTTTATTGGCACACGCAGGCATCGACTGCTAAATCACAACGCTTCGGCACCGAATACAATGAATACTCGAGAGGAGGAAACGGGCAAATGGAAAGAACGAACATCTCCAGCGGTACACGTTGGGAACCTATTGTAGGTTACTCCCGCGCGGTAAGGATTGGACCCTACGTGCATGTTTCAGGCACCACAGCGACCGGGGCGGACGGCAAGATTGTGGGCGTGGGAGACCCCTACGCCCAGGCCGTACAGATTCTCAAGAACATTGAGAGCGCTTTGCAGAAAGCTGGCGCCGATATGAAGGATGTCGTCCGCACTCGCATATTCGTGATCAACATCGCCGAGTGGGAGAAGATCGGCAAAGCGCATGGCGAGGTCTTCGGCGACATTCGTCCCGCAACCTCGATGGTCCAGGTGAGTGCTCTGATTTCTCCAGAAATTTTAGTGGAGATCGAGGCGGAGGCTTATCTCGAGGAGAGGTGAGGTGAGGGCACTGGGCGATTTCAAAGCCAAAGGAAGATCAGACTGCAACTTCCGTTTTTTGCCTAGCTGAAATAAAGATTACCAATATTGTTTCAATTCACTTGACATCGGCCTCGCCACGAGCATAATTCTTCTGTTTCCGGTTCGGATTGGACCCAGCTTGGTGGAAGCTGTGGAAAGCCGGAGGGGGTATTTATGAGCGTGCTGGAACTTTGTGACCGGGAAATCGCGGCGGTTCCGCTCGAAGCCAGCGTAGCCGACGCCATTAACAAAATGCTCGACCACCACGTTGGTGCCGTGGCCGTGGTCGACTCGGAGTACCGGGTTGCCGGAATCTTCACGGAACGCGACGTCCTGCGCAAAATGGCGCTTAGCCATACGGACCCGCAAACCACGCCGGTGCGCGAATTGATGACGGCATCAGTGGAGATGGCGACGCGGAGCACCGGGGCGGGCGAAGCCCTCACCACCATGCTGGAGCGCCACTTCCGTCATCTTCCCGTTGCCGACGACAACGGCAAGCTGTTGGGAATTCTTTCCATTCGCAACTTGCTGGAGTGGCGCGTCGACGACCTTAGCCGCGAATTGGAATCGCTCGAGCAATATGTCTCCAATGATGGCCCTGGAGGCTAGATCGAGCAAGCCCGGGCGGCTCTCATTCCAAATTGATGGCGAACTCTTCATTGCCTGCGGTAAAAGCCCTACTGGTGTGTGCCGCGCGGTTTCTTTCTGCCGTCCTAGGATTACTGCACAACTCAACAGTTTGAATAGAGGAGATGCTCCGTGAGGAAACTTCACCGTCCCCCGATGCTTGTCGCTGCGCTGATCTTATTGACGGGGCAGATCATTGCCCAGCAAAGCTCCAGAAGCGTCGTCATCCATGCTGGGCACGTGCTCGACGTAAAGACCGGCAAGCTGCTTACGGATCAAACGCTCGTCATCGAAGACGGAAAAATCGTAAGTGTCGGAGCTTCCGCCGGAACGACGGCACCGGCAGCCGCTCTTCGCATTGAGCTGCCCAACGCAACCGTGCTGCCCGGATTGATCGATGCGCATACGCACTTGACCATGGACCCCACGTTCGGCTATGAAGAGCTCGGGATTTCCATACCGCGCGAAGCGCTGATTGGCGCCAAGAATGCGCGAATTACTCTGCAGGCGGGGTTTACCACCGTGCGTAATGTGGGTGCCGATGGATTCAGCGACGTGGCTCTACGCGACGCAATCAATGCCGGCGACGTGCCTGGACCACGGATGCTGGTGAGCGGGCCGCTGTTGGGCATCACCGGGGGACACTGCGACAACAACCTGCTGCCCTTCGAGTATCACGCCGTGGGGGATGGAGTGGCCGACGGCATTGCGGCCGTCCAGCACAAGGTGCGCGAGAACATTAAGTATGGCGCCGATCTGATCAAGATATGCGCGACCGGTGGCGTGCTCTCCAAAGGCGACGATCCGCAAGCCTCGCAGTACACGTTGGAAGAGATGAAAGCCATTGTCGCCGACGCCCATCGCCTGGGAAGGAAAGTTGCCGCTCACGCGCACGGAGCCCAGGGCATTCTCTGGGCGACGGAGGCGGGAGTGGATTCGATCGAACACGGCTCCTACATTGACGATGCCGGCATTGCGGAGATGAAGAAGAACGGCACCTATCTTGTGCCCACGCTTTACCTGGGAGATTGGTTCCTCGAAAATGCCGAAAGAAATCACGTGCCCGATTTTTATCTGACCAAGGCCAAAGCCGTCATGCCGGTGGCCCGCAAGAACATCGCCCACGCGTTTGCCAGCGGGGTAAAGGTGGCATTCGGCACCGACGCCGCTGTTTATCCCCATGGCCTGAACGCGCATGAGTTCGCTGTGATGGTCAAACTTGGATTGACGCCCTTGCAGGCCATTCAGGCGGCCACGGTAAATGCCGCGGACTTGCTGGGATGGCCGGGAAAAGTCGGAAGCCTTGAGCCCGGCGCGTGGGCCGACATTGTTGCTGTGGATGGCGATCCGCTCCAGGATGTGACCACGCTGGAGCGGGTGAAGTTTGTGATGAAGGGCGGCGAAGTGGTAAAGAACGAATACGGAAAGTGAGGACGGAGGCAGCGGCCTGTCAGGCAACACCGTTTCGCTGCGCCCGCTCCGTGATCCAGTCTGTCCAGAGCGAAGAGGCTCCGCTGGCCAGCAGTGGAGCCTTGCCCAGTACCGCATCCACGAAGTTTTCGATCAAGGGAGTGTGCACGTTGGCGTGAACCGGCAGGTTCTCGCGGCCGCCGGGATAAATCAGTTCGGGGCCATTCAGCGGACTCAACTCCATTTCGCCTTCGGTACCCAGGATGCGGCATTCGTCGCGCTTCACCTTCGAGTGCCAGCGCACATCCACAATGCCGCGCACCCCGCCCGCGTAGTCAATCAGCACAGTCGCATTGTCTTCCACGGCGTAGGAATGCACCGCATTGGAAAGGTAGCCAGTGGCGCGGTTGGGTTGACCGAATAAGAAGTTCGCCACGTCGATGCGGTGCGAGGCAATGTCATAGAGGGGTCCGCCTCCAGCTTGGGCGGGATCGATCAGCCAACTGCGATGGCTTCCCTTTTCGTCGCGCCATTCGTGGCAAGTGAGCACGGCGAGCATGGGCTTACCGATGGCGCCGGCCGCGAGCATTTGTTTCGCGCGCTGCACCTTGGGGTAAGCTCGGCGATAGTAGGCTACTCCAAAGGTGCGCCCAGTTTCTTCTGCAGTCTGTACCATCGATCGCGCCTCAGCCTCATTCATGGCCATGGGCTTCTCGCACAGCACATGCTTGCCTGCACGAAGCGATTGGATTGTTTGTGGCGCGTGAAGGAAGACGGGAGTCGCGACGTAAACCGCTTGAACTTCAGGATCGGCGAGAGCTTCGTCGAGGGTGGTCCATGCCTTCACGTTGTACGACGCTGCCTTTGCCGCATTGCGCGTGACCAGGCCATACAAGCGGCTTCTGGGCTCGGCCTGAATCGCGGGAATGACGCGACGGATGGAGATATCGCCGATTCCAATTACGATCCAGTTCAGCATAGGCGGGAGCAATGCAAAGCTTGCAGAAATTCAAAGGCCGGCCTAGGCCGGCCTTCGGAATCAATCTTACACAACACTACTTCTTGGGAGCGATCGCGTCCTTGGCGGCCTTGGCTACGCGGAACTTCACCACGGTCTTTGCCTTGATCTGAATCGGCTCGCCCGTCTGCGGATTGCGCCCTACGCGCGCCTTGCGGTGCGCCTTCACCAACCGGCCCAAGCCGGGCACAACGAACACGCCGTTCTTTTTTGTTTCCTTCACGGCGACGTCGGCCAGTTGCTCGAGAAACAACGCCACAGTCTTATTGGGTAGTTCAACTTTCTCGGCCAAATGACGGACGAGTTGAGTCTTGGTCAAACCTGATGCCATGTTTCCTCCTATGGGAAAGATTCGAATTTTAATTCCAGCGGGCTTGATCTTATACCACTGCCCTGTGGAAAACACCCCCATTCTACGCGGGTTCCGCACAGATAGCACTCAAGAAAGGCCATTTTTACATGCTTATTTGCAAAGGATGATCCCGAAATGGCCCAAACACGCGTACCACAGCAGTTACTGGCGCAACAAAAAGGCCGGAAACTCCAAGCTCCAATACAGCCTTCGCACGCCGCGGCCGCAATTGGCAGGTAGCAGTCCGCCACCCGCTCGTCCAATTGCAATTGCCAACGACGCGGCCCACATCCAGTGCCATAATGCTGAAGAGGAGAACCGCGATTTGAGCTGCGCGATCTGCGAAACTCGCAAAGAGAAACGCTTCTGTCCCGCCGTCCACGGCCGCATCTGCCCCCAGTGCTGTGGCGAACAGCGCGAAGTGACATTCGATTGTCCCAGCGACTGTCCCCATCTGCAGCAGGCGCGTGAACATGAGAAGCCACGCTCGGCGGACCAGTTCGACCGCGCGTCGTTGTTTCTGCAGGTTGAGATTTCGGATCAATTCACCTACGAGCGCGAGCACCTTCTCATGGGGCTGAGCTACGCCCTGTTCAAGGCGATTCACGCCGACCGCAGCCTCAACGATCGCGATCTGATCGCCGCGCTTTCGGCAATGTGCACGAGTTACGAACGGCTGGTGAACTCCGGTCTGCACTATGAGCAGCCGCTGACCAGCGCTGCGCAGCATGCCGCGGCCGCGCAAGTGGAAGAGATGGTAAAGCAGTATCGCGAGGCCGAGCAGAAACAATTGGGATATTCCAACCTGCGCGATTCCGATGTGCTGAAAGCTCTGGTGTTCCTGGTCCGGCTGGGGCATGGACGCACGTCAGGCAGGCCAAAGTCGCGTGCCTTCATTGATTTTCTTCTGGCACAGTTTCCCGAGAAAGAGTCAGCCGTGGTTGCGCCGCAGGAAGCCGGCAGCCGGATCATTGTGCCTTAGAGCCGTCGTTAGTCGGTGGCTGTTAATCGTTGGTCCTCTCGGACCGTGGTATCCGCCGCACCGCCTGCCCCGCAGGCAACGCATCGCGTAATTCGTGAATTGCCTTATTCAAGACCGGGTGGCATGTGTCCGGCGCAATCTCCGCCAGCGGTTCGAGGACGAAGCGGCGCTGGTGCATCGCGGGATGCGGAATCGTGACTTCCTCAGAATCCGTGATGGTGTCGCCAAAGAGCAGGATGTCGATATCAATCGCCCGTGGGCCTTTCTTCTGTACGCGACGCCGGCCCATCTCTTCCTCGATGCGAAGAATCGAGGCCATCAGTTGCCCCGGCGTCTGGCTGGTTTCGAGCGCGACCGCACAATTCAAGAACCACGGTTGCTGGGTGAACTCCACGGGCTCGGTTTCATAGAATGACGACACCGCAACCACTCGCCCTGCCGCGCCTAACTGGGACTGAGCGTCGCGCAGTTGCGCCTCGCGCTCGCCGACGTTCGATCCGAGAGAAAGATAGACCACCTTCGGCATCGCCGGGGAGTCAGTGTCAAGTTTTATCTTGCCGGTTTCCACCAAGAACCTTTCCCCGGCCATCCGGCCGGACTCGGGATTAGGAGACGCCGAGTCTTGCTTTTCCGCATACTCACAGGTACGCCCGCTCCTATCTCCAATGCAAAACGTCTGCGATACCTTGGTCACTTTCGGCCGGTCGCACTCATCGCTAGAATTAGAGCATGTCGTTAGAGTCTCTGCTCTTAAGTCGGGATGCCGAAGTGTTCCGGGTACTTCGTCCCACACTGGAGAAGTTATCCATTGAGGTCGAAATCTGCCAGGAGGCGAAAAAGGCCAGCGAGATTCTGATTTCAGAAAAGTTCGATGCCGTAATTGTGGACTGCGATGACCTGCCGGGTGGTTTGGAAGTTCTGCAGGGCTTGCGCGCCACGCCCAGCAATCGGAGCTCCGTAGCCTTCGCCCTTTTGAACGGCAAAAAGACGACGACCCAGGAAGCCTTCGGCATGGGCGTGAACTTTGTTTTGCAAAAGCCCGTGAATACCCTGAATGCGTCGCGCTGCTTTCACGCGGCACTGAATTTCATGGAACGTGAGCGGCGCCGCTATTTCCGCCAGCCGGTTCAGATGCCGGTCCGCGTGGTTCTTGGGGAAAAGGAATTAAAGGCCACCAGCACGGATATCAGCGAGGGTGGAATCGCCCTAACGTTGCACCACGCCCTGCCCAAGAATGCTACGCCCCGTGTGCAATTCGCCCTGCCCGAAACCACACTGACAATGGACGTGGAAACGGAGCTAGCCTGGGCCGACCTCAAAGGACGAGTCGGATTGCGCTTTCTCAATGTGCCGCAGAGCTCCCTGGATCTTCTCGAAAAATGGCTCAACGAGCAGATGGAAAAACAGCTTCCCGGGTCCAAGGAAAAGCCGGCAGGCTCAAGCTCCAAAGCTGTCCAATAGGCCGTTCCTCTCGCCGCTTCATTCCCAGGTATTCACTTTATAACTTGTGCTTGCTCCCGCACGTGGCAATCTGGAGGGATCACTGGAGAACCATTGCCATGCTTCCTACCGCTTACCGCATCAATCGCGTACAGAAAACTTTGCGCTGGTTTGAGGAAGATATCCCCTTGATGAATATGCGAGTGAAGGACCTGTCGGCAGAGCGCCAGCGCTCCGCCCGCCAGTTCGCCGCAGCCCTCATTAGCCAGACCCGGGCTGAGCTGGATCGACTGCTCAAGGAGCAGCCTGTACCTGGCTGCGAGGGCGGTGACGTTCCTTGCGAACCTGCCGACTGAGGCAGGTTCGGCTCCTAGGTCTTCGGCTTCCAAGCGCCTGCTTCGGGGGCAGGCTCAGGTGCGACGGCGACCGATCTAGAGGATCTAGAGTAAGAAAGGTTCAGAGCGATGATCCGACAGCAGCGTGAGCACTGTGAGAGGTCGTGTCGTCGTGCTGTTCGTCTGGCAGAGTCACTTCTTCCCACAGCGTCTTGTCGCGCAGGATGCGGGAGACCAGGGCGGTGTGCATGGCGTGACCGGCGCGGTCGGCGACGATCTTACCCAGGATCGGCTTGCCCAGCAGCGCTAGGTCGCCGACCAGATCCAGAACTTTGTGGCGCACGAATTCGTCGGGGAAGCGAAGTGGGCCGTTTTCAATTCCCTCGCGAGTGAGCACGATGCAGTTTTCCCGGGACGCGCCGCGGATCAGTCCCATGTTACGCATCGTTTTTTCGTCCTCGCGCGAACCGAAAGTGCGGGCGCCGGCGATGTGCCGCAGATAACTTCCGTTGACCAGGTCCACCTGCAATGTTTCTTTCCCGATCAGCGGGTGAGGAAAATTGATCGAATAAGAAACCGAATAGGTGTCAGCGGGATGGACCGAGATAAACTTGTTGCCCTCGCGCATCTCCACTTCCCGAAGAATCTTGAGATACTTGCGCGGGCGGCGCTGTTTGCGAATGCCGGCCTTCTGGATCAGTTCCACAAATGGCAGAGCGCTGCCATCCAGAATAGGAAGTTCGAGATTGTCGAGTTCCACAACGGCGTTATCCACGCCCAAGCCGATGAACGCCGAGAGCAGGTGCTCGGTGGTGGAGATCAGTACGCCCTTCTTCATCAGGCTGGTGGCGTAGCTGACGCGGGCTACGTTGCGGCTGATAGCTTCTATCTCAAAGCCATCCAAGTCGGTGCGGCGAAACACTATTCCCGTTGCAGGCGGGGCGGGAAGAATTCGCATGCATACAGGTGCGCCGCTATGCAGTCCAACTCCACTGCATTCCACGGCTGAGCGGATTGTCTGCTCTTGGGTCAAAAGCTGTCAGCGTATGTCCCGATGAATGAATACATTACAGCCGAAGACGTTATTCTGACTGTGGTAAAAAAGCCACAGTACGTAAAGTAACGTCAATCTTGAACCGAAGTGGTCATTAGGTTGCACGCCGGGCCGGGGTGCCTCTAAACAGAGACGTGTCAGTAAGTTATGTGAGGGATTGGCCCGGAACTGGCTGGGCAGAATCGGCGTTAGTGCTTGCCTGAAGCCTTAATGGGATTGTAGCCGGAATTGGCGTCGAACATTGCCGGGTTGAGCCCCTGATTGTAAGTGACCGAAGTTACGAAGCGCTCGGTTTGCATATCGCCATTGAAGTAGCGGGTGAAGCCGTAGGGCGTCATGATTCCCTGCACCGGGCGATAATTGTCGTAGGTCTCTTCTTCCAAGTTACGTTGTCGGTCCACCGGGTCGCGCCAGGAATAGCTTTTCTTGATGGGCAGATGCGTATCCATATCGAAGTAGACGCTCACCGACTCGTCTTTCGCACTGATTAGTGTGACCCGCTGCGCCGCCAGGCTGCCTGCGAGGGCATCGCCATCATAGAAAAGAGCCACAGAGGGGTCATTCAGCCAGGTATGCAACATAGTTTCCAGCGAGAACCGGCGGCGCCGCAGATAGTCTTCGAGATCCTTTGTTTCCACCGAACGCGGGCCTTTGTAGGTGACCTCGTAACCTTTGCTGCCGGTATAGATGTAGGCCACATCCCGCTGCGGGGTGAGCTCAATGCGCTCCTTGTCGGGATACTCCACGAAGCGCCAGAAGAAAATGCCGTTGGTCGAGGAGCGGCCATGATAAAAGCTGTAAGTGCGGCCTTGCTCCTGCAGATCGCGAATGTTCAGATAGGCGTCGCCGCCCAATGCCTTGATCGCCTGCTCCAGGAGTGCGCGTGCTTTGCGGGCGTTTTCCTGATCGTTCCCCGGAATGCCTGCCGGAGTCGAGGGAACTGAGGGAGGGCTTACGGCGGATTGGGAAGGAACCTGCGGAGCTGCCTGGGCCGCAGCCAACCGTGCGCCCCAGACACACATCGCCAGCGCAAACTGCAGCGCAACTATGAAAAGCAAATATTTCATGCCAACCGGTAGTGGTGAAGCCTGTACAGGAATTGTAGCCGCTTGCGGCAGAATTGCGGATTTCGGCGCATAGTGCGGACCTCCACGCCCTGGTTTCGGCAACAAGTTGGATGCAGAAAGCGCCTGTGGCGTCTCACGCCGGGCCTGAATTTCGCGGCGATGCGTCTACCCGACCAGCACGGCTCCGCCATTTACGTTGAAGATCTCTCCGGTGATGAAGCTGGCGTATTTGGTGCATAAGAACAGCACCGGGGCGGCAATCTCTTCCGGCGTGCCTGCCCGTCCTAGAGGGATCGTGCGCCGAATTTCTTCCCCGCTTCGCGGGTCATCCAGCGCGGGTTTCGACATATCCGTATCCACCCAACCGGGTGCGACCGAGTTGACATAAATTCCAGCCGAAGCCAGTTCTGTGGATAGTCCCTTTACCATGCTGATCAGCGCGCCCTTGCTGGCAGAGTAATCGCAATGGAAGGCTTCCCCGCGCTGCCCGCTGGTGGAGCTGATCAATACAATGTGCCCCGTGGCAGAACCATTTCGCGGTTGTGATTTCATCTGCGCAACGGTGTATTTGACCAAACCAAACACCGCATCCAGGTTGATGGAAAGGGTTGAGCGCCATTGCTCGTCCGTCATCTTCTCGATGGCTACGTCTTGCGCCGGCCAAACGCCGTGGTTGGCCACGAGGATATCGATCCTTCCGAAATGCTTAACCGTCTCTGCGATCAGCATGCGGGCAGAATCCGCACCGGTCAGATTGCTGGCGACGGCATGGCAGTTCGCCGCGCCACATTCCTTGGCCAGAGCCCCGGCTTGCGATTGCGCCTTCTGATAACTGAATACGACCTTCGCGCCCGCTGTGGTAAACAGGCGCACCGTAGCTGCCCCGATGCCCCGCGAACCACCGGTGATCAAAGCGACTTTACCTGAGAGAGAAAGAGGAACGGACATGGTTTCTAGTTTCCGGTTTCTGGCTTCCAGTTGCAAGTCGGGCGGATCGGGTGGTTTCTAGAAACTATCCTTCGCCGACGACGCCCGTTCCGGCTTCAATTCCCGCAACAGCAAACGAACCAGCATCCCATCGAAGCGCGTACCACTCATTTTGGACAGTTCATCGAGCGCCTGGTCCGGAGTTCGTGCCGCTGCAATCGACTGCTCGGTCAGCATGTTGGCATAGGCATCGGCGAGGGCAACAATGCGCGCCCATAGGGGGATCTGTTCACCCTTTGCGCCATCGGGATAGCCTGTGCCATCGAAGCGCTGGTGATGATGTTCGATGGCCTGGCGCATCATGGCGCTATGCGGCAGGACGCCGGCGATCTCTGCGCCCACGCGCGCATGCATCCGCACCAGGAAGAACTCGTCGTCGGTGAGCGGCCCCGGTTTATTCAGGATGCGCTCCGGCACAAAAATCTTACCCACATCGTGGATGCGCGCGGCGTAGACTAAATCGCTGGTTTCCTCCGGCGGCAAATGGAGCGCCCGCGCCAGCACATCCGTATAGCGTGCCACCAGGTCGCCGTGGCCCGAGGTGCGCAGTTCGCGAGATTCCGCGGCCCGGCTGAGGACTTCAATCGATTCCTTGAGCAGCGGAACATTGCAGTCTTCTTCGCCGCCACAAAGCTTCACCAGCATAGAACGTAGTTCTTCCAGATGCTCCGGCCCGTTGTGCTCGCGCTGCAGAAAGCCCTCGATATAGGAGGAAATCTGCTGGCGCTGCGGAGCAAACTCCTCTCCTGCGGCAAATTCCTGGGCCGCGGACACCAGATTGCCACCCGAACGTTTCGAAACATACATGCCAGCATCGGCCACGCGGATGATGTCCTCAATGGAGAAACCGTGCATCGGGAAACTGGCTACGCCAAAGCTGCCCGTAATGTGGTGTTCGCTCAGCATCGGGTCGGTGGTAATCCACTGCCGCAAGCGTTCCGCCAGCACCTCGGCCTGCTCCGGCCCAGTCTCAGGCATCAGGATGATGAATTCATCTCCGCCGTAGCGAGCTACCACGTTCGATTGCCGAGACTTTTGCTCCAACAGCCGTCCCACCCGGGCCAGCACCAGGTCGCCTTCGAAGTGGCCCATGGTGTCATTCACTTCCTTGAACTTGTCCAGGTCGATCAGCACCACGGAGAACGGGCGTCCCGAGCGCGAAGCGCGCTTCCACTCGGCCGAGAGCGCTTCCCAGAAGAAGCGCCGGGTCTTGATTCCCGTCAGACCATCGGTGATGGATTGCTGTTGCAGCTTCTGGAACACAAAAGCATTGTGCAGCGCCGTGGCCAGCAGGTCCGCCAGGGTGTTGAGAATGAGAACGTCCTGCGGGGAAAATGCCTTGTCATTGCGGCTTTCGATGTTCAGCGCGCCCAGCAGGGTCTCACCATAGGTGATCGGAATGCACAGCACAGACCGCGACTCCGCCAGAATCGCGCCCATCTGGCCTTCCACGCCGTTGTGCACCAAGGCCCGCTCGCCGGTTCGCGCCACACGCCCGAGAATCCCGATCCCCAGCGGAATTCGTTTGCCCATGGCATGCGCCGTCGCCCCAGCCTCTGCCTTAATTTCGATCTCCTTGGTGCCGTAATCGAGCAGGCCAATGCCAATGTGATCGAAGCTGAAGTTCTTTTGGATTTCGCCCACGATCTGCCCCAGCATGTGCACCGGATCGTCGCTCGAAATGGCGGTGCGCGAAATATTATTGAGGAATGCCAATTGGCGCGAACGCCGTTGTTCCTCCGCGAACAGTCGCGCATTTTCCACCGCAACGGATACCTGGCCGGCAGCGGTCACCAGCACGTCGAGGTCGCGCTGTTCGAAGACAAATTCCCGTTCCTTACTCATTGCGACCATGACTCCCGCCGGTTTATTCCCCAGCAGGATTGGCGCTGCGCACAAGCACTTGGCGGGATGCTCCGGCCGGTAGGTAATGCCCAATCGGGCGCGCGTTTTCTCCAGGTCGGAGCGGATCAGCAACGGCTGCCCCGTCCGAATCACGTATTCAGTGAAGGCATTCTCCAGCTTGCGCGACCGCTTGGGCAGGATGCAATCATCCTCCACTTCCAGCTCGAAGCGGATTTCATCTCCTTCCTGGAAGGCGATGTAGAAGTTGCGGGTGTTGAAAATCTGTCCTAACTCGGTGTGGATGGTGCGCAGCACTTCGTCCTGATCCAGCCGCGAACTGATGGCCTGCCCGATCTCGGTGAGCAGTTCGTATTCCTGGGTGCGGCGATGCGCGTCGTGCGCGATCACATAGTTATCGACTGTGAGTCCGAGTTGCAACGCCAGTCCCACCATTAGACGCGGACCTGAAGTCCCGAACGCTCTGCGCTGCGCATGTGGAAAGAGAATCACGCCGAATGCGTGTTCGCGGGTCTGCAGGCTCACAGCCGTCAGATTGCGGATCTCCGCTTCTTTGAGCACACGCTTCAGGTCGACGAAGGTGCCAGCCGATCCCATGGGCAGCGGTGGCTCTGTCATCTGAGCCAGGTCATGCACGGTGAAGAGCCCACCGTGCCGGTGGGCCAAATCACAGATGTATTCCCCCGTGCCGGTCGTGGTTAAGATGTCAAGGAAAGTCGGAGAAAATCCACGCTCCACCGAAGGCAGCAGACCGCGCCAGCGTTCCGAGATGTAGATGACTGCCCGTCGCGCCGACAAAGCGCCAGCCAGCCGTTCGAGCGCCGACTGCATGCTGGGCAGCAAATCGTCGGCCGAGAGCAACCGCCGCGGGTCAGCGCCCAACGTCGATAAGGCCAGCGTATTCTCCTGCACTGCGTTGCGCTCGCTCTCAAACAGTACCATCACCATCGCGATACCGAGCAGCATCTGCGGCACGGGGCCGAGGACGTGGCCAACGCTGCCAAACATTTCCATCCAAGGGTTGCTGGACTGAATGGAACCCAACAGCACCGCCCACAGCGCCAGGGAAATCGCCAGCAGCGTAAAAGCAGGCGAGCCTCTCCGGTGTGCGTGCAAATAGAAAGCCGCCGAACAGTACAGCAGCACCGCGCTCAGGAAAATCACTGTCAGGCTGAGCGGCCGCTCTCCCATGAGAAGTCCTCTGGACAATAGATGAACCCGCAAGTCGGCGCAGGACGCAGCAACTCCCGTTAAAGCCAGGGCTCCGTCATACCAGCGGAGGCGGAAAGGCGCGCGCATCAGGCGCGTCGAGACAAAGATGCACATTGCCATCGCGACCGAGAACAAAGAACTAAGAAAGAACGCAGCCGTCGCCGGCGGCCGGAAATAGCGGAGCGCATCCAATGCATAATGGATGGAATAGCAGGCCCAGGCAACCTGCCAGGCGCGGAAGTAGGCCTGGCGGCTTTGCTGGTAAAGATAGGTGAACAGCAGGCACAGCAATAAAGCGACAACGCCCGGAATGATAACGATACTGGTGGCAATACTATTCATGAGTCCCGGCGAAGACTTCCTGGTAGATCTGGGTCAGAGGCGTAGGAAGAATTTAATAAGCTAATGTTCTAATGTTTTCACAGCCTGGGGTGTGAACACAACAGGATTTAAGTACACTGTCCTGATCCTGATAATACTTAGAATCAATCACTTAACCTAAGGTTGGGCTTCCTGCTTGGCTTGACGATACTTTTCTTGCCCCCATACCATCGAACCTTCACTACTTATGCCTGACGCCATTCCTTCCAAATCACTTCAGCCGCGCGTGCGCTTCGCGCCTTCCCCTACCGGTTTTCTTCACGTAGGCAGCGCGCGAACTTTTATTTTTAACTGGCTCTATGCCCGCCACAACGGTGGCACCATGATCCTTCGCCTCGACGATACCGACGTCGAGCGCAATACCCAGGCCTCGGTCGATTCCATTTTCGATGGCTTGAAGTGGCTGAACCTCGGCTCGGCTGGACCGGGTTCGGACGGCATAAGCTGGGACGAAGAATACAAACAATCCGAACGCATCGAACTGCACCGCAAGACCGCGTGGACGATCTTCGAGAAGGGCCTTGCCTACCGCGACTTCACGCCGGCCCATACCGGCGACAGCGAAAAATCCGGCGCGCAGGGAACCTGGCTGTTTAATCCCGGCGCACGCGAACTTTCCCGCGTGGAAAGCGACCGCCGTGCTGCCGCCGGTGAGCCATTTGCCTTACGTTTCCGCGTGCCGCGCGAGGGCGGACAGCTGGTGCGATTTTCCGACGCGGTTTACGGCGAGCAGGTGAAGTCTGCCGCCGACATCGAAGACTTCGCCTTGCTCCGCTCCGACGGCATGCCGACATACCATCTCGCATCCTGCGCCGACGATGCCGACCTGCGCATCTCCCACATCATCCGTGGCCAGGACCATCTCACGAATACTTTCAAACATGTACTCATCTTTGAAGCCGCCGGCTTCACTCCGCCGCAGTTCGCGCATTTGCCGCTGCTGGTTGCGCCCGATGGCACCAAGCTTTCCAAGCGCCGGCATGGCCCCGTGGTTAGCGTTACCACCTATCGCGACGCCGGATTCCTCTCCGAAGCCTTCATCAACTTCCTCTGTCTGCTCGGCTGGTCGCCCAAGAACGACCGCGAGAATATGTCTGTGCAGGAACTCACCGATGCGTTTTCGCTCGAAGGCATCAACCGTTCGAACGCGGTGGTGAACTTCAAGGAACCTGCGACAACTCCGGAGGAAATGTTCGACCCCAAAGCGGTGTGGCTCAATGCCGAGCATATTCGTGGTTTGGCGGTGGAAGAGTTAAGCGCACGCCTGCTGCCGATTGTCCATACGGCAGGCTATGATGCCCAGCCTGTCGAGATGCGAGAGATCACGGTTCTGATCCGCGAGCGCATCAAATTGCTACGCGACTTGCTCACTGTCGCCGACTTCTTCTTTGTCGACCAACTGCCGCCTTACGATCCTGCCGAACTCATCCCCCAGAAAGGAGACGCGGCTATGGCCCTAAAGGTTCTCACGCGAGCCCGAGAGGTGCTAGGGAATGTCGAATTCAAACACGACCCGCTGGATCAGGCTATACGCGGCGCCGCGCAGGAGCTTGGGGTGAAGGCAGGACAGATGTTCCAGCCGATTCGGGTCGCCGTTTGCGGACGAAAGAATGCGCCGCCGCTGTTTGAAACTTTGGCCATTCTCGGCCGAGAAACTTGCCTTGAGCGTGTTGACCAAGCGATTCAGAAGGTGCGATAGAAAAGTATCCGGATCAAAAGAAGAATCCGACATCGACAGACATCCCGATCCCTAATCCTGCGATAAGATCAAAGGGTAATGAATCCACCGCATCCCCCAACCGAAGCTGGAGAAAAAGCTGTGGCTGCCTCGCCGTCGCCCGCTCCGTCGAACTTTGTCCGCGACATCATTCTTGAAGACCTCAAGACCAACAAGCACGACGGCCGCGTGCAGACGCGGTTCCCTCCCGAGCCCAACGGCTATCTGCACATCGGCCATGCCAAGGCGATCTGCATTGACTTCGGACTGGCCGACGAATTTGGCGGACATACGAATCTTCGCTTCGACGATACCAATCCCGAGAAGGAAGAAACCGAGTACGTCGAGTCGATCCAGGCCGACGTGAAGTGGCTCGGCTTCCACTGGGACGGCCTCTTCTACGCCTCCGATTATTTCGACCAGCTCTACGAATGGGCGGTCAGGCTGATCAAGGATGGCAAGGCTTACGTCGACGATCTCACGGCCGATGAGATTCGCAAGCATCGCGGCACGCTCACCGAGCCGGGAAAAGACAGCCCCTATCGCAACCGCTCCCTCGAAGAGAATCTGGATTTGTTTGAGCGCATGCGCGCCGGCGAATTCCCCGATGGATCGCGCGTTCTGCGGGCGAAGATCGACATGGCCTCGCCCAATCTCAACCTGCGCGATCCCGTGATGTACCGCATTCTTCACGCCGAGCATCATCGCACCGGCAGCAAGTGGTGCATCTATCCGATGTACGACTACGCGCACGGGCAATCGGATTCCATCGAGCGGGTCACACACTCCCTCTGCACGCTCGAGTTTGAAGATCATCGTCCGCTTTACAACTGGTTCATCCAGCAGTTGGGCATCTTCCCTTCGCGGCAGATCGAGTTCGATCGTCTGAACCTCACCTACACGCTATTGAGCAAGCGCAAGCTGCTGCAGTTGGTGCAGGAAGGCCGCGTGAGCGGATGGGACGACCCGCGCATGCCCACGCTTGGCGGCATCCGCCGCCGCGGCTATACGCCGGAGGCGGTGCGGAATTTCTGCGGCGCGATTGGAGTTTCCAAGACCAACGGCTCAATCGAGCTGGCCATGCTTGAACACTTCGTCCGCGAAGACTTGAACAAGCGTGCTCCACGTGTGATGGCGGTGTTGCGTCCTCTGAAAGTGGTGATCGACAACTATCCGGAAAACCAAGTCGAAGAGATGGACGCGGTGAATAACCCCGAAGACGAAAGCGCTGGCACGCGAAAGATTCCGTTCTCTCGCGAGCTTTACATCGAGCAGGATGATTTTCGCGAAGTTCCACCGCCGAAATATTTCCGGCTCACGCCCGGACGCGAGGTTCGCCTGCGTTATGGGTACCTCATCACTTGTACCGGTGTAGTGAATAACGACAAAGGCGAAGTGGTGGAGGTGCATTGCACCTACGACCCCGCGACCCGCGGCGGCAACACTCCCGACGGCCGCAAAGTGAAATCAACCATTCACTGGGTCTCGGCCGCGAATGCCATCGACGCCGAGGTGCGAATCTACGAGAACTTGTTCAGTAAAGAGAGTTCGAACGAGGTTGAAGACGGAAAGGATGTTCTGGATAATCTAAATCCGAATTCTCTCGAAGTGATTACAGACGCGAAGCTGGAACCGTCGCTGGCCACTGCCGCTGCGGGCAGCCGGTATCAGTTTGAACGTCTGGGATACTTCTGCGTGGATCCAGATTCGAAGCCTGGGAAGCCGGTATTCAATCGTACCGTTGCTCTGAAGGATACTTGGGCTAAGGTGGAGAAGAAGCAAGGGACAAAGGCCTAGGACCGAGATCGTGCGCTCGAAAGCTCTTTTGGCATCCATATGCACACAACCATGCTCGCTATATTTTTGGAGATCTCCCGCACAGTAGTCTCGATGTGCAGCGCCGGCATCCTGCTTTTTGTTGTTGCGCTATGGGCTGCGAAGACCGATATCGCGCAGGCCCACGGCCTCGACAAGATCGTCGCCTTGGGCAATCTGTGTTTCGCCGCTCCCTTGGCGGTCTTCGGTGCCCTGCATCTCTCGGCGGCGCAGGGCCTCATGACCATGGTGCCCGCGTACATGCCCTGGCGTTTGTTCTGGGCCTATTTCGTGGGCCTCGCGTTGATCGCCGCGGCCTTGAGCATTGCCACGAAAATTCAGGTGCGCTGGTCCGGACTGCTGTTCGGCTGCATGATGTTTATCTTTGTGGCAATGATGGACCTGCCGGGAACACTGGCCGACCTTCACAACCGGATTAACTGGGTGCTTTTGCTTCGCGAGCTATCGTTCGGCGCTGGCGGCTGGATTTTTGCCGGAGGTGCGCTGGGCGCAAAAGGCGGGCTAGGAAGCAAGCTCATTACGTTTGGCCGCATCGTGATCGGCATCGCCGCGATATTTTACGGCGTCGAGCACTTTCTCCATCCAGTCAACGTCCCGGGCGTTCCTCTCGAAAAACTGATGCCCGCATGGATTCCAGGTCCCAGGCTCATCGCCTATCTGACAGGCGCAATTCTGCTGATTGCGGGAGCAAGCATTCTGCTGGCGCGGAAGACCCGAATGGCGGCAACTTATCTCGGCACATGGATTCTGCTGCTGGTCCTGTTTATCTATGGGCCGATTCTGATCGTGTCGCTGTTGGACCCGAGTACGGACGTCAAAGTCGAGGGGCTGAATTACTTTTTCGACACGCTGCTCTACGCCGGGGCCATTCTTGCGCTTGCCAGTGCTACGCCACGCACCGATTAAAATGCGGGCTGCAACCTGTCACGAAGAGAGCACCACGATAGCGTGGTTCTGAACGTGAAGGGCTAACTGTGCACGTGCGGGCTCTGCGCTGGGTTGGCGTGGTGCTCCGGCGGTTCCTTCACGACCTTTATTTCAAACTTCACAGGCAAGGTTTTCGGCGGATAGCAGGCGGCGTTGTCGCAGGCCTGATAGCGCAGCACGCCGTGCATTTCATATTTTCCGGGCACGACTGAGCCCAGGGGATGCACGGCGACGGCGATGGTGAAGTCTCCGCTGTAGACACTCAGCTTTTCATCGGGCGAGAACGGAAAATTCTTATCCTCACCGGCGGGATACTCGATCTTTCCTAGAACGATGTCGGTGGGCAGGTCCATCTTCAGAGCGGTGGGAATGAGGAACTCCGACTTGGGCGTGTTCGAGTTGATGTGGTAGCCCGGCGGGACGCGAAAATTCAGGTTCACCATGGTCTGCTGGGCGCGCTGAGCCGTAACCAGCGGCACCGCTCCGAACGTGAGCGACGGAGCTTTGCCCAGCGTTTGCGCAGACGAGGGATGAACGATTACCAGAAAAACGACCGGCAGAAGAATGAGCGTGAGCAGAACCCACTGCCGTGCGGAGCCGGCGATCCCGAAATTCTGCGGCCTAGTTTGTTGGGTCATCATTTTGTTGGGGCATCATTTTGATGGACCGTCATTGTGTAACTGGACTCTTTTCTAAAGCGGCAGCTTGGCTCGTCGCGGGCCGAGTGTTGAGAGCCTTCTTGATTGCATCCTCGATCTCGGCCTTGCCCCTGAGTCCGATGATCTTGTCCACGACTTTGCCGTCGCGTCCGATCAAAAAGGTTTCCGGCAAAGCCGGAACGCCGCCATACTGATCGCCGACCGAATCTTTGCCAATCAGGATGGGATAGTTCACGCCCATGTCTTTGGCGAACTTGCCGATGTCTTCCTTGCTGGCATCGTCCATGGCGACGCCGACGATCTGCAATCCCTGGGAGCGGTACTGATTCTGGAAGTCGACGAACCAGGGCATCTCAACTTTGCACGGACCGCACCAGGTCGCCCAGAAGTTGAGCAGAACGGCTTTGCCGCGAAGCTCGGAGAGGCGCATGGTGGTGCCGTCAAGCGACTCCAGAGAAAAATCCGGAGCAAGCGTGGATTGGGTGAGGCGAGGCGTTGAACCCGCATCTGAACGCCGCACTTGGTGATATCCGAAGTACAGCATGAGCGCAACCACAAACGCCACGACTACGAGTGCGAGTGGACTACGTGTCACCCCGGCAGGCGGCTTCGGGGGTTCGGTGCTGGGGGGAATTCCTTGCGATGCCGACGGCGGATGGGGAGAGCCGGAGGGCTCTCCCGTGCTCTGTGCATGTTCGATGGTTCCTGGTGAGGTTTCCATATACAAACTCCTTTCGCGCAACCAAATCGTAAAAACAGAACTGCTTTATTCTGCAACCAGCCTATAACGCAAAGCGGTTCAGGAATGAAAGCCAGTTCGAAATCATGGTAAAACGGCCGAGCACCAGCAACACTCCGAGCCCGATCAGCAAGGCTCCAGACGCCACTTCGAGCGCGTGCATGTGGGAGCGGAAGCGGCTGTAAAACTTTAGAAAGCGCTCCATCAAAAGTGACGTCAGCAGAAAGGGTACGGCCAGCCCAAGTGAATATACCGCAAGCAACAGGATCCCCTTCACCAGCGTATCTTGTTCCCCGGCGATGGTCAGGATCGTAGCGAGGATCGGACCTAGACACGGAGTCCAACCGAAAGCAAATGCGAAACCGATCACGAACGCCCCCACCGGAGTGCTGCTGCCTTTCACGCTATGCAGACGAGCGTCCGTGTAGAGCGCTTTGATTTTGAAGATGCCGGTCAGGTGCAATCCAAAGAGAATGATGACGACGCCCGCTACCCTGGCCAGAGTGTGTTTGTAAATCCCGAGCACCTGGCCGACCTCGGTCGCAGCCGCCCCAAGCGCGACGAAGACAACCGTGAAACCCAAAATGAATCCGATCGAGTTCACCATCACGCGCCGCATGAGGTGCGCTTGAGGCGCCTTGAGTTCCTCCAGGCCTGCGCCTGAGATCAGGGAAAGATATCCCGGCACAAGAGGCAGTACGCAAGGCGAGAGAAACGAAATGAGCCCGGCGAAAAAGGCGGCAATCGGTAGGGGAAGGCTCGACATGCGTCTTTATTGTACCTGTACCGCTTTTGTCCTTTGTCACATAAGACGCGTGCCACCGGAATTAGTTTCGCGAACTTGAGTTCACTTTGTGGCTGGCGCAGGGATGGACTCTGTGGGCGCGGCTTCAGGCGATGCTTCGGCAAGGGCCTTGCGCAGAAAGCCGGGCGAAACGGCGGCATTAAGGACGGCGCGGTCGCCGTCCTGCCTCACTTGCACGCTGTCGAAAAAGGCCTTCACATCGGGATCGGGACCGTGGGTTCCCACAGACGTCTCGGCGGCGTGGGTGAGGGCGATGAAGACATTGGCCTTGTCGATGATGCCGCGCGCCTCGTCGGGAGACTGGGTGAAGGCTTCGGCGCGCAGGTGAACTGCTTGCGCCATCAGATGAAGCGGGCTGAGTAAGCTTGCCGAGACTACAAGAGTCGCCGGCTCAGTGAAGACTGTGCTCCAACCGCCTGCCTCGGGTGCGGAAGGCTCAACGCGGGCGACCAACCAGGCCAGGCTGGCTAGCTGAACGTGCTTGTAATACTGGCGCAGGAGCGCCGGGCCGCCGAAGGGGGAAGCCAGCCGCTTCGACCGGTCGACCATTCCCTCAATAACCGCAGGGTCGTCGTGATTGGAGGCGGCCACCGAATCAGCGGTCAGCACAGCCACCCGCAACGATCTGCCTTCCACAAGAATCGTGAAGATGTCGACCGAGTGATAGTTCTCGACCGATCTGGCGATTTGCCGAAGATAGGCGGTAAGCCTCTCGCCGTGAAATTTTCCTACCAGCACTTCCGAGAATCGCGGCTCCGGAGCAGCGCCAGCGGTTCCGCCGCCGGGCCATTTGGCTGGGTAGTGGACAGCGAAGGCGGCCTCATCGAGATCGCGTTCGAACTGAAAGCCGGTCTCGCGGATGAAACGCTCGTATTCCGGATCGTGGCTGACGGCGGGCAGTTCCTTGCCCGCGTTCGTACGCCGAGCCCAGCTGAGGTCGAGGTAAAAGAATGCGTCGGCTCCCGGCAGCAACCGTGCGGGCTCAGGTGGAGCATGCTTGCGGAGCTGGACCGCAAGGGTTACCGCCGCGGCAATGACTAATACCGCTGCAACAATGGGGAGGGTGCGCCTAATTCGCATGGAATAAGGTCAGGGATGAAATCATAACACTGTGGGGCGGGTGTGGCGGAAGACGGAAGTCGAGGACGGACTTCACTGAGTGCAAACGCCTCTTTTCACTCATTGACCCCGGCTGAAGGGCATTCTGAGTGTAAACGCCTGCTCTCGTCATCGCTGTCTTGGAAGCAGAGGCCGAACTCGTTCGGCGTGGAAAGGAGCTAGGATGAAATTCTCGGGAGATGGAAAGCTGGTGCGACGAACCAATCCCACAGGAGGAAAAGAACAAATGTTGTATAGCCGGCTGCAGTGAGGCCGAGAATAAAAAACAGCAGTCCTTTTAGCATGCGCCGAAACATGCCCTACCTCCCTGCTTGCGCTCCCTCATGGGCAGCGGCAAACGGCTCGGCAAGATTATAGCCCAACAGACCGCCCTCAACTGGCGTAACATCCCGATAGCACTCATTGACGATCATCCTTCTTGCTTCTTGCTCTGAACTCCCCAAGGAGGATGCCGTTGAACGCATTCGGATTGCGCGAAATTCACTCCTTGTGATAACTTAATTAATTGTCCCGGACATGTGGAAGGGATCAAGGGTCTACTTGTGCCCGGAAGGGTGCTTGTCCCCAGCATGCTGGCGTAGCTCAGGCGGTAGAGCACCTGATTTGTAATCAGGGGGTCAGGGGTTCAAATCCCTTCGCCAGCTCCAGCATATGAAAGTCCGGAAACGAAACTGAGCGAATTTCCGGCAGGCAGCGGGATTCGGTAAGTGGCGGCGCAACAGGTTTTTCCAACGCACTCCATTCGGAAGGATTCCGGCGTGTAGTGATCTTCGCGCGGTAAGCCGTAAGCGCGATTCTTGGTTTCCCTGATTTGCGAAACGTGATTTGCGAAACCCAGTTTGCGAAAGCTTGGTTTGCGAAAGTCCGGCGGGCAAAGCGGTTAAGTGTGCTGCCCCGGCAGTTTTGCACAGGTGGGTGAGTGGTTAAAGCCAACAGACTGTAAATCTGTCCCTCCTAGCGAGGTACGAAGGTTCGAATCCTTCCCTGTGCACCAGATACGTGCACCAGAATTATGAGTCGCTTCGCCATGGCGTTGATTGCTTACTTGGTTCTGGGTGCACTGGCATTTGCCACCCTGAGCGATCAGCGGATTCGATTGCTGACGCTTCTGATTCTGGCGATGTTCGCATTTAAGAGTTGGGTGCGCCGCAAGGATGTGATGCACCCGGACGGCGACCGCGAACCGGATTGAGTTTACGGATGTGGTTGTGGAAGGGTGGTTTTGGCCGATGTAGCTCAGTTGGTAGAGCACTCCCTTGGTAAGGGAGAGGTCATCAGTTCAATCCTGATCATCGGCTCCAGAGATTTAGAAGTTTGTGTGATGTGATTGGAAGAGATTTGGGAAGGGCATGGCTTCAGCCATGCCGCCTAGGGTCGGACGAAAAGCGGCTTTAGCTGCTGCGAAGCAGAAGGGCGGGAGTAACTCAGTGGTAGAGTCACAGCCTTCCAAGCTGTTGGTCGCGGGTTCGATTCCCGTCTCCCGCTCCATAGATTTGGTTCAGGTGCAATGACGGTGGGCTTCGAGCAGGCGACGATCAAGATTGAGAAGCAGCAGGAGTTCGCGAAGCTGCAAGCGGCCGTGGAGCAGGCGTTCTTGCCCGAGAAGACGGAGCGATTCCTGAAGTTGTTAGCCCGCAAAGGAATTCGGGTGCGGGAGTTCGATGGAGTGCTGGCGGCCCGCGCGCTGGAAGATGTTGCGGGCGGGTCGGCGAAGAATTCGGATTTGAGTGCATGGCAGTTGTACCAGGCGCTGCCGGTTTCGGATCAAGCGCAGATGCGCGAGTTTTACCTGTCGAAGCTGGAAGGCATCGACGTCGCGCTGCGGCACAAATTTAGGAAGCTGTATCAGTACTACTGAACGAACTAGCGAGGCCCGGCAATTTTATGGCGAAGGAAAAATTTGATCGGAACAAGCCGCACTGCAACGTAGGGACGATTGGTCATATTGACCATGGGAAGACGACGTTGACGGCGGCGATCACGAAGGTGTTGCAGAAGCACAATCCG
>Ga0182015_10000253_pt1 | contig 77078 bp, 59 predicted proteins | sample 712P3MmetaG_FD_120478 | JGI IMG/M metagenome (GOLD analysis project Ga0182015, IMG submission 120478) | Permafrost microbial communities from Stordalen Mire, Sweden - 712P3M metaG | ecosystem: Environmental > Terrestrial > Soil > Wetlands > Permafrost | place: Sweden: Stordalen | collected...
AGGCGCCAGCATACCCGACATGGATACCAAGACTGCCTGGCTGGGTCAGTATTATGCGCTGCAGGCGGGTATGTACAATAGCGCCCAACTGCAGTTTGTGTCTTGGTTCACCTGGGGCGGGGGATCTGAACTGGCCGGGTCACTCGAGACCAACAACCATCAGGCCAGTGAAGTGGGCATTGCTTATAGTCAGGTCTTCAATTGGCTGGTGGATCGCACCGCCTCGCCGTGTTCCAACAGCGGCACACTCTGGACCTGCGCTCTGACTGGCCCCAGTGGCTATCAAGCCGAGATTACCTGGGATGCCTCCCAGACTTGCGCAAACGGGACTTGCACCAGCTCCAACCAAACCGTTGCCAGCACCTACGTCGAATACCGAGACTTAGCTGGAAACTCCACCACCATCAGCAATCAGACCGTGCCGGTGGGATTGAAGCCCATTCTTCTCGAGAACCAGTAAACACAGCTGAGTGGCTCGGTTCAAATCTGAGAGCTGGCGTTCCTGTGTGCCCATCTCATTGCCAGAGCCTGCGATGCTTCATGGCATGGTAGTGGGTCAGTTTGACTCGGGGCGGCTGTGTGGGCACGGGAGATCCCTCGTCCCGCTGGTGAAAACGCGGGACTTCGGGATGACGCCGGAGGGTGCAATGGTTCAAGATTTTCAAATTAAACCACTACCCATGGCATAGTGCGATTGACTGTGGAACCTAAGGATGTACACTGGTCGATACCATGAAAAGAGTATCGGTTCGCAGTGCGCTTGGTTTCTGTTTGGTGGCTTACGGGCTGGTGCCGTGTGTGATTCCCGGGGCATCCGCAATGCGCGTGCGGAGTAGCCAAGCCTCCGAGGCCAAACAGGATTCGCACGTCAATTCAATTTCCAACGCCATTCCCGCAACCTTCTTCGGAATGAACGTGTCTGAAGTGGACGACTATCCTTCACTGCCCTTCGGTACTCTGGGGCATCCGGCCACCTATGCGTGGTCGTGGGTGGAGAGGTCAAAAGGAAACTTCAGGTGGACTATTTTCGATCGCTTTGTGGAGGCTGCACGCAGTCATGGCCTGGTGGATTCCAACGGAGTTATTAACGTAGTTTTAACTCTGGGTCTGACTCCGAGTTGGGCCGATTCAGAGCAGCACAACTGCGAGACTAAATTTGGTCTGCGACAGTGTACCGACCCTCCTGACAACATCGACGACTGGAGGGACTTCATCACGGCGCTAGTGGAGCACTACAACGGCAAGAACGCGCCTCACATCAAATACTATGAGGTCTGGAATGAGGTAACGGCCAGCAACTTTTGGAAAGGCAGCCCAGAGGATCTGGTGAAGCTGGCAGCAGTTGCCTACCCGATTATCCACCGCGATCCCTATGCCATCGTGCTTACTCCCTCCGCAGTGGGAGTTGCCACAAGTGCGGACAGCCAAGCCACGGGCTGGATTGCATCCTATCTTCGCGCGGGGGGATCAAAGTATGCCGACGGCGGCACCTTCCACGGTTATCTCGGCAGGCGCTCGGTGGTGCCGTTTCCCATGCCGGAGCAGGATCAAACGCCCGGGTGCAGTGGAACCAGCAACACCATGTGCGCGGGTTCGATTCTCACTCAGGTTCGCGCTTACCGCAAAGTCTTTGATGAAAATGGTCTTGCAGGCAAGCCAATGTTTAACACCGAAGGCAGTTGGGGACCCGATACCGTCCAGGATCCCGATCTGCAGGCGGCTTGGCTGGCGCGCTACTATCTCCTGCAGGCCGGCTTGGCCAGTGAGGACAATCTTCAGTTCATTTCCTGGTTTTCGTGGGGACGGCCTCGTGGCGACCGAAAGCCTTGGGGTCAGCTCGAAACCGAGAGCGGCTCGTCCAACCAGGCCGGGTTTGCTTATGGGCAGATTCGAAACTGGATCCTAGGCGCCCGAATGGTTCCCTGTATAGCCAAAGGTAGTGTCTGGAGCTGCAGCCTCACGCGGGCAGGCGGGTATGAGGCATTAGCGGTCTGGGACGCGGACCAATCCTGCAACGAGGGTTCTTGCAGCACGACTGTTTATTCTCCCGATCGTCGGTTCACCGTTGTGAGAAACCTAAACGGCGAAAGCGTGAAGATCGGCGCCGGCGGCGTTCGAGTCGGGGCTAAACCCGTCTTGCTCGAGAACAAGTGAAGTGCCCGCAGCCGCCTTTAATTTGCCTTCACGGCTGCGCCAATTCAATAAGCGGCTCTCAATTGAGAGCCAAACTCACAGACTCTACCGGCTTCGATGTTCCAAGTTTCGAAACCAGCTGGCGTTCAACAGAACCCCAGTTTAGAACGTAACTCCATACTTGCCACGGAAAATACGAGTCTGCCAGGTATAGCAATCGCTGGCTGGCACTGAGCAATCGCTGGTGCCAGTTTGATTCGTATTGAAATATTGGCCCAATCCATAGAAAGTCAAATTGTCTGTTGGATCGACCACAGTCGCTGCGTACTGGCCCCAGTGATTTGTATTCTCTTCGTCTGCGGTTCCAGCAATGATGAGAGTGGGCGCGTCGAAGCTGGAGGCATTCCAAGGCAGGACATCAAAAAAGACGGCGGGGTGGGCCTGAACTTCACAACTCGAACAATCGTATCCGGAAACCGTATAGGCGATGCCCAGGTTGCCATTTTTGTCGAGGGCAGCGCTCGGCATGAAGTAGTACAACCAGTTGTCATCATTTGCCAGATCTGGAGGACCGGTCGTGCCACCGCTGTTGACAACGACCGAAGCGGTTCCGCTTGACACCTTAAAAATGTAGTAGCGGATTCCGGTGTTCTGAATCTCGGTACCTTCCATTACGACGTGGGAGGCGGTGAGATATTCGCCATTGGGACCGCTGCCAGAGGAAGACAGATTGTTGTAGGTCAGCCGGTTGGCCATGCGGTCGCCGAGCGAGTCCAAACAAGGCGTGCTGAAGTCCCCGCAGGAGGGGCTGCCGTACGCGCCGATATCGGCAAGGTTCGTGCTCGGCTCCGGAACGCAAACGGTATTGATCTCACGATTTGGACCAGAGGTATCGTAACAACCCGGTGTGTAGGCGTTCACGCTGAGAAAAGTGGGGCCGCTCAGTCCGCTGGTTCCCCATGTGAAGAGGGCTAGCTGGCTGGATGCACATGGGGTGGTCTGGCTGGTGCACAACGTTTTTCCGGTGCCGCCCTGCTGGGCAGTGCTGGGGTTGACAATTGCGAGAAAATATTCCGGCTCACCACTCGGAGGGCCGGTTGGGCTGTCGATATCAGCCACGTCAACCGAGTGGATGAGCGATGGCTGGTCGGCAGGCGGTACCAAATAGGTGTAGCAGGTCATCGGGTTCGAGGCTTGACCCAGTGCCATAGCTGCCCGGTCTAATTGGCACGTTTCGAAGCCGGCTTCGGTAAAGCCACCTACCGGATTCTCCAAATCGAAAGTGACGTAGAAGCCATTCGACCAAGTCCCGATTCTGGGCCAGTCCGGAAAGTAATAATACGTGGTGCCAGTGGTGCAGTTCTTCGAAGTCGGTACACACGGGATCGCCGCATCCATCTTGTATTCGTAGGCGTACCACACCGTGGTTGCGCTGGAAAGATCGCTTTCTGAACTCACTGCCAAGCAAAAGGCATAGTGGGCGATGCCTTCGACCACGTAGGAGACGTGGCGATTGATGACGAATGCGTTGTCCACGTGGTCGTAGATGACCTGAACATTTCCGTTCGTACTCGAGCATTCCGGTTGCGTTGCAGTCGACCAAAGCCTGAAGACGCTGCGGGGCACTGCCGTGCTTCCACCAGCGGTCGTAAAAATAGGATTTCCGGTCGTCTTGTTAAAAGCTTGAATGTACTGACCATTCATCCATTCCAGCACTTGAGCTTTCTTCCCGTTCGCGCTGAGACCCACGGCGATGTTGGCATCCAGATTGAGAGTGCCATCGTAGAACTGGTAGGCCGAGCCGATGTTTTGTTGGGCATCGATCCCTTCGATTTGGTCCGACGACCACGATCCGGTCAGGCACGCCGTGGACTTACAGGTTGGAAAGTTGGTAGCCGTGTTCTCTGCTACCTGGGGTGCAGAGAAAGGGCCGGCGATCACACCCGGCTGACAGTCACCAGACGAGCAGGTTTGAGCGAGCGTGTACATACTCGTGAGCAAGCAGGCGACAACGATGCAGATCTTGCGAGCCGTGGTCCCGATGCGAATCCCCATTTTCTTCCCAACCCCCATGTTCGTTCTCCTAGCCGGGGAATGACCTGAACCATCCGGCAGCGTTCCGCTGCCACCCTGGTCACGTCCGGCGCTGCGATTAAACCACTTCTAGTGCTTCCAACAGCAAGAATTTCGATAGACGACTTTGCGACTAGTGGCGTTTGCTTACCCGGGTCTCTCGTCCGCCGAGGGCCGAGTCGCCGCTATAAAGCTGGTTTTCGAGACTGACTGCACTTTGCGGAATAGCGCGCAAAGGCCCGACAGGGAGGAGTGCCGAATCTGCGATCCATCGGTTGCAATTTTAGTACCACCCAAAGAAAAGGTAAACGGTGCCCTCACAATACCTTAGCGACTGCATTCCGTGCTGCACGGCACCACCGCCGCAAGTTCTTGCACTAGAACAGAACCAAGAATGTTCTGCCTGCTGCTCAATCAACAAGATCCTTCTCAAGCACGAAGTTCTCAAGAACCAAGCCGTCCATCTCGCTTTTCATATAGGTATTGAACGCATTGGCCGGAGTGGTAACAATAGGCTCACCCTTCAAATTAAACGAGGTGTTGAGAATTACCGGAACCCCGGTTGCCTGACCGAAGCGTTCAATCAACTTGTAGTAGCGAGGACTCTGGTCGCGAAACACGGTCTGTAGCCGTCCCGTGCCGTCGACGTGAGTAATTGCCGGCAGCGTCGCGTGGTGATTCTCCCTTACCGGAACCACATAAAGCATGTATCGCGCAGGATGGTGCTGTGTGGCGTGTGGAAGATCGAAGTATTTCTCCGCGCACTCCGCGAGGACGGAAGGAGCGAACGGCCGGTATGGCTCGCGAAACTTGATCTTAGTGTTAACGATATCTTTCATTTCCGGATTGCCCGGATCCGCGATAATGCTGCGCGCGCCCAGAGCACGAGGACCCCATTCGAAGCGTCCGTGGTACCAGCCAATGACCTTCCCTTCCGCCAGCCGTCGCACGACATGATCGAGCAATTGATCCTCGCAGTCGATCCGGCGATGCGGGATATTGTTCTGGGTCAGAAAATCGCTCACTTCTGCGGAGGAGTAGGACTGGCCCCAATACGCGTGATTCATGCAGAAGGTGCGCGGTTTGCCAAGCAGCGTGTTGTAAGCCCACAGGGCTGCGCCCAATGCGCCGCCTCCATCGCCGGCGGCGGGCTGGATATAGATCTCTTCGAATCCCGATTCGCGCAGGATGCGGCTGTTCGCCACACTATTCAGCGCGACGCCACCCGCCATGCACAACCGCTTCAGTCCCGTTCTCTTCTGAAGGGCGGAAGCCATGCCGACGAGCAAGTCTTCGGTAACGCGCTGAATGCTGGCGGCAATATCCGCGTAGTGCTGATTGACTTTGTTCAGTTCTCCGATATTGGAGGGGGGTGTTCCGAAATATTTCGGGAAACCAGTCGATTCCGTGAAAAAGAGCATCTTGGGATCGCGTGGTCTGCCAAAAAGTTCGACGAACTTGTTATTGAAAGTCTTATCCGTGGAGTGATGGAAGCAGAAATAATCCATGTCCAACGAAAACGAGCCGTCCTGATACTGCTTCACCAGCTTCCATACTTTGTCGACGTAGCGGGGCTGACCGTAGGGAGCCATGCCCATGACTTTGTACTCGCCTTCGTTTACCTCAAAGCCGAGGAAAGCGGTGAAGGCGCTGTACAACAGTCCAATCGAGTGCGGAAACTCGATGTGCTGGTCCAACTTGATGTCATTCCCTCGTCCCACACCGGTGGAAGCTGTAACCCACTCGCCCACGCCGTCTACGGTGAGAATGGCGGATTCATCGAATGGAGAGCACAGGTATGCGCTGGCCGCATGAGAAAGATGGTGGTCCGAGAACAGCACTTTTTCTTTCGGTATTCCCAGTTCCGCTTGCAAGGTGCTCCCGACCCAAAGCTTGTCCAGCACCCATGTGATCATGGATTCGCGAAAAACTTTCCACGATTGCGGATAGGTTTGCAGGACCGTAGCCAGGATGCGATCCAGTTTGCGGAAGGGTTTTTCGAAAAATACAACGTAGTCCAGGTCGGATCCCTTTATGCCGCCCGAGTCCAAACAGAATTGAATGGCATTCTTGGGGAAGTCGTAATCGTGCTTCTTGCGCGTAAAGCGCTCTTCTTCCGCGGCCGCGACCAATTGACCATCCTGCAGCAGTACCGCCGCCGCGTCATGGTAGTAACAAGAGATACCCAGAATATTCATACGGTTCTTTCACTGCCTCGTGATGCTGAAGGATGATAATTCTTTGCGTTCATTCGTCGAGCTTGGAGTCGAATTCCGGGAGCAGTTCCGCTTTTCTACGGTTCCACTCCTGCATCAGCTGATTGCGCTCATCATCCGACGCATTCCGAATCACGTTAACATCCAGCGCTGCGTAGGGAATCAGCCCGGCTACAATCGTTTTTGTCGACTCGAGGAATTCAAAGGGAGTGTGGTATTCGAGATAGGCGTTGTCGTCCGTGTTCAACGGACCGGGGAACGCCGCAAGGTACGCGCGGATCTCATCCGGCCCCATTAGCATATAACTCATGAATTGCGCGGCATCGCGAATGTTGATCGATGCCATGTCAGCTTTGATCACCGGATCTTCCATCCGCTGTTCGAGATCTTTATAGTCCACGCTGAAGTTGCCCTGCGTGGCGACGAACAGGCCGTGTCCCCGCACATACCAGAAAGACGCATTGGGGAACACGCTGACAAACGTGCGGAACGCGACATCGAACGACTTCTTCGAAATACGGTACATCGGCATCCACTGGCACACCACCCCGTCCGGACGCAGACGATGTTTGAGAGCTTCGTAGTATTCCTTGGTGTAAAGGTAGCCGACTCCAGATACGCGCGGATGGATCGGATCGGCGGTGATCATGTCGAACTGCTGATTCGACATCGCCATGAAGTTACGGCCGTCATCAATGCGCAGCTTCACCTTTGGGCTGTGAAGAACTCCACCCGACACATCTTCCAGATGACTTTGCGCTTTGACCATTTCCGGACTCAACTCGATGAGCTGAATCTGGTCCAGACCGGGATGCCGGTTGATCGCGCTCAAGGTGATCCCAAGTCCAAGTCCGACCACGGCAACCTCACGCGGGTGAGGATGGAGCAGCAAGGGCAAGTGCGCCTTAAGAATGAAGTGACGACGCTGGGAATAGGTCGTGTCGGCCTCCAGGGTGCCGTTCACCTGCATAATCGTTACGTTTTTGTCTGTCCTGATGATGTCGATGGTGTGGGCAATGCCTTCGCCGTGATAAATAACTTTGGCTTTCTCATTGCCGGCATAATAGAAGTTCGTAACAATCTGCCGCGGTAGCAGGAGGGTGACAATCACAAAGGTGGCAAACAATCCCACGATCGTCACGACCTGCGGATCCTTCAGGGTGGCCCATCCGCGATTCGCTGCGCGGTACAAGAGATAAAGGCCTGTCACCGTGAAAATGCCGCCGATCACCAGCAAGCTCACTCGATTTCCAAACAGCGGCAGCAAAATGAGTCCGCCGAGCAGAGCGCCCACAATGGCGCCCGCGGTGTTCGCCGCATAAACTCTCGCCGTCCCCCGGCCAATGGAGCCAATCCGCGGCGTGCAAATCTTGACGGCAACCGGGAATGTGGCTCCCATCAGAATTGTCGGTATCGCAATCAGGAAACCGGAGACGGCAAACTCTGCCGCCGTGCAGGCAAATCCAAAATGTCCCTTCGAAATCGCCGTAAGCAGCCACAGCAGGTTGCTGAAAAAGCGGGGCACGAAGTAGGTGACGATTCCCAAGAGCGCCACCATCAGCCCGATGGATAATTCCAGAAAGCCGAACAACCGCATCGGGTCGGCGCGCCGGTCGATGACGTCTGCGATTTTCTTGCTCCCAAAATAAATCCCAAAGAGAAAACATGAGAGCATGATCGAGAACGAATAGACGGCTCCGCTGAAGGATTGCGTCAGGATGCGCATCCAGACCACTTCCAGCGCCAGGGCGGCCAAGCCGGATAAGCCGATCCCGATCAGTCCCGCTTTTTCCAGAGTTGAATCGTATCCGGGTTCGATGCTTTGTGATGCCGTCGCCTTCTCCGCGGCACGTTCGACTACATCGCTCTCGACACTGCTAAACAGTCCGAAGGCGAGAGCCAACACGCCGATAATCACATTGATGCAGCAGGCAAATTTGGTCGTAGTTGTGATTCCAATATTCGGCAGGAGCACAAACCCGACGCCCAGGACTCCCGCCAGCGCTCCGAAAGTATTGATCGAATAGAAAAACCCGCTGTATTTCCCGATTCTACGCTGCTGGGCGAACCGCTTTACGACCAAAGGCAACGTCGATCCCATCATGGTGGTAGGAATCAACAGCGTGACCGTCGCCACCAGGATGCGGAACGAGTTGTAGAGCCAGGGCGCGGTGGCGAAGAATGACTGGTAGATCCGGCGATATTCTCCGGAAAACATGTTCAAGAAGTTCGGGAAGAAGAGCGCGTAGAGCCCGATCGAGATTTCGAGAAGGCCGTACCAGACCAGAGGCTTCTTGAGATGATCCGAATACTTCGCCGCCAGCAGGCTGCCGAGCGTAAGGCCACCCATGAAGGCGCTTAGAGTCAGCGCCGCGGAGTATACGTCGCTGCCAAAAAACAAGGACAGGCGACGCATCCATACGACCTCATAGATGAGCGACGAGAAGCCCGAAAAGAAGAACACCACTCCCATCAGGAGCAGCAGCTTGGGCTCACTTGCGTTTTTTTCGACTTGGACTTCGGCTTGCAATTCGACAGTATCGGCAGTTGCCATTCCACTTCCCTGGCAGCCAAATTCTCTGCTGCCGCTTTTTTCCGAGCGCCTCAGAAAAAGAGGCTCTCTTTCCAACCCTGGGCGCACGCTCCCAATGCCCGCGCGCAGGCAAGGCACGTGGTAATCGCGTACGTGGTTTGTTCAGGGGAGGCGGCGAGATGCTGATTCCGCGATTGCGATTCAGATCCCGCTGCCTTGCGGGAGGCTGGCTGGTGCCACGTGGCAACCAGCCCATCCCGTGAACTGCCTATGCCCTAGAAAAGAGTATAGATAAAAGGCGCGATGGCCGAACTCTGCCCCAAGATGATCAACACGGCCATAAGCAGCACCATGGTGACGACGGGAAGCAGCCACCAACGCTTATTCTTGGCGAAGAACGAGAGTAACTCGCCCACGATTCCAAATCGATTTCTTGCGGTCTCGACAAAACCCATAACTTTTCTCCTTAATTTCTGGCTGAAATTATTGCCGTGCTGCTTGTGAACTTGCGCCCGCGTTTCCCAAGACCCATTGCTGCAACTGGTCGGAGACCAGATCATTCGCTTTGGCATTGGGATGATCATCCAGTGGGGTAACCCAAAGTGTTTCTTCCGGCCCGTGATCCTTCAGGCCGTCAATCAAGTCGAGGACTGGAACATTTTCGGAGGCCAAGACATCTTTGATCTTCTGATGGGCCGCCCGGAATGGATAGCTGTCGCCATTGATCTGGTGCAGCTCCGGCAAGATTGCGACCAGGACACTAGCTCCGTCACTCTTGGCCGAACTGGCTAAACTCCTGAGAGCCTGCTTGCAGGCCTGGAATCCCGGCTTATCGTCATTGTAGAGTGACGCATAATATTGCTTCCAGTCCGGACGCTTGCCGGTTCGTCTTAAGATTCCATCAAAGCGGTTCGTCGCGAACGCGATCAGATAGGAACGATCGATCAAGAAGCCCTTTCCTTCTTTAGGTACCGGCTCTGGATCATTGATGAAGAACACCAGGACCACGAGATCGGGATGGAAGGCTCGGCCGAGCGTCTCGTAGTAGGTCACTTCCTGCACCGTGTCGTAATTGCCGACGCCCGTATCCAGGACTTCCACCTTGTCATAGCCCGGAGGCAGGTGGAGATTCAACTTTCGCTCCAGGAACTTCGCCGCGGTATCGCGCTGCTCGACACCCCACCCAAAGGTCGTCGAATCTCCCAACAGCATGATTCGGTAGACGCCTGCGGGTTTCTGGAACGAATATTCGTTATCGCGGAGCCCCTGCGAGTTAATTTTGACATCCACCCCCATCAGGAACGAATGTCCGTTGGGCACATGAGTAAAGCTTAGCTGTGGATTCGCAACCGGACGCTTAAGGCGCACCGCGTACTTCCACATCTCCATGGAAAAATCTTTGCTGTTGTAGAACTCCACGCGCAACACAACTTCGAGGAACAAAGCCATGAGCAACACTGTGAAAATCAGAAGGGCCAACTGGGCAAACAGGCGCGAGCCCGTGCTGGGCTTGGCCTTGACGTTGGAGACGATACTGCCCTCCGATTTTGTATAGGTTGAGGTTTCCAAGATGACTCCCAATAATGGTTTCAGACCGAGTCGACGACTCCTGTACCTGGAGCGACGCCGGGTACTATCCTAGCGAATGATACCTGCCTGGGGCGCAGGCTAGATTGCTCGACGGGGGGACGCACAATTGCGGTTACTGCTTTCGAGCCCACTGCATATCTTCGACTTCCGCCGGGCGATCCAGCCAAGCGGTGGGTCGAGTCTTGATTCGGAGCGGGTCTGCCAAGAGCCGTACCAGTAGGCCGAAGGGCAGAATTGCAACCGAGTAGAGAACCGTGAGCATTACACGAGCTTGGAACGTGCCGATTTTCTTAGCCAGCCGAGTCCAAGCTTGCCAAAAGCGCTTTAAACCTGACCACATCTGTTTCAGCATATTTGATTTTCGAGAGACTGCAAAGAGAAGAAAGCCTCTATTCTGAGTGTATTGTTTTCAACGACTTACGAACCGAAGCGCGTTTCGGCTGAGGTGCCAGGAACCACGGCACAGTCGTGTCATCGCTGCGGAAGAAATTCATCAGCAGATTCGACTCTTTCTCGCTTCCCGCCAGGACGGGGTGAATGCCGTCATCTCTAAGGTCCTGGCAGGTCCAGACCAGACCATCGCTCCTGGGAAGGAGCCCGTTGGCCCAGGTATAAGGTCCCCAAGAAAGCCATGGCGCCCGCACCGGCCCAACCGAGGGATTGTAGTTCAGCGACGGAAGCCCGTTAAGTTGGTCTTCGATCACATTCTTGATCGCAAAAGCCTGCTGGTAAGAGTACGGCTCCGGGTCGGTCGTCCTAATCCCATTGGAGTAGCCCGCGTAGTAGCGGCTCGAAACATAAGTCATCACCAGGTTAGGAAATAAGGTGTGCAGGTTCTGGATATCGACTTCCAATTCAGCCTGGAGTTGGGCGGTTGAATTGGTAAAGGTTCCCGACGGTGGCGAGTCAATGGCCATGAGCCAGACCGCGACGACCTGATTGGCGGAAACTCCAGCTGCTGGAAGTAGAGATGAGATGATCTCGTTCCAGTGTCCATTGTTAGGAGCCTGCAAAATCTTCGCCCCTGCCTGGCTCTGGCCACCATCGACCACCACCAGATTGGGCGAAGTGGAAGGATCGGCGGTCACGTTCGTCACAAATTGCGCAAAAGATATTTGATTGTCGGACTGGCCGATGGAGAGCAAAACGTATTTGCCCGTGGGATCGGGGTTGCCATTTACATCGAGCGGCTGGATGGCTTTAGCTAGATTCACTCCATATGCGTCCTGAGCGGCCGGCCGTACGTTGGTCCCGCCGGGATAGAGTCCGCCCTGTACCCCTTGGTAGGTCCCGGTCCCAAGGTCCGTGATGGGAATGAGGGGATTCAAGGTGGTAGGGTCGTCGTAGGTAATGTTGTTGCAGTTTGCTCCGGTAGGCGCAGCCACCACAACAGTGAAGGATCGACTTAAAACATTTGGCGGCAAATCGGAATCGGTAAGTTGCATGGTGAAAGAGTCATTACCGTCCACTACTGTCGACGCAAGCGAGCCGCTGATGACGCCAGAACTCGGCGAAAACACTAGCCCTGAGGGCAGAGCAGATCCTGACGCAAGACCCCACGTGTAGGGAGGAACACCACCGGCAGCGGCCAAGGTCGCGGAATATGCCGCACCTTGAGTGGCGCTCGGAAGCGTCGGAAAAGTGGTGCCGGCTAGCGAACCGGTGCTTATTGCAGTTCCGGACAACGTGAGACCATTCGGCGGTAACACGTCGTAGTAGACCGTCAAAGTACCGGTGGCTGGACCGACCGCAGTACCGAAAAAGCTTACCTGGACATTAAACGATTTGCCGGGCTTCACCTCGACGTACTTTGAAAAACCCGACACTATAAAGGGAGGAAACGTACGAACGGCTTCGATCTTGAACGGAGCAGCTCCCGTGTTGGAGATGGTTACAGTTTGTGAAGCGCTTGCACTGCCCAGTGGTTGGTTCGCGAAGTTTAGCGACGGAGAACTGAGAGAAGACACGGCACTGGTTGTAACCCCAATACCGGAAAGCGGAACGATGGCGCTGGTTCCGTCCGAGAAGAATACTTGGAATTGACCGCTATAGCTTTGGGCGGCCGTGGGAACGAACCGTAGATCGAAGTTGAGCGTTTGGCCGGGGATCGCTGAGGCAGGCGCCAGGCCATTCGACAAATAAAATACCGGAAACGGCGTCACGCTGACACTCGTGACGGTTATCAGCGTGGAACCAGTGTTTTTGACAGTCACCACACCCCCGGCATAGAGGCCTGCGGTAACGGTGGGAAAGGTGATTGACACCGGCGATACCAATTCCGAAGCAGCGGCAAGAGCGGTCGCCAGCACGGCTAGCGACAATGCCAAGCCGAGACGCGTAAAAGCCGAGCGCACTCGGCGGGGATTGACGTTCGACCCCTGCGACCGCGCATACGCAACGTTGAGAACTTGCGACAACTGGGCAGGAATTCTCATCTTGAGGACCTCATCGTGCCTAAGACTTCTGTCTGGGGGGAGAAAATCTGGCTGTAGCGGCGAACCTACGGAGTATGATGCAGCTCTCGGCGCTTGTCAAGAGCGCGAGACGCGCCAACACTTCACGTTTCAAACGCTGCTGGAGCGCGACCGCCGTATCGCCGCCGCAAGTATTCCGCGTAGCCTAAAAGAACAAAATACTGGATGGGCGGATGGAGAATTATGAGATTCATCACCACCGACCGGGTCGTCACAATGGCAAGCACCGCAACCGACTCGATTGCCAACTGCCGTTCCAGCGACGCCGCCGGGAGAATCCGGAGAAACTTTACCAATATCCACCAAGTTCCCACCAAAGCAATGAGGATCGGGAGTGGCCCCCAAATACCGTTGCCCACCAGCACCTCGATATAGTCACTATGCAGAGGCCCGAATCCTTTTTCACCCAGCTTGGGCCAGATGGCAAAGCCCGCCGCATATGCCCCGAAGCCGGAAAAAGGGCGCTGCTTGAAAACCTGCCACGCAGTTGACCACCACTGGACACGGCCAGTGAGCGACAACATCTGCATCTTGTTCTGTCCCCGCTGCAGGAAGGCTAACAGCGTGCCGCTCGCGCCCGTCCACGCCAACCCCGCCGCCGCCACAACGCCCAAAGCGGCGCTAATTCGCAGGCGATTGGTGAAGAGGAGCACAAGAATAGCCCCTATAAAAAACCCTCCCATGGCAGAGCGGGTCTGAGTGCAAACCATGGTGACAATACCGATCATCAGTACGAAACCGTACCACGCCCGATCGAATTTACGTCCTGCAGCAGGCAACAGTCGGGCAAAAGCAATCACGGCAATAATTGCGCCGAATGTTCCCAGAGCGTTCGAACCCTGGCCGGGAAAGACGCCAGAGATGCGGAATTTGAGAACGCCCGACATATATTCTTCGTCAAACGCGTCCTGGGGCCAGATAGGGGCTTCGATCCACGCAGACGCGACCAAAAGTCCGGTCAGTACCCAAGTCCAATCAAACAGGACTTCATAGGATTCCACAGACTGCACGGTGACCAGGATCGCGGCCAGCAAGATCACGTCGGTCAGGTATTCCAAAGACTTGTAGAGGGTGAAAGGGACATTCACGGACCAGAGGGTCGAGAGTGCGCACATCAGCGCGAAGGCCGCCATCACTCCTACCAGTCCACGAAACAAGGAACTCATCCAGGGCGTGCGGTGGAGCACCAAACGAATGATCAATATGAAAGCGGTTATGCCGACCAAACCCACGCGGTACAACGCAGCCGCATCCAACGGGTTCCGCTGCAACTCTCCCATATCGCGAAGCCGGATGACAAAGCTGCTTGCCAATACGAACAGCCAAAGTGTGTGGTACCAGTGCAGTTTTGGCAACAGCACCCGAAATTTGCTAAAAGCGCGGCCCAAACACCAGAGAAGATAAACGATGAGTGGCGGTACCACTAGAGCGAGGCCAATCACGGCAGGGGTTCCAAAGCGATGGATCAGATTGCTTCCAGCCATGCTGAACGCTATGCCGAGCAGTACCAGGAACACAAAGATCAGAAGGTACCGCATTCTCGCCGGCCACACTTCTGACCTCGCCTGCAACCGGACAGGACGTGAGAGAACATCGTTAGTAGAGATGCGACCGTTCATCGCTTTGCGTTCGGAACTCTATTGGCGCTCGATCGGATCATTGCGAAATCGTCCCGGCGCCGGATTCCAGTGGCTGTGCAGGGCCGCAACCGAAAGCCTACGATCGGATGCGGCCCGGAAAATGGTTCACTTCGTCTGAAGCCTGCAATCAGTTGCAGCCCGCAAACTTGAACGAAGCGATGCGCGTATTCCAAGTCTTGGATCCCTGCTGACTATAGTACTGATTGGTGAACCAGAAAGTACAATCGTCCACGGGATCGATAGACAGGCTGGTATAGCCGCCCCAACTGGTGTTGAAAACCTGGTTGCCCGCGCCTTGAATCACGCTGACCTCCGTTTCCAGTGTGCCCAGAGCGTCTGTCGGAACACGCCCGGTATAGAGGATTGCCGGATACTGAGTGGCGCTGGAAGCGCTGTAGCCAAGGGCGATATCGCCAACGTCATCCTGGGCGATGGTGCCCATCCAACGGCTCGTATTGTCGGGCTCAAACGCACCCCACTGATAGAGAGTTGGTGTAGCGGGAGTGCGGACCTCATACCAACGACTGGCGGAGTACGCGCTTGTCGCCGGGTCTATGGAATGCGTCGCCAGAATGGATTCATAGGTGCCGAAGTTGCGATACGACAGGCGATACATTAGCCGATCGCTCCAACCCTGCAAAAGCGAGGGGGGATAGCAATTTGGCTGAGGCGTACATCCCAAAGGCGGCGTGGCTAATTGGGGGATGCACACGCCACTTCGCCCGGGACAGGCCGGAGTATAGGCCGGAACTGCGACGCTGGTGGGCCCGGTGAACGTCGAGTTTGTTGGAGTTGTGAAATCGACGTGGAATTGCCAGACGTTAAGCGCGCTCTTGCCGAGGTTCATAAAGTAATTCGGTGAACCGGTGGGCGGAGGAGTAGGACCATCCAGATCGGAGGGCAGCAAACTTTCAAAAGTGTTCGGAGGCTGGAAGCAGACCGGCGCCGCGGCAGTGGTCCCAGCGATCATGCTGGTGCGGTCAAAGGCGCAGACCAGCGGGCTCACAAAGGCGTGTGGCGCGGCGGCGCCAAGCAGGTTAAATGACATATAGTAGGCGTCCGGCCACACGCCGAACTTTGGGCTGTCCATCTCGTCATTGTCGACGCAGGTAGGACAGAGCGCGGGCAGTTCATAGGAGTAGTGATTGAAAGCGGGAACCCCACCTTTCAGGTGCGCGGTAAAGTCTGACTTTTGAGAAATGGCCAGGCATAGATAAGTGGGCGAATTAACGGGGTAAATATGCCGCGCCACGATCCAGACCGAGGCCAGTCGATCGTAGAGCACAAGAGTTTGGCCGCCTCCTGTACCTGCGCACGGGGGAGCAGATCCTTTCCACAACCCGTCCGTGGCGTAAGGGCCCCATACCAGAGCGCCAGTAGCTTTGTTCCAAACCGCAAAATTCCCGCTACCTGTACTGCCCGTCACCGTTCCGGTTGCATTTTCGAACTGAACGTATTGGGTGGCGCCGACGGCGCCATTGACATCGGGATTGGCAACCCCATTGAGTATGCTGGCGGCCATACCATCGAAATTAAAAGTGGGCGTAGGAATCTGAGCCGTTGCAGAGGTTGTGCCAAATACCAACCAGGCGCTGAGAACCATCCAACCACAGAGTGAGAAACTGTTTATCTTTTTCATTTATAATCCGTTTCTGACCGCAGAGAGCGCCGGAAGCCTTATTCAGCGAAACTCACTCGCAGGAAGCTTACCGAAACACTACGTCCTGGGAACTCTCCTTGCAGGTCGCGAACCTTCATTTGTTACTGCAGAATCAAGCACTTACAAGCAAAATACAACTTGATCCATGAAATGGTTTTCCACTTGGGGCCAAACAACTTCCTCGCGCTTTTTTCCGCGTAAGGAGGTGAACTTACTAGGGGGCCGAGTTGTCCGGCGCGACTGGCCCCTTGGAGTCGGTCCAATTGGCTGGGCAGAAAGCAGACGGGGGAAACTGGGAGAAATGAAGCCGGTTGCGGGGAGCGCAAACGTGACTCGCATTGTGCGTGACGCACCTGCCGCCAAAACTGACAACGCCGTTGGCTCCGGGGATCATCATCTGAGAGATCGGCAGGGCTGCGCGAACATCAATTCGTGCAGCCCTACCGAGTGGCTTGCGTTCGCTGCGCACCTCTTACAGATGAAAACATCGTGCGACAGCGACGTTTGGAGACGAACTCAATTGAACCTAGGGAACAACCAGTGAAAGAGTAGTGGAATGAGTGATGCTCCCGGTATTGCCAAAGATCGTGATGGGATAGGTTCCGGGAGGCGTGTTCTGGCTGGTGGTGATTGTCAACGCAGAAGTGCCGGAAGTGCTGATCGAGGCTGGCAGAAAGCTGGCCTTTGCACCCGGAATCGAAGAAACACCCGCCACGCTTAAACTAATCGTTCCACCCAGATTTCCGAGAGCCTGACTGGTCACACTAGCCGTGGCAACACTCTTGGAAACAGTCAGAGGACCGACGGTGCTGGGGACAAGTATGTAATCAGGAGTTCCCGGTGAGACTTGACAGGCCGACGGGTTAGCGACAGCAGACCATGCGGAATTCTGATCTTGCCCCGTCATGTTCTGCCAGCCTCCGAAATCGACCTTCGTCCCCACCCTGGGATCCGGCACAGCAAAGGCACTTGTGCTCGTCGCCCACCAGGTATTGTGAGCCGCACTCAGGGTTGACGTGAAGGTTGTCCAATCGGAACCACCCAGAGAGTCATCAAAGACTCGATCGGTGGAAGAGCCGGCTATTTGGTTGTTATTGAAAGTCAGGTTACGTGTTACGAGTTGATAAACCTGGCCTGTTTCCCAATTGGTGACGCTGATCCCACCCAAAACACCGCTCAAAGTGATCTGATTCACACCGTTACCGTAGAAATTATTTCCAGTAAAGGAAATTCCGGTGGAATCGCGAACGACAAGACCTCCTGCGTTGGTCGCGTAGGATGCCAAGTCGTTTGCACAGAGGCTGACCTTGGAAATCGTCATTGGTCCCTCACTCTTTTCCAGCAGGAAACCGTTGACGTTGCCCACCGCAACGACAGAATTCAGGTTCACGTTCGCATTGTCGGTATCAAAGTGCACCGATAATGTCTGGTTGTAAAGAGCTGTGAGGTTCTGAAAGGTTCCATCGTGGTCCAACATGAAATGGAAGGCGGCGGCGTCAAAAGCATAAAAAGCTCCTTGAGCTCCGCGCCAGTTGTTGTAATTTGCGGTATCGGACTGCCACAGGCCATATTTGACCTGATAGGTGGCCATGCCCGCTTGGCCGTTATGATTGCCTATACTGTTTTGAACCGTGAAATTCTGCGGCGTGGTCAGGGATAGACCCGTGGCATTGTTCCACTGAAACGTGTCCGTATCGATGAGGATGTTGTTGGCGTTATTCTCGAAGAAAACAGCGCCATACATACGGCAGGAATTCGCATATTGAAAGGTCAAGCCCCGCAAGACGACATTGGACTCACCGAGATCAGTAAACAGAGTGGGACGTGTGGCCACTTCCACCGTCGCCGTACTCATGTTGGTTCCTGCCGGGGGCCAAACATACAGCGTGGCATTGGCCTCGTCGGGGAAGAAGGTACCGGATTGCATCGCGGCCAGGGCAAGGACCTCCGTCAAAGGCGTGCCGTTCACGATGACCATCTCCTGGCGTAAAACAATATTCTGCTCGGTAGGTCCACGAGTAGTAGCCGCGCATTCGCCCCACTGGTAAGGCCAGGCCTGGGTGTGAATGCTGGAATTACCGCTATACGGTACCCAGCCGGTCCACACATCTGCCCCGGACACGATCACCGTACCGGGAGTGGCGGCGCCGAATGTGATCGGCAGGGAGGTGGTCCTGAAGGTTTTCCCGATTGAAACCGCCTCGCGATAGGTTCCCGGGTTGATGATGACTTTGCTCCCGATGCTTTGGTAGTTATTGTTCAACGCCATTTGTGCAGCTGCACTGATGGTTTTCAACGGCTCGCTCTGGCTTCCGGGATTGCTGTCGGACCCTTTGGTTCCATCGACATAGATGGAAGCGGTTTCCAGACTTTCCTTCACGTTGGCCTGGCACCAAAGAAGTGTAGGTAAGAGAAATATTAGAAATGCGGAGAATTTTTGCGCCGTACGCGAAGCAAACATTGGGGGACCCCTCGCGAAAAAGAATGTGGCGACAAGTTCTGTCTGCCGCCGCACCCCATCCATTCCCGCTCAGGCCGAGTTCCTTGAGGGGTGATGAGGCTATGTGAACGATAGTTGACGTTCACAGTTCGCGAATAGATGCCACTAGGGCATGGGGAGCCGTTAAACTGGCCCATGGAAGGTCCTTCTACAAGTACAATGCCGCCGATCGATACGGCAAACGAAAGGAGTGAACTGACGTAATCTAAAGGTCCGAACCGCACGGTTCGTGGGTGTTCAATTGGAGGGTCGTCCGCCGCATTCTTAGAATGCTGTCACTGACTCCCGGCGACGGGAGGAAGCCACTTGCCTTCTTCCAGCTTCTGCACCATCGCCTCAGCGGCCACTTCGTGTCCTAGAGGAGAGTAGTGATGGTCACAAGGCAGAGAAAAATAGGGCGTCTTCAGATGGTGCAGGTCCCGGTAATTTTGAAAGTAGGGCGCCAGAAAATCCAGGGCGAAATGGTTTCGGCTGGCAATCTCCGACAGCCTATCGTTATATACCTGGGGGTTAAACGTGGCGGGAATTTTACCTTCCTGTTTTGGAAACCAGGAACTCCAATCCAGATCCGTTTCATAAAGCTGCGGGGGCGCCATTATGACCAGCTTTGCACCGTCCTGTTCGACGTCGTTCTTAAGACGCGCTATGACTTTTTCGGTCACGAGCCAGGCGCGGTCCCACTCAGGTGTCGGCCGGTCGGAATAGACCTGCCACGCCAGGTAGATCCCGTCCCATGTATATGGAGTGTAATTCACGAATCGAGCCCAACTCCGTTCCACGTAGTAAGTCAACAGGGAGTGCTCTTCGAGATAAGATCGCAATCCGTTGAAATACCTGGTTTGGACTGGCTGCAACACCAGACTTCCGTCAGGCCCCAGGTTGTAATACGGGCAATACCAGGTGTGAATTCCGTAGCATTTTGGTTGCAGGGTGGAAGAATTGTTCATCACATCGTTGGCCACGAAGGCCAAAATGACGAGATCGGGATGGAATTGCCGTACTTGTTCCCGATATATCAGGTATTCCTGCGTGGTGCCAATGCCTTCCACGCCGAAATTCATAACCTCGACATTCTTGTAGCCTTTCTGTTGCAGCAACTTTTCCATGCGGATATTCATGACCTCATCGGCCTTGACCTGAGGGCCTTCGACCAGTGAATCTCCGAGCAAAGCGATGCGAAATTCACCGGGACTTTTCTCCAGTACACGCTCCCGATCGCGCATGGCCCAACGGTTGATGCTAATTTGTCCCTCAAAGCAGCCGCGCTCGTGTGTCACCTTCTTGTTCGGGATCTCGGCAATCCCGAGCACGGGATCGTACCGGCGAAAAGGAGAGCTTCGGTACGACTTGGAGAACAGCGCAAATACGCGCAACGTCACCTCGCCCAGACACAGAAGCAGAAGGATTGAGAAGGCGAGGCCGATGACAACGAATAAGAACTTCTTTTTGCCGGTGATTTGGGCCGGGCGAACTGGATCAACCGTTTGAACGTTACTCAAAGTCTATTCCTCATGAAAAGGTGACACCCTGGCTGGGAGGTTTTCAGCGATCTTCCGGCTTCGCTATTGCGCCGCTTTTCCCCGCTTGGACAAAACCAGTTGCTCGATGGTCTCCACGCTCTGCAGGTTGTCGTTATTGATCTCCTCGTCCCCGATGCGAACATGGAACTTATCCTCCAGGAACGACACCACGCGAAAGATACTTAGAGAGTCGATAACACCGTTTTCCATAAGCGACTCTTGATCGGTGAAAGAGGAGACCCCTTTGGTATTGGCAATCTCCTGGACGAAGTCGCGAATTTGGCTCTTGATGGTATCGGACTGTTCAACGGTCATGTTTCAACGCCTCCCTTAAAAGTTCTTACAAACCGTGTAAACCGGCAATAATCGTCTTCTGAATTTCCGTGGTTCCGGAATAAATCTTACCCGCGATGGCATCCCGCAGCTCACGCTCGATCTGGCAGTCGTTGAGCGAGGTTCCGTAGATCTGGATGGCATCGAGGCAGGTCTGTACGCAGGCTTCAGCGACATAGGCCTTGCAAATAGCGGCTTCGCGAAGTGGATGCTTGCCCAGACTCTTAAGCCAGGCTGCCTGATAGAGCACCAGACGGGCGGTTTCCAGACGAATTTCCATGTCCGCGATCTTGCTGGAGAACGAGGAGTATTCGCCGCCGGACCTTTTGCGATCCAGCGCGAAGCGGACACAACTCTCGATCAGGCGCTGCATGGTCCCGATCTCGCTGGCGAGGATGCAAATACGTTCCCACTCCATGGATGCCGTAAAGATGGCCGTGCCGGCGCCCTCTTTCCCGAGCACGTTTTCCAAGGGCACTTCGCAATCGACGAAAGCAAGCTCGGCCATCGGTGAAGTGCGCAAACCCATCTTGTGCAGTTTGCGACTAATGTTGAACCCGGATGTGCCTTTGTCGACGATGAATGCTGTGATGCCCCTGGCGCCCTTTGCGGGATCCAGGTTGGCAAAGACAATCACCACGTCGGCTATCGGCGCGTTGGTGATGAAGGTCTTCGAACCGTTGATAATGTAGCGGTCACCCTTCCGCTCCGCGCGCGATCGCAAGCTGAAGGCATCGGATCCGGCGGCAGGCTCCGTCATGGCGTGAATGCCGACGAATTCCCCGCTCGTCAGTTTTGGCAAATAACGGTTTTTCTGTTCTTCGTCCCCAAACATCAGAAACGGGATCTCAGAACTCCACATGTGCGCGTTGATGGAAAAGATCAGTCCGTTATCCCGGCATGCGTACCCCATGGCCTCGAGGGCGCACACGGTGGTCAAAATGTCGGCTCCGCGACCGCCGTATTCTTTCGGGATGGGCAAGCCGTGAATTCCGAACTGAGCGGACTTCCTCCAGCCATCCCAGGAGAACTCTTCGTTCGCCTCGTGCTCGACGAGATCACGGTTCAATTCGGCGCGCGCGAACTGGATTACCGAGTGCCGCAACGCAAGTTGTTCATTTGTCCAGGAAAACTCCACCGATCACCTTTGGTTGCGGGAAATGAGGTTCTGTTGCTAAAGCTGAGGCCGAAAAGAATTCGCCGTCAGATCCCCCAACAGACTGTGCCAGGGGTGTTTCGGGTTGTTCTCCACGTCCGATACCATGCTCTGCATCTTTGCCAGCACCGGCGGAGCGGCGTCGTCGTACACGTCGCCTTGGAGAAGCTTAAGCACGTCTAAACGATACTTCGGTTCGTTGATGAAGTAGGTAAACAACACGTTCAGCCGATAGTAGACGCTGATAAAGTCATACCAGTTCTTGGTTCCGAGGCGGAGCGTATTCTCAAAGGTAGAGAAGCTCTGCCGCGAAAAGTCATTTTTTTCGAGCGCCGCCAGAACATCCCGATGGGCAAAGCGCGCACTATTCAATGCAATACTTACTCCCGTGGAAAAGATCGGGTCGACAAAGCGCCCGGCATCGCCGATGAGAACAAAGCGGTCTCCGGCGAGCTGCTTCATGGCATAACTGTAGTCGCCTTCATCTTTGAACGGGCGCACGCGATCGGCCGCGGCAAGAGCATCGGCGATGGCGGGCCGGCTGCGCACGCAATCCCAGAAGAACTTCTCCCGTTCTTCTTTCGCCTTGGCAAAGTTCTTCTTTTGGGTCACGACGCCAATGCTGGTAACGGTGTCAGTAATCGGAATCTGCCATATCCAGCTGTTGGAGATCGGTAAAAAATGAATGAAGATGTAATCTTCGTGGCTATCGCGCTTGGCGAAGATCTTGCGGTCGTAGTTGTCGAACCAGCTATGGATCGCATACTGGTCAAAAACCGTATCCTTGATTTTCAACTTCAACTGGTTGCCCAGGAAGGTTTGGCGTCCGCTGGCATCGACCACCATCCTTGCGCTCACCCCCATTTCCTTTGCGCCCATATGAAAATGGACCACTGGATGATCAGGGCTGAAATCGACATGGCTTACACGAACTCCTTCGTAGACGGCCGCACCGAGCTTATTCGCATGCTGCAGCAACAACAGATCGAACTTGCCCCGATCCACGTGGTAGGTATAAGTCTTCTCGACCCCTTCCTGCATCCGTTCCTCGAATCGTATGTCGGCATGGCAGTCCGGTGCTAGCCCGTCCCAGTCGTGGTCGTAAGCGCCCTTCCTGTCTTCCGCCGTCCAAACTGCCCCGAACTTGTGCGGAAATTTTGCTTCCTCCATTTGCTCGAGAAAACCTAAATCTCTGAAAACCCGCGTCGACGATGGAACGAGCGACTCTCCGACATGAGGCCGGGGAAACAGCTCCCGCTCGAACACCACACAGTTGACACCGGCTTTCGCCAAGTAGGCGCCCATGGCCGAACCAGCCGGTCCGCCTCCGATGATAGCTACGTCAAAATCCGGTTTTGTGCTGGACAAGTTATCCCCCCAAGAGAAAGTTTGATTTCAGTATTTGACTCAAGATTTCACGCTAGAACTTCGAGATTGCCCAAGTAGATCCTGGCGGAAATTGCATCGCGCAGTTCACGTTCGATTTGATATTCCGTCATGTAGCCGTAGCCGCCATGAATTTGAATCGCATCCAGACAACTTTGGACGCAGGCTTCGCCGAGATACAGCTTGGCCATGGCGGCTTCGCGATACGAATCCTTCCCCTGGCTCTTAAGCCATGCCGCTTTATACAACAGCAAGCGGCTGCTCTCAAGCCTCACTTCCATATCGGAGATCTTGCGTTCGATCGCGGCAAATTTGCCGATCGCTCGCCCGAACTGCTTGCGCTCCCGCGAATACTCCGAGGAAGTCTCCAGCAGGCGCTGCATCGTGCCAGCATAGCTGGCCAGACCGCAGATACGCTCCCATTCCACAGATGCGGCGAGAATTTGTTCTCCCTGTCCTTCGGCGCCGAGTAGGCTCTCCAGTGGGAGTTCGCAATCCAACAGGGACAATTCGGTCATGGGTGAGGTCCGCAAGCCCATTTTACGGAGGCTGCCAGTGACGGTGAGACCGGGCGTTCCCTTTTCCACGAGGAACGCAGAAGTTCCAGTTGGGCCGTCAGCTGACTGCAAATTCGCGAACACGATGATCAGGTTGGCGTCGGTGGCCTGAGTGACAAGAGTCTTGGAGCCATTCAACACGTAGCCACCGCTAAACCGCTGGGCGCGAGTTTGGAAACCCTGTCGAGCCACTCCAGTAACGGATTCAGCCAAGGCCAGAACGCCCAGCCATTCCCCACTCGCCAGTTTCGGCAGATATCGCTTCTTTTGATTTTCCGTGCCGAAAGACAAGAGGGGAATTTCGGAACCCCACATGTGAGCGTTGATCGAGAATAGAAGTCCGTTGTCGCGGCAGCCGTATCCCAGGGCTTCCAACGCACACACAGTCGTCAGAGCATCGCCGCCGCTGCCACCGAACTCCGGGGGAACTGGCAGCCCCTGAATTCCGAATCTGCCGCACTGGCGCCAGCCATCCCAAAAAAAAATCTCCTCTCGGTCGCGTTGAATGACGTCGTCCTGCAGTTCCTCGCGGGCAAAACGGGCTACTTCTTTGCGAAAGGATAATTGCTCGTCAGTCCAGGAAAAATCCACGATTCGTTCCTTTTAATTCAGCTGCGGCTTTTGGAATTCTGATCCGGAGGGGCAGAAGTGCCGGGTTGTCCGGTCGTGTTCACCGAATCCCCCGAACGCCAGGCAAACTTGCGGGGCCGTCCACCCCGCAATTTGATTCGCGCCGGTACGCCCATGATGGTTGTGTCGTCGGGGACGTCAGTAAGCACCACACTGTTGGCGACAACCACCACGTTATTCCCGATCTTCCCATCCCCTATGATCTTGCAGCCTGCCCCAAAGTACACATTGTCGCCAACGCTGCGCACGCCGGACCCGATCAACACTCCGGACTGCACTGTGCAGTTTGCGCCGATTTTCACCGGTGCAATGTTGACGGCGAACGGCGTATGAATTACCAGTCCTGGTCCGATTTCAGCCTCCGGCGAAATGAAGATACCGAGGAATATCTGGACAAATCGCTGCAGGATCAACGCTGGAATCGTCAATAGTTGGCGGACCACCGGAATCTTCAGGTTCACGACCCAGTGGGAGTAGCGATAGCATATGATGGCCGGAGTTTCAAGCCGCAACAGCACCCGCCACCATCCCCGTTCGAGCTTACGGTGGCCCAGGTTTGCTTTGAAATCCGCACGTAAATTGTCAAACATTCAGGAGAAGCCCAACACAATTTCTAAGATGTCTCTTTAGTAGATTTCCGGGAAGGTATCGATGAACTGAACTCACCGTTGCGAGTCTACTACACAGCCGAACTGATTTACTCTGCGGGTTACAGCAGAGGCGCTCGCCGGCGCGCAATCGACCTCAGTCGCCGTCACCCAAGCTATCCACAGAGTCCATCTCCAGAGAATTCAGGAGTGGGCTGCCTTCCGCTACAAGTTCAAGATGCCCGCAATGAGCGCATACGAGCATGGCTTGCCCGGAGCCAGCGCCGCTGGCCATCGGAACAAGGCTGGTGAGGTGATAGCGCTCCAATTTTTGTTTGCATCGGAGACAAAAGACTGGGGACAGCGTGACGCTCGCGGCCGTTTGGGAAACGCTGAAGGCTGGTTTCATGTTTTCCCTCTTGTAGTCGATTATAAACCTTGTAAATTTCAGGCGCTCATGCTGACTTCAGAAGGACCGGCCATGGCACGATTGAGAACTTGCGCCGCACTCCATTTCGTAAGCAGAAAATTATCGATGAATACCGCGTCGATGCCGGAGCAGAAGTAGGTGCGGACTGCATCCTTCGGTCGCACGACTGGACGTTCATCCGGCAGATTAAAGGACGTATTCAGCAGGAGCGGCGCCGGGTTATGTTCGCCAAAACGCATCAGCAGTTCCCAGAAGAGCGGATTCACGCGCTTCTGCACGACGTGCAACCGCACCAAGCCGCCGGGAAGTTCAAGTGCAGCAGGCAGAACGTTGGTCCCGGGCTTCACCGACGCCAGAGAGTTCATCGTGCGGCATAGCGGGGAGGCTTCGAAATAGCGGGCACATTCCTCTTCCGGCACAGCCACCGCAAAGGGACGGAACGACTCGCGATGCTTAACAAAGTCGTTCAGGTTCTCCACGACATAGGGAGCCCATGGGGAGGCCAGGATACTGCGATTCCCTAAAGTCCGCGGGCCAAATTCGGTTGCACCTTGAAACCAGCCTACAATGTTTCCCGCCTGCAATAACTGTACCGCGGTCTCGACCTTGCGGTCAGTGGTGTTTCGCAAGGAGTAACGGGTCTTCGCATTGTCCAGCACATCCTTGACTTCAGGTCGAGCATAAGCTGGTCCCCAGTAAACCGATTCGACTTCCGGCCCCCGCGGCTTGTTCATCTGCTCGTGCCACACCCATGAGGCTGCTCCCAGTGCGCAACCGGCATTGCCCGGAGCAGGAGGTACGTAAATGTTGCCGAAGCCGAATTCCCGCTCCAGTTCGGATATTAAGAGCGTGTTGTGGAACACCCCACCACCCAGACAGATTTTCGAAGCGCCGGTCTTTTTCCGCAGAAAAACGAGCAGGTCCCTGACTAATTCTGTAACGGCCGCCTGAAGACTCGCAGCCAGTACGCGTTTGTGCTCTGGAGTAAGCGAGGCCCCCTGGCGTCCAACGTCCATTCGTTCGTAGAAGAACTTTGAAGGTTCAAATGTTCCCGTGAGCTCATGATCGAAATAACGGGAATCGAGGTGTGGAAAAGGACTGCCAGGCCGGCGCAGCATCTTCAAGAACTCATTCTTGAAGATCGGATTACCCTCCATGCCGAGCCATTGCGTCTTGTGCTCCTCGCGATGAGGAACAAAGCCCAACAAGTCAGTAATCCGCGAGTAAACCCAGCCTACGGAATGAGCAACTGAGATGCTCTTCTGAACTCGAATTCGATTCCCTTCGCCAAGAGCAACCATCCCGGACCGGCCATCGCCTTCCCCATCCAACGTGAGGATCAGTGCACGGTCAAAGGGTGAGAGGTAAAAGGCAGTGCTCGCGTGACAAAGGTGGTGGTCCACGGTCACCAGCCTGGTCGAAGTCTTCGCAAACTTTTGCTTCAGGCTGCGCAGCGAAGCCCACTCCCAACTTAGCCTATCCAGCTCCTTCGCCTCCTGGTACGCCGTCGCGAGGGGGGCGGAGGCCAACAGGCGAGCCCGAGACGAAGCACGGCGGGCCCAGGCCCGAGCGGGGCTAGAGGCGACAGCGACTACGTCCAGGTCGCTTCCACTGCGTTGCGCTTTGTCCAGGCAGAATGCGATTGCCGCTTCAGGCATGCTCCGGGGTGTAGTACGTTGAAGTTTTGCATTCTCTATTGCAGCCTCGATTACGCCATCGCGGAGGAGAGCGGCGGCAGAGTCATTCTTGAACGAAGAAATGCCTAGAATCTGCATTCGATACCCCGATTCCGACGACTCACGAGAAAGTCTTGCATTATCCTCAAACCAGCCATAGAAGAATTGCGGTTGCCGAATGGCTCAATCCTTGACCGAAGCGCCGACCAGATTCTCTTTGGGCAACACCGCAGCCTCAGGACGTGCTTTTCCCGCACGGTATCTTCTCAGCAACCAGAGCGGAGCAAAACAATAAATAAACGCCACGGCATGATCGAACGTGCGGAACATCCGGTACAAGATCTGATCGAAGAACTCTTCCAGCAAAAACCAGCCGCTCCCGGAGAGTCTGGCATTTCCTGGGGTGGCTGGCGATTTTTTTTCATATCGCTCATGCCAGGAAGCAATGTAGCGATCGATTTTCCGAAGGACGCGTTCAGAGAGTACTTCGCCCGCGATCTTCTTCTTGTTCTTGGTTGCCTTGATGCCCTCGCTCTTTACCATTTCATGATGAGCGCCGTCGTAAATCGCAGAGCGATCAGCATGCTCGAGCGTCGTCATTCCGGCATGGAGAGGTAGGTTCAGAAAGCTGCAGACCCCAGCCATAACCTCCGCCGGATCGTCCACTAGCGTCTCGTACTGGATTTCGTGCACCAGCACTTGCCGCGTTCGCAGATTTTCAACGCCAGTCTTGAGGTCGTGGCAGCCGCGCAGAGTGCGCAGTATCATTCCGCGCCTGGCAAAGAATGAGTCGTTCCGAGCGGCGCGAACTACGCTGCGGCAGATTTCAACGGGGTTCCTCCAGATTACGATGAACCTGGCATTCGGGAACTGGGCTGCCAGACTTGGCAGCATGTCGAAATAGTTCGGAGACTTGCACCCGCCGATGGCAGCACCGGCGTGTTGCTTCCATGCGATTTCACAAGCCTCACGGAGGCCCGAGACATCCCTGGGAAGCTTATCCAAGTCAAGACGGTGACGGCTGGGCGCGGAGTTCCAAAACTGCCAGCGTTCCGGCCAGTCCATCTTCGCGCGCCGTCCAAGGAAAAGCGGCCACAGCAATGGCAGATCGCCCTCGTACAACAATGCAATCTGCGGATGCTGGTTGAGCAACGCGTAGAAGAGTGACGTTCCAGAACGCCACATGCCGACGACGAATAGCGGCCCCAGATCGGGTTGACCGGCGGACGGTTTTTCCTGCGCTGACATCATGGCTGCACCGGGTCGAAGCCCTGCCGACTCCGCCTTAGTCAGCGGCCGAACTGGTAGTCTCGATAACCTCTGCCTGGGGTGCGATTGCTTTGCGCAATTCGGAAGCAATCCACTTGTAGGTCACGGCCAGTCCTTTTTGCAGTGGAATCGAAGGCTCCCACCCTAACACGCGACGGGTACGGCTGTTTTCACTGTTACGGCCCCGCACGCCCTGCGGTCCAGATAGATTGTGGCGGATATCAAGTCGTTTGCCCGCAATCTCTGCCACCATTGTGACCAGTTGGTTGATGGTCACCAGTTCATCGGTGCCGAGGTTGAGAGCTTCATGGTAGTCGGAGGCCATGATTCGGATCAGACCCTCGACACAATCATCCACATACATGAAGGAACGCGTCTGTTCCCCGTCGCCCCAGATCTCGACCTCGGCCTGGTCCGCGGCCAGAGCAACCTTACGGCACATAGCGGCGGGAGCTTTCTCTTTGCCGCCATCGTAGGTACCGAGTGGACCGTAAACATTATGAAAGCGCACGATGCGAGTTTCGAAGCCATAATCCTTGCGATAGTAGCGACAGAGTTCCTCGGCGAATAACTTCTCCCAGCCATAACCCGGCTCCGGATCGGCGGGATAAGCATCTTCTTCCCTTAAGGGAGCCACGTCTGCGCTCTTCTGCTTGTCCTGGGCGTACACACACGCTGAGGACGAAAACAAAAAGCGCTGTACGCTATTTTGGCGGCTGGCCTCGAGCATGTTGGCGTTGATCAGGATGTTGTTTCGGCTGATCGCAGCGTGGTAGGCCGTAATGTAGCCAATTCCACCCATATCGGCCGCCAGGTTGTAAACCTGGTCGATACCGCCGCGGGTGGCGAGCAGGCAGTTGTCCATCTCACGCAGGTCCAGGACCTCGAACTCGTCTGCCGCACTGGCTTCGTACTCCGGTTCCTTAATATCAGCGCCACGCACCCAGTATCCGTCCTCTTTTAGCCGGCGAACCAAGTGATGTCCAATGAAACCGCCTGCACCCGTGACCAATACACGCTTTCTCTCATTCATAGTCTTTTTTCCTTTGGACTTCGTGTTTGCTACTGCTCGAACTAAACTTTCAAGATCGCCGCGCCGGCCGCTGAGTTGCCGAACCTGCCTGTCGTATAGCGAGGTTTCTCCAATAAAACTCAGTCGAATCTACGCACATTCAGCAGCTCCAGGCCCACGTTCCAAACAAACATGGGGCCGCGAACCAGATAGCGTCGCCACAATCGGCGAGGCTCAACCAAGAGGCGGAAAAGCCATTCCAGACCGTTTTCCCGCATCCACGCAGGAGCCTGCACCAGCCGGCCTGTGTTGAGATCAAAAGCGGCACCCACACCAACCACAACGGGGACTGTGAGCTTGTTTCGATGCTGGTACATCCAGCTTTCTTGTTTCGGGGTACTCAGGCCAATCCACAGGAGATCGGGACGAGCAGCCTCAATTATGGCAATCGCTTCCCGGTCCTCTTCCGGCGTCAACGGTCGAAACGGCGGCGAAAATGTTCCGGCAACTCGAATTCCGTATCTACTTTGCATTTCAGCCGCTAAGCGTTCCGGCACGTCCGGAGCGCCGCCGTAGAAAAAATGTCGATACCGGGAGCCCGTATCACGGCAGAAGCTTGCCATGAGCTCAGGACCGTAAACCCGCCGCTGCATCTTATGACCATGCCAGCGCCCCAGCCAGACCAGAGGCATTCCATCGCATACGACTAGCGAAGCTGTATTGAGAGTCGTTCGAAATTCCGGGCTGCCCGCTGCCTCAGAGATTCCATGCATTCCAGTCACCGCGACATAGTGAGAGCTGCTGCGGCTGTGAATCCAGCTTTCCAGGATCTCGATCGTGTCTGGAATCTGGACTGCATGGACACTGACACCCAGGACCTTAAATTGCGCGATCTCCGTGGCCTCTGAGCCCTGAACAGTATTTTCCATGAGATCTAATCCAATAGCCTCGGCACCGTACAGTAGCGAACCGGACTAAGCGGCTGCTTTGAGCCGCAGAAAATCACGCACTGATAACGGCGTCGACCGGCTCCGCATCGAGCGGATAACCCATCTGTGTCACCATATCGCCGATCCGTTCCCGGAAGAAACCTACCTGCGATGAGCTGAGATTGGCGCGCCACCCACCGACGGATCCGCTGCGAATGAACTGGCCTCGTTTGGAGGCGCGCTGCGGCGCTTCCTTCTCCTTGGCTTTCATTCGTTCGACCGTGTTGTCCGCGATAGCCCGGCGAATGCGATTCTCATCCGGCGTCAATCCCAGGAATGCGGCAATCTGAGAGATCGTCCGGACCGTGTCGGTGCGAAGATTCTCAAAGCGAAGCACGAGCAACTGTTCTTTGCTGAGTGGCGCAGCCAACCAGCTTTCCACGTGCGCCCGCCACGATGCAAATGGATTAACGCCCTCATTCAGGAACCGCTTCAGGTAGTCGTCAAGGTTCTCGTCAACCAGCCCTAATGCGGTTTGATAGGCATATTCGGAGAGAGCTACGTCTCGCGGATCACGCACCAGATACACCGCCTTGCGATACTCGGACTGATAGACCTCGTGAGTCTTTATAAGGCGCGCTCCACCGGGCAGGAGCGGTAATCCGAATCGCTGCAATTTAATGTCGGGAATGGCCTGATTCACAGTACTAAAGCCCGAAGACTCCCCGAGGAGGGACTCGAACAACATGAAGCGCAGCCATGTGCTGCCCGACCGTGGATAGGAGCCGAGAAACACGTCATTCGGTTGCAAGCTTTTGTGACGAAGCCAAACCAAGGGAGCTCGCAGCGGGCTGCTAGCCATGGTGTGCCGCAATTTGCGAAGCAACGGCATATATGAGCGTCTCTATCTTCCTGGGGAGCAATTCAGGCGTGCTGTACGGTTAGCCATTCAAGGGGCTAGCCAAGTCGCAGCTTCGCCGTCTGAGTCACATTTGTGGCTTTAAAGTTCACTTTTCCTCGTAAATCCACTCTCAGGTTGATGCCCTACGACTCCAGGACAGCACCCCTTTATACATCCATCCGGCCAAACCCGGGAACACATCTCCCAACGGAGAGATTCGATAAGCTCTTGAAAACCAAGGACGTCGTCGCATTCAACGTCTCGCCAGGTTCCACTAGCCGGGTGGAAAGTATGCACGTCTGTGCGTGTTCGTTTTTGAATCCTCAGGAAACAATTCTTGACTATAGGGGGGTAGCTCTGAGAAGCAGCGCAATAAGCTTGTACACATATTATCAGGCGGCCCGACTTCTGCAAGGTGCCAGTCTTCTCAGGGTAGAAAGTCTCTATTGCGCTCTGGAAGGCAGTTTGGCGATCAAACCCGAGAGAAACCAGTCAGATATGGAAGGGCAGCCCTATCCGGGAAGATGGTGACGTAACGCCTCGGCCACCAAGTTGACATTCGGCTCAGTGAACATGGAAGGATGATCCCCGGGAATGCGCTGGAATTCTATGCCGCCCTCCACTCGATCGACCCATCCTAATTTGAAATCAAAATACGGACCCGCCGGCCAGTCGCTGGATTGCAGCAGAACTATTTTCCCAGGATAAGTCTGCGGTTCATAACGATGGAAGGCAGGGTGAACAATCGAATCCGTATTGCGCAGTCGGTCGCTGCGATCCGACATTAATTGCCAGGTAAGACGCTCGATCTTGCGGCGCGCCTCGTCGAGGCGGTCCAGAACATAGGCGGGCGTTTGCAGTGCGTCCATTTGCAAGAGATTGGACAAATGATATTTAATTCGCTGGGAATAGCGTCCATCTGCCCAGGGCTTCTTGTAGTAGGCGTTGTTATGCCCATCGAACATCGCCAGTAGAGCGACTTCTTCCCCGCCCTGCTGCAACTGCCTCGCTACCTCGTAAGCGAGCACAGCATTCACGCAGAGTCCCGCCAGGTAATACGGCCCGCGCGGTTGTGCCTCCCGAAGGGCGCGGATAAGCAAGCCGGCAATGTCCTCCATGCGATAGGGAACAGGGAGTCTGGCCCCGTCCGCGAAGGGCAAATCCAGACCGAGGAAGGGCTGCTCCGGGCCCAACTTCCGGGCCAACAAACGGAACCGCGGACCGCCGCGAATCCAAAATAAAGGCGGCCGTGAGCCCTTAGGTTGAATGGGCACGATGGCGCGGTCGCGCAGGCTCTGTCCGGCGGTCTGCAGCGATTCCGCCATCTGCTCAATCGTTGGACACTGGAATATGAAGGCGAGTGAAAGCATACGTCCGAATTCTCGCTCGATATTCGCCAACAGCTTCGCCGCGAGGAGGGAATGTCCGCCTTGCTCAAAAAAGTCCTGCGTGACATCCATGCTGTCGGTTTTCAGAATGCGCTGCCAGATTGCAAGCAGGCGTTCCTCAACCTCGTTCCTGGGCGTGCTGATGCTTCGCTCAGGACGGGCGCCAACAGACTCCGAATCCAGCAGCCGCTGACGGTCGACTTTGCCATTGGGAGTAAGTGGGAGAGAACTTGGAAAATGGAACGATGCCGGAATCATGTAGGCTGGTAACCGGCTCTGCAAGAACCTCCGCTGCTCGTCGCCGGAGCTCATGGAATTCTCGCGAGTTACTACAAAAGCGGTCAGTTTCAGATCACCCGATCCATTGTTCTGGGCAATGACCACAGCTTCCCGCACCTCGGGATGCTGCCGCAATGCGGCTTCGATTTCCCCGAGCTCAATCCGGAGGCCGTGAACCTTAACCTGCTGATCCATACGGCCCAAAAACTCCAGGATTCCATCGCGTCGATAGCGAACCAGGTCTCCGGTTCGGTACAATCTTGCGCTGGAATCATTGTTGAACGGATTGGCGACAAAACTGGTTCGCGTCAGATCCGGACGATTTAGATATCCCGCGGTAACCCCGCCCCCGCCGATGAAGAGTTCGCCGGAGATCCCTGCCGCTACGGGTTGAAAGTGGCCATCCAGTACGTACACCTGCGTGTTGGCAATCGGTCTGCCGATTGGCACCGAATCGTCCGCTTCTCCCGGCTCGCACTCGTACACGGTGCTCCAGACAGTTGCTTCGGTCGGACCGTATTCATTGAACAAGGAAGCCTGCGGCAGGATGCGGTAATGAGAATTGACCAACTGCCGGGGGCACGCCTCGCCAGCTACGATCACCGTCCGCAATGAGGCGAGCTGCGCTGTTAAAGCGTGGTCCAACAGTTCCGCGTAAAGACTTGGGAAACACAACATCTGAGATATGTCGTGGCCTGAAATCAGCACGGCCAATTGCTCCGGTTGCCAGCGAAAATCCTCGTTGGGGATAACCAGAGTTCCTCCCGTAGATAAACAATGAAAGATGCCCGCGACGGAGCTGTCGAAGGCATAGGAGGAGAGCAGCAGAAAATTGCCCTTCGATTCACCGTATTGATGGGACCGAGCCTGGTTGGAGTGCGCCAAATTGCCGTGGGTGACCAGCACTCCTTTCGGAACGCCGGTCGAACCCGAGGTATATATGATGTAGGCGAGATTTTCGAGGCTTATCGCGCAGCGAGTTGGGGCTGGGCCGTCTTCCTTGCGCTCGAGCGAATCCAGAAAAACGGTCGGAATGTCGCACGCCAACGTGTCGGCGAATCGCGATTGGGTCAGCAGCGCTTTCGGTTTGCAATCCGATAGGATGAACTCGATCCGCTCTCGCGGGTAGGTCGGATCCAAAGGAACATACGCTCCACCCGCTTTCAAGATACCGAGAATTCCGGCAATCATTTCCACTGAACGCTCGACACGAATCGCTACAGGGACGTCCGGCCCGACGCCAAACTTCCGTAGGATCTCAGCCACCCGGTTCGCCTGCGCATCCAGTTCCGCATAGGTGAGCTGCCGAGTTCCGCACTGAACTGCAACTGCATTCCCCAGTTTTCTGGCTTGCTCCTCAATCACTTCGTGTACGGGGACTTGAGCCTGCGATCTTGCGGTGTCATTCCAATCGACCAGAATCTGCCAGCGCTCCGATTCCGTCAAAAATGGAAGTTCACTGATCCTTTGTTGCGGATGCTCGCAGGCTGATGCCAGCAACGTGCTCCAGTGTCCAACCATTCGCTGCACAGTCGCGGCATCGAACAGATCGGTGTTGTAGGTAATGGGCCCGAAAATCTCATTCCCGCGATCATCCGCGACGATCAGCAAATCGAGCTCCGACCCTCCGTTGGATACTTCGTCAGTCACCAGGTTCCATCCGGAAACAGAGTGCAACTGCGGTTGCTGGGAGAGAATGACTTGAAACAAGGGATTACGGCCCGGATCGTGTCTCGGCCCAACTTCCTTGACCACCTGGACAAACGGCACGTTCTGGTGAGCCAGCGCATCAAAAACAACTTTTCGCACTCGAGCCTGCAACTCGCGGAATGTCGGATCTCCAGTGAGATCGATGCGCAACGCCAGAGGGTTAACAAAGTAGCCCATCATCTGCTCGAGTTCGGCTCTGTCCCGGCCCGACGTAAGGCAGCCCACCACCAGATCATTTTGGCTGGTGTATCGGTGTAGAAGCGCAACCAGCCCGGCGAGAAGGGTTACGTAGACGGTTACTCCCGCTTGCTGACTGGAGACCCTGATCCTTTGAGCAACGTCAACCGGCAGCACAAATCGTTCGACTGCTCCCCGGTGGGATTCGACGATCGGGCGTGGACGATCATTCGGCCACTGACACGACGGAAGCTCGCCACCGAGCTGTTGTCGCCAATACCCCAGGTCGCTGGACCACACTTCAGGCGAAAGTTTCTTGCGTTGCCAGTAGGCGAAATCTGCATACTGCAAGGTAGGTTCCGGCAGAGGCGATGGTTTTCCGGCGGAAAAAGCTTCGTAGAGTTTTTCCAGTTCCGGAAGCAAGATCTCGTAGGCAGTAACTCCGTCAAAAACAAGATGATGAAACGTCATGTATAGACGATGGTGCTGGTCATCGAAAGAAATCAGCAAGGCCCTTAGCAAGGGTCCCGTCTTCAGGTCGAAGGGCCGTCGTACATCCTCGGTGGCCAGGCGCAGCGCTTCCCGTTCGCGCTCCGCCTCTGGCAGGGCACTCAGGTTTATGACTTTCCACGGGAATTGTTTTAGCGCCGGCTGAACGATCTGGACGGGCTCGTCGCGAATCACATCGAACGTCGTTCGCCATATTTCGTGACGACGAATCATTTCGAGTAGACAGCGCTCCAGAACAGCGACGTCCAGAGAGCCCCGACGATAGATCGTCATTGCCTGGTTATAGAACGGAATGTCACACGCCATCTGGGCGTGCAGCCAGACCTGTTGCTGGCTGAAAGAGACAGGAGCGGGTTCTTGCGATGGCCGCGGCCCAATTTCCGCCGGCTCCACTTTGTTTCCGAACTCACTGACATACTTCATGACCAGGGCGCGCTGAAGTTCAGAAACAGTCGCGGTTTCGGACTGGGTGCGCGCGCCGCCTTGATTGTTTTCTGTTTCGGCCATGGGATTACGAGGGAAGATCGATGACAGATCCTTAGGATAAACGAATTTCGGAGACTCGCCGCGACGGATTCAGTGTGAGCTGTTGCAATAACGCCTGAAGATCTGAAATTGTTCGAGTTATTTCGGGCAGCTCAAAAAGATCCGGGTCGAATTGAACACGGCCCATAATATGTTGCGGTCGATCGATGAATGCGAGATAAAGGTCCCAGGGGGAGCCGCCGCTGTCCACGTCCATGCTTGTAACACTCCAGTTCAAATCCAGACTGGGCATCGGGGGCTGCAGAGAAATAGCGGCGCTGAAGAACGGACTAGGGCCGGGAATCTGCTCATGGGTAAGCGTTCTCGCGAGATCTTCGATGGGCACATCGGCATTGAGCATTGCATTGGATAGCACCATGCGAGACTGCGCGAGTAGTTCGAGGAAAGTGGGATCGCCTGCAAAATCAAAACGCAGAGCCACCGGGTTAAGAAAATACCCCAATAAGTTCAGGACTTCGCTTTGGTTTCGGCCCGATGAAGCCAGCGTACCTAGAATGATCTGCTCCTGGTTTGTGCGCTGTTGGATCAGAGTGGCAAATCCTGCCAACAAAACAAAGAACAGAGTGCTATTTTCTTGTTTCGCGAACGCCCGCAAGGTCTCGCTCAACCGGCCGGGAAAGGTAAATGAATGAGTCACTCCGCGGTAGATTCTCTTTTGCCCACGTGACTTGCCGCCCGGCAATTCCGTGATCGGCGGTCGACCTCCGAGTTGCTCTTGCCAATAGGCTATCTGGCTGGCAAGTCCTGCCTGGCTGGCTTCTCGTTGCCAACTGGCGAAGTCGCCATACTGGATCGGCAACTCCGGAAGAGGCGAGCAATTGCCTGCCGCGTATGCCTGGTAGAGGGTTGCCAACTCTGAGGGAAAAAGTTGATAGGCAGATACCCCGTCGAGAAGCATCAGATGGGCAACCAGAAAAAGCCGATGCTCCTCTTCGCCCATTCTTATCAGGGTTGGCCGAAGCGGAGGCTCACTCTCCAATGCAAACCGCCGGCGCGCGTCCTGGCCGATGAGAGCGATGGCTTGCGCCTCGCGATCGGCCTCCGGAAGATCGCGTAAGTCGATGCTCCGCAAATGGAGCGGCGCAGCTGGCTGGACGATTTGTACCGGTTCTCCTGCTCGCGTTTCAAAAGTGGTTCGCCAAATCTCATGGCGTCTAACGATCTCGCTCAAACCACGCTCCAGGGCAACCCGGTCGAGCGGGCCAATCATGCGAAGCATGACACACTCGTTATATAACGGTGCAATCTCTGGATTCTGCGTTTCACGCCGCCATAGCTGTTCCTGCATCAAGGAGAGCGGCGCTATGGCTCCGGGGCTTCGGCGCACAATCGGTGAGGGACAATGCTGAGCCGTTTGCGGGTGCGCCTGCAAATACGCCTTTAGCAATTCCTGGCGCTTCTGCTCCGCGAGTACAGTATCGAACATGTTCTAGGAATTTCTTCTGCTTCGGTAGGGAGCGGCTAACTACATCTCTATGAGTCGGCTCTACGCCCGGTTGCATTGGGCCCGGAAGCCACAAGTTGGCCTAATTCGCCATTGCTGCAATAGTGGACTCCATCTCGTCCGCTCACATAATCCAACATCTCTTCCAACTCACGCCAGCCATTCTCATCTTTCATTTCCCAGGAGTGGCCAAGAAGGTGCCAAGCTCCCCCTTCTTGCAGTGCGCGGTCGAATAACGCTTTCCCGAGTTGCACCCAGTTCGTCGATCTCCCGATGACCATCGCAGATTTTGCCAACGCCAGTATTTCACCACGCCGGATCAGATTCCTGCCGTAGTCCCTCCAGCGGTGGGGATAGGCCTGAATTGTAACTGGCATCTCAAAAGGCGGAAAGTCGCAGGCGAAGGAAAGCATCCGCACTCCTCGGGCACAGCGGAAGCCGGCTTTCCTGACCTCACTGACAACTTCGGCATTGAAGCGGCCTCTCGGATACGCAAACGAACTCACTTCCCTGCCCAATATGGCTTCCAAAGAACGCTTGCAGTCCCCGACTTCACGGCGCACGCTGCCCGAATCAATATCAGTCAGAATCGGATGGTTTACGGTGTGGCCACCGATTTCGAAGCCGGCGTTCGCTAGCTCGCGCAGATCCGTAACCGACATATTTGAATTGTTTCCTAAGCTGCCACTTGGAACATAAAACGTTCCAGGCAACTTTCTTAGGGTCAACAGTTCGGCAATTTTGAGATCACGGCGGTCGCCATCATCCCAACTGGTGGTGACCACAACCATATTTCTTGACGTGGCAGGGCCCGGGTTGGGGTTCGAGAACATCCCGGAAGGGTCGCGATCCCGGCTCGCACCAGGCGACAATTCGCTTTTGGATTCGGTGGATTTCATAAACACCATCACCGGGCCGGCAAAGGCACCTCGACATTCACTTCCCTGGCTTTCAATGCGGCAAACTTGCGGCTGGCAAGCATGAAGGCCACGATCATGTAAAGCAGGTTTGCCAGAACGATACTCCAGACGACGCCGCGCAGACCGAAGTATCGCGTCGCGGGAATACCAAAGATGATCGCAATCACGCTGGCTGCGCCGTTCGCAAAGAACAGAGATCGGGGAGATTCCATTGCCCGCAGCAAAATTGCCGGCCCCAGGGCTGCGCTCCACAGAATGCTTTCCAGCGCAAAAAGCGGAATCAAATAGGAAGATTCGGTGTACTTGCCGGCATAAACGAAATGAAACACCGGCTGGCGCAGCGGAATCAGCACAGCCCAGTATGCGACTCCACCGGCGACGAAAAGCAATGTCAGCTTGCGGCTCAGAACCGAAGCTGCGTGACTGCCCTCCTCGCTTTGCACGCGCGCCGCATAAGGCAAAACGAGCATCGAAAGTGCGGCCAGCGTCTGCAGCAGAGGAGCCGCGAAGTTCATGACGGCGCGCAGCTCACCCGCCGCTGCCATTCCAGAGAAACTGCTGACCAATGGAATGTAAACGTAATTCGGGATCCAGCCGACGACGCAGGCTCCGAATGCCCACTTGCCGTATTCCCAATGTTTTGCGCAAACATTCCGCAGCCGCGGGTGGCTCGTCGCCGGCTCCAGCTTTGCATTCAACTGAAAAAACATCACGATACCACTCACCAAGGATGCAAGAGCCATCACCAGATAGGCCGTGAAGGACGTCAACCATCCGCGCCTATACACCATGAAAACCGCTGAGGTGACCAGGACACAGTAGAAAATTGATCCGAAAGCCGCGGGTGCAGGAGACATCTTCAGATAGAAACTTCGGCGCCCCAGTGCATGAATGAGGATGAATGGAGTTGCGATCGTCAAGCCGGCGAACGCCGCCGCGGATGCCGGAGAGTGCCACCAGACCAGCGCTACCACTGCTGTCCCACCCAATAGGAAGCAGACGACAAAGGAAAGTGTCCAATGGAGCCAGACGGTGGCCTTTAGATAACCGCGAAGATTATCGCGGTAGGTGGTTCCGGAAAACACGGAGAGCGGCTCCAGCAGCAGGGCCTGATAAAGAAAAGCGACCAGAATAAAAATGCTGAAGGCCAAGGCATACGCGCCATACTCGGCGGGTGCGAGCCAACGAGCGAGCAGGACTCCCAGCAAGAAATTCGAGCCGGAAATGAGACCATAATCAACGATCGCAAGTCCACCCTTCCCGACCCAGGGAAGGATCCGTTTAAGGTTGAACTGCCGGACCGGCACCGACGTAGGCGGATCACAAACCGTCGTTGTGCTCTCTTGCGAACTGACTGCGGACACTTCGCGATTCCCCAATTTATAGGCCTTTATGAAAATCTTTTTGATTTTTGTGGACTGGGCTGAAAGGGCACGGATGACAGGGCTGTAAGAAAGGTATCAAACGCCATGTGGAAGGGGCAAGTCTCATCGCATAACGCAGGAACAAATAATGAGACTTCAGTGCGTGGTCATGTCGAAATGCAGGCCGTCGCAGCAGCCGGGCCAGTTTGCCCGGATGCCGTGTGCTGCTCCACTGGTGTCACGAACCGGTTTTTCAGATGTGGGTGCTGCGCCTTCTCCAACGATGCGCGAAGCTGCTGTGCGAGCACGCCGACCATGGGCTCTCTCATGATGGCGCCGTGATCACCGTCGATTTCCTGAATTTCGACTCCTGCTGCCGCCCAGTTGGCCCAGTCGGCCTCCGGGTTATCCAATCCGCGTAATGCTTTTTCGCTGGCGCGAAACCAGGTGGCGGCCCCGCAATACACTTCGGGTTGGTACACGGCTTCAGCATGGGCCAGGCTCTTGTGAATCTGCTTCAGCGCCTTGGGCAGAAAAAGAGCATCGAATCTCCTGCGCAGTCCTCGACGATACTTCTTGAGCTTGCCCGCCACATATGCGGACTGTTGTTCCCAAGGCAACGTCAGCAGCGTGCTTAGCAAAACCGCTTTGGATTTCGCTTTGCCAGGATAAGTATCGAGCAGCGCTAGCAACCCGATCTCCTGGCCATCCCCTTGGAGTTGGCGCGCCATCTCGAACGCGACCAGTCCGCCGAAGGAATATCCTCCGATATAGTACGGGCCCTCGGGCTGAAACTTGCGCATCTCACCGATGTAGCGCGCGGCCATCTGCTCGACGCTGCTCAGAACAGGCATCTCGCCGTTGATCCCCTGTGGCTGGATTCCATAAAAAGGCTGGTCAGGAGCCATATGTCGCGCCAGTTCTTGAAAACGCAATACCGCTCCGCCAAGTCCGTGGACGCAGAAAAAGGGTGGTCGCGTGCCTTGCGGTTGGATCGGGACTATTAATGAAGTCCCGAGAGTCGATTGCTGCTGCCGCAGAATCGCTGCGAACTGCTCGATTGTGGGTGCCTCGAATAAAGCAGCCAGTGGCACGGTGCGGCGAAAGTCTCGCTCGATGCGGCGCATAAGACGCACCGCCAGCAACGAATGTCCACCAAGTTCGAAGAAGTTATCCCGAATTCCAATCGGACGCCTTCCCAGAATCTCTTCCCAGATACCTGCAAGTTGCGTTTCGACGGGGTCGCTTGGCGGAGCGTAGTCACTGGCAGGCGGCTGCGACGCTGGCGGAACCGGTAACGCACGGCGATCGATCTTGCCATTGGGCGTTAATGGCAACGCATCAAGCAGAACAAAATCAGACGGAACCATGTAGTCCGGCAGTTGCTTTTTCAGGAAATCGCGCAATTCAGACGCCGCGGGAGTTGAGCCAGGCAAAGGCACAAGGTAAGCCACCAGGCGTTTGCTGTTCACGCCTTCTTCCCTTGCAATCACTACCGCTCCGCGAACCGATGAATGTCGTGCTAGTGCGGCTTCGATCTCGCCCAGTTCCACGCGAAACCCACGGATCTTAACCTGAAAATCGCGACGGCCGAGGAACTCGATGCTTCCGTCCGGAAGATAGCGAGCCAGATCCCCAGTCTTGTAGAGGCGAGCGTCGGGATGAGCCGCAAATGGATCGAGCAGGAACTTTTCTGCCGTCAACTCGGGACGGTTCAGGTATCCGCGTGCCACGCCCACACCGCCAATGTGCAGCTCTCCGGGAACGCCTACGGGAACTGGCTGCAGGTTGCGGTCAAGAATATAGGTACGGACGTTGTCGATCGGCTTTCCGATAGGCAAAGGATTCGGAACTTCGCTTGAAACAGGTTCGTATGCGGTAGCGATTACGCTGGCCTCGGTGGGACCATAGGTATTGATCCAACGTACGCCCGGCGCGGCCTGGGTTCGCCAGGTCTGGAGCAGTGCAGCAGATGCCTTTTCGCCCCCTACGATTACAAACCGCAAGCTCTTTGGCAGAGTTCCCGCACCCTCCGAGATCCCCTGTACTAATTCATGCCAGTACGCGGTCGGCAAGTCGACGACCGTTATACCTTCCTCACGAACGCAGCGCAGGAAATCAGTCACTGCGACGGAGAAGCTAGCCGGACGAAGCACCAGTGAAGCTCCCGCCATTAATGCCGGCCATATTTCCTCGATCGCAATATCGAAGCTGATCGAGGAGAACTGCAAAACGCGGTCGACCGGCTTGAGATCATAAAGCTTGATGGAGGTGAGACTATGGTTGACCAGGCCATCATGTGTGAGCAGAACGCCGCGCGGTTGGCCAGTCGAACCGGAGGTGTAAATCACATAGGCTAAATTAGACGGATCGATGTTGTACGCAGGATTGCTCCGATTCAGCTTCGCGATGGCTGTGCGCTGCGAATCGACGCAAACTGTAACCGTACCAGGGCGCTCAAGCTGCGAGCGCATGGCTTCACTCGTCAACAGCACCGGGGCCTGAGCATCGTTCAACATAAACTCCAGGCGCTCCCTGGGATATGCTGGATCCAGAGGCAGGCATGCGCTGCCAGCCTTGAGCACGGCGAGCAGCGCCACCACGAGAGAGACCGACGGCAACAGGCAGATGGCGACGGGAATATCCGGGCCAGCGCCTAGTCCGCGCAGGTAATGTGCGAATTGATTGGCCTGCTCGTTAAGCTCGCGGTAGCTTAACTTTTCGTTCGCGTGACGCACGGCGATGGCACTTGGTGTCCGCTCCGCCTGCGCTTCAAACAATTGATGGATACAACGATCTGCCGAACGGGTTGTTTCAGTGTTGTTCCATTCGGATAGAACTCTGTGCCGTTCCCCGGCACCCAAAAGCGGCACTACGGAGAGACGCTGATCTGGATGAATGAGAATGGTTTCCAGGATCGTGCGGAAGCCCTCAAGCATGCGGCGAATGGTACACGCCTCGAACAAATCGGTTGCGTATTCGAACCGCACGGTCAGGCCCTTGTCATCCGGAGCTACTACGCACGCAAGATCGAGATTGCCCTTCAGCCCGCTGTCTTGCCGGGAAAGGTTCGCGGCCGGAACCGAAGACTCAGCCATCGAAAAAAACAGCTGGAAAAAGGAGCTGAGGGATCGATCCTGGCAAACCTCCCGTACCACATCACCCAATGGGATATTGCGGTGCCGATAAGCTTCCAGCACGGTACTCTGCACCCGCCGCAACAATTCGTGAAAGTTGGGATCGCCCGAAACATCTGTCCGTAAGGCAACTGGATCATGGTCTTCGGGTTTCTCACCAGGCGCGTGCAGCCGAGAACCAACAAGAATATCTTCTTGTTGGCTGTACCTCGAGACCAATGCTTTGAACACTGAAAGCAGGGTGACAAAACGCTCAGTCTGTTCGCGCTTGCTGAAGGCGTTCAGCTCATCGACTAAACTTGGAGACAGCGTGGTGGACTCGCTCGCGATCTCGAAGTTGCGCTGAAGTGCACGAGGACGGTCGGTCGGTAATTCCAGCGAGAGAGGCGCGGTCTCAAGTTTCGCGCGCCAGTACGCCATGTCTTCCTGCAGAATGTGTTCCTGCAAGTTACCTGCTTGCCGTGCCTCCGCGGGACCAGTTTGTGTGGTGATAGACGAGGCTTGGCGCTGGTCCTGATTTCCTTCCGGTCCGCCTGACCGAGCTTCATCTCCAAACCTGACAAGCAGAGACGTGAGCCCGCGCAGACCTAGGTTGGTTCGCCAAATCAAGCGCTGCGGCTCAAGACGAAGATTGTTGAGGCGTTGCAACATGGCTTGAAAAGCGATTTGACCTTCCGCTCGCGCTAAAGGGGCGCCGAAGCAGAAGTGGGCAGCATAGCCGAAAGCAAGGTGACGATTATCGAGACGCGCGATGTCGAAGCGATCCGGATCTGGAAAACGCTCCGGGTCGCGATTGGCAGCAGCCATCACAGCGATGACCGCCTGGCGTTTGCGAATCAGTTTCCCGCCTAGTTCCCTGTCGGATGGAGCAAGTCGCGCCGTGTGCTGGCTTGGACTCTCGTAGCGCAGCATTTCTTCAACGGCCGATGGAATCAGCGAGACGTCATTGCGCAGCCGCTTCATTTCTTCGGAGTTGCGGATCAGGGTGAGAACGCCGTTTCCAATCAGATTGGTAGTCGTTTCCTGGCCGCCGACCATTGTCACAATGGTGTTAGCGATCACTTCCTCTTCCGTCAGCCGGTCACCATCAACTTCAGCCGTTAGCAGCGAGTGAATCAGGCCTTCACGAGGATGCGCTTTGATCTCCCGGATTGCCTCCTGAAAATAGGAAGTCATGTCTTCCACTGTGCGCAGCATGAGTTGCGCACGTTCGGGATTGTGCTGGAAGTTCCCCAGCATCTCAGCAAAATTGGCGGACCAGACCTTCAGCTGTTTGTGATCGGTGACGGGAACGCCGAGCAGTTCGGCAGTGACGATCGCGGGCAAGGGATCCGCAAGGTCGGCAATCACATCCATCCGGCCCTGGGCCAGGACCTTGTCGAGCAGGTTGTTGACGATATCGCCGATATGGGCTTTTAGGGTTTCAACCCGCGCCGGTGTGAAAGCCTTGGATGCTAACCCACGCAGACGCGTGTGCCCCGGTGCATCCAGGAACAGCATCTGCTTGATCATCACCTGCGCGACGGGCTTCAGTTGCGACAGCCCCATCTCTGTGAGCTGCACAGGGGTAGGGGTGCGGTCGGCCGAAAAACTGTGCAGGACCTCCAAAACGTCGGGGTAGCGAGTAACCACCCAGGCGTGCAGATAGGAGTCCCAATGTACGGGATCTTCGCGGCGCAAACGATGGAAGAGAGGATAGGGATTGGCCAGGACTTCAGGATCGAGCAGGTGGTAAAGGCTCAGGGCCCCGTCCGCACGGTCGAGTCCGGAGGGCGTTGTAGAACTCAACGTCATCTTCCCGTCTTCTCCGGAACGGGACCGGCGATGGGCTGCAATTCTTTGCTGGCGGCTTCTATCTTGGCCAGGATGAGAAGCTCAATTTCGTTCGACATGCCGGCCAGCGTGGGGTGGTCGAACAGGCTGAGGAGAGACAAATCGACACCGAACGCCTCGCGAATGCGAGTGACGAGCTGTGTGCCCAATAGCGAATGGCCGCCCAGAAGAAAGAAGTTATCGTTCGCGCCAACGCGTTCTACGTGCAGAAGCGGAGCGGTCAGAGCGGCCAGGCGCTCTTCGACCATACTCCGAGGCGCGACGTAACATTCATCGCGCAAAGCGTTCGTGCTGGTCGGCTCGGGCAGGGATGCTCGATCGACCTTCCCGTTCGCGGTGGTGGGAATTGAAGCCAGCTCGATGAACGCTGCGGGGATCATGTAGTCAGGAAGAATCTCGGAGAGGTGGTCGCGCAGCAGCGTCACCGTCACGGCCGAATCCGGCGCCAGCACGATGTAAGCAATTAAACGCTTCTCTCCACCCTGCTCTTCGCGCGCAACGACAGTGCTGCTCTGCACTCCGGGATACGAGTTCAAAGCTGTAATGATCTCGTTGGGCTCGATCCGGAAACCACGGATCTTGACCTGCTCGTCGATACGCCCCAGGAACTCGATTTCACCATCCGGAAGTTCGCGTGCCAAATCACCGGTGCGATAGAGAAGCTCGTGATTTGAACCAAACGGGGAGCGAACGAACCGCTGGGCGGTGAGCTCAGGCTGGTTGCGGTAGCCGCGAGCCACGCCCGCACCGCCGACGTAAAGCTCTCCTGCCTCTCCTTGAGGCAGCGCACGCATCTCGTTGTCCAGGAAATACACGACTGTGTTGTCAATGGGACGGCCGATCGACGGCCAATTCGTGGTGCTTGCCGGCGCTACATTGCCTGAGGTCGCTACCACCGTGCACTCCGTAGGTCCGTAGTTATTCACCAGGGTGAAGGGCAAAGTCGAGGAAGGCCGACTGCGAAGGGTGTCGGCACCTGTAAGCAGGATTCGCAGAGGCGTATTTAGCGCCCAATCGAGAATCAGTAAACGCTCTGCCATCGGCGTGGCCACGAACCCTATCGTAATCCTTTGTTCAAGGAGCCAATGTCGGAGTGCTTTGGCATCGTTGCGCACATCCCCTTCCGGGATGTGAACGCTACCTCCCAAGGTTAAATACGGCCACAACTCCCAGACGGCTGCATCAAATCCTAAAGCAGCTAAAAAGCTGGCACGCTCCGCCGAACTCACTCGAAATGTGCGGTTGTGCCAGCCAATAAGATTCATGAGATTGGAGTGTGTGACTTCAACCCCCTTGGGCCGCCCGCTTGAACCGGACGTATAAATAACGTAGGCCAAATCTTGGGGATGGATCTCTGCCTCCGGCGCTTCGGCGCTCTGGCTGCCGATTTGCGACGCATCGTGATTAAGATTCACCACCGGCCAGGAACTGCTGTGGAGCTCGGGGGGCACGTTTCCGGAGGTGATCAATGCCGTCACACCGGAATCTCGCAGCATGTATGCACTTCGCTCCACCGGTGAATCCGGATCGAGCGGGAGATACGCGGCGCCGGTTTTCAGAATAGCCAGTGCGGCAACGACGAATGCAGGAGAACGTTCCATCCGAAGTCCAACCAATCGTTCTTTTCCCGCGCCAACCGATTGCAAATAGTGCGCCAACTGATTTGCCTGACGATTCAGTTCTGCATAAGTCAGTATTCTTGAACCCGCCGCTACTGCGACCGAATGCGGTGCGCTAGTGGCTTGAAAACTCACCAGACCAGGAACATATGATGGCAAAGCAAACTCCGGCAAAGAGTTCGCCTGCCGCGGAATGGATTGGGCCATAGGCTCGTTGGGAGGCAGCATAGCTCGAGGCGCCGAACTGGCTTGCGGGTGAGGAAGCGGGGATCTTTCCACTGCATTCATCAGGCGGCTCCCGAGCCCTTCAAAACCGCTGGGATTGTGCGCACGAGGATTTCGAGATCAAGCCAGAGAGACCATTTATCGATGTACTGCAGATCGAGTTCCATCCATTGCTCGAAGGGGATCGAACTGCGGCCATTGATTTGCCACAGGCATGTGATTCCAGGACGGACGCTGAAACGGCGGCGCTGCCAGTCCTTGTTAAACCCTTCATAATCACGCACCGGCAGCGGTCGCGGTCCCACCAGGCTCATGTCACCTTTGAGCACGTTCAACAGTTGCGGGAGTTCATCAATGCTAGTCTTGCGTAGAAATCCTCCCAGCCAGGTAATACGCGGATCATTCTTAATCTTGAATACGGGGCCGGAGATTTCGTTGAGATGTTCGACTTCCCCCATGCGTTTTTCCGCATCCACCACCATAGTCCGGAATTTGTAGACGTTGAAGCGACGCTTGTTAAAGCCGAGACGCTTCTGGACAAATAAAACCGGACCCTTTGAAGTCACTCGAATCAGGAGCGCCGCGAGCAGAAGAATCGGGGCAAGCCCCGCCAGCAGCGTCAGCGAAACGAAAATGTCGATTCCGCGCTTGATTATCCCTGGCCATCCGTCGAGGCCCGCCGTGTAATGCGTAATAAATGGACGTCCGTCAAGCTCTTCTGTTCGCGTTTGTGCGGACTTGAGATCAAACACGTCGAACAGGCGCATTACGATGCCCTGCTCCTGGCAAAGCGCCGCGATTTCGGAAGCATGAGTATGCAGCGAACGCACGGGAAGCGCCAGAACAAGTTCATCGATGACGCTGCTTCGCATGAAGACTGGGAGAGCAGAGAGATCGCAAGCCAGGGAATAACCCGTTTGCTTAAACTCCTCAAGGCCCAACCACTCCTGGTCGGCAAATCCAACAATCCGATAACCCAGGCTGGGTGTGGCCTCTATTTTCTTGGCAAATTCCACCGCCCTTCGGTTGGTCCCCACGATCAACATGTTCCGCAGGTTACGGCCGTGAAGACGCATCCGCTGCAGTACCGAGCGAAGCACAACCCGGCTTGCGATCGTCGCCAGACTGCTGCTCGCCCAAAAGACGCATATGAATGTCCCCGTTACCATACGAATCCGAAAAACGATCGCCACCCCCACGATCAAAAGTGTGGCAACAGAGGTGGCTTTCAAGATGTCCAGCAATTCAGCGCGGCGCCGCGTGAGACGGTGCGACGCGTAGAGCCGAAATGAGGAAAAAATGATATGCCAGGATAGCAAGCACGCGGCAAAGATAAGAAAATTACCAACCTTGACCCGCATAGCCAGAAACTGCGCCAGGGAGCCGGTGTAGGACGTGTTCGCTACTGCTAACGTGGCCACGCCGAAAGAAAAAACCATGAGGCACACGTCAAACAGTTTAAGTGCATTTAATAGAAGTTGACGCCGAATGGTACTCACCTGGGTTCGTCTCCGTCTCTTACGAAAGAAACTGCAAACAGCAGGACCAATAAACAGCTCAAACCTGTGCCGATGCGATCGTTGCGTTGAGATCGCGCTGAACCAGGCTTACCCGGTCAATCTTGCCGGTGGAAGTCTTGGGCAAGATCTCGCAGAACTCGATCAGATCCGGAATCATGTACTTTGGAATGCGCGCCGCGCAATGCTGCTGCAACTCGGCTGTTTGTAGAGAACTTTCCGCATGCGCAGCCACGACTGCCTTGATGCGATTGCCAATGATGTCGTCAGGAACGGCGATCACGGCTACTTCCCGGACTCCAGGATGACTGAGCAGGGCATTCTCAATCTCGCCCAATTCAATCCGGTATCCGCGGCTCTTGATCATGCTGTCCCGCCGGCCCAGAAAAATATAGTTGCCGTCTTCGCCCAGTTGCACTAAATCGCCAGTACGGTACATCTTCTCTTCAAAGTTTCGTTGGAAGAGATTGGGAACGACCATCTTCTTGGTTTTATCAACGTCTCCCCAATAACCGTACGTAACGCCCGGACCTCGTACGTACAACTCGCCGGTCTCGCCTGGATTGGCTATAATCTCGCCCTTGTCACTCACCGCAAAAACTTCAGTGTTCTCGCAACCGACACCAATCGGCAGTTTCTCTTGACTTGCAAGCAGATCGCGCTCCACCTGGTAGTAGGTGCAGACATTGGTCTCGGTCGGTCCATAAAGGTTGTAGAAGTCGACATGCGGCAACAGACCCGCCAGCTCCCGCAGGTACTTCATCGGAAACACTTCTCCCGCGAAAAGAATGATGCGCAGTTGCTGCACCTTTTCTGCCTTCAGATTCCCGTGTAGCAGAAGCAACGTCAGCGCGGATGGTACTGAGTACCAAACCGTGATGCCGCGACTTTCGATAAAGCTCGCGAGAGTAGACGGGAATAGCGCGATGTCCTCGGTAATCAGGTGAAGAGTAGCGCCCGCTTCCAGCGAGTTGTAAACGTCGAACACGGATAGATCGAAGTGGAGAGGTGCGTGATTGGAAAGCTGGTCTTCGGGGCGAATCTTAAACTTCGCGCTACACCATTCCACAAAGGTCAGAGCGTTCTGATGCGATAGCATCACACCTTTAGGACGTCCCGTGGAACCGGAGGTGTACAGAATATAGGCCAAGTCTGTTTCGGTAAGTGTGACCTGGGGCGCGCGGTCCGACGGAAATTCCGCGAGCATCGACCAGGGAAGTACGCCAGATCCATTCAGTTCGCCGGAAGAGCGATCGATCAGGATGCAAGAATTGAGGGCGTGCAGCGTCTCAGGATCCAAGACCTTGCGCTTTTCCGCATTGGTTACGAGGACACAAACGCCGCAGTCACGCAAGATATACGATATGCGGTCGGCAGGAGCTTGCGGATCGAGTGGCACGTACACCGCTCCGGCCTTCAACACCCCCAGCATGCACACCAACGACTCGACACACTTGGGGAAAAACAAGCCGATTCGGTCTCCCTTCCTCACCCCGCGCTGCAAAAGAAGATGCGCTAGCTGATTGGACTTCTCTTCCAGTTCGCGATAGGTCAGGTTCCGCCCGCGGGCGGAAACGGCTGTTTTCTCCGGGTAGCGAGACGCGCTGTTGGTCAAGAGTTGCTGAAGGACATATGCCATATTGACGGTCCGGGAGGAGTGGATTGCCCTGCGTTGTTGTGTGAGCGAAGAAAGTTACAGTTTGTTGTAAATGGATTGTGGAATTGGAAACGTACGTTGGTTCAGCACTGCTCCCAGAACACGCACCTTAGCAGTCTTGAGCTCCCGCACCACTCCCCTTGCAGTTTCCCGGCGGGACGTGTTGGCCTTCAATACAAGGACGATCCCGTCGGAAGCCGCACCAAGAACAATGGCGTCTCTGGAAGCATTCATGGCAGAAGCATCGACCAGCACATAGTTGAACATCGAACGTAACTCGTTCAAGCGGGCGCGCATCCGGTTCGAGGTCAGTAGTCCTTCCGCCTGCTCCACCGCGGAACCGCAACTGACAATGGAGAGATTGGGAGACAACGGGGTCACAAAACCGCCGATGGGGCCGGTCTCCAATAATGCGTCAGAGAGTCCGTGGTGATTCGGTATGCCGGTCTGTTTATGGAGGGCCGGTGCGCGCAGATTGGCATCCACTAAACATACGGAACTCGATACGCAACTGGCCAGTGCTTCTCCCACTCGGGCGCACAACCAGGTGCAACCGTTGCCTGACTCACTCCCGGCAAAAACGACAGTACGCAGAGTTTCGTTCCCGGCGATGAAGAAGATGCGCTGCACCAGCGCGGTAACTTCATCAACTTCGGCAGTGTCGGAAGTAAGTGGAAGGGGAGGCAGCGGTGCTGGATCGGCGAATGCTTCTGAACTGTGCTCCGAGGTACTGAAGATCTCTTGCTCCTTGCCGATCTGCTGCAACAACTCAAAATTCCTGCTCATCCCTTGTCTCCCCCTCTTCTGGTCCCTTATTTACAGTCTCTGCTTGCCGGTAGCAACTTCGGTGATCACTACGGGGCTATCGCTCGGGCCGCTGTGGCTGCCATTGCCGTTGTGTTTGCTGCCGTTTCCGTTCCCATGGCTATTCATGGATCGGTGATACGGCACAGCCGCGAGCAGGGGAATATTCAGTTCGTCCACAACTTCTGAGGGGGTACGTAACGAGGGATCCAGATAGTCGGCAGCCAGGGCTGCGGAGGTACTGGCAATGATCGCAATAATCAGCCCAAAGCCAATCACCGACCAGGGCGAACTAACAGGAACGGCCGGAACAAAGGGTTGCTCGACCACCGCCACATTGAGAATTCGGCTTTCATCCAGGGCGTCCGCCATGCGAGCTTCTTCCCGCTTTTTTTGATAAAGGAGAAAATTGTCTTCTCCGGCCTTTTGCGCGCGCAGCAAATCTTGATGAACAAGCCCTTTCTGCTCGAGCTGTTCCGCATCTGCGCGATACATCGCGACGATGGTTTGAGTCGCCGCGGCCCGCGCCTGCTCCGCGCTGAAGTCAGCTCTTGCCTTTAACAACTCGGTGCTGACGTACTGATACGAGGGGTTCTCGTCAGTCGTCTGTTCACGCACCGGCTTGGTCGCCTCCGACGCGATTGCAGCGCGTGTGTCCGCGATCTGTGTTTCAACTTCCTGAACCAACGGATACGTGGGCTGATACTTGGTCAAGAGCTCTGTACGCTTGAGTTCCAGAGTCATCAAAGTAGCCTTGAGCGACTGCTGCAGTTGGGCGTCATCGCTCTCGCGCAACTGAGTCGTGATCCGCACCGGCAATTTATCCGCCTGCTTCTCCAGGGTGTGTATCTTTTGCTCCGTGGCAGCCATTTCGGTTCTGGTCTGCTCTAGAGTCGCAGTGAATTCGGCAAGCCTCGCCAGGGTATTATCCCGCTCTACTTGGGGCGCCACTCCGCCACGTTGGGTAGCAAATTGTTTCAGTTGCTGTTCGGCCTCCTTGAGTTCCGCCTTGTAACGCTCAGCTTCCTGGTCAAAGAACTTGTATTGCCCGTGGGTGCGATGGACCTCCGCATTCTGCCGGATATAAATGTCGTTCAGATTCTTCAGAACGTCGGCGGCCTTTTGTGGGTCATCCGAGGAATAGGTGACGCTAATCAGATCGGTTTTGACCAACGCCTCCACCGTCAAACTGGCGCGCAGTTGTGCTGTGGCCTTTGCGATGTCCGCCTCCGGGTCGGCCTTCCTGAACCACCGCCACGTATTGTGGCTCTGCAATCCGCATTTGACCACCACTTGACGGAGCACGTCGTCGCTCTCCAGCAGTTCGACCTCGGAATTCAGCTCTTCCTCGCTTACCTCACTCTGCATCACCACGGACGCTTCCTGTCCGGGAGTGATGACAGGATCGACGCGCTCGCGCTTCAAGAGCAGCTTGGTGTGCGCTTTGTAGGAAGCGGGCAGGAAAACAGCAACCAGCACTGCGCCCAGAACAATCGCGGAGAAACACATGATAATCATCCGCTTGTGCCGGAAGCCGATCCCGAGGATGTCCTTCACGCTGATGGTAGAGGACGTGGTTGCGTTTGTTGTAGGTTGTTCAATCATAGTGCCTCCGCGAAGACTGCGATTCCTTTAGGGTATGGGAAAATACGATCCGAAGCTGGACACTGGAATAAGCCGGTCAATTTTCGAGAAGGTATTCTTCGGCACGAAAAGCATATCTCCAGGATGAAGAAACGGATCCTCCGAGAGGTTGCCGGACTTTTCCATCTTCTTTACATTTAACAGCTTAGCTTCCAGCCACTGGTCGCTGACGCGACGAAACAGCAAGACTTGTGAATGCTTGGCCTTGTCCGTAAAGCCGCCGGCAATGGCAATCGCTTCGGTCAACGTTACTTGCCCGCGTAAATCGTACTTACCGGGCTTCCCAATCTGGCCGTCCGCGATAAAGTAAGGTTTCTCAAAGTCTTTGAGCACCACCGAGATGATGGGGTCATGGAGTATTTTATCGTACGCCGTCCGCAGGGTGCCGGTGAGCTCGGGAACAGTTTGCCCCTCCACCTTGAGATCTCCGATACCTTTTAGTGTTATGAATCCATCCGGCTGAACAGTAACCGCGGTCTGATTGAATTCCGGGCTTAAATCGAAGGTCACGTCGAAGGAATCTCCGGCCGAGATCCGGTAGCGTTGATCCCGCGATTGGAGATGTGGAATCGTCGGCGCGCCCGCCGCATTCGCCGTATTCAGCGCCGAGTTGGAAGTGCCCGGATCTGCCACCTGGCCTGCCTGCGACACACTTTGGGATGCGGTGAACACAAGCACCGACATCAAGGTAACGATCAATTTCAACTTCTTCATCACTACCATAGCTATCACTCCCGATCTCACTCGATGTCTGAGGGAATCGATCACTCTGTGCTACATACCCGAAACCACATCTAAGACTTCTCCAGCAACGTCCGTAAGGTGTACCGGAACCTGCTACATTTAACCAACTCAAGAATCAGAGAATCCAGAACACTCGCGCGCCCACGGTAGCCTCTTTTCGAGATTGCCACACTTGCAGGAGCCTTGAACGTCAGAATGCCATCTGCTGCAGGGTCATTGGCGCGGGGGAGTTGTTCAGCGGCGGAGACACGACCCAGAACACAAAATCGAGCTAAATAATATTAAGTAGCGCCGCAGATTCCTGCAAGTAGCCCATATTCTTAGAGACTAAAGACCCTACCAAGCATTCGCCTTCGGCAATGCCAGCTGCAACCGTCGCTCACCTGGCAACTCTCAACTTCGAAATGCGTCCCGGCCGTTTTTCTGGGCGGTTGCGTGCCTTCCGCGCGTATAATCGCATTCCCGGACGCTCTTCCTGCCGCTGACAGGAAATATCCTGCAAATCATGATTCTAACTTCGGACGTTTGCAGGTCATTGCCGCACACGCGCGTGCGGAAGATTATTTCGACCGCATGGAACGGGATTACGCGCGGGGTGCCAAGAACCTTCGCGAATCCTGTAACATGTTGCGAACTGACTCGGTCGGATTAGATCAGAGGTAAACCATGGGACAAGATCTTCTAGAAAAGCGTGTGGCGGTCCTCGGAGCCGGCAAAATGGGCGGCATCCTGCTCCAGGCGCTGCTTAAGAACGGCATGTTTTCGAAGGCGCTAACTTGCGCGACCGTGCAACACGAAGAACGAGCAAAAGCGCTTAGTGCGAAACTGAAGATTAGCGTTGGCACCGATAACGCGGCAGCCGTCAAAGGAGCAGACATCATTTTGATCGGCGTAAAGCCACAAGTGGTTGACGAAGTCATGAATGAGATCCGGGAACAGATCACCCCCGCTCAGTTGATCGTCTCGGTGGCGGCGTCCGTGCCGACTTCATTGATCGAGAAAAGTCTTCGCAAGAAGATCCCCGTCGTCCGCGCAATGCCCAATACACCTTGTTCGTTGGGGAGCGGAATGACGGCCGTGTGCAAAGGGAAATACGCAGATGCCGGACATGTAGCCATCACGTGCAGAATGTTCGATGTAGTCGGCCGAACGGTGGTGGTGGACGAGAAGCACATGGATGCGGTCACAGGCCTTTCGGCGAGCGGGCCAGCCTACATCTACATCATCTTGGAGTCGCTAGCCGAGGCCGGTGTAAAAGTGGGTCTCCCCAGAGATATCGCTACACTTCTGGCTGCCCAAACCACCCTGGGATCTGCGCGCGTCGTTCTGGAAACCGGCGACCACCCCGCGTTGCTGAAAGACGCTGTGACCACGCCCGCCGGCTGCACGATTGACGGAATCATGGAACTTGAAGAGGGCAAGTTACGAGTAACCCTGATCAAGGCTGTCGTGAGAGCGACACAGCGAGCCAAGGAATTGGCATTTACCAGCTAGAGCGTGCGGGGCCATGACATTAACTCTAAGCCCGCTCTTGCATGTGAGCGCTCAACGTAGCTCAGCCACATCACCGAAGACTGAAGAAGCCGCTAGGCATTCGAACCATCCGAATTACGCTTCCAATCTCTCAATTGTACGGCGAGCTGCTGCATGTAGGACCTCGCTTCGAGTGGATGGAGGGCGCTGTGGGGTTTGCCCGCCGCAGCAGACTGGCCGGAACGAGAGGACGGAGAATCTCCAACCAACGGCACTTCCGTTACATGCTTCGTAATATCCAAATCAGCGATGACTTCCTCTACCACCGGGAGCTCAATCACCTTTTGGCCCAAAGCGCAACCCAGCGACATCGCGTTGAAACAGAAGTTGTTGATGTTGCGCGGAATTCCTTCTGTAAAATGCGTGATGGCTCGCATTGCACCGGGGGCAAATAGACCGCCCCCCGAATAACCTGCGATGCGCAGACGATGATTGACGTAATGGCTACTCTCCTCGACCGAGAGCGGCGCGAGCCCGCTGAGCAAGGATATCCGCTGCTTGAGCTGCGAAAGGTTAGGCCTGGCTAGCTTGTCGGCGAGTTCCGGCTGGCCTGCGAGAATGATCTGCAACAGCTTCGCCCGGGGAGTTTCGAAATCCGAGAGCAATCGGATCGTCTCCAGTACGGACGAATCAAGATTTTGCGCCTCATCTACGACGATGATGAGCCGTTTTCCGGCACGGGCTTCCTGCAACAGGAGCTTATTGAATTCATCGTGCATGCGGACAAAATCCTGCTCGTAAGTCTCGCAGCCCAGTTCGGCGAGCAGGAACCGCATGAACTCCCGGGAGCTGCATTGTGTTTGAAAAAGAAACGCGGTGCGCACATCGCCGCGGAACTTCTCCAGCAAGTGAAACAGCAGCGTGGTTTTTCCCGTGCCCGGCTTGGCAATCAATGCCATAAAACCGCGTCCGGACTCAATGCCGTAATAGAGCGAGGCTAGCGCCTCACGATGCCCAGGACTTAGATACAGAAAACGAGGATCGGGCGTAACCCCAAATGGCTGTTCGCGTAGTCCGTAAAATTTCAGAAACATTTCGAGTCCTTAACCTTGGGTTCCTGCTGGAAAGTGAAATAAATTCTGTTTACACTCTAGTTGCGTCCACGGACGCTGCTACTTGCTTTTTCGCCTTCCTTCGATCCACACCATTATAGCTATGCGAAGGTTGCAAAAAGCCAAGCAGCACCCTACGCCCTAGGTGGGTCCGACCGGAGGGGCAAGATTGTGGCGGCGAATCTTGTACAACAGTCCCCTGTAGCTGATGCTCAACAATTGCGCCGCCCGCTTGCGATTCCATCCCGTGTGTTTGAGGGCGCTGCTGATGGCATGGATCTCCGCCTCATCACGGAAGCTGCGGAGCGACAATTCCGGAAACGACGGGCTATAGAGAACCCCCGTACTTGGAGCGCGCCCCATGTCAGAAGCCTGATTTTGCTCGATGTTTCCGTTGCCGTCGGTTTTTGTGCTGACTTCGCTCATATAAGTCCCCATCCCAAGAGCCGAGCGACCAAGGTCGCTAGCCGCTGGGCAGAATAGTTTTCCTACACTGCTGCGCCGCCCGCCGGGCAACTGCCCCGGCAGAGCGTCGACTGTATGACTGATTCGGTCAGGGGAGGCAGAAAAAGGCTTAGGCAACTTCCACAGCATACCCTTGGATTCGGATCGACAACGAGCGTTGGATCGGCTCCAGTGAAATCATCAGGCTCTGGTTGCCGTTCTGCCCAGCCAGAACGCCTTCAACTCCATCGAGACATCCGCCCCGTATTCGTACACGTTGGCCCACTTTCAGAAACGGATGTTCTTCGAAGGGCACGTTGCTTGTAAGCAGCGTCCGGATATCCTGAATCTGACTCTCAGGAATTGCCGTTCCCGCACCATTGATGCCAACGAATCCCGCGACGCCATGCGCTCGTAGAACACGCAGGCGCTCCGGCGAAGAAAAGACCACGCGCACAAAATTGTAACCAGAGAAAAGCGGCAACTCGACTTCCTTCGTCCGATCACTCCACTTGTGGGTGCGCTTTACCAAGGGAAGAAAAGTTTCAATTCCTTGCTGCTCCAATTGCTCGGAAACCATCTTCTCGTGGCGAGACCGAGTACGGATCGCGTACCACTGCGGCTGATGGCATAACGGGATCGTGCTGAGCCCGTTGAACTCCACTCCCAATTGTGCGCTACCGCTACTCATAGCTCCGCCCTCTGAGTCACATTCGACTCTGTCTCAAAGTAAGTACGGTCCTCGCTGGAGGTGGCGGAACCAGCTAGGGAGTTAACAACCTGCAATCGGGGGGAGAACAAACGCTTGAAGGCCAGCTAAGGGGCAAACCGCCCCCCACATATTGCCGCGATCTTATCCCGCCCGTGCAAATTGCTGCAAGAGGAGAAAAGTAAAGAGTCAAAAGTCTCCATCAGCCGTGACGCTCTGTTCCCAGCTACGATGGCTAACCAGTTGAAACGTATCAAGATCCAAGATGACACGCTTGTCGACTCCACAAATTTCGCTCGTCGGTGCGACAATTGAGCGAGAAAAATCATGGGATCGAGCTGTGATTTGTCAATACCACGAAAGTGGCATCTCGATCCGCTCCAAACCCCCTGAATGGCGTGCCACACGGGCGATTTGCTCGATTTCGCAGTCCCGCCGCGTATCCCCCAGTAGTGCTATATACTCCGAGTCGAAATTCCCCTATTCTTGTCTTAAGGATTGTGAACTCAGGGGCGCTGGCGAATCTTGTGGCTGTTGGCATAAGGAGTTCGGGCGCGACACGATCTGCAACATCTCGGCAAGAGCTTCATCCTGTCCTGATAACTCGCCAGATTGAAAGGCCCAAGGGTATCGCTATGGCTCATCTAACAGCGGTTTCGAATCAAGTCCGGCCCCGGGTTCTGGCCGCGGATAGTACATCCATGACCACGCAGTTGCTGGTGGACGCGCTGGGACGGGATACACAGTTCCAGATGATTGAGTCGCCGTCCAACGCCCCAGCTCTGCTGGCGCTGGTAAAGAAGGAGAAGCCTCAAATTGCGGTAATCAGCGCCAAGCTTGGAGAGTCCATTGCAGGTGGCTTCGACCTGGTGCGCGAAATTCGTGCCCAGTCGCCAGGGACGCGCGTGATCGTCCTACTCGATTCTTCAGAACGCACCTCGGTCACGGAAGCGTTTCGGGCCGGAGCCCAGGGCGTTTTCTGTCGCACCGAAGCCTTCCGCTTGCTGGCCAAATGTATCCAATGCGTGGACAACGGCCAGGTTTGGGCCAGCAGCACGGAATTGCAATTCCTGCTCGAGGCTCTGGCTCAGCCGCCGCTCGCGGGCTGCCTGAACATAAATGGCGGTTTACTCTCAGCGCGAGAAACCGACGTGGTGCGGTGTGTGGCCGAGGGACTTACCAATCGCGAGATCGCTCAACGTTTGAAGCTGACAGAGCACACCGTCAAGAATTATCTCTTTCGGATTTTCGACAAGCTGGGGGTCTCCAGCCGGGTTGAAGTAGTCCTTTATGCTTTCCGCAACGGAAACACACCGCGCACTTCTCCGACTCCTTCTTCCCGCCGGATCTCGCAATCGGTTACGGCCTCGCCACGAGTGCTGGCTAAGGTCCCAGTGACGATCCGCAGCACGACCACCTAAAACACGGTGGCAAGAAACTCCCTTTCACGGATGTAAGCAAGCTGGGCGCCTGGCAGCGCTCCGCAGCATTCCCAATTCGAAGATTGCTGCCGTCAGCGGGGCAACCTGAAGTTCAGCGTAACCGTTGTTTGCATCTCCACAGGCTGCCCTTTGACGATGCGCGGTCTGAATCGCCACTGTTTCACCGCCGCGATTGCGGCGTCGGCCAGCAGCCGCTGACCGCTGAGTAGCTTCACCTCTTCTATCGCGCCATCGCGGCGGGTGCGAACGTCCAACACCACTGCCCCTTGGATTTGCTGCCGCAGGGCTTCCTCGGGATAATCCGGTTCAACGCGATGAAGCAAGCTGCCTTCCGCCAGCTCCGGTGACACCTCAAGGATTCCCGCCTGATCCGCGTTGGAGGCGTGTCGCACTCCCGCAACATCTGTGCTGGTTGCGCTTGTCGCTCCCGCAGGCGGCATTCGGAAAACTTCTTTCCCATTCTCGTAAACCAGGAGGGTACCTTCCGGGGAAATGGAATCCGTTGTGCCGGCCACCGGAGTTTTCGGCGGCGCAAGCTCATTTTTCCTCTCACCGGGCGGAGCCGTCGAGTTTCCTGGCCCAAACGGGGCGAGTGTGGAACTCGCATCGGATGCAGCTTTCGCATCTGACGCCCGAACTGCTGTGCCATGCAGTGCTGCGTCTGCCTGCGCCGCCCCATTCCCCGCGGTGAGAGCGCCGCCGACGGCTGCATTCGTTACCTGTCCCCGAACGCCCGTGGTCCTTAGCCGGCCCACGCGAAACCCTACCAGAGTTCCCAGCAGCGCCACGCAAGCTACCACCACCACGCCAAGCGTGAAGGTCACAGTGTCAAATCCACTCCGCGGACTTCGCCCAAGAGCCTCCGGGCTCACCTCTTCTTTTTCTTTTTTCAGATTCGTCGAGCCTGCCTGCGCATCTTCCAGTTCAGTCGCCGCAATCGGCAGAGCTGGCATCGCGGGATTCTGCGCTGCGGCGGCACCGAACGGATCGCTGCCTCGCTCCAGATTCTTCAGTATGCGGTCGGCCAGCACTTCCAGAGTGAGTTTGTCCCTCTCTCCGAACGTCCCGATCCGCGACGAAAAGACTTCCAGGACACCGGCCAAATCGCCATTCCGCAGCAGGGGCAGAATCATTACCGAACGCACTCCCAAACTCCGCGAAGCCTCGATATCGGCACGCGGGTCGGCCTGCGCATCATGGCAATGCTGCACTTGCCTCGTCTTTATGCACTGCGCGGTCAGACCTTGTTCGCTGCTCAGGCGCGCGCCCAACTCCGGAGCATTGGCCCCACTACTCGCCCGGCACACCATTTCTCCGTCGCGCTCCAGAATGACCGCGGCGCCGGTTGCCCCAGTGGCCAGGCATGCCTGCTCCACAATTTCGTTGAGCACAACGTCCAGCGCCAGACCCGCCGAGAGTTCCGGCGAAACCCGGCCTCCTCCGTGCGCGGCAAACTTTGCCGCCAGATCCGCCAAGTCCGATTCCACCCCCGTCCTCGCCGTTTGCGACGCGGTTTCGCCCTCTGCGCCCTTTTCTGCTGCCGACAAAGCTGGTTTTGCGGGATCAGGCCCGAATATCGGATGGTGCGCCATACAAGAAGAACAGCCGAACGGAACATCTGCGTCTTAAGCGGAGTTTCGCCCCAAATTAGAGGGTTGTCAATATGCATTCGGTGTCCCCGCAACGTCCGCCCGGCGGTCCCAAAACGGTAGTAATTAAGGACGGCAGGTCATCCGTGCTAGAGTTTTTTGTGTTCTCTCCTTGGTATAAAAAATGTTAGAATCACTTAATCTTGGGCGGGCTAGAATGTACCCTCCAGGTCTGAATTTCTTTAGCTTCCTCCCCGTGGCTTTTCTTTCGAACACCTCAAAACAGAGCGTTTCAAGATCTTTAATCCAGGGAGTTTGAAACATGCGGATCGCCGTGGTTGGTTCCGGATACGTAGGATTGGTTGCTGGCGCTTGCTTTGCCGACCTTGGCCATGACGTCATTCTCGTCGACAACGACGAACGCAAATTATCCGCCCTCAAGAACGGGCAAGTCCCCATCCACGAAAACTTCCTGCCCGAACTGTTGAGCCGGCACCGTGGACAGCGTCTTACTTTCTCTGACGATCTGCAGCAGGCCGTACGCGCCAGTTCCGCCATCTTCGTCGCCGTCGGCACGCCGCCTACGGAACGCGGCGAGGCTGACCTGTCCTACGTCGAGTCGGTCGCTCGCGAGATCTCCGGCGCCATCAACGGATACAAAGTGATTGTCGAGAAGAGTACGGTTCCGGTCTATACCAGCGAATGGGTTCGCAAAATCATTTTGCGCAACGGCGCTGAGCCCGAGTCCTTCGACGTCACCTCCAACCCTGAGTTTTTGCGCGAAGGCACCGCTGTTACCGATTTTCTGTTCCCCGATCGCATCGTCGTCGGCTGCGACACCGAGCGTGCCGCCGATGTTCTCCGGCAGGTCTACGAACCACTCACCAGCGGCAGCTATTACTTACGGAGTGATGCCATCCCGCAGCCCGACCGCGCCTCGATTCCCGCAGCCATCATCGTCACCACCACCAAGAGTGCGGAGCTGATCAAACACGCCTCCAACGCATTTCTCGCCATGAAGATCTCCTTTATCAACGCAGTCGCTTCCATCTGTGAATCCGTGGGCGCCAACGTCAATCAGGTATGCCACGGCATCGGCACCGACTCCCGCATCGGCCCCCGATTCCTGAATCCCGGAATCGGCTACGGCGGTTCCTGCTTCCCCAAAGACGTAATGGCCTTCCGCGCCGTCGCCCGCGAGTGCGGCTATGATTTCCGCCTGCTCGATGAAGTCATGCGCATCAACGAGGACCAGCGCGATCGTTTCCTCCGCAAAGTGCGCAGCGCGCTTTGGACCCTCCGTGGCAAGCACCTCGGCGTCCTCGGCCTTGCCTTCAAAGGCGGCACGGACGACATTCGCGAATCGCCCGCCATTCTCATCGTGCAGGCTCTGTTGCAGGAAGGCTGCAAGATCACCGCCTACGATCCCGCCGCCATGGAGCGCGCTCAGGAAGTGATGAACTCCACCCTTAAATACGCCGCCTCCGCCTATGAAGCGGCCCGAGGCGCCGATGCCCTGCTGATCCTCACCGAGTGGGAGGAGTTTGCTAACCTCGATCTAAGCCGCCTGAACCAGGAACTCAAATATCCCATCGTGATCGACGGCCGCAATCTGTACGATTCCGAGGTGATGGCGGCAAACGGCTTCACCTACTACAGCGTGGGACGTGCGGCCTGTCATCCCGAGGGCGTTCCTGCTGCTCTGCGGAACGGCGCCAAGAAGGCATGAGCCCGCAACGTGCCTTGGTCACCGGTGGCGCCGGGTTCCTGGGATCCCATCTCTGCGATGCCTTGCTCGGCGAGGGCTGGAGCGTGGTTGTCGTCGACAACCTGCTCACCGGCCGCCGCGCGAATCTTGACCATCTCCAAAATGATTCCCGTTTCGATTTTATAAATAAAGACATTTGCAAACCCTTCGACTTCGGCAAAGTCGATTTCGTCTTCCACTTCGCCAGTCCCGCCAGCCCGGTGGATTACACCATCCACGGCATTCCCACGCTGAAAGTCGGTTCGCTCGGAACGTTTCATGCCCTCGATGTCGCCCACAAGTACTGCGCAAAGTATCTCGTCTCCTCCACCTCGGAATGCTACGGCGATCCGCTCGAGCATCCCCAGAAGGAAACCTACTGGGGCAACGTGAATTCCATCGGACCACGTTCCGTCTACGACGAAGCCAAGCGCTTCACCGAAGCCGTTACCATGGCCTATCACCGTTACCACAAAGTGGATACGCGCATCGCGCGCATTTTCAACACCTACGGCCCGCGCATGCAACTCAACGACGGCCGCGTCGTCCCCAACTTCATGAAGCAGGCTCTGCGCGGCGAACCGCTCACCGTCTACGGCGACGGCAGCCAGACCCGCAGCTTCTGCTACGTCAGCGACGAAATCGACGGCTTCATTCGTTTAGCGAAATCTTCGGAACACCTGCCGGTAAACATCGGCAATCCGAATGAGTTCACAATTCTCGAATGCGCGCAGCACGTAATAAAGGTGACGGGATCGAAAAGTAAGATCAGTTACGAGCCGCTACCCCAGGACGATCCCAAACAGCGCCGTCCCGACATTACCAAAGCCCGCCAACTCCTCGGCTGGGAACCAAAGATTCAACTCGAAGCCGGCCTGCAAATGTCATTGGATTATTTCCGGAAAGCCGTAGCAGAAGAAGCCACGACAGCAAGGTAGCCACCACCGGCCATGTGGGGACAGCCGCCCAAGCCTGCCCTGAGCGCGGTCGAAGGGGCTTGTCCATCGGGCCGCAGGCCCGATACCAGCAATCGGAGCGCCGCAAGCAAGAACTGCAAGAACTACAAGGTGGGCACTACACCGAAGTAGCCACCACCGCGCATGCGAGGAGCCCTCAAGGATGAGGAATCAAGCCGCTACTGCACGACGTGCATGTTCAACGCACATCCGCCGTCGCCTGGGTCACAAAATAGCTGCCAAGATAAGGGCACTCCAATTTGCTTCGAAATACTTCCCAGTATGTCCCTGGCACTTGCACTCTTCACATCAACATTCACCGGATGGTTTGCCAGAAGGTTTGTGGGAACAGTTCCCACATCTACTACCCTTCCGCCTAAGGATATTTGCCCGCAGATTTCATCGAGCACATCAAAAGCAGGCCGGAGCCCCTCCGTGATCGAAACCCTCGTCTCTAGGGCGGGCTTCAGACTTTGCAACTGGCCCGACACATCCGCGTATGCACGCGATACGACGTGCAGACCCGAAGAATTCTCAGAAACATCGAAAACGCCTGCTCCCCCGGCGAGTGCGTAACTATCAAGCAGACTCTTTACAGCTGCAAGGGCTGCCGCAGATTGCCCGGATTGCGACCTCATGGCTCCGGCTTGTGTTTCAGGCAACGCGAAGGTTATCGTGCGGCGCACGGGAACAAGGACACGGTGCGGGTTACTCCCGTCGTTATCAAGCCGCACTGCTGCGGTGACATCGACAACGTCGTTGTCGTTCAGATAAAGCGTATCTTCGTAGGTAATCGGCACTCGATACAGATGTTCCAATTTCTCGATCGCCTTGGCGATGGGGCGTTCGTCAGTCACTGACACATCCTGAGCCTGCGCACAGGTGCCGCACGATGCGACTGACAGAAGGCCTGCTAGCCAGAAGGCTGCATGCTGTCTCATACTCATTACCTTGTTTATCATGGCCACGTCTCCGTCTCAGACTTACCCGCGCGGATCGATGTGACTGTGGTAGCACCGATGTTTGCACCCAAGGTGTTGACGCCGGCATAGTTGTAAAAAGTCATATCGCCGGTGGCAAACTGGATCTGCATCTGCTGGGGAACTGTCGTGCCGCACGGAGCCCGCCCCTTGTCGCGATAATACGTAACTTGGCCGGAACCATAGCCAACGTAGTCGAAGCCCCAGATGTTACCAGCCCGTACGAGCCACGTTCCTCCCGTTATGGCGGTAACCGGTGCGTACATCGATCCCGCAAACCAGCATGTGTCCGGCCCCCCGCCGCCAGGATTTGTCTCTTGCACGGTAACACCTGCGTAAGCGATTGTCGTCGGCTGTATCGTCTGCTGCCATTCGCCCGCCGTCGGGTGGCCTATAGACTTTCCCCAACCCTTAAACGCGGTCACTTCCAGTTTCGGCAGCAGTTCCGCAAGCCAGTCGCTATCTTCGGTGAACGCGCCGTCAGGCGTGGTCCATTGCAAACTGAAGAAGTCCTGCGGCGCCGTACTGGTCGTACTGGTCCACTTATAATTGGCGACTTCGTAAGGCAACACTGTGCCAGCGCAAGGAGCGCTTCCATCCGTGAAGTCTTCAACGTCATAACTCAGCTTGCCAAACATAGGCGCCGTGGTCGCCGTGTACATGCCGGTGCTGATATCTACACAGGTGTCGGGGTTGTACTCCGTCCAGCCTTCCAGGAACGTCTTCACGCCCGGCAAAAGCGGGACGTAGACGGTATCTGCAGGATATGGGGTCGTAGTGACGGGCGATGGCTGGGTCACGCCCGTATGGGGGAATGGGGTGATCCGAGTGACACTGGAGCTTTGAGCGGCCGCCACAGAGCACAAGGGAATCAGCCAAATCAGTGCCGGTACCAACAGAAGCCGTGACACCGAAGTACAATGTCGTGGATACATGATACTGTAACCTCCACGCAAGGCCTGATGTTCAGGCGCGCATATTACTACACAAATACGAAAAGTCAAGAACTTTTCCCGGAATTATTCCAAGCACTTAGATAAGCTAGTAGGTGGCCTGCCATCTTTGGGAATGGCACGACTTAGTCGTGCCGCTAAATCGCAAACAATGTATCCACACTTTAGCCCTGAGGTACGCCTTTCACGCCTTTGGCGACTTTTTCCGCACCGTTTGGGTTTTGTTGAATTGACCGCGGAGGTTCCTGCCGCGGACTGCCGACACTTGGTCGCGATTTTCGACGGGCTAGAACGTCGCTCCCTCTATTTTCTTTCCACAATCCCGCTGTGACATCTGACCTTGTGCCGGCCATCGAACTCGCGCAATCATGGTCGAGGCCGTGACGGTCGCGAGAAACAACATCGTCGCACACCTAAGTCCTTTGCTTCACGGATTTTGGTACCTAAGCTCTTTGACATCCGGATTTTGCGGGGAAATTTCTGCTAACCCGATGATTCCAAATTAGGAGGGGGGGAGGGGGGGAGGGGGGATACCCCGGATTTAGGCCAACACGCACGCCAGGACCCGCAATCCGCGCACCTTCGGAGAAATTATTTTAGTGAGGAATTCACAGCGAACAAGACTGAGAACTGAGAGGCACTGGAAACCAGAAACTGCGTCTAAGAGCTTTCCGCCGCGGCCGCCACGAAATCAATCAGCTGCTGCACCCCGTCGCGTTCATCCTTGGTACTCAGTCTGAAGGAAACGCCCATCCCGTAGCCGGGATGTGATGCCTTCACTTCACCGCTTACCTTCAACTTCATCTCATGCGTGCGCACCACAATCTCAACCGGTGACCCCGCTGCGAAGGCCAGGGACATTTCGAGATAGCATCCGCCCGGGCTCAGATCGCTCAGATGGCAGTAGTTTCGTACCGAACTTCCCTTCTGGTAAACCTCGGCTCCCAGACGGCAGGCATATCGAGTTTGTACGCGGCGGTTGTCCGGTTCTGATCGGAGCCGGGCCACGGCTTCCACGTTCCGGGCCTTTGCTTCCTGTTTCTCCCCGAGCTGCTCCTCGTTCTGCTTCTTAACCTGGCCGCCCGATGGAAACCTGTCTTCCATCGGCCGGATGGAGTGCTCGATTTCCGGCATCTCCGCAGCCAACTCCTGCTTCGGCGCCTCAGACGGGTTCATCTTCAACCACTCTTGCAGAACCCGACGCGAAGCTTTCGGCACATCCACAAACTGGATTCCCGCGCGCCCGTTCCAATCCTGCCACACCACCTGGCCCGAGAGCCGAACGCTTGCGGTCTGCCCCGGCAACTGAAACTGAAAATACACTTTGCAGGTCGGCGGCACCTTCTTGCCGAAGTTTACCGCCATGCCGTCTTCCGCCAGATCCACCAGCGTCGCTCTCGCCTGCTCCACGCCGGCGTAGTCGATGGTTGCCTGGGTATGCACTGTCGCGCGCGACTTGCGCCTCTTATCCCGGTGCAGAACACTTTGCGCCGCCCGCAAGCTGCTCAAGGCCCGCTCATAGGAGACTGGCTTGTACAGCACGAAGTTCACGCCTAGCGAAAACATCTCGCGAATGCTCTCCTGCCCCGAAACCACCGCGACCGCCAGGGTTGAATCGTTCAGCCGCGAAGAACGGCTGTCGCCCAACAGTCCGACTACGTCCGCCTGCGTTTCGCAGTCAAGAATGAGCAGGTCAAAACGCTCTTGCGCCACCCTCACGGCGGCGCGCACGGCGTCCGAACACAATTCCACCTGAATGCCGAGATCTTCCAGCACGCGCCTCAGCACTTGCACTGAAACTTCGTCCGCGCAGACTAGCAGCGATGAGAGAGTCATAGCTGCGTCCATCCTAGGATCACCGCAGTTCGTCCGACAAGTTACCGCAGTCACTCCCATTACCCCGGTCTTCCGGTGCAGTGCGCTTAACTCCAGTGCAGTCAGTCATGTGACCTGAGTCACCCTCCCCATTACAAAAGACCAATAGTCCTTCGTTGCACTGTGGTGCTTTGACGCTACCACCGCGCCTTCATACGATGAAGACTGCCACACCGTATGCAGTGCCGGATGGCTCACTCCCCAAACGGATGCAGTTCCATCTATGCGGTCAAGCTCTTGGAAATTCAAGAGATGAGGTTGGGTTGACTAACACCAGACGATACGTGACTTACCCCCGGAATGAACTTATGGCATCGCGCAATCACAACGGGTTCTCTCTGCTGGAGTTGATGATAACGATCAGCATCGCCTTGATTATGGTCGGCGTCACCTTTGTCACTTTGCAGCCCACGCTGAATCAGAACCACGTGAACTCGGCCTACGACACCACCTTAATGGCCCTGCGCAACACCCGCAACCTGGCGATCACACAGAGTCACGAATACTACGTCAATTTCAATCCTGGTGGTTTTCCGGCCGGCACGATTCAGGTTGAGTATCAGCCTGGTCCGGTCGGCGGAATAGCGCAGCCCCTGCAGCAAGTGATCACCTACTCCATACCTACGGATATTTCCTTCGCCGTGCAAGCGGGATTTCCCGCCAACGCGCCGGACGGATTTGGCACCGGTGTCACTGCTCTTGACTTCGAATCCACAGCAGGTGTGCCCCTGGTTCCTCCATACGTCGTCTTCCTCCCGGACGGCTCCGCACAAGACAACCTCGGCAACTATTGCAACGGCGTCGTGTATCTGACGCGCACCGGCAGCCCCATCTACAGTTCGAAGGCTATCACTGTATGGGGCGCGACCGGCAGAATCCGCGGTTGGTCGCTCAATAACGTGGCGGGTGCTGCTACTTGGGTACAACAATGACACGAGAAAACAAATCCGTAAGTAGGCATCAGTCTCAGCGCGGCTTTACGCTGATCGAAGTCATGATCGCCACCGTCATCATGACCATCGGCATTCTGGCCGTGATGGCCAGCTTCGCCACCGCCATCGCCGCCACTGCTTCGGCGCAGGAAGATCTGATCGCGCGCCACAAGGCGCTCGATGCCATGGAAAGCATCTACACCGCCCGCAACAGTCAGCAGCTTCCTTTTGCATCGATCAACAACATCGCCAACGGCGGAGTCTTCGTGGGCGGACCAACGCAATTGCTCTGCGCCGGACCCGATGGCCTCGTCGGCACTGCAGACGACGTCGCCTGCACGGCTCCTGACACGGGTGCGGCTTGCCCGGGAGGAGTGGAGTGCCTCGTCCTTCCTGGCCCCGATGGCGTGCTCGGCACCGGCGACGACGTCACCCAAAGCTTGAGCAATTTCACCCGCACCATCACCTTTGGTCAGGTCTCACAGACCGTGAACGGCGTGACCAGCATCAATCAAAATCTCATCGCGGTCACCATCGCCGTCACTTATATCAAAGCCGGCTGGCCGGCTCGCACCTACACGGTGAATGCGCTGATCTCCAGCTATCACTGAAACCTGGCCAAAACCATGAAGATGCCCATCACAAAATCGCAACTCGGCTTCAGCCTTCTGGAACTGATGATCGCCTCCGCCATCGGCCTTATCGTGGTCATGGCGATGACCCAAATGTTCCGCATGGGGATGAACGCGACCTTTACCGTCACCCAGCGCGCCGAGACCCAGGAGAACATGCGCGCCGCCATCGAGTTGATGACCAAGGACATCAGCATGGCGGGCGCCGGTTTGCCTTCCGGCGGCCTGCAGTTGGCCAGCGCCGGCGGCAACTCAAAAATCGCCTGCAACCAAGGCGGCACCTGCTATGTTCCCGCCGACACCTACCAAAACGGCAATTTCTTGTATGGCATTGAGCCCGGCTTCAATAACGGTGTGGAAAGCGGCGCCGTCATTGTCAATGCGCCTGCGGCCGTGAACGACAGCATTACCTCGATTTATTGCGATTACAACTTTCCCCTCACAAATTTCACGTTTACGTTCCCCACCACGACTTCGGCCACTGTGACCGTGGTGAACGCCGCGGTCACGCCCAATAACATCCTCGCCCCGGGTGGTCTCAATGTAGGCGACCTGCTGCTGTTCCTCGTGAGCACCCCGGGTAATGGCAAGACCAGTCAGGGTACCAGCGTCGCTCAAACGGCCGCGGCGGTCGCCGAAATCACGGGCATTCCCAACAACCTTTCCATCACATTTGCCGGCGGCGACGCGCTCAATTTTAACCAGGCTGCGACCGCCGCCAACAGCCTTGCCAATGCGATTACCAACCTGGGGTCTGGTTTAGGCGCCGGTAACAACGTCACTGTATGCCGGCTCTATGCGGTCACCTATTTTCTACAAGTTCCTGCCGCCGGTGGAACCGTTCAAACTCCGCGCTTGATGCGCCAGGTTAACGGACTCAACGCCGTCCCGGTCGCCGATAACATCATCAACATGCAATTCAGCTACGACGTGATCAACTCCGTTGCCGGCACCATGAGCGCGAATCAATCCGATCCTTTCGGCGCTGGACTTTCCCCCGCTCTCATTCAAAAGGTCAACATGTGGATCATGGGCCAGAGTTTGACTCAGGGAGGAAACCGATCCCAGAGCATGTATCTGGCCAGTTCGGTCAGCGCTCGCAACTTGAGCTTCTGTAATTCCTATAGCAGCACCACCACCGTTTGCCAATGATTGGCAATCTGAAGTCCGGCTGTCTGAGGTTTTGCTTTGACGTTGGAGGGGGAAAACATATGGGGAAGGGTTCACGAGATTCGCGGGGCTTCACGCTCATCGCGGCGCTTCTGTTGACGGTCTTATTGTCGGCCGTGGCCGTAGGCCTGTTGTACATGGTCAGCAATGAGGAGCGCATGGGAGGCAACGACCTGGAGGGCAACATCGCCTACTATGGCGCCGAGTCTGGCATCGAAAACTTGACTGCCCAGCTCTCTCAGTTGTACCAGACCTCGCAGACACCGGATGCCGTATCCATTAACGCTCTCACCAACGCCGCCAACTATCCGACCGCAATTACGGGCTCGAACATCACCAACATGAACTACGTCGAGAGCATTACCTGGCCAGCTACCCAGTCCAACGGGCAGCCCTGCCCTAATGCTCCCAACCCGTGCGGTTCGTGGGATATCGTCGGTTCCGGTTCGGACCAAGGCATGGTCGCAACTCTCATCCCCTTCAATTTACAAGTGACTGCAACGCGCGCTTCGACCGCAGGTGAGGCTACCACAAACGCAGGTATCTCTCCCACTGGCGCATCCGTCAACCTGACCCGCACAGTTGAAGTCGCGCTGCTTCCCGCCTTCGAGTTCGGCGTCTTTTGCGATGGCGACTGCGACTACTTCGCCGGCCCTCCTTTCAACTTCGGCGGGCGTGTTCACACCAACGGCAATCTGTTCCTGGCCTCTGGCGCCACGTTAACCTTTACTGACAAGATCGCCGCCGTTGGCCAGGTTATTCTTGATCAACTCGAAAATGGCCACCCAACCTCCAACGGTTACGGCGGCAGCGTCTATGCACCCAACGCGGCTGGCGGTTGCCCGGCCGCCCCGGGAGCTGGGCCCGGGACAACCCCCGCCTTATGCCCCCAGCTCACAGCCGGCAGTTGGACCGGCGGTTTTCCGCCGACTGGCGCCGCTAACGGCGGATGGACCGGCATCTCCACCGGAACGTTCAAGAACTTCGTCATCAATGGACAGACCGGCGCAACCAACCTATCGTTGCCCTTCGTGAAGTCGTCGGTAGTTGGTCCGATTGACATTATTCGCAGACCACAAGCCACCGACACCACACTCTTGACTAATTCGCGTCTCTATGGCGAGGCCGAGATCCGCGTCCTGCTGGCCGACGACATCTCCCAACTCCATCCCGAACGCGGCGCTGGCCAACTCCCCGACAACCAGGACGTGCAAATCGGTACACCTGCTAACGCTTATTTTGCACTTTCCGGCGCGCTCAATGGGTCTTACATGTACTACGCCATGGCCAAGACGGCGGGGAACTGGACTAAGCCGACCGCCTGCGCCACCCCGTGGCCTTTGCTTGGTCAAGTCACAATGGCGACCCCCTGCCAAAGCGTATGGCTGCGTGTGGAGTATCTGAGCAATGTTACCAATCAGTGGGTTGGGGTCACCCAGGAATGGCTGGGATACGGCTTCGGCCGTGCGTACAATTTCTCCCCTAGCGTGCCCTACACGGCCGCGGGAGTAGCGGGAGCAAACACGATCAGCCCCGCCATCCTCATTCTGCAACAGCTTCAAACCAGCAGCATGACTCCCACCAGTTCATACGCATACGAAAGCGACAAGACCGACAGCAGCAACACCGCCTACAATTGGCTTCCGATCAACTTCTATGATGCGCGGGAAGGCGAGCCCCGTGACACTCGGTCCGGCGGCACGGTAACAAATTGCAGCACCTCTGGGGTGATGAACGCAGTCGAGTTGGATGTGGGCAACCTTTGGCTCTGGTTGCAATCAAAAGCTGGCACTCCCTACTCCACCGGTAGCGGCCATCTGGTCAACAACACCAACCAGAACGGCTACATCCTGTATTTCTCCGATCATCGCGGCATGCAGCCCGATCCTGATTCCAACCGGACCGGTTTTTATAACAACTTCGTTGGCATTTCGGGGCTTGAGGATATCGTTAATTCCGGCTCATCCATCGGCACCCCCGACGGAGCGTTGGAACCGAAAACTTATTACACTTATTCGCCGGAAGACGTGGATGAAAACGGCTTTCTGGACACCTTCGGAGAAAAATACCTGGGTGCTGGGTTTGGTCTTTCGGGGGCGGCGATGTCACAGCCATATTACATTCCTACCGTAACCAATGGAATCTCTTGTCCCAGTGCGGGTGCGTGGAATATAGTGACTGGCCCCCGCCACGCGCTGCGGCTGGTGGATGGTGGCATGAGCGCTGCCGCCGTTAGCTACCTGCCTCAGCCCGTTGCTCCGGCGACCTCTGGAAACGGCTTCACCGTCGGTTCTGAAGAACCGGTCTACGTCTGGGGAAACTACAACAGCGGCCCCGCGGATCCCTTCTGGGCCAGCGACGGAACCAATGGCACAACTCCACATTCTGCGGCCGCGATCATTGCCGACGCTGTCACCCTGCTATCACCCAACTGGTCGGACGCCAACAGCTTCGCTAACCCGGGAACCGCGGGCAACAGGACCGCGACCGATAGCTACTATCGCGTCGCTATCGCCGCCGGTAAGAGCATTCCCTTCCCTCAACCATCCTGGGGTGGACAGGACTTCGGTACCGACGGCGGCATGCACAACTTCCTCCGCTATCTGGAAGATCGTGGCGGGACCAGCGTCTATTACGCCGGCTCGTTGATCAGCATGTACTATTCGCAATACGCTACGGGCAATTTCAAGTGCTGCAACTCCGTGTACGGCGCCCCGACGCGAAACTATTTCTTTGATACCCAATTCCTGAACCCGGCCAATCTGCCTCCTGGAACGCCCATGTTCCAGGACGTGGTAAGTTTGGGCTTCCACCAAAACTTCACCCCCCAATAAATTCATAAACTCGTTATAACCAGCCCCCGGTCCGGCTCCACGGACCGGGGGCTTTATTTTTTTGTACTATTCCCTTCGCAATGTTTCTTCGCTTACAGTCACTGACTAGAATCGTTTGACCATTTCAGCATCAATCTATGAGCGCATCTTCGCCAGCGACGCAGCAGCATCAACCGCCCGAGGAAACCGATCGCCAAACAACGGGTCGCCAAGCGTCGCGCTGGATCTGGACTGCGTTCGCCCTCTGCGCCCTCGCCACCGTTGCCCTGTTCTTCATTCCTGCCTTCGTCATTCGTCCCTTCCGTCACCAGGCGCCACGCGCACTCTGGCTTGCCATGGCGCTACGCCAGCGCGCTCCTCTCGGCACGCTGATCGCAGGTCTCGCTTGTTTCCTCTTCGCCTTCGCCCTGTGGAGGACTGTCGGACTCTGGCGCAAAGCTCTCGTCACGCTCACTTTGCTCGTCGTCATCTTCTCCATAGTCATGGCGCGACTCAATTACTTCGAATGGATGTTCCATCCCATCGCCAGCGCGCAGTTCGTCGCTCAGGCGGAGAGCAAGCTCGACCCTAAAGAAATGATAATGGCCGTCCGCTTCGGCACTGACGCCCGCGCTTATCCCATCAGCCAGATGGCCTACCATCACGTTCTCAACGATGTGGTCGGAGATGTGCCGATCGCAGTCACCTATTGAACGCTCTGTCACACCGGTCTGGTGTGGACACGAACGGTGAACGGCAGAGTTCTGCATTTTTATCTGGCTGGCATCAACAACCAGAACTTTCTCATGCGCGATAAGGAAACCGGAAGCTGGTGGCAACAGATCACCGGGAAAGCCGTCTACGGCCCGCTACAAGGCGCAGCGCTCGAACTCGTCCTCAGTGACGAACTCACCTTTGGCCAGTGGAGAACCGAATCTCCCTTCGGCCAGGTGCTGGCGCCCGTCGCCAAATACACGAAAGAGTACGACCCCAACTGGGAGCCCGACATCGCCAAGTTGCCGGTCGTCATCAGCTTTCCCGGCACCGCGTTGAAGTCGCGCGACGTCGTCATCGGACTCACCATCGACGGCGCCGCCCGCGCCTATCCCTGGGAGACTTTTGCCAAGCAGTCGCCGGTTCTCGATCGCGTCAACGGCACTCCGCTGCTTCTAGTCCTCGGCCCCGATGGCAAATCCTTCCGCGTCTTCCTCAGCCGCATCGACGGCCACGACGCCGAATTCTTTCTCCAGTCCAATGCGAAGGCCGAAGCGCAAACCGGAAAAAGTTCCGACGTGAGAAAAGACTGGATGCTACTCGACGCCACTACTCACAGCCAGTGGAACTTCCAGGGCTGCGCCACCTCCGGCCCCGCGCAGGGAAAATGTCTCGCCCGCATCCCCGCGCTGAAAGATTATTGGTTCGACTGGCGCAACTACCATCACCAGACCACAATCTACAAACGCTAGGACAATTGTTTGAGTCGATCAGATGGCGCCGGCGGCGGTTCCTGCGGCTTTGGGAATAGCAGCTTGTTCGATGGCGGCGCCGAAGCGGTAGGTGAGGGCCTCCACCACCCGCAGGTCGTCTTTGGTGAATGCGTCCTGACCGGCGCGGTACAGGGCCAGCACGGCAGCAACCGCGGCACTGCCTTCGAGCGGCACGGCCAGGGCAGAACGCAACCTGCTGTACTGCGTGGGGTCGTTGAGATATCCAGGTTCCACGGATGGATTGCCGTTCAAAATGGGCTTGTGATTTTGCGCTACCCAGCCCGACAAGCCTTCTCCAAGAGGAATCTGCAAAGAAGAAAACAGGCGGAAGTTTTCGCCGCTGACAAAGTCCGCCACCAGCACATTGTTCTTGCAAAGGTAAACCGCCATGGCGTCGTACGTCACAAGCCGCTTCAGCCGGGCGGAGAGCAGCGAAAGTAAGTCATCGAGGCTGAGCAAACCCTTCACCCTGTGGCCCAGTTCAGTGAGACTCTCTGCCTGCTGGCGGCCCGCGGCCAGACGTTCCACAGAGTCCGCGACCGGCGATGTCGTTCGGGGCGCTCCGGCGAAACCGGCGTCAGGAGCGAGCCCGCGCTCCACCTTTATGTCCGTCGAAAGCTTCGGCGGGGCTTGCAATGGCTGCAGCCGCGCGAGTCTCTCCCACTCGACATAACGCCGCTGCAGGATCGTGACCACTCGGGGATCAAAGGCCGCGCCGGCCTCGGAAGCTACCTTGGCCATCGCCTCCCGAAGCGGCAAGGCTTTGCGGTACTGACGATCAGAAGCCAGTGCATCCAGGCAGTCGACAGTCGAGAGGATGCGAGCTCCGATCGGAATCGCCTCCCCGGCCAAACCATTCGGATACCCGCTGCCATCCCATTTCTCGTGATGCGCGCGCACGATCGGCACCACAGGATAAGGAAAATCGACTTGCTCAAGAATCTCCGCTCCCACGGTAGGATGGATCTTCATCTTCTCGAATTCTTCAGGAGTGAGTCTACCCGGCTTGGAGATGATGTGCTCCGGAACCGCCAGCTTGCCGATGTCATGAAGAACCGAAGCCGCCCGCAGAGCCTCAGTTTCTTCCTCGTTCAAGCCCAATTCTTTCGCCAGTTCCATGGCATAAACTCGCACCCTCTGCAGATGCTCACCAGTGGTTTGATCTTTGGCCTCAATGGCGAGCGCCAGAGCCTCGATCGTACGCAGGTGAAGATTCGAGACCTGCTCGGCGTGTTTCTTCTCCGTCTCCAGCTTGCCCCAGTACAGGCGGTAGGAGCGATACATCAGATAAATGGGCGGCAGCACCAGCAGCGACGATTGCCACCCTATCTGCCGGTTCAGGAAGCTCACCAACCCCGCAATTGCCGCGCCCACCATGTAATAAGGAAAGGCCCAGAGATAGGAGTCGGTCCAGACTTTGGAGAACGGCTTGTCTTCCGTCAATCCAATGATGATGGCGGTAGCCAGCGTGTTCACCGTAAAGAGGCTGACCGTGGCTGCGACCAACGCGAGCGCGCCGGGCCCGTGGAGAACATGAATGCAAACAAGCTGATACGCCCAGTAGGCCGCCGTACCCGAAACCGTCATTTGCGACAGATTGAACACCAACTGGATCAGGCGCAGGCTTCTAGCCGGTTTCCAATAAAACTGCCCCAGGGTGCTGACCAGCCCAATCAATAACGTCTCGGGCAAACCCATTTCCAGAATGCCCAGCAAAGTGAACAGGAAGTTCACCGATAAAGTTCCGCCCGGCAGACTCACCTTAAGCGGAGAAGCGATGAGCGCAGCGGCCATGTAACAAACGAACTTGACCTGGTCGCTGGAGTGCCAGTGGGTACACGCAAACGCGAACGACCCCAGCGCCGCGATAGCCATGCCGGCGATGAACACACGTGCCGCGGGTTGGCGAGTTTCTGGCATGCGAAGCCTCTTCCAATTTTGCGGGCAAGTGTGGGTCACTTCACCCCAAAAACGACATCGCCTAGTTACCATCGTGCTGGGACACGTTGTCCCGGTGGCCTGACGGTGGGACAAGGTGTCCCATGCAAAAGACGACTCTGCCGCTAAGTCACTGATTTGTAAGGGCCATCAAGCTTCGGTTTCGGACCTCTGAGTGCATCCTGAAAGGGGCAACGCAGCCTGGCTGGGTATACGCGGGCGCGTGCACATTTGGGGGATTTCGAATGAAGCAATTTGTGCTCGTCTTTTTGCTGGTCGCAGGGACACTGTCCTACGCCAATGAGTCGAAGCTGTCGCCGGATCTTCAGACATCGACCGCTCCAAAGGTCCAGGTCATCGTGCAGTACAACCAGGCCCCGGGACTTCTCGACCTCCAGCTCCTGAAGACCCTAGGATCGATTCTGAACTCTCTGCCCCTGGTGAATAGCGTCGTGGCGCAATTGCCGCTGTCGAACATTCTTTCGCTGTCGAATCAGGCGAACGTGAAGTACATCAGTCTGGATCGTGTGCTGGCGCCGAACCTAAGCAATGCCGCACCCGCCATTAATGCATTCGCCGCGTGGCAATCGGGCTACACGGGAGAAGGCATCGGTGTAGCGCTGCTCGATAGCGGCGTAAGCAGCCATCCTGATCTCAAAGGCGGATTCCTGGGCGGCTCGCGCGTGGTGTGGAACCAGAGTTTTGTTTCGGGCAACATTAGCGCGAACGACCAGTACGGCCATGGCACGCATGTTGCCGGACTAATCGCCGGAGACGGAGCGAGTTCGATCGGCTCGAAGTATTCTCGCACGTTTGAAGGCATCGCGCCCGGGGCGAACCTGGTTAATCTGCGTGTTCTAGATCAGAACGGCGAAGGCAGCGACAGCGCGGTAATCGCCGCCATCAGTGAGGCCATCCTGCTGAAGCCGCTGTTCAATATCCGAGTGATGAATCTTTCCCTCGGCCGCGAGGTCTACGAAACCTATAAGCTCGATCCGCTTTGCCAGGCAGTGGAAGCGGCCTGGAAGAGCGGCATCGTCGTCGTGGTGTCGGCGGGAAATAACGGGCGCACGCTGTCGACCGATGGTTACGGCACGGTCACATCTCCAGGAAATGACCCTTATGTGATCACAGTCGGCGCGATGAAGCCCATGGGAACGCCCACACGCGTGGATGACCTTATCGCGAGCTACAGTTCGAAGGGCCCGACGGCCGGCGATGCAGTGGTGAAGCCCGACGTTGTGGCTCCCGGCAATCTACTGGTCTCGCTGGAGGCGCCGAATTCCACGCTCTACAACACGTTTCCGGGCGACCGGATCCCTTACAACTACTACATGAACGGCGGAAGCAGCGCGTCGTCCTCCAGCTACTTTAGTTTGAGCGGAACCAGCATGGCAGCCGGCGTGGTCAGCGGAGCTGTCGCCGATCTGCTACAAAAAACTCCTGGTCTCACTCCCGATCAGGTGAAGGCCCGGCTCATGAAGACGGCATGGAAGTCGTTGCCCACGTTCAGCAGCTATACGGATCCGGTTTCTGGAGTCACCTACACATCTCAATACGACATCTTCACGGTAGGCGCGGGCTACGTGGACCTGGAGGCCGCGCTGGCCAACACCGACCTCGCCAAAGGAACGGCGATGTCTCCCGTCGCGACCTTCAACGCGAACACCAACAGCGTGTACTTGAACGACGATCCTTCAGCCGTCTGGAACACATCCGCGACATGGTCGAACGCCGCGGTGTGGGGATCTTCGCAATTCGTCGTAGGCAGCGCGGCGACCACCGCGAGTGCAACAACCTCTACCGTTTCGGGCAACAATGCACTGTGGGGCGGAAATGCCTTGTGGGGTGGCAACGCGCTCTGGGGTGGAAACGCCTTATGGGGTGGCAACGCCTTATGGGGCGGTAACGCACTCTGGGGTGGAAACGCGCTCTGGGGCGGCAGCACCTCGACTGGCGAGAACTAGACAGTCAGTAGGTGGGTGGCCCTCGATAAGAGTGAAGGCGGTGTCAAGGACAAAAGTATCCTGTCGGTGTTTGGCACCGCTTTTTTGCCAGAGAGGTTGAGGACCAAGACTCTGGAAATCTCACGCTAATCACCTG
>Ga0182015_10000255_pt1 | contig 76879 bp, 68 predicted proteins | sample 712P3MmetaG_FD_120478 | JGI IMG/M metagenome (GOLD analysis project Ga0182015, IMG submission 120478) | Permafrost microbial communities from Stordalen Mire, Sweden - 712P3M metaG | ecosystem: Environmental > Terrestrial > Soil > Wetlands > Permafrost | place: Sweden: Stordalen | collected...
CGGCAAGATCGACGTAATCGTCAACGATGCGGCGATGATGAAGTTTGGGCCGATCGCCGACATTGCCGAAGCGGATTTCTTTGCCACGCTTACGACCAACCTCGGATCGGTCTTCTTCTTTTCGAAATACGGCGTGGCGCACATGGGGCCGGGCTCGGCGTTCGTCAACGTCAGCTCAGTACACGCGTACGCGACGTCGCCCAACGTCGTTGCGTATGCATCTTCCAAAGGCGCGATCGAAGCATTCACGCGCGGCTTCGCACTCGAAATGCAGTCTCGCAACATTCGCGTGAACGCCGTAGCTCCCGGGTCGGTCGATACGGCGATGCTTTGGAACAACCCCAATGTGAAGAGCGGGGTCGAGAAACTGGAAGGTCCGATCGGCAAGCCCGAAGACCTAGCCGCTGCGATCTGCTTTCTCGCCTCGGACGACGCACGGTTCGTTACCGGCGCCACGCTGCTCATCGACGGCGGGCGCCTCGCGAAACTGCCGTAAGGAGAGACACATGAGTTCGTTGAGCGGGAAAGCGCGAGTCGCCGGTCTTCTGTATCTAACGGTGACGATCGTCGGCGTCTTCAGCTTGATGTACATCCCGGGCCTCATCTACGTACCGGGAGACGCTGCGGCGACGGCGCACAACATCGCTTTGCACGAAGCGCTCTTTCGCACGAACATCTTCCTGGAGATCTGGGGTGCGACGCTGGAAATCTTCCTCGTACTCGCGCTCTACCGCTTGCTCGCCGGCGTCAACAGAAGTCTCGCCATGGTCATGCTCGTTCTCGGCCTAATGGACGTGCCGGTTTTCTTCGTCAACTCGCTCAACGACGTCGGCGCTCTGCTCTTCGCACGGGGCGCCGATTTCTTGTCGGCATTCGCCGAACCTCAACGAGAAGCGATGGTCATGCTCTTCCTGCGCTTGCATCACTACGGAGAGGTCGTCAACGAAGTCTTTTGGGGGCTTTGGCTGCTGCCCTTCGGCATGCTCGTATACGAGTCGCGCTTTCTTCCGCGCCTCCTCGGCGTGTGGCTGATGTTGAACTGCTTCGCGTATCTGGCGCAGAACGTTACCGGCATCCTATTTCCACAATTTACGGGCGTGGTAAACAATATCTCGCTACCGCTGCAGTTCGGCGAGGTTGCGATCATGCTGTGGCTGCTCCTTTTGGGCGCGAACGAGAGGCCTACGGCGCCGTGACGTACCACTCGTTGCCGAAGCGGTCGTTCAGCGCCCCGAACTTGCCGCCCCACTGCGCTTCGCCGAACGCCGTGACGATTTCGCCGCCGTCCGAGAGCGCGCCGAAGATCTCCTGGGCGCGCGTCGCATCAAGAACGTTAAGGGCCAGCGTAACGTTGCCCTCACGGGGATCGATTGCACGCGTTGACGCGCCATCGGAGGCTTTGAATGAAATGCCGAGGGCCGTGACTGTTGCGTACTGGATCTTGTCCCCATCTCGCATGACGATCTCGTAGTCGCCGTCGAGTGCTTTCTTGTAGAATTCGAGCGCTTCTGCACAGCGGCCGTAGAAGTATACGAACGGCGTGAGCTCCATCGGAGCACCGCGCATGTCGTCGCCGGGATCGACCAAGCCGATCGTATGCCCTTCCGGGTCGCGGAAGAGTCCGATGATGGGACCGTTGGGGACTTTATCCGGGCCCATCATGCGAGAGCCGCCGCGCGTTTCGATCTTTTCGAAGGCTGCGTCCATGTCGTCGACGGCGACGTAAAACGTTACGTGGCCGTCGTAGCCGTTGGGCGCTTTGCCGATTCCGCCGGAAATGCCGTGCTGCAGACCGGGAACCGGCTCGACGAGGCTATACTCCATGTCGTACTCGGGCATCGGGGCAGCGACGCTCCAGCCGAAGACGTCGGCATAAAAGCTCCGCAACGCCGGCGCGCCGTGTCCCATGATCTCGAAGTGCACTACCGGATGTTTCACTAACAAATCCTTTCGTTAAGCGTTGTAGACTCGACGAAGCTCGTCGATGTCGAGTTTAGTCATTTGGAACATCGCACGCATGACACGTTGCGAGCGCTCTTCATCGTCCCCGCCGAGAACGTCGAGTAAGCCTTCGGGCACGAGATTCCACGCGAAGCCGTAGCGGTCGGCAACCCATCCGCACGGCAACTGCTTGCCGCCTTCGGAAAGCCCGTCCCAGAGCTCGTCGAGTTCGGCTTGCGTTTTGCAGCTCACGAAGAGCGCGATCTTGCCTTGCGAGAAGGCGTCACTGCGCACTTGCGGATCGCTCGACGGCGCATTAATCGCCATGAACTCCTGACCGTCAAGCTCGAACTCGAGCGTCATCACCGAGCCCTCCGGCCCGGGGCCGGCTTCACCGTAGCGTTTCACGTCGGTGATTTTCGAATTCTTGAAGATGGACACGTAGAAATCGGCCGCTTCTTCGGCCTGTCCGGCGAACCAGAGAAACGGGGTAATGTTGGGCATCGGGTACCTCCTTGCGTCGTTTGCGAAACCTATGGTAGCAAAAATGACTTCTAAAAAACAAGCATTATTGACAAAAGAATCTATTCTTGCTATTTTGTGATGGTGGCCACCGTCAAACGAACGTACGGGCAGTACTGCGGCTTCGCGCGTGCGCTGGAGCTGATCGGCGAGCGCTGGGCGCTGCTCATCGTCCGCGACCTCTTGATCGGCCCGAAGCGCTTCAGCGATATCCAGCGCGGACTGCCGGGCATCCCAAGCAACATCCTTACCACGCGCCTGAACGAACTGGAGGACAACGGGCTGATTGCGCGCCGTGCGCTTGCGCGACCGAGCAAAGGAGTCGCCTACGAACTCACCGAGTCCGGAACCGAACTCGAAAACGTCGTGCTGGCGCTTGGCCGATGGGGCGCGCAGCATTTGGGGGACGCGCGCCCCGGTGAGATAATCACCCAGGACTCCATCGCGACGGCGCTGCGCACGACGTTTCGTCCGGAGGCCTCCGGAAAGGCAAGACTCACCTACCTTTTGCATCTTGGCGAAATAGAAGTACACGCGCGGATTCGCGACGGCTCGATCGCGGTCGGGCGCGGTGACGTACCCAAGCCCGATCTCGTCATCGAGACGGGGCCCGGGTTGCGCGCACTGCTCGCCCGCGAGATTTCTCCAGCAGAAGCGCTCAAAAAACGGCTCGTGCGAGTCACCGGCGATCCGAAACTGCTCGACCGTTTCGTGCAGATGTTCCAAATCTAATCCAACGGCAACGCAACGTTCGCTGACGGCTAGGGCTTGCCCCTAAATGTTGCCTCCCACTGCGAGTTTGCAGCGTCGAAGGCTGCCTGTTGGGTTTTCATCATGCGCTGCATCGTGTCGAACCAGGTTTGAGCGGTCTCTTGACCGATCGCGCGCATCTTGCCCTCCGAATCGAGCGCGTTCTTGTACATTTGAGCATACGCTACCGACGCCCGATGTATTTCGGCCAGCACGGGCTCGACCCGATCGAACAACTGGTCGAAGCCCAACCCTTTAAGGTAGAGCGCCATCGTCTTGTACTGCGCGAAGTAGCTCTCGACGGCAGACATATATGAAACCCACGATGCAAGCTCCCCAGCGCTGTGAAATGGAGGGGAGGCCAAGTATGCCTGCAGGTTCTTGTTCACGAGTTGATACTGTGCTTCTAAATTGGACAGCCAGATCTGTTCGAGCTGCGCGGGGTCTTGGGTCCCTTCGTTCATTGTATTGACTCCTTTGCCGTGCGACAGGCACGGCCGGCAGGGAACGCTCCGACCCCAAGAGTATGCGTGCCCGGAGCATAAGTCAATCGAGCCCGCGGTTCGGCTTCACCTAGAATCTACTTCACCCACTCGACGAAGACGAAAGGAACGTTCGGCAATGAAGACTTCGGCAGCGCATGCGTTGCGCGTTTGGGCGGTGGTGACGGTCGTCGCATGCACGATTGGGGCCGCGAGCCCGGGCGCGAATGCGCCGGCCCCATCGTTACGTTTGCTCGCCCGCGCGACGAATCCCAACCCGACGCTCAAGTCGTATACCGCATCGGCCCAGTTATCGGCGCTCCTTCACGCCATCATACCGATTCATAAGACCTTCAGCGGCACCGTATACTATCTGCGTCCGAATCGGAAGATCGCGTTCCAAGGCGTGTCCGGCGCGCTTAGCCGCTTCAGAGATCTTGCGTCCACGACGCCAACCTACGAGCAAACGATGCAACAGTACGTCATTACCCCGCTTACCGACAACGGAACGGTATCGACTTATTCCCTCGTTCCAAGAAAGGTCGGCGGTCGCGTAGAGAACGTTGTTATCTCCGTCGGCGACGCGTCGGCTCTTCTTAGCCAGGCGCAGTGGAACTACACGAACCGAGGCACGCTCACGTTCGGCCAGACCTATATGAACGTCGGGAGCTATCGGTTGCCCGCCACCGCGACGATTTCGGCACGATTCCCGGACTACCGCGTCGATGGAACGCTGACGTTTACGAACTATCGGCCGGACGCGGCGGTCTCTCCGGCGGTGTTTGCATCGCCAAGCAGCCAATAATTACTTCCCCGTTGCGCAACGCCGCGTTCGTGGTTCTCAGCCTCGGGCTCGCTTCATCGCCCGTCGGCGCGGCGTCGGGTGCGCAGAGAAGCGTCGCCATCAGCAGCTGCGAAACGTTCCGGGACTGGTTCGCAGCGCAGCCGGGGGGGCAAACTCGTTGCGCTCGCGCCTGGAAATCCCAGTACGGGCCTACGCCCGTTGGCCTTCGATAGCATCTTGACCTACCGATGGGATACGAAGCCGTCCGATCCGGCGTTCAAACAAATGCAGTTCTACCGAACGAACCTCGGGAGCGGCGGCTGCATGGCCGGATACTACGTTGCAACCGCAAGCACCGCTCTGATATTTTTGACCTACGGCACGGCAACCGACCTGGTGATTACCAAAACGACGAGCATTCCCAGCGGACTTCCGACGCACCCGGTTCCCACCGCTACCAAGCGCGGTGCAACCCTTGGCATGAGCATCGCTGCGGTCGAGAAAATCGAGGGTTCCGGAACGACGTACGGCAAAAATGCGGTGGTAACTCTCTACTACAATCAGAACGTCAAGGATTCGTATGGAGGAACCCTCTACGGACATCTCGCCTTCCTGTTCGTTGGCGGCAAGGTTGCGGCGATTAATGCCGGCGGCGGACACTGATTTGCGGCGTGCAATATCCCGAGACGCTCATTCGGACGACGATCAACGACGATCGCCTGGGGTCGCGGCACGCGCGCAAGTTCGCCGCGAAACTGGGGGCAATGCACGTTCCATATCTGTTCTATGAAGTAACCGAAGGCGGACACGCGTCGGGCGCCAATCTGCGCGAACGCGCGTTCACCAGCGCCCTGGAGATGAGGTATTTCATTCGAAAGTTGATGTACTAAGTCCGCTAAGAGACGAACAGCGGCGCCAACCGTTCGCGCATCGACGACGCAAGCACAACCCAGCACGCCGCCAGGATAAGACCGGGAACGATGCCGGCCGGGAACATCGTGATGTGAAAGGCCAGTATGTTGTAGAGAAATGCCGCCGATACCACGAGCGCTAAGGGAACGTAACGATTTAGCAGCAGGGCGATGCCGGTGACGAGTTGGATCGAATCAATGAAGAGCACGAAGTGCGACTCGAAGATGATCTTTTGAAACTCGCCCGCGAGGCCCGGCATCGGCGGCGGACCCGATCCGAAGGTTATGACCCACCCAAACGCACCCGCGACCGTAAAAGCTAGCCCGATCAGTATGCGTGAGATTAGAACGGCGATCTTCATGTTGCTCCTTCCTACGGCGCCGGTGGCGCACGTCGGGAACGTTGAGCGCGAGCGCGGGCGCGTCCTACCGCAACACCAGCTCCAACTCGCGCGTCGTCGTGCCGTGGCGGACGGTCAGTCGTAACGCCGTTCCGGCTCGTCCGGAGACGATCGCGACGAAATCCGCGGCGGAGAGATCTCGCACGCCCGTGTCGTTGACGGCGAGAATCCGATCGCCTGCCACGATGCCTAGCGCCGACGCCGCGGAGTTTGGTCGAACGGCTACCACGTCGATGGCGTCGGGTCCGTTCTTCGTGAAGCCAATCCCGGAGCGGTTCCGCGGGACGATCAGCGGGTGCGCCAGCGGCTCGAGGTAGAGCGTTTGGTTGGCATAGTCGAACGTCGGGATGAAGCGCGACAGCACAGAAAGTCCTAAGTCGCCCGCCTCCGTCCACGATGAAAACGCGCCGGTCTTCATCTCCGTGAAGTCGGCGAAAAGCTTTGGGATCTCATGTCCCCCGATGTCGAAGCGCGCGAGCGTTTCCAACCGACCAGTATTTGAGCCGCCGGTTCCCCCGCCGTGCACGGTATAGCCCTGGCCGTATTTGGTCAGCAACTCCGTTCGCCGCAAAAAATCACCGTAGAGAATCAGAATCCCTGCGTTTCCCGTGTCGACGCCGAAGTCACCGACGCTGCCGTCGGCCGCGGCATGCGCGAGCGGCATGTCTTCTTGAAACCGGATCGGTACGGCCGTTCCCCGCCCGCGATAGGCGAAGCTTGTAAGCGGTGTGAGCGTCAGCCTCTTGCGGGCGTAGTCGATCCGGGTCGCGTAGCGTTCGAACCATTCCAGCCCGAGGATGCCCGCAAGCGGCACCTTGCGCCCGCGCTCGTAGAACGAATACGGATAAGGAATCGCCAGAAATGGCTGATTCACCAACTCCGCGTTACCGATCCTAACGCTCGCGACGCGCGTGTATTGCAGCGCGATCGTCCCCGCCCCCGCGCCGCCGCTCACACCTCCGCCCGTTCCGCGCAACCCGAGCGTCTTCGCCGCCGCACCATCGAGGATCGCGTGACCGCCTGAATCGAGAATGAACGGCATCGGCGCGCAGCCGTCGATCGAAGCCCACACGAAGAGCTGATTTCCTTCGAGCGCGATCGGCACGGTCGTCGCGCTCGCGCCGGCCAGCATATGCGCGTTCTCCTCCATGCGCGGCCTTACGAAATCGGCCGCACGAACGCGAGGGAACAGAGTGTAGCGCGTCACCTCGACGCGGTCGCCGTTTGCCGGCTCGAAGAGGCTCGCTCTGGAGATCGAAAACGGCAGCACGATCCCGCCGACCTGACGATAATCGCCAAACGTCGTCACGTCGGTGGTGATCGGCGTGCGAATCGCAACGGAATTAATCAGATGGCTGCGTATATCAACCGTCACGACGGCGGGAATGCCGCCGCGCGGCGCGACGCGCACCATCTCGGCGCGATCGTCGCCGCTCCCCGTAAATCCGACGCACGTCATTGCGGCGCCGGAACGCGGATCAAGGTAGCCGCGTCGCGCGAGAAACGCTTCCGTGAGGGCCCTTGCCCGCGGATACCACGAGTCGTACGGATGTACGCCGCCCGAGATGTCGCGCGCCCAGAGGCTCTGCCCGTCGTACACCTCGGCGTTGCTCCCCTTGACCGGAAGCGTCGACCAGCGCGCGTAGCGTCCGTCGCGGATCTCGTCGCTAAGCTCGGCGGCGCCGCGCAGTCCCGAGCTGACCAGCGGCCCCGAAGCGGTAATCTCTCCGACGCGATTCCAGGCCGCGCCGCCGGTGGCCGTGGCAACCTGCGCGAACAGCGCGGCAGTGTTGCATGCAAGCGAAACGGAGGCGATAAGGCCGATCATACCGCGAGCGTACTCGCCGGCCGGGACGCCGTCTTGAAGATTCTTAGCGCGCGAAGGTTCGGCGGTATCCGGCCGGCGAGAGCCCGAGGCTCCGGCTAAAGGCGCGCGTGAGATGGCTTTGGTCGCTGAACCCTGCGTTCAACGCGATCCGCGCGATGGGCGCCATCGTCGTCAGCAACATCTTCGACGCCAGCCGTATACGGGCACGCGCGCGATACGCGTTCGCGGTCATGCCGACGTGGCGTCGGAACGCGCGGCTGAAATGCGTCTCGTGTAGGCCCGCAATCGCCGCGGCCTCGCGCAACGGAATGGCCTCCTCCCAGGGAAAACCGTCAATCACGCTGCGCAACCACGGCGGACGCTCCGGCAAAGCCTCGTTTGATCGGCGCAGCAACGCATCGTGCAGTCTCACCACTGCCGCGCCAAGCTCGCGGCCGTCACCATAGAACGATTGCACGACCTCGCCAACCGCGTTTTGCAGCGGAGCTAAATCCAGCGCGAGGCTTCCACGCGAGCCTGCGACACCGGAATCGTACGGCAACTCGACGTTGAGACACCGCGTGTCGCTAGCGAACCGATCCGCATGTTCCTCGGCGGCGTCGTGAACGACGATGCTGCCGCTGCGGCAGAGCGCGGGAACCATATCGCACACCTCGACGTACGCACCGCCTAAGACGAGCGTGACGAACGACGACCCATGCCGGTGGTGCTTCATCGCGCTGCACCCACGGTGATCGGTTTCAAAAACGGCGCCCGCTTCGGTTATGCGCTCCATCGCTGGCACGATTCGCGCTCCAGGCGGCGCGAACCCTAGCGGCTTGCTTTCAGGCTTGCCCGGCTCAGGTATAATTGAGGCATGAAACGCATTGGGTTAATCGGCCTCGTCGCCGCGACCGCGTTGATTGCCGTGCCGCGGCTGGCGCTCGTCCACGCGCGCGCCACCGACGCCCCTTCGGCCACGGACGTCCCCACGATGCGGCGGGGGCACATGGAGATGACGCTTCACGCGCCCGAGCACCCCGGCGACCGTGCGCGCGCCGATGCGATCGTTGCAGCGGCTCGCCAAGTAATGGCGGATTATCCGACGGTTGACGCCGCCGAGAAGGCGGGCTTCAAGAAGTTTCTTCCGGCAATTCCGCTTTCGATCGAGCACTACACGAATCGCAGCTACGCGGTGGAGGCATGGCTCGGACACTTCGATCCGATGCACCCGACGTCGCTCATCTTCAAGCGTGACGGCAGCTCGCTGCAGATCGTCGGCGTGATGTACACGGCATCGAATTCCGCCGACCGCGACGAACTGAATTCGCGTGTTCCGCTGAGCTTCGGAACGTGGCATCGGCACGTCGATTTCTGCAAGGCGCCAGTGGGAACCCCGCTAACGAGTCGGTTTGGACCAAACGTGCGCTTTGGCTTCGCGGGCTCGATTCACACGAAAGATGCCTGTGACGCCGCCGGCGGCACGTTCATCCCGCGCGTTTTCGGGTGGATGGTCCACGTGTGGCCGAATGAAAAGACGGATGCCTCGGTTTGGGCCGTCGATGCGCACCACAGCATGGAAAGTATGGAGCCGTAGTTCCGGTCGCTTCGCGCAAGCTAATCGAAAGCCGAGAGCGGCGAAAAGAGGCGATCGATCTCGGTGGCATCGAGCTGGAGCGACGCTGACTCATCGAACAACCCGGCGGCTAACTCGGCCTTGCGCTCTTGCATCTCAACGATGCGCTCCTCCACCGTTCCGGCGGCGATGAGCTTGTACACGAAGACGGGCTTGTGCTGACCAATGCGGTGCGCGCGGTCGGTGGCCTGGCGCTCGACCGCCGGATTCCACCACGGGTCGTAGTGAATCACGGTATCGGCCGCGGTGAGATTCAATCCGGTGCCGCCGGCTTTTAAGCTGATGAGAAAGAGCGGCACCTCACCCGCCTGAAAACGCTGCACGGGCGTAACGCGGTCCTTCGTCTCACCGCGCAACTCGACGAATGTGATCTCGCGCTCGCGAAGCTCGGGCTTAATGAGATCGAGCATCGAGGTGAACTGCGAGAAGATCAGAATTCGCCGTCCCTCGTCGATCAGCTCGGGAACCATCTCAAGCAAGGCCTCGAGCTTGGCCGATCCGCGAAAGCCGCGCGCCGCCGACACTTTGAGCAGCCGCGGATCGCAGCACACCTGACGCAGTTTGAGCAGCGCGTCGAGTACGACGATGTGGCTGCGCGCCAAACCGCGCCGCCGCAGCGCGTCGCGCACGCGCTCGTGCATGGCGATGCGGATCGTCTCGTAGAGATCGCGTTGCGCGCCGTCCAGCTCGATGCGCGTGACGATCTCGCTCTTCTCGGGAAGATCGGGCGCGACCACTTCCTTTGTTCTACGCAAGAGAAACGGGCGCAGGCGCGACGACAGCACGCGGCGCCGCTGCGTGTCGCCCCGCTTCTCGATCGGCGTTCTGAACGCGCGCCCGAAGGCCGCGCGCTCGCCGAGCAATCCGGGAACCGCGAACGCAAAGACCGACCACAGCTCCTCGAGATGGTTCTCCATCGGCGTCCCGGTGAGGGCGAGCCGCTGCGCCGCGCGCAGGCGCCCCGCGGCCTGCGCCCCCTTGGAGCGCGGGTTCTTGATTGCCTGCGTTTCGTCGAGCACGGCGATCTGCCAGTCCTGCGCGCAAAGCGTGTCAATGTCGCGCTGCAGCAGCGCGTAGGTCGTCAGCACGACGTCGCTGCGCGCGATCTGCCTGAAGCGCTGTGCACGGTCGGCTCCGGTGAGCGCGAGCACGCGCAAATGCGGAACGAAGCGCGCAATCTCGGCGCGCCAATTCGGCGAAACGCTTGTCGGCGAGACGATCAGCACCGGCCGTTTGAGGCGCCGCGCGGCCTTCTCGATCGCGACGTGCGCGAGCAGCTCGACCGTTTTGCCCAAGCCCATGTCGTCGGCAAGCACGCCTCCGAAACCGTTGCGCGCGAGGAGCTGCAGCCAGGCGACGCCGCGCGCCTGATACTGACGCAGCGTGCCCTTGAAGGTTGCCGGCGTCGCGGCGGGTGCGAGCGCATCTTCGTCGGCAAGCGCGCGAACCAGATCGCGCAGTTGCGCCGCTGCGGCCCAGCGAATCGGCGTCGCGCGTTCGAGCTGCGCGATCGATGCGAGGTGCGCGGGCGTGAGCGCGAGGCGTCCCTCGCGCGTGAGCGGTGCGTCGAAGAGTTCGACGAGCGTGGCCAGGAGCGGCGCGATGCGCTTGGCCGGCAATGCAACATACGCGCCTTCGCGCACGCGGCCGTAGACGGTCGCGCCGTCGCCAAGCTGCGCCAGCCCGTCGTGCGAACGAATTCCAAGCTCGCGCAACGCGCCTATGACGATCGGCAGTAACGATACGCGCTCGCCGCCGACGTTGATGCCGAGATCGAACTCGAACCAATTGTTTACGCTTGGCTCGATCTGCGCGTCCCAATCGTTGGCTTCGACCAACTCGTACGGAAATGAGGAGTCGATCTCGACGCGCCAGCCGCTCGCGCGCAGGGCCGGCACCACGCCGTCGAGGAACTGCACCCAGCGCTGCTCCCCGGTTCCCGGAAAGCGCAACGTTGAGTTGCGATGTTTGATGAATTGGATCTCAGGCCACGTCACGAGGTGCAACCCATGGCTATCGAGTGCCGCGCGGGCTGCGGCTTCGAACTCGTAACGGCGGGGCCAGGGGCTGACGCCGTCCGCTTCCACCGATTGGAATTCGCGCGGCTCGTCGGCCGAGAAGTGGGCGGAGTGCGCGCCGTACGCAAACGTCAGCTCAGCGATTGCGGCGAGTGGCGCTTCCGAGAATCCGCGCAACCGCAGCACCGGAATCGGATCGCGCTCGATCACGCTCGTTTGTAGTATGCGAAACCGCAGTGGAAGGTTAGCTCGCCGAACGACGCTCGGACATTCTCGATCGTAAACACCAACTGCGGCCTTTGACGCGGCGGACAGCCTTCGCCTGCGTTACCCGCGCGGCCGGCTGCGGGTTATGCAAGAAAGCGCCCGTCTGCGGCGAACCTCGCGGAATGCGATCGCGTAGCGCGGCCGCGCGGGTCCCGAAAGGATCGACTCGGCCGAAGCTAACAATCGACATCACGTATCCCCAAGGCGTCGCACTCGATTCGAAAAACAATCTGTACGTCGAGTACAATTCGGGCGCCCATGGCGGAGGCCCAGGCGACGTCAATCAGTACGCGCCCGATCGACGAGCCCCAAAAACCTCGGACTCCCCATCGTGTGGGGGGCCGGCGATGCCATCGATGGAAGCAGCGACGTTATCGCAGCGGATCAGGGCTCGGGAAGCAATGCCGCCATCTACGTTTTCCGCCGGGTTCGCAGAAGCCGTCGGAGACGATCAACCAAGGTTTGGAAGATCCGTTCCGGCTCGCGATCGACAAGCCGTTCGCGCACCTCTACGTTGCCGATCCTGAGGTCAAAAAATTGCTCGTCTACGATTACACTTCGGGCGAACTCGTCAATTCAATTACCAACGGACTGAAGTCGGTCTACGGAGTGGCGGTCTCTCCTTGAGGCAATCGGGATGGGACGAGGCGGGCGTTGCGGAAGGAGTACCGATGAGGCTTCATACTACCCTTATCATCGCGTGCGGAGCATTGTCGCTCGTCGCAGCGCCCGCAAGCGGCCAGACACCTTCGGGCACGAGCACGCTCTTCGGAACGAATCTCGTCGTGAATGGGGATGCCGAATCCGATACTGGAGCCCCGAGCAACAATCAGGTCGTGAAGCCCACCGGTTGGACGACAACCGGAGAGTTCACGGCCGTCCAGTATGGAGCCAGCGGCGGATTCCCCGATAAAACCTCACCCGGTCCCTCAGACCGTGGGAAAAACTTCTTCGGCGGCGGCAACGTCGCCAAGTCGACGGCGACGCAGACCATCGATCTTTCCTCGGGCGCGAAAGCAATCGATTCGGGCGGCGTGACGTACCTTCTGGCCGGATGGCTCGGCGGCTACAGCGGGCAGGCCGATAACGCGCAGGTCACCGTCACGTTCTTGACCGCTGCCGGTAGTTCGCTGGGCACCGCACGGATCGGCCCGGTCACGCCAGCCGATCGCCACGGTACGACCGGATTCTTTAATCGCACGGCAACGGGATCGGTGCCTGCGCACGCGCGCGCGGCGCGCGTCGTCATTACTGCAACGCGATTCGAAGGGGCCTACAACGACGGCTATTCGGACGACGTCTCGCTCGTGCTCAAGAAGGGCGCCTCTAAGTAGGCGTCATACCCGCCGGTGAGGTTCATCGCTCGATCGTAGCCCAGCGCGTTGAGCTTCTTCGTGATGTACGCGCTGCGAGCACCGAGGTGACAGTACACGACGATCTCGCGATCGGTTGGAATTTCCCCGAGTCGATCCTCAACTTCGTCCATCGGAATATTCACGGAACCGGCGATGCAGCCGTCGTCGACGAGCTCGTCCGGCTCGCGTACGTCCAGCAAGAACGGCGTGGCGCCGTTATCGAGACGTTGCGCGAGCCTGCCGGGCGTTATCGACTTCACCTATAACAGCGGCGGAATGCATTTTCCGGACGTCACACGGCAAGTGGCGATAACGGCAGGCGTCGCACCCGCGGGAAACGGAGATCCCTTCAGCGGCGTCAGTGCCCCGTTGCTGCCGATCTGATACCCGGAAATCGAACTGGCAGCACTGTTGCCCACATAGACGAACTTGTCCGACGGATCGACTGCCCCGTAACACGCCCCGGACCCGGCCGCAAACGGCGACCCTTTCACCGGGATTAGCGCGCCGTTGCTCTTGATCGTATAAACGGAGACATTCGCAGAGCCGACGTTCGGTACATAGATGAACTTGCCGTTCGGATCGACGATCACGCTACAGGCTTCGGTGCCCGCCGCAAACGGCGACCCCTTAACGGGCGCCAGCGCGCCACTGGTAGCGTTGACCGTGTAGGCGGAAACACTATTTGAGCCGTAGTTGCTTACATAGGCGAACTTGGCGGTCGGATCGACGGCCACGCCAAAGGGTTCGCTCCCCGCACTAAACGGCGACCCCTTCACGGGCGTGAGCGCGCCGTTGCTTGCGATCTTATAGGCAGAGATATTATCGGAGCCCGCATTGGGCACATAGACGAACTTACCCGAGGGATCGGCTGCCACGTATTGTGCACTCGTACCGGCTGCAAACGGCGAGCCCTTCACCGGCGTGAGCGTACCGCTGCTCCCAATTGTATAGGCCGAGACGTTGCTGCTGCTACTGACGCCAACGTTTGCCACGTAGGCGAACTTGCCCGTAGAATCGACTGCTACGCCCGAAGGCGCAAAACCGGCTCCAAACGGCGAGCCTTTGACTTGCGTCAGTGCGCCGTTGGTCGCATCAATCGTAAAGGCAGAAGTATTATTGGACCCGGCGTTTGACGCAATAGCGACCTTGCCGGTAGGATCGATTGCCACGCCCGAGGGATTGGAACCCGCCGCAAACGGCGAGCCTTTCACCGGCGTCAGCGCGCCGTCGCTCGCGATCTTATAACCGGAAACATTTGTCGAACCTTCGTTGGCCTCATAGGCGAACTCAGCCGCGACGTCGGGCAGCGCGGCGGCATAACCTGGTAGCGCCGAGGTGGGGCCCTGCGATGCGTTGGTCGAGCAGGCGGAGAGCAGAGCAATTGCGGCAACGCTCGCCGCGGTAAAGACGGTGGATTTTAGCATTAGCGTTACTTTGTGAAGCGCAGCCTGAAGCCCTCGTTGACATGGGCCCGATTCGAATAAGTGTGGCGCAAATGAGCGTGGGCAAAAAAGTGGGGACGGCAAATGGCGTCTGGTCGTATCTAATTCGTCGTCATACTTCTATTTTTCAGATTGGCGCCCGTTTCCGCAGAGGGGCTCCGTTGATTTCGATCGGTGGCGCTACGGTTTGGCCGGCGCGCCGCGGTGCGTCACCAGCACCTGGCGGTGATTTTTGGCAGGATCCGAGAAGCCTCGGCCGTTCGGAGGGATTGAGCGAACGTTTGTAGGGTGCAGCTGGAGATACGCCATTGGAGAATCGTCGGCGCCGAGAACCTCCCGCTACCTCGGCTATTTCGCTAAACTATACGCTGTCCGTTACACAACCGTTCATTAGAGGGCAGCCGCCCACTAACAGTCGTAATGCTTTGTTCGCGTGGTAAGAGAGGGCGAGCGCTGTGCGCTCGCCTTTCTTTTCCTTTCGTGTGTCGGCGAAATTAGTACGCCCTGATACCGTTTGGACTTCCCCATCCGACCGGGCCGCTGTACGTTTTGTAGCCGCCATCTTTCTTTGATAGGCCGGCCTGGCAGAGATAATTGCTGCAGCTGCCATCGTTACCGGACGTGATTACGTGCAGCTCCTTCTTGTGTTTTCTCCTCTTGAGGTCCCAGAACGTTTTACCGCCGGTTATGCTGCTCGCGTTGCCGGCGAGCCCGACGATACCGGCGGTGAGCGGCGATGCGACACTCGTCCCGCAGACACCGGTCCAGCCGCCGTAGGAGCTGATGTACTCGGCGACCCCGGGGGAACAGCCGGCTTCGGCGGAGATGTCCGAGATCGTCTTTCCGCTGCAATCCGGATCGTGCTGCCACGACGGCTTGGTGGTGGTGGTCGCGCAGCCCGCTCCGGCGCCGTCCCAGACGGTTTCGCTATAGGTCAAGCCAGAGAGTGCCAACTGCGTGCCGCCGACGGCGAGCACGTTTGCCAGCGCCGCCGGCCACAAAATTATATTATATCCGTCGTCACCTGACGAGGCCAAATACGCGACGCCCGGCGCACTGAAGTAGCTCGGGAAGTTCGAGTCGCCGCAGTTCTCGCCATAATTGAGGCTGCTGCATCCCCAGCTGTTGCTGAGGATCGTGGCGCCGAGCTTCACGGCCGTCGCTTCGGCGTTCTCCAAGCCGCAGACGACGCCGCCACAGTTGCCACCTTCGATCAGGTAGATCGTACATTTGGGACACGTGGCTGAGACCATTTGGATGTCGAGGTCAGTCTCGACACACCAGCCGAAGTCCTCGCAGCTCTCAGGGTAGTTGCTTTGTTGTCCGCTCTCGTTGTACTTAAAGAACGATGCTGTTCCCAATCCGAATGTGCTTCGGTACGTGGCGAGATCCGACGAAGCGGTGGGCAAATCGCCAAGTTCGATGAGCGCCACAACGGTTCCCGAACCTTTGCCCAACGATCCCGTCAAATTGTAACGCGTCTGCAAGTCGATGGGCCGCCAGCCGCAGCTGCCGCCGGACGGCGAGCAGCTTGAGTTCACACGCTTCGTCACAACCAATACCTGGCATTGCACGCCTCCGGCAAGCGCTTTGCAGACGCGCCGGGCTTCGTGCTTGGCTTGCCACTCGGGCACAAAGTGCGCGGAGGCCGCCCCGCTTTGCGACGCGCCGCCGGCCGTTGGCATATTCGGCGAGCCGCCCGCGACAGCCGGCAATCGCCAGCGCCGCTACTAGCGGAGAAAACTTCAAGAATGCGTTCACGAATGCTCCTTTACATGAGGGGGGTCTGGGCGTGAGCAGTACTTACCAGACGCAAGCCTTGGCTCCTTAGAGAGGGGAACGTGAAGCGCGTCAGGTGGTGTCACAAGCGCACGCTTTCAGTTGTTAGAAGCAAACACTGGCAGGAGGTATGCTCTGCAGGAGGTATGCTCTAATGGACTCCATTTCGGGCCACATCCGTTTTGCAATGATGCTGGCCCTTGTAGTGGCCGTCGCTCGTCCCGTCCCCGCCTCGGCGGGAAATTCCCCTTACGAGCGAATGGCCCCGCTCAGCCGGTACCTCATGGCCGATCGTCAAGCGGAAATTAACCTTGCGCGAAGCGCCGCGCCCTCGGCGATATCGGTCCACGCGACCCTCCTCGTGCTCGGCCATCACGGCTACGAAACCGCGGAAAAGGGCACGAACGGCTTTGCCTGCCTCGTGGAACGATCGTGGATGTCGCCCTTCGACTCCTCCGAGTTCTGGAATTGGAGAATGCGCGGGCCAATTTGCTACAACCGGGCGGCGGCGCGCAGCGTTCTGCTCTACACGCTCCAACGGACGACAATGGCGTTGTCGGGGCTGACCAAATCACAAATGCTCGATCGCACGGAAGTCGCGGTTGCCGACAAGCAGCTCCCCACGCCAGAACCGGGCTCCATGTCGTATATGATGTCGAAACACGGCGATCTGGGCGATGGCGTCGGGCCGTGGTTGTCGCATCTGATGTTTTACGCTCCCAAAGCAGACGGCGCGAAAGACGGGGCAAGCTGGGGCGCGGACTTGCCGGGCTCGCCTGTCGTACTCGACACGTCGCACCGCGTCGTGCCTGAGCCGGAAACGATCTTCATGCTTCCCGTCGCTCATTGGTCTGACGGAACGCCCGCGCCGCCCACGTAACCACAATTAATTTGCTCAGCTCTGCACTGAACGGATGGAGATGCGCAGAATCAACTCAGCCGAGATTGGATGGCAGCCGCATGGCTCTCCGAACAAGAAATTCTTTCGAGACGAAAAGAAAATCTCCGAAGCGCTCGGACGAAAGCCGAAATCGACGGATATGCTCGAGCGGCATCCTTTTGACGTCGAAATGGCACGTGTTCCTCCCGGCTCCTCACTGTGCCCCTACCATTCCCACAGCGCACAGTGGGAGTTCTATCACGTCATCTCCGGGGGCGGCGTCGTGCGGCACCACGGCGGCAAAATCGAGATCGAGCCCGGCGACGCATTTCTCTTCAAACCGAACGAGCCGCACCAAATCATCAACAATCGTGCCAACGACTTGATCCTCTTCCTTGTCGCTGACAATCCTATCGGTGAGTCCTGCCATTATCCCGACAGCGAGAAATGGGCCGTCAAAGCGCCTGAGTACCGCATCATGCGCGGTGAGGCGCTCGACTACTACGATGGCGAGGAGTAAGGCTCTCTTCTAACGCTCGATGACCGACTGCGCGAGCGCAGCGCGATCGGCGACGATATCTATCGCAGTGATGCGATCGTCCACTACGGTAAACTGGAACGCAACGAGCACCTCGCGTTCGTGCATCCACACCGCTCCTGGTTTGCCGTCGATTAATACGGGTTGCGCAGCACGGGCACGTCCGGAGAACGTCCGTGCAACGGCATCCGCGCCTTCGATGCCAGCCTGTAAATGATCGTTCTGCCAGTACGTCGCGCCGCCCATTGCCACTACCGCCGCATCCGCGCGAAGCGTTGCTCCCGGAGCGAGCAGCGCGAGAAGTGCGGAGAAATTTCCCGACCGCGATGCTTGAAGAAATGCACGCACGAGTTCGTCGTGCCGCTGCGTCACGGCATGGTGGTCGGCGGATGCGCCGCGCACGCGGCGACGCGCGCGGCTTGCGAGCTGCCGCGCCGCCTCCGGTGTCCTTCCGACGATCGCGGCGACGTCGTTGAAGGGCACGTCGAACATGTCGTGCAGCACAAATGCGACGCGCTCGGCCGGTGGCAGCGCATCGAGCAGGATCAGGAGGGCCACGCCGATCGAATCGGCGAGCATTGCCTCTTCCTCAGGGCGTTCGCCGGGAGCGATTGCTGCAATGTCGCGACGCGGATCATCCGGCGTCAGCTGCTCGCGCCGGCTGATCCGCCGTTTCATCGCATCGAGACAGACGCGCGCAACAACGCTCGTGAGCCAGCCTTCGAGATTCGCAACGCCCGCAATATCCGCGCGGCTGATCCGCAGCCAGCTTTCCTGCAGCGCGTCGTCTGATTCTGCAGTCGATCCTAGCATTCGTAACGCGATGCGTTGCAAGCGGGGGCGAGCCTGCTCAAAGCGCTCCGCAAGCCACTCCGCATCCTCCAATGCAACCTCCCCTCCGGGCACCCATCACGTTTTGCGCGCGCTCGATCCGTCATACAGACGGAAGGACAACGGACCTGACTAAAGCCGAGCAATTCTTTCGTGAGCTCACGGGTGCCGACCCCTACGTCGATTCACCGCAGCACGTTGGCACAAAGCGGCGACATGGAAATTGGGCTCGATCCGAAGGAGGTCGCACAACGGAAGGAGGGACGGCGGCAGGGCGAGGGCGTGGCCTTCGTCTAACGCCGCACGGATGCGCCTTCAAATCGTCGCCGACGAAGTAATGCAGGTGCACGCGAAGGAACCTCTCGCGTCATTTTATCAGCTAAGTCCATTTGTCTGGCGTGAGGACGCTGAATTTCACGTCATGATGCGCGCGGTGCCACCCTGCGAGGATCCGGCCAAAAAGATCGCGCGGATTTATCACGGAGTTTCCGCCGACGGTCTGACCTTCGAGATGGACGAATCGGCGGCCATCGCGCCGGGGCCGGCTTCCGACGATATTGATGGTTGCGAGGATCCCACGGTCGCGCTCTGGGATGGCGCCCTCTACGTCTACTACACCGGCTGGAACCAAACGCAGCGACGCGGGTGCCTGCTGCTAGCCGCGGGGCCGGATGGCTTGAATCTTCGTAAGCGTGGAGTCGCGCTCCAATCCGTTCCCGGTTGCGAAAATCCCAAGGAAGCTGAAATCGCTTTGGCCGACGACGATACGTGGCGTCTTTTCTTTGAATATGCACAAGGAGACGCTTCGCGCGTTGGCATTGCCGATTCGAATCGCGTTGACGGACCGTGGGCCATCCGCCAGCCGCCGTTTGAGCGGCGCCCCTCGTTTTGGGACTCGTGGCATCTCAGCACCGGGCCGGCCGTGACCCTCGATGGCACCCCCGTAATGTTTTATAACGGTGCGACTCGCGACGCCAAATGGCGTGTTGGTTGGATTCGCTTTGACCCCAATTACCGCGTCGTGATAGATCGTTGTGACGAACCGCTGATCGTGCCGCCCGCACCAAAAAACGACGAAACCGATATAGCCTTCGCCGCATCCGCGATAACCGAGGATGATCTCATTCGCGTGTACTATTCCGTGGCCGATCAACATATGCGACGGGCGACGCTACGCCCGGTTCCCTGATGGGAATGGCGCCTCGTGCGTACCCAATTTAGGCCGTCATGCGGAGGCGGCGACTAGTTTTTGGCGACGCTGACCGTGGCACCAAAGAGTTCCGAAGCGCCGGCCGGAGCGTGGATGCTCTTTGCGGCTGCACCGCCGGCAGGATAGGGCCAGAACCCTATGCTCTTGACTATCCGCTTCACGACTCCATACGGGACGACGATCGTGTTGCCGGCAATCCAAAACTGTGCAAGGAGGTTGCTGTGGTCGCCTTTGAACCGCGACGTTCCGACTACCGTTCCGCTCGCTCCCGTTACCTTTATGCGGTAGAGCACGCCGGTCGTTCCGTCTGTAAGCGCAACATACTTGCCGTCCCACTGAACCGCTCCGGGATACGGGCCGAGATTCTGCTTCAAAGCGATGCCGGTAAGCGACGTGCTTCCATGCGGCATTTCGGCGAGCTCCGTCTGCGTCGTGCCGGCGTTGGTACCATCAACGTAAAGGTCGCCCTTCGCATCGAAGCTGCAGAAAAAGTATTCGTTGAAGCTGGAAGCCTGGTAGCTCTTCCCCATGCCCCTGCCTTTTCGAAAAATCGTGACGCTTCCGGGTCCGAGCTGAGGGTTACTCGCGTAGTTCGCGACGGCCAGGTCTCCGGTGGTAGCGTCGACCGAACAGCCTTGCGGATAATAGCCATAGACGTGGAGCACTTCGATCGGTTTTTTGCCGCCGTGCGCGTATTTTAACACTGCAACGGCGGGTGTATCGACGACGTACACGTTCCCGGCCCGATCGGAACACAGTCCTCCCGGTCCCTTAAAACCTACGAGCGTCCCGACGAGTTTGCCCGCCGGATACGAGTACACGTAGACTTTGCCGTTCGTGTCCGACACGTAGAGAAGATCCCCGTTTTGTGTCGCGGACGACATCCAGGAACGCTCGGGTGTGGAAAGTGCTCTCGCGCCGGCAACTCCTGGGAGCGAGGCCGGCGTTGCGCCGGACAGTTGCGAACCGGCGCAGCCGGCAAGTATCGAAGCGGCCACAGCAGCGCCTACCGCGGGGCGAACGAAACGTAGCGTGTCCATATGCTAGATAGCCTGAATCTTCGCCATCATACCGTGATCTTCGTGGTCGAGGATGTGGCAATGGAAGACGAAGGTTCCTTTGATCACCGGGTCGCGAAAATCCATGAGCAGGACGAGCGTGCCAGGGGCGCCGCTCGCGTGCCGGTGCGGAATCAGCTCACTATCGGCCCAGAACGGATGCGCAACCTTGACGCCGTCGATCTCCTTGACGAGAAAGTGTAGCTGATGGATATGAAAGTCGTGGGTCTCCGCAGTGACGTTTAGGATACGCCACTGCTCGACGGTCCCGGTGTGTACCACGAACATCGGCGGATCTTGCATTGAAAAAATCTTGCGGTTGATGCGGAAATGTTTTCCCCCTTCGCTGAATACCACAACGCGCTTGGCCGAAACCGGCGGAAGCGATGTCGTGTAGACGTTTGCAGGTAGTGGTTCGCCTACCGTGATGGGCCCCCCCATTGACGACCGTTCGCCCTGCAGATGACTCGGATGCTTTAAGTTGGCCAGAACGAGCTCGGGATCGCGGTCGCCACCGGAACCCGTATCGTAGCAGAGTGTCCGAAACTTTGCCGAGCGGCTGCGCGGACCCGTTACGACGAACTCCACGCGCGCTGCTGGAGGAACGACTGCGTAGGGCTCGACGAGCGTCGGAGGCGTACCGGGGTAGGTATCGAGTGCGAAGCCGTCGATGGCAACTACTGTCAGCTTCTCCCCATCGACAGCGAGTTTGAGCGTCTTATGACCGGTCGCGTTGATCACACGGAAGAACTGCTTCTCGCCGGGTGCAATCGTAATGTCCGGTTGGACGATGTAGTTAAGGGACGTGGTTAACCCCGTCTCGGGCCCGCACGGCTCGTTGTTGATCGTCTGCGGACTCGCAGTCGCCATACCCGCCATGCCATCCTCCATGCCCCCGCTGGCATCGAACTTTTGTGCCGCCTCGCCGTTACCGGTATCCCGGACGATGATGACGTGTTGAATCATCTTTGCCAATCGAGGAAGATGCCGCTCCAGGCCGTTCACGATAATCGCACCGGACATTCCGCCCTCACCGACTTGATAGTTCGTTTCTCCGTGCACGTGCGGATGATACCAGTAGAGGCCGGGCTCCTGATTCTTCGCGACGTGCACTATGTAGTGCAGGCGCTGGCCTGGACCCGCGAGCATTCCAAGCACGTCGTCGCCCGGGGCGTTGGGCGAGGTTCCGAGGCCGTGAAAATGCAGATTTATATCGCTCTTATCTCCGGCAGCCGGAGTCAGGTCGTCGGCCTCCGTGATGTCGATCGTGTCGCCCGGATTCACTCGGATCGTCGGTGCGGTTTCGTTAAGACCGTTGACAGTGAACTGCGGAAAGCCCGTGTGTCCACTCAAGTTGACAATCAGCGAGAGCCTTGCTACGCCATGCACCGATTTCACGACTGGGGGTTCGGGAAGCTCTTCGTTGTTCGGCTGCACGTACGAAAGTGATGTGCCGTCCGGCGGTAGGCCTGGTAGAATCTGACTCGTTGAAGTGCTTGGCTGAGCGCGGCATCCGGTCAGACCGACGAACGCGATTACGATGACCATTGCGAATCGCAGCACGAGAATCTCCTTCAAAGACGACTTACCGCAGCGCCGTAACTATGCACGCGAGCGATTGTTTTGATAGGCGCGCCGCCCGCCGGATACCTCCAAAACCCCGCGTTGCGGTTGAAATCGGGTCCAACGAGCGTGCCGCCCGCGATCCAGAATTGGCGGACGCTGATCGTCCCGTCGAACGTAGTCATGCCGACCTCGGTTGCGTTGCTTCCGCTGATCGAAAACCGATACGCAACCGAGGGAGCGACGCCGGAGTCGCCGATAGCGAGATCCTTGCCATCCCACTGCACTTGACCCGGCGTGTCGATCGCCTGGCTTACGGCGATACTCTCGAAGCTTTTGCTGCGGCGACGCAACTCCACGAGCGTAAACCGCCCGGCTTTGGATTTCGTTAGTCCGTCGATAAACAGGTTGCCATTCGAATCGTAGCCGCAGAAGTAAGGGATGCGCATTGCCGAATCGGTGTAGCGTTTTGGATCGCTCCATCTTCCATGCGAACCTTCGTGGTAGATCGAGACGATCGCGCCACTGATGCCGCCGGCAACAGCGAGATAATGGCCGGCTGAATCGACCGAACACCCAAGAGGCACCCCGAAGGTGTCGAGCGACGCGATCGGCTTCGTACCCCCGTGCGGGTATTCGATGACATCGCGGCCTTCGATATCGGCGATCCAAACATTGCCTGCTTCGTCGGCGCACTCGCTGCGAGGCTTTCCGAAGCCGGTCAGCGTGCCGACCAGGCGACCTTCCCGAAACGAATAAACCTTGACGTCATTCGCGACGACGTCGGACAGGTAGAGCAGATCCTCGCTCGCTGCCTCTAGCGCCATCCAAGACACGCTCTTGCCGAGCTCGGCGCTGGAAACGACGTTGGGTAATGTGCCGCTCTGCGCCGGCGATCCGTGGCAAGCCGAAAGCATCACCAAGGCCGCGCAGGCTCCAAACCAGCGGCAACCGACGTCGAAGGCGTTCATTACAATCTTACCCGCTTCGCATATTAAAAGAATTATCTATTGAATTCGAGGCGACACCGCGGAGCTCATTCTTCTGCGGTGCTAGAATCTAGCAGGCCTTCGAGTTGTAGATGTGGTCCGATTTTCACGTCGGCGCCTCCGTGGTTTCCAGGACAATCAACTTTGCGGTCGTTAAGACCTCTGCGACGATGCATTATGCTCGGGCCTCGTTTGCGCTACTGGTTATAGCATATCGACTTTGAAACGAAATAGCTTACATTGTCGTTATCAGAATGAAACGGGCGCCTTCGACGTTAAGAAGCGCCTCCGTTATGCTTTGTGAGACTTTGAATTCCTAAGGTGGAGCGTACCAGTACAAACGTACTATACGTAACGCAATAGGCACCGCAAACGATCACACACAAAATCTAATTGCAACGGCACTTTCGTGAAAGAAAAGGAGCATTGAATGAGGGTCCTTAGGGCAGCCACGTACGCGTCCGGCGCGTTGGCCGCCACTGCTTTACTTGCTGCCTGCAGCGGCGTTGGCAACACACAATCATCGGGTTACGCGCCCTCTTTCGGAGCTAACGCTCCAACGAGCGCCAATCTACCCTTCAACCAGACCTATCCTGGCTTCGCCGGCCTCGTAGCCCCGGACGTCCATCCCGACCGTCACAAGTCATGGGTGTCGCCCGACGTGAAGAAGGCGACTCGGCTGCTCTTCATCTCCGACATCGATACCAACGATGTGTACATCTTTACGATGCCGGCCATGAAACTCCAGGGAACCCTCACGGGTTTCGACGGACCGCAGGGCATGTGCAGCGACCGAAGCGGCAATATCTGGGTGAACAATACCAAGAGTGCCGAGATCCAGCAGTACTCGCGCAACGGTAAGTTGCTGAAAACCATCGACGACTCCGGCTACTATCCCGTCGGTTGCGCCGTGAACAAGAAAAACGGCGATCTTGCAGTGACGAACATCAGGACCACGGGTGGCCAACCCGGCAACGTGACGGTCTATTCGAGTGGCTCCGATCCCCACACGCTCTCGAACCCGGATCAGTCCGAGTATTACTTCCCGGCGTACGACACGAAAGGCAATCTCTACGTCAACGGCCGGGGCGGAAATTCCAACGATATCATGATTTCAGAGTGCCCGTCGGGCAGCAGCTCGTGCTTTACTCTGACCCTATCGGGCGTGACGCTCAATGTCCCCGGTGGATTGAACTGGAATAGGGCCGCCGGCAATTTGGTCGTGGACGATCCGAAGTGCAATAACGTGTGGGGCTCGTGCCTCTACTCGATGTCCATCTCTGGCTCGACGGCGACGGCGACCGAAACCACGTCGCTCCACGACGCCAACGGAGGCGGGTGCGACGTCGAACAGGGCGTCTTCCCGCCGAACGATAAATACTTCGCCGGCGGATGTATCGCCCAGGGTTCAAATCCGGCCGCTGTTGCGCGCTGGAAATTCCCAGCGGGCAGCAACCCAACGCACTCGAGTACATCAGTGGGATATCCGGTCGGCGCAGCAATCAGCAACAAGTAGTCTCGTATTCAAAATCCGACCCGGCAGTGCGGCCCCGGTTTAAGCGACGATTGCAGCAGCAAACCGATGCGCTCGGCATCCATAAGCCCTGCAATCGCGCTTTGGTTTGTTTAGGCCCAGCCCTGCAACCCTGTGGCGACCCAGGTTCACGATTACTTAATCGATTCGTTTTGGATCTGCGAGCCCGCTAGCGGTTCTCTGGGGGTCCGCCCCCGTCGTTGGAGCGCGCACGATCTTCCTAAGGAGGATTGCCAACAACATCGGGCGCGGAAGCTCATCGCCGGAGGGCCTCCCGCGGAAAACTCCGCGCCAGTGGTGTCTATCCATCTGAATCCCGCAAAAGATCGCCAATGCTGCAGCTATCGACACGAGAAGCACGTAAATCATGCTACCGAGCGATTCGGGTATTTTCCAGATGATTCCGCCAACAGTCGTTCTCGAGGTAACCAAAAACGACGTTTGCCTTAATATCTCGGCAGGGTGATCCAGCCTTTGTCGGAGCGGATCTGCCAGCCTTGAGCATCCCCCGTGTGGCTGCGATAGGTGCCGCCACCTCCAGCGCAGCCACCGCCGGCGCCGACTGCTTGTGCGCAAAAGTCGACGACTACGTATTTGCCGTTGTACCTAATGTGTTCGGAAGTACAAACCGTCGCCCACTTCGGATAGCTCGACTGGCCCCAGTCCGATGCAAGAACCACCGACCAGCCGACAATGTCGTCGCGTGCGGTCTGTACTTTGTATACGATGCAATCGTTCAAGCCAAAGATCATTTGGTCGTGTTCGCGCACTGGGACGCGAAGGATGCCGTCTTGGAACCGAGCTTGGTCTTCCTTCGAGAGCTCAAATGCGACGTGCGGAGCACAGCCGGCAGCGATTGACCCTACGGCGAGCAAAATGACGGCACGGCAAAGAGGCCTGGTCGACAGCATTAACGGTGTCCGACATGTTTGCCACCGTTCGAGCCACGACCCCTCTGAGTTGAAGACGAAATAACAATTTATGAGCTACGGTGAGAACGTCAGTACGTCGCCAAACCTTACCCGGGGCCTGCGCCGGCGCAACTGTAGTCGAGCGTCGTGCTGCAGAGTACGAGATTGAGCGTCGTCCGGGCACTATGCTGTTTCACGACGACGCTGCGTTGTTGCTGGGGCACGTCCTTGGAACGGGCCGACAGCGTATAGTGGCCCGGCCTTAGGCCGGTCAGGCGGTACGTCCCACGCTCGTCGGTAGAGGTGTGCCGCGAGCCGATCGCGATCGTTACGTCGGCCAGCGGCTGACCAGTCGTCGCGTCGGTGACGTGCCCGACGAGCACCGCTAGTATGAAAGTCGTGGCCGCGGCGAACTCCGAGAACTTCATACGTGCTACGCTTCGTCAGACGTGGACGTGGCGGCCTGTCGAGAGCGTTACGCCGTCGCGGGTGGGAACGAATTTTGCAGCACAGACTTTCTTTGTGGCACAACCCAGCCGGTGGTACTCCTTTCAAGTCACTTACATTCCAACCAGGCGGCCAATCTGTCAGCATCGGCGAATAAAAGCACCTCACTTAGCCTGAGGGTCCGCCGCAACGCTATCGTAAAATTCCGACTCGATGCCAGCGGTAGAACGTCCGACGCTTCCCAGAGGGTAGCTATTGGCCTGGACGCTCCCGAAGCCGTGCGACGGGTTTGGCAGAGAAAAGCTGCCTGCCCAAAGCGTATTTTGCGACCTATTCAGCGAAATGCCGGTGTAGTAGCCATTTTCGGCGCCGTCACCGTATACGAACGTCGAAGTCGGAGACCCGCTCCAAGGCCTTTTGAACACCGCGAGCGTGTTATTGTTGCCCGTGGTATTCAGGACGAGGTTCTCCTGACGATCGAGCACGGTGCCTTCGGGTAAGTTACCGGACACGATTGTTTGAAGAATCGTGTCGGCGCCCGTACGCGTGTTTATGGAGACCAGGAGCGGTTGGCCGCTGCTGTTGTAGCCGTCGGCCAGCAGACTGTGGGCATCGGCGGCTAAATACTCCGCCTCGTTCAAGTTCGACGTAAAGAGCGTCCGGGTGGGGCCTCCGCCGCCGGCTTCAATCTCGCTTGACTTAAAGAAGTCGATGACGTTGTTGCCGGAATTAGCGGCGTACAAGTCGCCTTTTTTGTCGAAGGCGAGTCCTATCGCATACGGACCTTGTGAGAGGTTCAGCGTGGCAAACAACGTGATTTGCTTGCTCTTCACATGCCAGACGGAAACCGTCGACGACCTCGTACCGACGGCTAGGTCGCCGGAGTGCGGGTCGACTGCGAGGCCGACGCCTGTGCAAGAACACTCCGAAATCATCTTAAGCGTTTTCGCGCTATAAACGTCGACATTACCCACCTCTCCGTTGGAGGCAAATATCCAGGTTTCGGATGGCGGCCCTTTCCCACCGGACGCATTGGGTCTTGAGAAGGTCGCGTTCACTGCCGGCATCTGTTCGCCGATGAGTGGTAGCGGTACTCGCACTCTCGCCAAAAAGGGAGTTTGCGCTCCATTCGACGTCGGGACCAGCTTCGTCGCTTGGCACGCCGTTAGCAATAGCAGTGAAACCGTGGTGAAGATCGCGCGGTGCATGATGGCCTCTTTCCGTTACGTTGTCGCGACAGTAGGGCACGGTGCGCTAGTTCCTCTTCCACGCGAATGCCCCGTGGGGATCCATAACCGCGCACGAAAATCTTACAACTCTCTTTTCCTCTTCGTCTAGCATGATTTTAAAAAATGAAGAATCCATGAAAACCCACGAGGGCGAGCTGACACGGAGCGCCGAGCTTCCAGTTCTTAGGCTTCCTCAGCGACTGGCCCTTAGAAGATTCTCGCGCTCGAGAAAGTCTGCAACGATCCATGCGACTCCGGCGATCGCAAACGTCTCGATGCCTTCACTCCAGTTCCCATGCGTTTTCGGGTCAGCGACCAGAATGGGAATCCATATCGCAACTCCGAACACCATGAACATCAAAGCCAGAAGGCGCGAGGCGAGCAGCGACTTGTAACCTACGACAAGCGCAATGCCGGCGAGCCCAAACGCAATCGTCGTGGCGATGGCCCAAAACATCCCGTTCGGCGGGATCCATTTTGGAACCAAGCTGACCGTTCTGGCAAGAAACTCGACTTGTTCGATCGCAAACGAAATGTTGCATAGGCCAAACAGCATCACCGCGCCCCTGCACAATGTCGCGGCATAGGGCACGGAGGGCGCCGCCAATCCATACGCCACCGCTGCTCCCACAACAAGAGCCAGTTGATAGCAGACGTTTCCCCAACTCGCGTAGACCCCCGGCTGGGTAACGATAGCCGGCAGGAAGGTGAGTGAAATGGCGAGATACACAACGCCCAAAACGATGGCGCCCAGCATATTGGTCTTGCGGAACAGGATTGCCGCCCCGCCGATTATCTGCGCGACCGATGTCACGACAATGAAAGCTGCGCTGCCGGGTAGCTGCCAGTTCGATATCAGCTGATCGTGCAAGACGATGCTGGCGACCCCCAACAGCAACGCCGCGCCTCCGAAAACGTAACGCCCCATGGCGTTAGAAGCGCAGCGGCGAAGTGGAATGTGACGGTGTATGAGCCCGGCTTCTTTGGATGAGAAACAACGTCAGCACCATCCGCTTCCGTCGAAGCGTATCAAAACATTCCGGAGCCGCTGCCAATATCGGTGGATCCCATTACCGACGAGCGAGCCCGGAAATTTTTCGAGCGGTCACGCTAGGTCGGATCGACCGCCCCTCGATGAACGAACGGCTGAGCGCCATTCTGCCGGAGACCTTGATCACCGTCGCGGCCGCACACGCTGCTGCTCTCGGAAGCTCCGAGAAATGTTCCCGTTCGAACAGCGCATCACGGCCGAGGGCGTGGTCACCTATTATCGAGTGCGGTACCCGTCGGAGATTTGAACCTGGGTCTCCTCCACCGACCAAGCCGGGCTTATCAACGGCCTCTCATTACGCCGCAGACCGCGCTATAAGATCTTCGACGTGTGGCTGCGTGATGTGGCATACTGACAGGCAGCGTGAACGAGGAAGGCCCCCAGCCGGGAATTAGACCGAAAACCGATTTGATCGCAAGAAAAAGCCCCTAAAATAGGCCTTTAAGGAAGCGCCAACGGGGAATCGAACCCCGCGAATCGGGGTCCCGGCCGCCGCCGTCGGATACCCGGAACTCCCGTCCGGTACGGGTTTTCGCGTTTTGAGTCCCGCCTTATCCCCCGAAAGCGCAACCTCTCTTACTTCTGCGGGGTGTAAGGGTCTGCATCGGGCAAGAATCTGTGAGACACTTCTTCCCGTCCTCAAGCGCGATCTTTCGAGTGGTCGATAAGTAGCGCCCACCGAAAGATAGGTTTCGACATTTCCATTTTTTCAGAACTCCCCCTGGATGCTGCGATATTTCGCGGCATCGAAGATTTTCACTATACAGAGGCCACGCCCATACAGCGCACGGCTATTCCCGTCGCTCTCGCTGGCCGCGACGTCTTTGCGAGCGCTCCAACCGGCAGCGGAAAAACCGCGGCTTTCGGCATTCCGCTACTCCAAAAACTGCTCGAGCGGCGCGCCGACCATAGTGCCGCGCTGGTCTTAACGCCGACACGCGAGCTGGCGCAGCAAATTGCGCAGCATCTTGGGCAGCTGGCAAAACACACCAACCTGCATATCACGCCGATTTACGGAGGCGTGGCCATGAAACCGCAGATCAAAGCCATGCGCCGCGGCACCGACGTCATCGTCGCGACGCCTGGACGGCTCATCGATTTGATGCAGCAGGGCGAAGCTCGTCTCGACAACATCGAGATTTTCGTGCTCGACGAAGCTGATCGTATGCTCGATATGGGGTTCTTACCGGCCGTAAAGCGCATCGTCGCCAAACTCCCTGCCGACCGCCAAACTCTCTGTTTCTCGGCAACGCTCGGTAGTGCGGTGGTTCAGCTTGCACGCGAGTTTCTCCGCGATCCCGTGCGCATCAATTTAGCACCTCCGACGCCCGTAGAAACCGTAACCCAGTGGGTGTACGAAGTGGAACCGCACAAGAAAACGGACCTCCTCGTGGATCTGCTCAAAGATGGCCGCGTCTTCAATGCAATCGTTTTTACGCGGACCAAGTCGCGGGCCGAGCGCGTCGCCGGCGCTTTAATGCGACATCGCGTCGATGTCGAGCGCATTCACGGCGATCGTTCGCAAGCGCAGCGCTCGCACGCCCTCGAGGCTTTTAAAAAAGGACGCTACCGGGTCTTAGTCGCAACCGACGTTGCCTCGCGAGGCATCGATATCGACAATCTCGGACACGTCATAAACTACGACGTCCCCGCCGAGCCCAACGATTACATACATCGCATCGGACGTACGGGGCGCGCTCAAAAAACCGGCGACGCGATTACGTTCGTTTCCCGCGACGAGGCGAGCTCGTTTGCACGTATCGAAGGCGCAATCGGCACGCCTCTAAAGCGCAGCGAGCACGACTTCATGGAGCCGGCATCTGCTCGAGCGTTTACGGTCGAGCCGCAGGTCCACCGCCGGTCGTTTCAGCGGCGCCGTCGCCGCTGAAATTGTCAGCAATCTGGCTTCCGGTACAGCGAGTCTGGCGGGCGAGCGAACCGACCGGAATGCTTGCGCCGTTCCATAGTTGTCCACCACCGTTTTCGTTTGTGCCGTAGAGTATGCCGCCCACATTGATCAGAGCTTTCGGTGCCGCCTCCGAAGCAAACAGCACCCCCCAATGTGTGGTTTGACTTGATTGAAGAACAGCTTCGTATCTTGTCGCGACATAGCATCCCATGCATTCCGACTCAAGTTCAAGGGCTTTTTAGGCACGTCCGTCGTATGATGCAGCTAGCCCGTCCCCCGCAGAGCCGCACCCGGTCTAAACGGTTGGCCTTCCAGAACGTGCCACGCTTTGCACGAATTAAAGGAGCTGCGAATGCGTCTGAATCCCGCCCTCGCCCTGTCGTGCCTCGTCGCGTGCGCCGGTTGCTCGCAGACCAGCAGCGCTCCATCGTCGCTGCCGTTTGCCACGACGTTCGAGGGGCAGGCGCGCGCCGCCGTCGCCTACAAGATCGTCTACGGCTTCAAGGGCGCGCCCGACGGCGACACGCCGAACGGAAATCTGATTTACACGGGCGACGCCTTCTACGGCACGACCACGACCGGCGGCGGAAGCGATTTAGGAACGCTGTTTAAGCTCCTGCCATCGGGAAAAGAGACGCTGCTGTATAGCTTTGCCGGTGGATCAGGCGGCAACAGTCCGGATTCCGGCGTCATCGCGTTACACGGCTCATTCTACGGCACGACCAGCGACGTGGCATTCGCGGTAACGGCGGCCGGCAAACCGACGACGCTTCACGCTTTCGGAAGCGGAAAAGACGGCGCCACTCCCGTGCTGACCCCGATGGCCGTGCTTGACGGCAAGCTCTACGGTGCGACACAGTTGGGCGGCTCGAAACGCTGCAACAGCGGCTGCGGCACGATCTTCGGCTTAACCATCGGCGGGAAGGAAAACGTCGTGTATCCGTTCCAGGGCGGGCACGACGGTTTCGTGCCGTTGGGAAGCGTGATCGCGGTCAATGGCCTGCTTTACGGAACGACATCCTACGGTGGCGCGAACGACGGCGGAACCGTTTTCAAAATGACGGGATCCGGGACGAAAACCATACTCTACAGCTTCAAAGTGGCCAGCCGCGACGGCGAGCGGCCGAGTGGAAACCTGATCCAATTCGGCGGCGTGCTGTACGGCACGACTGCCTTCGGTGGCGCAAAAGATCTTGGCACCGTCTTCGCGCTCGGCACATCCAAAGAAACCGTGCTGCACCCGTTCGCCGGCGGCGCCGATGGAGCATCCCCAAATGGAAGCTTAACCGATGTGAATGACGTCCTATATGGTACGACGTTCGGCGGCGGTAAATTTGGCAACGGAACGGTCTTCTCGGTAACGAAGTCCGGCAAAGAGCAAGTCCTGTACGCCTTCAAAGGCGGAACCGATGGCTCTCAGCCGCTCGGGGGGCTCGTCAACGTTAACGGAACGCTCTATGGAACAACCAGTCGAGGCGGCAAAGCGAATAAAGGGACGGTCTTCTCGATAAAGCCATAAGGCGGAGAGCTCATGCCGGAGTTAACGCGCGGCGAGCCTCGAGTGCTGGGTCCGTCGCGACAACGAACGCGATGGTGGCCCCTTGAGCACGTGCAGAGATGTAGAGCATAGCGCTCGTTTTCGGACCGGCATCAATTGCCGCCGGCGATTTGCCCAATAGCGTTGGTGTTTGGGGAAAGGCGAGCGCCGCTGGCACTACAGTCTCCGAGAATTGCAACGGTCGCGACAATAGTAAAGAGCTGCACGTACAAACGGGAACGACTCATACCGCTTACCACCTTTCCGATGAACGAAGAAAGCCTGCGGCCAACGGCATGGTTATCGCGTCCTTAGCGGTCCGGAGGCCAAGTCGACGGCGACGGCTTGGCCCGGATGATGATCGCGGCATGCATCACGCCTGCGGCATCGTAGGTCCCGCGCACGTCGAACGGCCTGCCGACGATTAAGTCCTCGCTGCGTTCGTTCTTGAGCGCCGCCGCAGCGTTTACACGAACCAGTTTGCCGACACGGGTGCGGAGGATGATCTCCGGGCCCCGGGCTTTAACGAGCGTCCCCGTCACTTCGTTCGGAGTCTTCATGGCGCCCCGGTACGCGGTGGCGGGGATCGTGTGCCCCGTCGCAACAGTCGCGGCCGAGCCGCCGAGCCCAAAAATCTCGAGCTGCTGGTAGCTCGCGATGTAGACTTTACCGTTTGCCACAATCGGAACGATGTTTGCGTTTCCGTTCTGCGCAGCCCAATATCCGGCCGAACCTTGATACAGCGTTGCGAGTCGCGAACGTCCACTCGAGGCCTCTGCCGCCAGCGCTACGAGCGTCATCGGTCCGGGAATCGACTGAGGCCGCGCAAGCGCCCAAATAATCGCTTTGCGTCCATTCTTGTTAGACGAAACGGTCGTAAAGAAGCCCGGATCTTGCCCGGTCGGCAACCCGGCCGATCCCATAAGCGTTAGTCGTACTTTGGGCTTACTCTTGACCTTCCAGAGAGTTACTCCGTTGCCGCCGCTGGCGACGATGCGCTGCTGCGTTTTCTTTACCGCGTAATATGACGGTCCGCACCAGCAACCGCCGATGGAAACCTCGGCGAGATCGTTGTTGGGACCGCTTGGAACGTACCCGCCCAGACTATTCTGATTGAGGAGGAACATCGTTCCCGTCTTACCGGCGGCCGCCGCCAGCGGAGTCGAGGACTCGATCGGCAGCAGCATGACGCCGCCGGATCCTAAATCTGCATCGTATTCGTCGAGCATCCCGACGTTCGATGGGGTAAAGATGCTGAGCATCTGGGTGAGGTCGGCGCTAACCTTGACGACGCTCTCTTGAACGTTGGTGGTGCCGGTATACGTGTTCCCCGAATAGTCCGAGTTCCCGGTAACGAAATAGACGTTCCCCGCGGGATCCGCCGCAACGCCGAACCCCGACATCCACACGGCCGATAAGAAGAAATCGTCGGGCGAGCTGGCGAGGGTGTTGTTCAACCGGTTCGCCGCAAGCGGCGTAAGGGATCCGGTTTGCCAGCCGAGTACCCAGCCGCGCGATTGCGACGCGGAAAAATCGCAGAAACTGCCGAACGCGGCGTACACGTTCCCGTTCGCCTCGAGCAGTCCCGGGCGTTGCCGCTGGTAGGTTGCGTTGAACGCGTACGTCGTTGTGCCGGTTAACGCGTGCGTTGCGGCGACGACGATCGGCGGGGTTACGTCGGAAAGGTCGGAGAGATTGAGTTCGTGAATACGATAAGTTGGAACTTGGCTTTCGAGCGTATATGCGATGACGTACATTACGCCGGCACTCCGGTCGATGACCGGCGTTCCGTCGATACCGACGTTCGGCCCATTGTTATTGCATCCCAAAGGCGCCGGCACCGGCGCGCCCAAATTCGTCTGAAATAAGACCGTTCCGCTCGAGGCGTCGATCGCATAGATCGAATTGCTTTCGGTAGCAGCGTAAACTACGTCATGCGCGCTGCCCGATTTCAATCCACGCGTCGTTGTTAGGTTCGGGACCAGAAGCGGTTGGGCGTCGACTTGGTCGTCGAGCGACACTGTATGAAGCAGGCCGAATGAACTGGCGTTGACGTTGTCGTATTTCAACGTCGACTCGTGGTCGTTCCATCCTGTTCGAAAATTGTCGTAGTGGTAGGTAGTGACCGCAAACTCCGATCGCAAGCCGGGGCTGACCGTTACGGCTCGCACATCACCGGCATCCTTGATTAAGCTGACCGGGCTCCCGCCGCCGGGATAGCGCAAGAGTGCAACGCTATGGGCTTCAGGGACGACGATCTTTCCTTTGTAAATATTAAACTGACCGCCGCTTGCAGCACTTTCAAGCAGAGTCTTGCCGGCCGGTGACGCTCGATAACCCGACACCGTATAGCGAAAGATCGCTGCATCGCTCGCAATCGCGAGGTACTCACCGTCCCATTGGATCGCGCCGAGGCGCGGCGGCCGAGCCCCGCCCCATCCGACCTCCCTAAATCGCTCGCCGTTTCTGGCGAGCTCGACGAGATTACCGGAGTTCGTTTCGGCGAAGAGATTGCCGTCGTTATCGTAAGCGAGGGACGCATAACCGCCGTCGTGCGGAGCGGTGTAGCTCGTTGCCGTACCCTTCGCGCCTGCGAAAACCGCAACGCCGGACTGGGCTGCGGAGCTGCCCGACACGGCGAGGTCTCCCGTAGCGGGGTCCACGGCGCAAGATTGCTGCGAACCTCCGAAGGGAGCGTGCAGCACTGCGATCGGCCGCGTGCCCCCGTGCGCGTACCTGAGGATCTCGTTGCCTGCCGGTGCGATGACGTCCCCACCCTTGCCGGCGCAGAGCGCGCCGGCCCCAACGTCGAGGAGCCGCCCTTGAGGCTTACCCGAAGGGAACGAGTAAACGCGCACGCTGCCGTCTTTCGGGTCGCCGACGTAGAGGAGGTCGCTGGATTGAACGTCCGGCGCCATCGACGAGCCGACGCCGAGCCGGCTCAGTTGCGCCGCGGTGGTGCCCGATTGCCCAGGAACGAGCGCGCTCGTTTGGGTCTGCGAGCCCGAACACCCCGCTGCGACCGCAAGAATCGCGCAAAAACTGAGACCGCTGCGCAACAACCTCGAGAAATCTTGCATCTCCAACGCCTCCTTAGCGCTCGATTATTTCGGCAAGCGGTCGGCGGCAGCCTATACGAACGGCCGGTCGCGCTCAACTGAATGACAGCTCGGCGATTTGTTGCGGATCGTCGTACGCTATACCAAACTTCAAGTAAACGCCGGAACCGAAATGAATCACGTAATCGAACCAGCGCTCGCGCATCTCGTGGGCCTAATTTCGGAATACCACCCGCACTACAACTCGATGCGCATCTTGCGACTCGACACAGTGCGGGCAGACGGAACGCTGCAACGCCACTGAGTATAGTATCAAGCGCCGACCTCTGCACGCACGTACTCGGAAATCTCAAAGGCGAGGCTGCCGATCGGCCTGCTGCCAAGGTAGGGTGCACCCACATAGCGGGGGAGCATCCTCCGCGCTACGGTGAGCGCAAGTTTCATTCTCTTGCTATAAAGGGAGCCTTGCGTGACCATATCATTTCGTCGTCTCGGTAGTTTCGGCGCCGTCTCGCTCTCCGTTCTCCTCGCGTCTTGCAGCGGGGGACCCACGGCGCCGGCAGCTTCCGGAACGTCTATGGCCGGTCGAACCGTGAAATTGCGAGCCAGTTATACATCGCTCAAAAAACGGTTGAGAAACATCTCGCCTCCGCCTTTCAAAAGCTCGGTATCTCTTCTCGCACTCAGCTGGTCTACCCCCCGGTGACTTCGCGGCGCAATTCCGCAATCCGTGTCGGTGCGCCCCGCTACGAACTGCGCGCCGTTCCGACGCTTCAGGCCTTTGCAGAAGCGATTGCGGCCATCCCCTAAAAATATCCGGGTCGTCGTCAACGACACGATGCAGCGCGGCTACGTTTACTATTGTACGGAGCGGCCCGGCCGGAATTTCGCATTGAATTTTACCCCGCAGCTCACGCCGAAGGAGATGCTCCATTTCGGGGTTTTCGGCGGAAAATACATGACGGATTGCCGCGACGAGTTTCCGGCGTCGTGGTTCGCGCGAGCAAAACTCTGCGCGAAGCGGCACGATCCCGAGCTAAACTACTTCGGCGTCAACGCATCGCAGCCGCTGCGCGAGTGGCGGCGAAAAGGCTGGATCCATCCGCACGACCCGCGCGGCTGGTTTCAGTGGTACTGCCGGTACTATATGGGGCGCCGCAGCACCGACGACGAACGCCAGATTCGCCGTTGGCGCGCCATCGCGCGCCACGCCGCCGCCGTTCGAAAAAACTGCCCGCCCAGCGATTTGGGATGCCGGCGCCGCCAGCGCCAAGCGTTGCTGCATTGGGCCTACGACAGCCGGAAAATCTAAGGCCCTTGTGTCGAACGCAGGCGTCCGCTGAGCCTGAATCCCGAAGTATTAAAGGCAACGACTATATTTAGATAGGGGCGGTGCGGCAGTCGCTCTCGAAATTGTGCGCTGGCGGATCCAACGGTTTCACGCCCACCCGTCCGTGCACCGCGTCGAAGCTGATTTCATTGCGATTATAAAACGTGATGCCGGTGTTGACTTGAGGCGTTGCGCTCGGCTTGGGCGTTGCGACGCGCACTTCGTTCCAGTTCTGCGTCACGCCGGCGGCGAACCTCGTCAGCAGCGCGCCGCTCTCGCCGGGCGCGTTTGCGGCAAATAGCTTGCCCGACTTGAGAATGGAACCGCACTTCGTGCTCTCGGTCGGAAGCTTACTGGCTTCGTCCGTCTCAAAGGTCACACCGAATTCGGCGCCCGTATCGAAGAGCGTCGTCATGCAGCCGTTGAAGATTGACCCTTTAGCGATCGAGTAACAAACGCGAACGTCGCGCTTCCAGCTCTTGGCGCCATTGGGCAGAGGCTGATTCGTCTTCGGACCGGGCAGCATGTCGAGCGTCGTGAAGCCGGTATCCGGCGGCGACGCCAGGACCGCTTTCGGCGTCACCGCAAAACGCGTCCAAACGTTGCCCAACGCAAAGAGCAGGTTGTACAGATCGCTTTTGTTCGCGCTTTCCGACACGGGCGTCGGCTGGAGATCGGCGCCCATCGTACCCCAAAGTCCGCGCTTTTTCTCCAAACGCAGAATCACGTTGCCGCGGCCGTACAGCTTGGTGCAGCCGCTCGTCACGCAAGAGGCCTTCTCGACGCGCACGAGCGGCAGAGTTGCCGACAACCCATTTCCGAAATCGGCCGTCGTTTCGACGACCTCGCCGTCGTAGTGCAACCCGCTGCCGTAGGTATTGCGCGCCGCGATGTGGAGATCGCGCACGGGCTTTTTGGGGTTGGCGATCGTATTCGCATAGACCCATAAGCCGCCCGAGCCCGTGTCGAAGAGGAAGCTCTTGGCGGGCGTTCCGGCAATCGAGAGCTGCACGTGGAAGCCCGACTTGTTGCCGGCGTTGGCAGTTAGCGGAATGCTTGTTGGCTCCGCATTCGTTAGCAGCGGCCCGACGCTGCCGGCGGACGGCAGGCCCGCGAAACCGTTGTGTGCCGTGCACGCTGCGACGCCAAGCGCGATAACGACAAAAACCAGTGGGCTCTTGAAGTTCACGAACGCACGCTTCTCCCCATGTCGGGCGCAGCCTTGTGCGCACCCAAGGGCCGGGCTGATGCGCTTCGACGAAAAGGCTTCCCCGTTTTTCAATGGGCGTGGCCGGCGTGGTTCGCAGCTGCCACTGGGATGCTGGCAACGCGAACGGCATCGCGGAGCAGGGTGGCGGCATCGGCGAGGCCACGTCCTCCGCTTCCCGTCCAGCGCGCGCGGACGTCGGAGCCTCGGTCGAGCATCAACTCCGTCTCTCCGCCATCCGTGTGCGATCGAAATAGGCCAAGCGCCGCCCGAACATCGTCCGAAACCTCGACGGTCAAAGCAACTTTGGCCGTTGATCGGTCGAGCGCGACAGCAACGACGTGCAAGCCCGCCGGAGCGAGTCGCGGTTCCAATCTCGCCAGCTGCTCGAGTCGCGCACGCGGTGCGTGCGCCGCGAACAAGACGAGGAGGACTGGTCCGTTCTTGAGCATCTGACTCAAGGTGTTCTGCGCGCCATTTCGTTCGAAGGCAAAATCCGGAAGCGGCGGCGCGGCCGTCGTGCTGATTTGCGGGCCCACTTCGTCGCTAAGAACGCCCGCCGCGCGTGCCAGCACAAAGTTGATCAGATCCCACCGCTGGTCGGGGCTCAGCTTGTCGGCGAAGCCTGGCATAACTCCGTTGTCACGCCCGTAGCTCACCCACCAGAAAATGTCTCCGACCTTGTGCGCGAACAGGTGCGGCTCGGTCAAGTCGGCCGGACGAATAGGGAGTTTGCCGGCAAGTGGGCCGTCCCCGCGACCGGTGGCTCCGTGGCACATGGCGCAATTCTCGGCGTAAAGCGGTGCACCCAGCGCTATGGATGGTGCCGCGTAAGGCTGCGTCGAGGCGTAGAAGGTCGTAGGGTACGCGCGCACGATCCCCGGTCGCAGCGCAACGAGGCTAACACTGCCGAAAAAGATGAGGCACGCGATGGAAGCGGCCATTTCGCGATACCGGCTTTTCGCAGCAATAAATGCCGTGGCCGCAGCACAAAGCGCGAACGCGACAGCGGCGATGTCGAGAACGGTCTTCGCGCCTCCTGGGATCTCGCTCAGATCGAGCCGGAACGGGAGCGGCCAGCGTGGCTCGGTGTGCAGCCCCGGCGGCAATATACCGATGATGCCGACGACGGCGATTACGAAGACGCCAAGGCTTGCTTCGATCGACGCGTTGCGGCCAACTTGCCCGACCGCACGCAATCTGCGGGCGGCGTCACCTGCGACGTCGGCAAGGCACGGTAGGAATCGGCGCTGGTTGACACTCGCGGCTGCAATCATCGCCGCGAAGATGGCGATTTTGACCAGCAGCAGTTGACCGTATAATGTCCCGAGCAGCGCCGGAACGCTGCCGGACAAGAACCACGTATTCACGACACCCGTCACAAGCAACGTTCCCACGCACGAGAGGCCGAGGGTCGAGAAGCGCAGCGTCGCCGCTCGAGCGACGGTCACCGCTTCCGGGCTGCTATCGCGTCGAGCTTGAGCGAGCAATAGCACGAGCGGCAGAAGCGCGCCGAGCCAGGCGCCTGCAGCCAGTAAATGCAAGATGTCGGCGGGCAGATGAATGGCGTCGAACGGCACGTCTTCGGCGGCCGCTCCATGGCCGGCCCACGCCAAAGAGGCGCTGAACGCCGCAGCAGCCAGCAATCCGATCCATCCAGCCACATGCTTACGAGTGCGTCCCTGCACCGCAAGAGAGACGGCTAATAAGATGACGAGCGCGGCGCGCAAATTCCAATCTTCACCGAAGCGCGTTTGCATCAAGACGATGCCGACGACGCCACCCCGTAAAACCGCAGTGAGCGGCATCCCGCTCATATTTGACGCGACGATGACAAGCCAAGCGGCGCCGCTCGCGAGTGCGACGAACAGGCTCGCCCAGGCGAGCCCGAAGAGCCGTCGATCCAGCCGTGCTTGAAACGCTTGCGTGGCCTTTGCTTGGTGAAACGCCGGCCATGCGATCAAACACCAGAATACGAACGTACCTTCCAGCGAGACGGTAGCCGCATAGTGGAGGAAGCGCGTCGCGGTCAAGAGCGGATCGATTTTCTAGCCCTTCCCTACATGGAAGCTAAAGTCGCCCTCGGTCGTGTGTGTATCGACCGACAGAACATGCCATTTGACCGTATAGGTCCCGGCTGTCAAGTGCGTCAACTTGACGTCGAGCTCGGATTGGTTGTTCGGATCGATCGCCGCAGCTCCATCATTCATCGACGCCCCCGACTGATCGGTGACCGTTACCGAGCTAAAGGCCGGCTCGACTTGTTGTGTGAACCACAAATGGATGACGGCAGGAGAGGTCGGCACCGTGCTGCCCACCGCCGGATCGGAATGGTCGAGGAATGCGTGCGCCCGAACCGCCGCGGGCGCGATAAGCAGTCCGGCGAGCGCGAACGCCGCGAGGATTACACGTGTAGCCATCATTCCCAAAGATTCCTATCGATGAGCGGTCTACCGAACCAGCTCTTATAAAACGAGTCGAGAAATTCGTGAAACTGAATGATGAAGCCGATGCCCTGCACTTGCCCCGTAGCCCTGCTGGCCGGGAAGACTGCCTCTGCGCCCAGCTGCCAAGTGTTGGCGTCGTAGAGTACTCCGGGCGCGATCGTCCCGGTTGGTGAACCGACATCTGGGCTGGTCATAGCGACCTCGACGATCGGCGTCATACGCATCAGGAACTGCGGCGCGTGCAGCGCCTTAACGTTCTGCTGCAGATAGGGCAGCGAGTATTGCAACGACGCCGCATACGTCCATGCACTCGGACTCACACCCGGCGTATCGGAAAATACGCGGCTCACTTCGCCGGTGATCGCAAGGGGGCGCAGGTAGCCGGCGGTCAGGTCGCCCAGACCCTTGCCGAAGTAGAACGTCGGCGCCGTGCTGCCGACGCTCGCGATTGCGCCCGCGTTTCGCAGCTGCGCCGAACCGGTTCCCGGTATTAGGCGGATCAGGCCCACCGACCAGGTCAGCTCTTCGTGCTCGTGGCGCTGGATGCACGGATGCTGATCCTTGAGCGTCACCGTGATGTTGTCCCATCCGTTTAACTTCTGGGTTGGACTGCGTTGCGTGAGGTAATCACCGTTGACGGCAAAGCCCAGATCTTCCGTGATGGTCTTGTCCCATTCGTACCCGTAGTCGTTGCTTTGCGCGAACGGTGTCGGGGTTAGCGAGATCGTCGGTAGCGACACCTCATCGCTCACTCCGGGATCGTCCAAAGTCAGCGTGGTGGGAAACACGCGGTCTCCGCAAACGACGTGCGCCTGAGCGCCCGAACTCATCATAAAGATGAATGCGGCGCTAGGCAGGATCGCACGAAAAGCCGTGCGTTTCATCCAAAAGTTACCTCCCAAAAACGGTTGCAGATATGAAAAGCCGCACGCCGGCGCGCATCCGGCTTGCGGTTTGGTCTTAACCGATAGTTGGAGGCGGCCGCTTGAAACGGCAAATGCCGGCGCAAACCGCAAGCCGCAGAGGCGGCTGCACAAAGTCTGCGGGCAATCGTTTAATGGCGCTGAACGCGTTTCGCGTGCGACGCAAATACGTCGTCAGGACCGGTGCAACGTAGCGCTCAGCGAACGAAATGAAGAAAAACACGAACGTTGCGATCACAAGCGCCGTCAATGCCTCGATGCCGCAGCCGATAACGTCCGGCGCATTGCCTTCAAAGCACTCGAGCGCAGCGAAACCAGCGACCTGCAGCGTCGCGAGCGTGACGTAAAAGGCAAGGGGGGACCGCGCTTCGCGCACTGCGCGATTGCTGGGAACGGTTACCAGCCGCACCACCGCGACGATGCTGCAAAGCAACATCGAGACGATCGCAATTGCCAGCAAGGGTGAAAAGTAGCCGTGGTGGCCGTCATCCATCGTCCGGCCTCTGAGAAGGTACGTAACGGCATGACCGGCCAGCGTCCCGCACGCGGCAACGCTGAGAAGCCTTGCTATCCTAGAAGCGCGTCGCAAGTAAGCTGGCATCCTTCAGACAGATGACTGGGCGGTTTGACGGCGGGCGAATTCTTCCCCTTTTCAACGTTGACCATCCAGCACGTGCGGCACGCCGTACTCAGTGCTACCGACGTTGTTGATGAGAACGTTCGCGCGGAGGCGGCGCGTGACCTGGACAGAGACAACATTCGAGGAAGCGACTGAGCAGCAGTGAGGCGGAACAAAACGGATGAAGAGTTTGCTCGCACGTTGCGTTGGACACTGGACTCCGGAACGATCACCGGGAGCGGTATCGGCACGCGCTCACGCCTTCTTCACTCAGGCTGCCGGCAGCGCATCGTTCGCCCTACCATAGGGAACACAACCGCATCTGGCTTGGGTAATAAAGACCCCCGCCATAAAAGCAGCATCAGGCGCTGTCCTCTACAATAGTGTCGCCGGCGACCAAGCCGTCCCGCAATCGAATTACGCGGCGAGCGTAACGGGAGATCTGCTCGTCATGCGTGACCATGATGATCGTGCGCCCGCTTTCATGGAGTTTACCGAAGAGGGCCATGAGTTCTTCCCCGGTTTTGGAGTCGAGGTTACCGGTGGGTTCGTCCGCGAGGAGGACGGCCGGGTTGTTGATGAGCGCTCGTGCGATGGCGACCCGCTGCTGTTCGCCGCCGGAGAGCTGGCTCGGCTCGTGGCGGCCTCGATCACCAAGACCGACTTGGTCGAGCGCGTGCTGAGCGAGCGCTAGTCGTCGCTTCGTTGGTACGCCGGCGTAAAAGAGCGGGAGCGCCACGTTACGCAGGGCGTCGGTGCGTGCCAGCAGGTTGAAACCTTGGAAAACGAAGCCGAGCTTGCGAAGCCGGATGTCTGCCAGCGCGTTATCGTCGAGCTGCGAGACGTCGACGCCATCGAGCGCATACGTACCGCTCGTAGGTCGGTCGAGGCAGCCTATGAGATTCATCAACGTCGATTTACCCGAACCCGACGGCCCCATGATCGCGATATACTCGCCCTGCGCTGCCGCCAGCGTAACGCCGCGAAGTACCGTTACCTTGAGTAGGCCGTTCTCGTAGACTTTCTCGATCTGGCGAAGGTCGATCGCCAACGGCCGTTCGGCCGTGCCTGGAGTGAGGTTACTCATAGCGCAGAGCCTCGATCGGGTCCAAGGCAGCAGCGCGATATGCCGGATAGGTGCCGAACGCTAGCGTCGCGACGACCGCAAAGGCCCCTGCGACGCCCACGGCTTTGACCCAAGGAATGGGGACAACGGTTCCCGTTAGTTTGATGATGAAAACTTGGTTGACAAACGCGCCGAGGCTCAGCCCGATGACCAAGCCGATCGCGCAGCCAGCCGAGCACAGCGTCAACGCTTCGATGAAAAATTGCACGAGTATTTGTCCGCGTCGCGCGCCGATCGCCTTTCGAACGCCGATCTCCCGCGTGCGCTCGGCGACCGAGACGAGCATGATGTTCATGATGCCGATGCCGGCGACCAACAGCGAGACCGCGCCAATCAGGCCGACGATGAGTGTCAACGCGTTGAAAATGCCGTCAATGCCTTTTGAAAACTTGGCTTTGTCGAGGCTGAGGTACTGCAGTCCGGCGGCGCCGTGGTGAAGCTCCCCCAGCTTGCGCTGCACCGCCAGCTCCAAGTGCGGAATCTGCGCCGGGTCCGTAACGATGAACCCGGCTCCAAAAAGCCTGCTACCATGCAGGTAATCGCGCACGTATGTGGTCCATGGGATCAAGATGTCCCCACTAAACTGCGCGTTGAGAAATCCGCGTTTTGGAGGCACCAAGATTCCCACGACGACGTACCGGTGCGAACCCGCGTAGATGCTTTGCCCGATCGGGTCGCCCCCTTGTGGAAAGAGTCGCTGATATGCGTTATTGGTGAGCACGCCGTCATTGGCGGCGCCGGCGATGTCGTCGGCCGTTAAGCGATGTCCGTAGAGAAGCGGTAAGTTGTCGAAGGAGACCGCCGCATCAGGGGAAAGGGAGAACCGAGCTTGGTTATGGGCCGCGCGCACGAGTTCGCTCTCCGCGCCGAGCGGTACGGCGGCCACAATCCCGGGGATGTCCGCCTGGATCGCCGCCAGGTCGCCGAGTGTAATCGCGGCTTTGGAAATATCGCGCTGCCGCGAGTTTGGGAAGATCACGAACGAGTTGTCGGTAAGCGAGTCAAGAGCGCCGTTGACCGCACCGGCCATACTGTTGCCGAGGACCTGGATCGCGATAACGGCACCGACTCCAATCACGAGACCGATTATGGTGAGTAGCGATCTCACCTTGTTGGCGAGCAGAACGCGGGCCGCTTCTTCGAAGTACGTCATCGTTAGGAGCCTCAGGAGCGAAGCGCCTCGATCGGATTCAGACGCGCGGCCCGCAGGGCGGGATAGATTCCGAATAGCATGCCGACGGCGATCGAAAACCCTAACGCGATGCACACGATCAGGAGGTACGGGATGAGAATTTCGCCGAGTTGCTTGCTCAAGAGATTCGCGGCTCCGAGCGTGGCCGCCAGGCCGATCCCCATTCCAATCGCGCCGCCCAAGAGCGATAGGACGATCGATTCCATGATGAACTGCGTGGCGATGTTGGCGCGACTAGCTCCGACCGCTTTGCGAATCCCAATCTCGCGAGTGCGTTCGGTGACCGAGACCAGCATGATGTTCATGATGCCGATGCCTGCAACCAGCAGCGCGACGCCACCGATGGCCGACAAGCCGATGCCGATGACGCGCAGGACGGTCTCGAACGCCTGCAGCTGATCGGCGGTGTTCTGAGCGACGTATTTCGCGCGAGCGCCGTGGAAGTGCCTGAGCTCCGTTATCGCCGCCTTTCCAACGGCATCGGCCGTCAGTGGATCGGACGGGTAGATGAGTAGGAAATCGAGCGGCCCTGTAGCCAGATCGTTGTGATACGTTGTAAAGGGAAGGATCACACTCGAGCTGCCCGCGAGGCTGTTCATGAACGAACCCTTGATGTCGGCATAGACGCCGACAACCTGGTAACGGCCTCCGCTGATACGCAAGTAGTTACCGAGCGCGGTGTTCTTGCCGAAGAACTCCCTAGCAACGTCCGCGGTGATGACGCAAACGCGTGCCGCGCCGGTCAGATCCGAAGCGCTGATCTTACGGCCCTCGCTCATGAGCAGCGCATCGGTATGATAGCTGCCATCGGCGCTGGTGGAGATGTAATCGCGGGTCGACCCAAAGGATACGGGGAGAGTGCGATTCCAGGCGGGCTGGACCGATGCGGCCGACTCCGCGAGAGCTGCGGCAACCGCCGCGATATCACGATATTGCATCGCTGCGAGGTCTGGATCGTCTTGAGACGGGTCTGGAAAGATGACGATCGGCCATTCTCCGAACGACGCAAACGTGGCGCTGATGCCGCTCGTTGCGGCTTTGCTGACACCAAACACGGCGATGATCGAGGCGCTGCCGATTATCATGCCGAGCATCGTCAGCATCGAGCGAACGCGATGACGCCAAAGCGCCGCGATAGCTTCTTCGACGTACGCGAGCAGGTAGGTCACGTGCCGGTAGGCGACGGGGAAGGCGACACAAGCGGTTTGACGCGCTTGCCGTCAGTCAATCCTGCGATCTTTTGCGCGACGATGATCTCGCCGGGGCGCAGCCCGGAGCGCACCCACGTCGTCGTATCGCTGACTTTGCCTACGCTGATCGAACGCTTGCGGGCGATTCCGGTTTCCACGACATAGACGTACGATATCGATCCGATCTTCGAGATGGCGTCGTTTGGTACGACGATCGCTTGTGGAACGTAGCTCGTCAGAATGTCCACGTCGGCGGTCATGCCGTCTTTGAGAAAGCCGGGCGAAGAGTCGAGCGCGATCGTCGTGAGTACTAGCTTCGCCGTGCTAGATGCGTCGGTCGATTTGGTCGCGACCGGAGCGATGTATGCCACGCGGCCGATGATCGTCCTGCCCGGAAAGTCCTGCCCGCTAACGTTAGCGCGTTGGCCAAGCCGCACGTTGATGATGTCTTGCTCGTCGACCTCGGCTCGAACGATGTATCCACTACCGCCGGCGATTGTAAAGAGCGATTGGCCAGCCGTAACGGCATCGCCGGGCTGCAACGGGCGCAGCGCGTCATTCGGTTCTGCGGCAACCGTTTGAATTTCGCCGTCGAAGGGAGCGGTAATCCGCGTGAAGGCGATCTGCTGCTGGTTTTGGTCGTTGAGGATCTGGGCTTTCTTGGCCGCTCCGATTGCGTATTGGACGCTGTCGCCGGTGTAGCTCGTCACCGCCCCGAGCTTGAGCTGCTGCTCCGCCTGCTGATAGGCGATCCGCGCTTGCTCGAGCTTGGCCCTGTCCTGATCGAGCTGCTGGCGCGGGATCGCCTTGTTGGCAAAGAGCGTTACGTCCGCATCGTAGGTCTGCTGCGCGAGGTCCAGACTCGACTTTGCGGTGTTGGCTTGCGCCTGATAAGCGACCCGCGCGTTACGTTCCTGCACGCGCGCCGTCGCGATATTCGCCGAGGCAGAGACGGCATCGGCGCGGGAGCCGGCGGCAGTATATTCGAGCGTAGGATCGTAGATCGTAGCGAGCAGCCGTCCAGCCCCCACGACGTCACCGCCCTTGACGTAAATCTGACCGATGTTGCCCGTCAGCAAGGTCGGAATCGTGGCCGTCTTCGGGCGCATGACGACGCCGTTCTCCGGCAGCTTTACAACGAATGTGGCGCTTGCAATCCGCTGTATTGGAACAGCCAGCGCGCTAGCGTTGTGGCGCGATGCTGCGACCGCGACGGCAACAACGATCGCCAGCGCTACAACGAGGATGAAGAGATTCCGAACGCGCTTCATGGCATCATCCCAAGTCGGCGACGGCGCTTTGCGCACTGTACGTTCCCAGCGAGACGCGCAGCTTCACCACGGCGTCGACATAACTTACGCGTGCAACGATGTAATCGTTCTGTGCGGACTGTGCGGCCTGTTGTGCCTGGAGGACGTCGTAGATCGTCTTCACCCCGGCCTTGTATTGCAACTGTGCGATGCGGGCCGATTCCGTTCCAAAGGCGGCCTCCTGCTTGGCCCACATCAGCTGTGAAAGCGCGGTCTGCGCGGCCCGGTAGCTTTGCCGCACGTCGAGCTCGGCCTGCAGCCGCGTCTGTTTAAACGTAACGTTCGTCGATGCGAGTTGAGCATCGTCGTTGACTCGCTCGCTGTGGCGCGCATTGTAGTCGACCAAGGGTAGCGTAAAGGTTGAGACCGCCTGAAGGGACCAAAAACCGGGCGAGCCGCGGGGCGCGATTCCCAAGCAGCTGGGCGGCAAGTGGCTGGCCACGCACTCTTGTGTAAGGTCATCTTGAAGTAAGATCGCAGTCGTCGGCGAGAATTGATTGCCAATCGCAGCCGAGATCAGGACCTGTGGGTACAACTCGACGTTCCAACCGCGCCGCGTAAAGATCGCAGCCAAAACCCCCTCGCTTGCCGCTGCGACGTCTGGGCGGCTCGAGCTGGCGATTGCGACGAGCGAATCGACGCTGCCATGCGGAAGCGCCGGCTGCGGTACGACGGCTGGAGTTGCAAACTGAGTCTGCAGCGGCGCGCCGATTTGCTGCGCAAGCGCTTCGCTCGCGTCTTCGACCGCGGCACGATCCGCCACCAGCATCGATTCACTCTTGGCAGCGGACGTCAGCGCTTGCAGAACATCGACGCCGGCCGCGACGCCCGCACGAACCTTCACTCTGGCGACACGGACGAGCGCGTTTTGATAGTCGAGGGTCACCTGGTCGACTCCGACGATCGCTTGCCGCTGTACGATACCGTAGAACGAGTTGGTAACGTTCGTGGCGATCTGATCCTCGGTGTTGGCTAGCGCCTTTTCAGCCTGTCGCTCCTGTGCGCGCGCCGACGCCAGCGCGAGAAAGGCGAACCCTCCAGTCGTCAGATCCCAGTTGGTTATACCTACCTGTGCCGTATTCTGGCTAACCACGTTTTGCTGCGACTGCCCGATGACCGCATAGCCGCCCTGAAAGTTGGCGCTTTTGGCCAGCCAGTTTTGCAGCATTCCGTCAACGGTGGGGTAGGCAACGCCGCGCTGCAACGCGAGGTTGTGCTGTGCCAACGTAACCTCCGCCTGTTGCGTCGAAACCGTCGAGCTATGAGCTAGGGCATACGTAACGGCATCGGGCAGCGTCATAGGCGTCGCTGCGGCCGCCGGGGCCGGAGACACGGCGAGCCATAGCACGAGGCTCAGGAGTGATTTGCGCATCTCGTCTTCAGCCGCCGCAGAACCCGCTGGGAACAGCTTGGAGAGCAGCAACTGCGATTAAACGTGAACAAGGGAAACGTCCTCGGGAGAGCTTTTCCCCGCCCACTGTCACTCGCATCATCCGGATGTTGAACCTAGCGACAAACAACAATATTTTCAATTCCAGATTGCGTTGATCGCCGTCGAGACGACGAGACCGGCCCCGCGTTGATGATGCCGAGCGCTCCGAGCAACGCGTGCTGGGCAACGAGAAGATTGACGGCCTTCAGGCCGCTGCCTTTCGCCGCTCGGAAGTAGGGAGAGCCCACGTGCCCTCTCTTCAACTTCGTCCCTCTTGTCGCCCCGCTGCCAGCCCGCTAATTCCCCTCGGGAAGCGGATTACGCACCGGAGGGTCGTTGAGCCGTTTGCTGCCAGATTTCGCGCAACTTGCCGCCACGATGCGGCCCACCAGCAAACGTTGCTCGCCTTAAACCTCAGCCGTCGACCGGCCGAAGCACGCACGGGCCGTTGCGTGCTAGGCCGTCCCCGCGCGCAGCATCTCGATTTCGCGCTGCTTCGCGTCGCGTTCGCGGATAAGCGATGTCACTTGTTCGCGTAGCGCTCGTGCCTCGATGTGATCGTAGGCCGCGCCGGCGCGCTCGACGAGCAGTAGGACGCCGCGCACTTCGTCCGGGTCGATGTCGGCGCCGCTGCGATGCGGACCGTATAGGACAATCGCAACCAGCTGGTCCCGCAACAATACTGGCATCGCGAGTACGCTGTCTCCGACGCTTGTGGGTGATGCATCCGATGGCCATATGACGTCGGCTAGACGCACAGGGGCTTCTTCCGCCAAGAGATGGAGTACGAGCGGGTCGTTCGCAGTGAGCTCTTTCGTTTTGATGTGATCCCAGCAAACCGCTACTTCGCGCGTGAAATGGCCGGCGCCCTGGTCCCGATGAAAGATCGCAGCCGACGTGAGCTCCAATGCGCGTACGGGTTCGTGAACGAGGAATCGATCAACGACTTCGTGTGACTCAGCGTGCAGCACCGCGCTTGCCGCTTTGGCAAGTCGGCTCTCGGCCAGATGACGTTGGCGAAAAAACGTGCTATCCACGAACCGGTCGACGTTGCGGTGAAGCATGTTCAGCCATGAGCCAACCGCAAGAGCTAGGATGATCTCGGCCGTCAACGTAAATCGCGTCTGCGCGAACTGTTTTGACATGAACCAGTCCAACAGTAAGAATGCACCGGCGACGATCGACGTGATCCCCGCGTATACGAGTGCGCGACTGATCACGAACTGGATATCGAAAACGCGACGGCGCACGACCGCATAGGCGACCGTGAGGGGGATGGCGACAGCTAATGCGATCAGCACATCGGGAAACCACGAAGGTAACGAAGCGGGAAGGTTGATAGCAACGACGCGCAGGACGAGGAAGATCGGGAAAACGAGTATCCAGCGGAGCCTCTGGCGTTCGTCACCGTGGCTCCGTGCGAGCGTCAAGACAAAAGCTGCCGCGGCACCGAGGTAGACGGTCGAGGCGACAAGCACGAGAATCCCGAGAAGCGATTCACTGGGCAGTCCCAAAAAGTTCTGACGAAGCAAAAGATAGAGCCAGAAGAGCGGTAGAATTGCTGCAAGGAAAATTGCAGCGCGATTCGCGGTCGTGCGCCAGCCCTCGAGACGATCGCTTGGAAAGCGCAGCGCGAAGATCATCACCAAGGCGCAGTTGGCGCCGCCCAAGGCGCCGTACGTCAGATAACTCGACCAAAATATCGCATCGGATCCCGGCCAGTAAAAGTAGAGATCTCCGAAGCGCCGCAGCACGCAGTACAAGTAAAACACCCAGGTGATCGTGCTGGGCCGTAACAGGAGCAAGCCCGAGCCGACGATCACAAAAATGAGATACGAGAGCGAAAGGGCCAGCTGCCGCAGCTTTTCCGAGCTGCTGGGGGGAACGGCTATGGGCGAGAGCGTTACCAGTCTGGTTGTGCCGTCATGGATCAGCGGTAACGTGAGTGTTTTGGGAGGGTTTCGAAAGAGTCCGTAAGGCAAAGGCAGCGCGACCTGATCTCCCGGCACAATCGAAGCAGCAGCGGCGGGAGATCGCGGAATCACGTCGGTTACCACGCCGTCGTAGTCGATCAAGGTGTCATTGCTTGTCGAGAGTCCGTTGCTCGGGCAGGCGTGCCACGTGCAACTGAGTTGCGGCAGCATACTGACGAGCGTCCAGATCCCAATCGCCCCGACGATGATCACGCGTGTAACGCTCGACACCTAATCTATCTCATCCGGAACCGCCTGCGCGTGCCACTACCTTCTTCGCAATGCCCAACCGCCGCAACATCGTCTGGTCGACCGCCGGCTTTGACAGCGGCGGCACAAAGAGCGTGGACATCGGCGTGATGTGAGCTTCGGGTAAGGACGCCAGCGCTACTCGTTGGATTCGCGCTTCACAGACCGGGAGCTGGGCTGCCTCGTAAACAATCACTTCGTGCTTCGGAGGGTATGTTTCGAGCAGAACTTCGGTGAGCACGACGATTCCATGCGGGTTCCATGCCCCTCTTTCGAGTTTATATCCCGTTTCCGCGATGGCACCGACTTGCCATAAAATCAGGTTGCCGGCGGTGTCGACGCCGCGACGGTGCACTAAGAAATCGGTGGCCTCATAGCTTCGGCAGCCTCCATCTACCGGGTCGATCCCCAGATCGGCAAAAAGGCAATCTTCTGCCGATATTCCCGGAAGCATTTCCGCGTCGAAGCCTTCGGCGCGCAGGCGCCGCACCGATTCATGGAGTGGGTAGGCTGCGACTCCCGGATGGCCATATGCTACCGCGCAGACGCGGAGCCCGGCGCGAACGGCGTCTACGATGCGCTCCACCATCTCGCGATACGTATCGCGCCGGTCTTTCCCCACCGAATACAGGGCGCCGAGGGATTCAGTATTTTGGTTAAGGGCGCTAATCCAATATTCCGCGAGCGGATCGGCGACTATCGAGAAGACCTTTTCGGCGCGCTTTATCCGTGCCGATGCCTCAGGCGTCGTCTGCGACGGCGCGCGGATGCCGATTCCCAGGGCCGAAAACGAGCCGCGGTGCCGCTTCACCCACCCTCGTCTTCCGCGAGGACGAGACAAAACTGCACGCGGTCAAATGCAAGTACGATGGCGAGCGTTGCTCCGGAGTACGCGTTCTCTCCAGCCGCATTCGCCTCGAGCTCCTGCATAACCGCCTCCACGATCTTGCGCGAATCTCCTTTCAGCACGACGTCGACCTGTTTATCCACCAGTTCCGCCATCTGCATGAGGTCGGCCCGCTGTTTGTTATTGCCCTTCTTGAATTTCTCGAAGACCTCGACGTCAGTGGCCAACCTAAGCAAGAACTCTGTCAATTTCGGGCGTCCCATCGGCTCCTCCAATCGGTCGCAGAACCACAACGAACCCCGCTTTGGGCAGCGGTTGGCAGTCCTGAAGGTAAATCACTTTTACCGTCCGTTGGCCTGCCCCCCTGCTAAGCGCTCCAAGTGGACGTTGAGTGCTCGGCGAGCGGCGCCGCCGATTTGATCGTGTTGGCGCAACGATCCACACGGTGGACGAGGCCTACTCGTCGCCCGAGGCTTTTGCGGTTCGGGACGATCTGCGCGGCCAAACCGTCTTGCGTGGAGTGATCGATGCGCATTTGCTTAGCTAACGATAATACTTATTCTCAATGCTCATTGGATGAGTAATTGCTGGAGACAACCGCGCACGGCTTCATGAGATCTCGATGTCCGAAAGAGAAAGGTCACGAGGCCGTTCGCGGTCACTCAGTATGATCTCCGGAGCAGCGCACGGGGTCAGTGGATAGCGACACCCCAGGGTTCGCTCAGCGTTGTGATCGTCGGCGTGGTCTGCACGCCCTTAGCCGTGAACGTCACGAGCGATTGAGGACTATGATTTATCACGTAGATCTTCCCGGCCGCGTCGACCGCTACGCCGAAGGGCGTCGATAATCCGGAGGTGATCGTCGGCGTGGTCGGTTTCCCACTAGCGGTGAACGTCATGAGCGAGTTGCCGTAGTAGTTCGTAACGTAGATTTTTCCGCTCTTGTCGACGGCGATGCCGCCGGGTCCGCTCAGGCCCGTAATCGTTGGCTTCGTGGGCTTGCCCTCCGCGGTGTATGTCGTCACCATGCCGGTTCCAAAATTTGTGACGTAGATTTTTCCGCTCTTGTCGATGGCAATGCCGCGAGGTCCATCGATGTTCGAGATGGTCGGCGTCGTTTGCTGGCCGTTTGGTTTGTACGTCGTCACGTTCGACGTGAAGGCATTCGATACGTAGATCTTGCCGTTGGCGTCGACCGCTACGCCCGAGGGCTCGTTCAAGCCAACGGTGATCGTCGGTTTGGTTGGCTTCCCACTTGAGGTGTATTTTGTAACAGTATCGGCTTCGTAGTTTGGAACGTAGATGTTGCCTTTTGAGTCGACCGCAATGACGCCGGGATCATTTATTCCTTTGCTGATCGTCGGCTTGGTGGCTTTTCCGCTCACCGTATAGGTGACGATATCGTTAGCCCCGGAGTTCGAGATGTAGATCTTTTCGCCGCCGACATCCGGGATTTCGGGGCGCGTCGCGGACAGCCCAAAAGCCTCCTGGCTAACGTTGGGCAGTGCCGGCGTGACGGCCGAGTGCCCGTCGCCGCTGCACGCGGAAAGAGCGGCTATCAAAACCGCGATCGGTGTAAGAAGAGGTATACGTCGCATCCCAAAACTCCCTTAAGCGCCCGACGGTCCGGACGCCCAGCTTAACCTAGAGGTTACTTTAAACTGTCGAAGGCAGTTCCTTCGTCCTTTCGACTGTCCACGCAGGACCTTCGAACATAGCCTCGTGGGTTGAATGTCAACATCGCACCAGGGAGTAAGGCCGCGACAACATGCGGCTTGCCCGCGAACGTGGCTTCATGGAGCGACGCGAAGCCTTTGCATTGATGTAGTTGATAGTGGCGCCATCGAAAGGGATACAGCAGCACAACGCGAGACGACTGACGACGCTACCTCACCGGCGAGGAGCGAGAGCTGGTCGCGCGCTTTCTCGAACACCGATTCGCTCGCCTGGGAACGGCGCCGAAATCGCCGCTCGAAGCGGCTCTAATTTTCCACGCGAATCTTTAGCCGTTCGGTTTCACCAGCGCATAGACCGTGCCGGCGCCTTTGTCGCCGCCTTGCCACGTAGTGCCGTAGAACGTCTTGCGGTAGGGGACGACGCTTCCGAGTGGAGCCTCTCCATCAGCGCACTTCGCCAGCTTGCAGAAACTGTAGAGCGAGCGAAACTCGTACGACGAACGCGCGGGCTTCATCGCGAAGACCGTTCCCTTGCGGTAGAGGCCACCGCTCGACGTCGTGCCGTAAAGCTCGCCGTGCTTTCCAAAGACGAGCGTAGCGCTGGGGGCCGAACCGTCGGTTCCCCCAAACGCGTGCAGCACCGACTCGCTATAGGCCGTACCGGCGTGCTTCAGTTCGAACACGACGCCGCAGCCGTCGCCGTAGCAGCCGGTACCGCCGCCCTCCGCGGTAACCCCAAAGAGGTTCCCGTACTTGTCCAATAGGAGTCCCGCATAGGGATCGGTGCCGTCGTCGCTGCCGGCGAACTCGTGCAGCACGGTCTCCGTATATTGCGAACCGTTGGGCGTGAGCTTGAAGACGACGCCGCAGCCGGAATCGCAGCCGCTGCCCCCGCCGTTCGCGGTGGTCCCGTAAAGCGCGCCTCCGGCGTCGGCCACGACGCCGGCCTCCGGATAGAGGCCATCGGCACCGGTGAATTCGTGCAGCACGCTCTCCGTATATCCAGACGACGATGGCGTCAGCTTGAAGACGACGCCGCCGTTTTTGCTGCCGCCGTAGAGCGTGGTGCCGTAGATCGCACCGCTCGCGTCGAGAATCAGATTACTTCGTGGGTTCGAACCGTCCTCGCAACCCGCTTGCGGGCAGAAGGTGTACAGCACGCTCTCTTTATACGAGCCCTCTTTACCCGGCGTCAGTTTGAACACGACGCCACTGTTGTTTGCTCCGCCTTCGTAGGTCGTGCCGTACATTGCGCGGCTTTTGTCGAACGTGACGTCGGCGTAAGGTAACGCACCGTCGGCGCAGCCGCGCTCCTGGCAGAAGCGGTACAGCAGGGACTCGAGATATCCCGAGTCGGTGTTTAACATGACATAGACCGTACCGCAGCTGCCGCGTCTGGCCGGACAGCCGAGCTTGCCACCGCGGCTCGTGGTGCCGAAGAGCGAACCATAACGCCCGACGACAAGCCCGCCTCGCGGGCGCCCCCCGTTATCGTGCTGAAAGAAGTAATAGAGAACGAATTCGCGCCGTTGACCTCGACCTGCCGGTTGAGCCGACAACGATGCGCCCGGTCCGCCCAGCAGTGGTGCGCCAGGGCCAGCCGGCGTCGTTTGGGGTTGCCCGCAGGCTGCGAGCAACAGGGCAACTGCGCAGGGGATCCAGCTCCGAATCCGCATGGCACACTCCTCTGCCGGCGATCCCGGGCCCTCGCCGGTGCGAGGGAGATCTTCGGAAAAGTTGACTAGGGTCCCTCTGGCTCGCGCTGGCGGAGCGCCCGAAGCGTCTCGCGGAGATCAGCGTGTGCAGTGCGGCTCAAAGCTCCGAAAACTGAAAAGAGCCGGCGCAACGTCGCGCTGACTGCCGGCCCGATTGAAGTCTTACGTTCCCAGCATGCGCAGCAATCGAAGCTTCGCCTTCATCTCAGCGGTCCGTTTGGCAACGAACGATTCGTCATTCCGAACCCTCGCGATGCCCAGCCCTGGAAACCAGACACGTTCTCGAACGAGTTCGTAGCTTTGTTCGCGAATGGAACGGCGCTGATCAAGCTCAGATGGACGCACCGTTCCCGAGTCGCCTCACGCTCCCATGTGGCGAAAACGCCGAGCACCTTGACGACAAGCCGAAACGCTCTGCTATCGAGACGCCCCACGAGCAGTTCAGCGTCGACCCTTCCGATCGACTCGAGCAATTAAAAAAGCTCTCGGATCTGGAGCCGCTCGTCACCCAGCTGAGCCTACTACATGCCTTGCTTGACGGGAATGTTCGTCAATGGCCCTTCTCCGCCGACCTGTTCGATCGTATCGCCCTTTGCGACCGACCAGTGGTGGACGCCTGGTGGGACAACGATGAACGACCCCGCCGGTAGCACCCGTGCGTTAGACTTGTTGACGGTATCGCCCATCCCGAACAAAAGCGCCCCTTGGATCACGGTGATATATTCGGCGTGCGAATGGTAATGCGGTTGGTTCGTGTAGCCATCGGGCATCTTCACGCGAATGATTGCGTTGCCGGATGAATTCGGATTGCCGACCATCACCGCATTCCAAGAGCCCTTCGCAGGACCAGTGGCGGCCACCCAGTGGAGGCTGTCGGGGGTAAAGATAACGAGAGCCGACTGCATCGCGGCGAGCGTCGCGCCAGCGGTCACGAGCAGCCCCAAAACAAACCACGAGAAGAGTTTCATCGACTATCCTTTCATCGAAACTATAGAAATGCAACGAGATTGCTTGCTTCTTCGCTATTACGAAGATGGGGCCCCCGGCTTCTCTGCACGCCGATTCATCTTAGTCAGATCTAAGGCGGGGGCCGACTCTTTGACCGTATGACCTGCTTCTGTTACGCTGCCCCAAAGGTGAAACGCAAGACGACGATTTATCTCGAGGATGACCAACTGCGTGCGGCGCGGGTCATGGCTGCGTAGCGTCGCTGAATGTACGCGCTCGCCCTAGCCGTCGCTCTGGCGCAGAATACGCCGACTATCGCGCCCGCTGCAACGCCTGTTCCTTCGGCATCGCCGGCGACACTTCAGGTCTCGATGACCACTGTCAATCTCAATCCGGCGCAGCAACAGATCGTCACGGTGACGGGCGCAATGCCGCCGTTGCAAATCGTGCTCGACCGAAAGCTGGTGACGGCAACCGCGGATCCAAGCGGGACTGTCCTGACGATCGTGGCTGCGCAGGCGACCGGATCGGCCACGCTTCATGTGACTGATGCGACCGGCGCAAGCGCCGACATTGCAGTTCGCGTCGCCTTCAATGCGGGAACGATCGTCGGCCAAACGACGCTAAGGGTTACCGGCGCTCCGGCCGACCCCGCGTGGCTGGCACAAGAGGTAGCCGACTGGCTGGCGCACCTCACGCAAGCGCTTCCGGGCGCCGCGGTACGCATCGGAACGGCCAGCCCTCCGGCGGCGCCGCTGTTTCCCGATCAAAGCGTACAGTTCGTCGTTCCGGTTCAGATTGGGGGAAGCGCTCAATACTTCGACCAAACCGGATCCACGACGGTTACCGTAAATAACCTGCGCTTGGAGCCGCCTTTGTCGGCGCTCCTCTTCTATGATGACGATCCGGAGCACATCACGCAGGACGGCGTCTTGTTTCGTGGATCGCTTTCGGTCGCGCACCCAACGCGATAGTACCCCCCAAACGCATCAAAGATGGATTTGTCGGTGACCAGTTGCTCAAATTTCTCGTTGTATTCCTGTTGTTTTTCGTGAGCCGTCGCCAATGCGGTGTAGATTGACAGACCCGAGGCAATTACGGTCGCAAGGGCAGTCGGCACGAAATACTGCGATACGATGTGCCTCCACCAGGGAATGCCCGGCGGCGACCCAGGATTCGGTTCCGGAACAGCCGGAACGGGCTCTATCTCGCTCATTGCGCGTCGGCGGCTTTGGCGCTGTTCTGCTGAGGTCTCTGATCTTCGGCGATAATGCTATTCAACATCGGAATCTTCTTGCAGTTCGGTGGCCACGGCCGAAGCCGGACCCAAAGAGCGCGATGGACATCCGTAGCCCCCTCCGCGAGAGCGTGGGGAACCCGCATTCCGTACGGGAGCGCAAAAGCCTCGGGCGACATGTGCAAGTGCCAACGTGAAAAAACCCGGTATTTAAGATGCAGAGTGGTATTTTGGCAGATGTTAAACGTGTTGCTGTGCCTGATGGCCGGCGTTTTGAATTGCGCTGTAGCGATACAACCAGCGGTTCCCTAAAAACCATCGTTCAGTTTAGCGGAGGGAGTGAAGGCGCGAAGCCGTCGTCAAACCTTACCCTCGTCGGTGGGAAGCTTTACGGCACGACCGAATTGGGGGAAGCAAGAACCAGGGGACGATCTACTCGATATCGGGATTCTAAGGCTGGGGCCACCTCTGACCAGCTTAGAATTCTTGCATCATGCCCGCACGGCTTCGCTTTCGCGAGGCCGTGTTTGCTTTGTGCTCTGCGGGGCAGTCCCGTGCTTAGGAGTTTGCAAACGCGGGCCGCAGCCTCCTAACTAACGTTGGGCAGTGCCGGCGTGGCGGCCGAGTGCCCGTCGCCGCCGCACGCGGAAAGAGCGGCTATCAAACCGCGATCGATGTAAGAAGAAATATGCGCATAGACGTTACTTTAAACTTTCGAACGCAGTTCCTTGTGCTTTCGACTCGCCACGCAGGATGCTCGAATCATCACCTCGTGGTTTATTTTGCGGGTTGCTCGCGAACGCGGCTTCATGGAGCGGCGCGAAGGCCCGCGGGCTGGGCGCGCGCAAATGTACGGCTCGGCGTGGAATTGTTGCGGTTTTCCGATCTCGAATGTCACTATGGGGCGCGCGAAGTATTCTCGAGTCTTAGCGGAGCTTTCAACCACGGCGAACGTATCGGCCTCGTAGGCCCCAACGGCGCGGGGAAGTCGTCGCTCTTGCGTCTCCTCGCCGGCGTCGACCGGCCATTTGGCGGTACCGTCGTACGGGCAAAAGGCTTGAAGCTCGGGTACCTCGCTCAGGGTGTTGCCGACGAGACCGAGTCGACGCTGCAAGGCCTCGTCGACGCTGCGCTGGCTAGAACGACGCACGAAGAGTGGGGCGTGCGCAACAAAGCGCTGCGCACCATGCTATCCGCGTTCGGCTTCGTGCCAACGGAATACGATCGTCCGCTACGCTCGTTTTCAGGCGGCCAGCGGGCGAAAGTAGCGTTAACGCACGTGCTGATCGAGGAGCCCGACTACCTGATTCTCGACGAACCGACCAACCATCTCGACGTCGCGACGATCCGCTGGCTCGAATCGTTCGTGTCCAACGATCCCCGTGGTTATATCGTCGTTTCGCACGACCGCTACTTTCTCGACCGGATAGCTACGCGCGTCTGGGAGATCGACCGAGGACGCCTCCACGCCTACGCACCCGAACGGCCCGCATACACCGCGTACGTCGCAGCGAAAGACGTGCGGCTCGAGGCGGAGCGGCGCGAGTACGAAACCTTCGTTGTCGAACGCGACAAGCGGCGCCGGACAATCGCCGGCCTGCGAGCGACGCACACCTCTTCGGATTACAGCCAAGTGCGCAGTCGCGAGAAACAGCTGGCGCGCATCGAAGCGACGACGCGAGCCCCATCTCCGGCGACTTCCGAACGCCAGATCTCTGTCCGCCTGCGATCATCGCGGCGCGCTGGCAGCGGGTTCGCCTTCGAAGCCCGGGGCTTGAGTAAAGCGTACGATCAACAGCTCTTCAGCGGGTTAGCGATCGACGTCGACCGCGGAGAGCGCCTCGGCATCGTCGGTCCAAACGGCTCCGGAAAGTCAACGCTTCTGAATATACTCACCGGCGCAGCGCGACCGGATTCCGGATCGATTGTCTTCAATCCGGCGGCGCAAGTCGCGTACTTTGCCCAGAATTCGCACGATCAACTCGACGTCCAGGAGAGCGCGCTCGCAGCCGTGCTGGACGGCGCTGCAATGACCCCACAGGAGGCGCGCGGGCTGCTCGGCCGCATGCGTATTAGCGGCGATGCTGCCGACAAAGCCGTGCGCGATTTTTCCGGTGGCGAGCGGCGCCGCATCATGCTGGCACGACTGATGGCGCGCGCTGCCGACATCTTGCTGCTCGACGAGCCGACCAACGATCTCGACATCGACAGCCGCGAAGCACTCGAAAGCGTCTTATGCGACTACGGGGGAACGATCGTCGTCGTCTCGCACGATCGCTATCTTCTGTCACGCCTGTGCGATCGGGTATTGTGGGTTGAACGGGGCGCGTGGGGACTCGTCGACGGCGGTTACGACGTGTACGAGGCGGCCCAGCGCGAGCGCGACAAAGCGGTGATTGACCGCGCGGTCGAAGAGTCGACCGTGCGTACCAAGGCGTCGCGTCAAACGCCGTTGCGCGTACGCTCGCAGCTAAAGGGGCAGATCGAGCGAATCGAGCGAGAAATCGAAGGCCTCGATGCGCGCGCCAACGAGGTCGAGCTTCTCTTCGAGTCGCCGGAGATCTATACCGATGCGGCCGGATCCAAGGCGTTGAGCGAAGAACTCGCTGGACTAAAAATGCGCAGTCGAGAGCGCGTCATCCAATGGGAAGCGTTGCTACATCAACTCGAAGAAATGACGGCCATGTAACGAGCGGGAATTAGACGATCGCGGAACTTCCAACTTCAGTACCTACGTAACGATACACGCAATGCCGTCACATTCCGCGAATTAGCGCGGATCGCCAATCTGCCGACACCATCTATGAATTGAAAACCATACGGAGCCTTCGCCGACTGCGATCGCATCCAAGACGCGATAATCCCGGCCTTAGGGGAACTCTGCGGTCAGGATAGTTATCGCCGAGCAAGTTACCTGTCGAAACGATTGATGTCGTAACTCGAGATCTGCCGTCGGCTGGATGGCATTCCGCTCGCAATCGAGCTGGCCGCCGCTCGCGTGAACGTGCTAACTCCTCGTCAGATCGCGCAGCGGCTCGATCAGCGCTTCCGCCTTCTTACCCTAGGCGATCCTCACGCATTGCCGCGACACCAGACGATGACGCCCTAATCGACTGGAGCTATGATCTCCTGACAGCCCGCGAGCAGAGGTTCTTCGAGTCTCTGTCGGTTTTCGCCGGTGGCTGCACGCTCGAAGCGGCCGCGGCAGTCTGTGCGACTGATGGGAGGATAACGTCGCCGTAATCGATCTCCTAGCATCCCTGGTGACAAAGTCCTTGTTGCTCGCGCGCGGCGAAGATCTCCGGGCCGTACGTGCTCGTCGGGCATTCGTTCGGCGGCTTGATCATTCGGCAATACGCGGCGACGTATCCGCGCGACGTCGTGGGCCTCGTGCTCGTGGACGTGCTGCTCGAGCGACTGAAGCCGCTCATGACGGTGGCGAACTGGAAGACGTACACCGGCTTCAACTCGAAGTCGCCTCACGGGCTCGAACAGTACAAGGATCCGTAAAGCGAGGTTTCTAGTCGGCCATGCTATAGTGCGCGTATGAAAAAACACGCTTATCGCGTCGAGTTTCTAGCCTCCAGCGAACCTAAAGCACTGCAGGAGCTCTTAAATACCGTGGCTGCTGTCGGCTATCGTTGCGTGCACTTCCAGCCAAACCCCAATGGTACGTGGATCCTAATCTTCGAGATGCCCGTGGCGCCAGCTCCGCCGTAACGACGCTCCCCCAGGGCTCCATGATGCAGCGCTAGGTCGCCGATCGACAACAGTTACGTCCCATTTCCGCGCTGCTCCGGGCACCGGGCCACGCATGGAGCGCGCCTAAGGCTTCGACCGAAGCACTGTACAGCGACGAGGCGCCACCGATCGGCGAGGTCGGCTCGGCATTGCGCCCGACGGCATTACGCGCGCGCACGCGCGCGCAGGGCTTCCCGAAAGTCGGTGTAGCCGACGATCACATCTGCCGCCGCGCAAGAAGTACGAAAATAACGACAACCACTCCGACGACCACGACCGCTAGAGGAATAGGGTGAAATAAGATCGCGTGGCCAGGCACTCTGGTATTATAACGCTTGCCCGATTTCAAAAAGTGGTCCCTTTTGGGAACGGGGACCAAAAAGCGTCGGTTTAGTTCTCAAGAACTTCCTCAGATCGCCTTGGGAGGGTGCTACTTTCGTAGCCATGCTCCTCCGCGACGAAGACCCCGAACACGTATAGGCTAAGGGCGCTGCCGAACAGCTTATAACGCTGTTGCAAAGAGGACAACACTTGAATTACGACGGGGACGGAAGAGGCAACCTACGCTCGCCCTTGCATTTCTCCAGACTGAGATCGAGAGAGCGCTGGGCTAAAAGTAGCGGCCCCGGTCCCTCACTTAGTCAGTCCCTTTGACCCTCATAATCCAACAGGGACCACTACCAATGCGATGCACCAAGCGAGGACACTTCCGTGAGCCCCCACGCGCGCGCAACCAAGAAACGCGTTGCGGTCGGCAGGACGACGAGTGCGAATGGGCGCGAGGCACCGATCGAGATAACTCGGTCGTCATGGCGCTGCCGCCGAGTCGCCGTTCGAGGTCGGAGGCGTATCGGTGAGCTAGCTGATGATCTCGTGGAGTTTCGCCGTCGCGACCGGATCGGCACGCGTCGCATCGCCGGCCTGTCGCTCGGCATCGATTCTGATGGGCTCGCCCCCAGCAATACCTCCGACCTGAAGCTGCGCACTGTACTCATCCCGGAACCGACGCTCAAGAAACCGGGTCGCCTGCGAGCTCCCGATTCCGCCGCCTAATGCCCGCGCCGTGAGATTCACAACGGCCTGCTTTTGACTGTACTACCGCTTCGCGGAAAGCCGCGTACGGTTCGATGCCGACGTCGCCCTTCTTCATCCATTCGTGGAACGGGCTGCGGGAAGTAAGGCCAAGTTTGCGTTCGCGAACTGCGGCGCACTATTCCGCAGGACGGGCGCCGCCGGCGCTGATGGAGGGAGACCGTTGCTGCTGCTGCATGCCGTCAAGGTCAGACCGAAAGCGATCGTTATAAGGGTGCGATTGTTCATCATGAGTTCTTTCTTCATCAAGAGAGCGGCCGGGTTGTCGACCGCGCTGTCTCTGACCACGCTAGCGGCCTAGGCGTTCGTAAACGTTCTACGCAACAACGGCCTCGCGATTGCGAGGCCGTTGGGCGGGTACGCGGGCTTTCGGGTGCTACTTGCCCTTGCTGACCGTAGCGCCGACAGGCTCGTTGAGGCCAGTAATCGTCTCGACGGGTGAGCCGCCAGCCGGGTAGTTCCCGAACATGGCGTTTGCCGACCCGGGATCCGCTCCGACAACTTTCGGACCCGATCCAGAACTGATTGACGTCGGTAGCCCTCTCACTAAACTGCGCGCGTGCTAAAGCGCCAAGAAAGCGAGCGCCAACGAACCTAGCAGGCGCCTTTATTCAGAAAGGTCCTCCACGGAATGGCGTAAGGCTGACGGGCCGGTTGCCGCCATGGCCTTTTCGCCTTGCGCTGCGGGGGCAGTCTTGACCGAGATGGTTACTCTTTGGAACGCGGATTGTAGGCCGCCCCCTTCACCGAGTAGCTTGCGTTAAGGCCGTTGCTGAAGCTGTAAAGGTACGTAAGGGCGGTCGTGCCGTATTTGTACACGTCGATCTCGCCGGCAACGTAGTTGGCCGTGGCAAAGGCCGTAGACTTCTGGTTCAGGTGGCCCCAGAACGTTTCACCATGCAGCGAGAATGGGCCGCCGACAACTTTGCAGGCCGGTTTGCAACCGGAATATATGACTAGCGCTCCGGTATTGTTGGCGGAAGTATCGATCGCAACCAGGTTACCCGCGTCGTCGATATCGAGTCCGCCCGGGCTGGTGTTCCGATAACCAGTTACAGGTGCCCCGGCTCCCTTGCATTTTGCGAAATAGGTCAAGGTCGGTGAAAACTGCATGTTATATGCCGATGCCCAGCAGTTGCCTTTCTTGTCCATTGCGACGCCGACCATCTCGTAGATGCCGGAATTCGTGAGATTGGTCTGGCATCCACTTTTCATCGTGCAGACTGAGACACTGCCGGCCTTACTGTTGTTGTCGAACATGTTGGCAACGACGATTTCGCCATTGAGCGCATCGTTGCTTGCGGCATCGACCGGTTGCCCGAACGAGTCATTCGTCGACGCGGCTTTGGCTCCGCACATGCCAGGGCCTTTGAAGATAATGATCGAGCGGCTACCGCCGTCGGGATCGATTAGATTGCCCTTGCCATCGACGGCGACGCCATTGAGGTATAGCACGCCGGGGACGTTGCAAGTGGGCGCACCATTCTTCTTGTTGTTGCTCTTGTAGGCCAGAATGCTTGTGCTGGAAAATTGGCTCACGTAAAGGCCGCCTCCAGACGCGTCGGGTCCCTCGAGAGCGGCGATGACGCCGGCGCTAGAGTACTGCGGCGCGGACGCAAGGTTACTTGGCGACAAGCCATTGCTCGCGCAGCCTGCGAGAAAGCCGACGGCGAGTGCCGTGAGGGAAAACGGTAGCAAACGCATCCTTAAGGGTCTCCTACGGGAACAAGGGCTTTTGACTTGTCGAATTCACCGAGTTCCGTCCACGGGCCTGAGGTCCTCGTCGCTAAGTCTCCCTTGAGGATCACATGTCAGCCGGCCAAAGCAGTCCGTCAACGCCGAGGGGGCGGATCGGCTCGACTTGATCTTCAGGCGAGGCCGAGATGGAGCGCGCTGCGGCCAGCAGAGTCAGTATGTGGGCCAATCGCGATGCGCAGTGCAAAAGACGCTTTGAGTTTTGCCGATCGACTGCGCGAACGCGGTAAATCTAACATCAGGATCATCACCGCGGTCATGCGTAAGCTCTTGACCTTGGCCTACGGCGTGCTCAAATCTGGTCGCTTATTTGAACCAGTTCATGCGAGCTCTTGACGTGGAGGACCGTATACGTGCGGCGTACACAGCGATTTGTACCCTTCCTATTCATTCGTCCACAGGTGGCGTCCCTCGACCGACACCGACCGTGCGGTCTTCGTACACCCCACAAGGGTCACGCAGGCCAACACGATCGCAACGGAATGGCGCATTGCTGGCCAAACCTTTCTCGCCGCACGCTTGAGCGGGCTCAAGCTGCTATTCGAGGGAAGACTGGCACATCGCCCTCCGATCACGACAAACTTGATCCAATCCGTTAGACGGCGGACCGAAGAATGCGCGAAAGCTCTTACAAAATAGGGATTTCTGGTAGCGCCAACGGGATTAGAGCCCGTTAACGCGGTGAATGCGGGGGTCTGATCAATGAGGAGGCGCCAAATGCGGAGAAGGCCGCGTCTCGAATCCATCTGGGGACGATTCGCGGCCTGTTCGTTCTATGAACCTACCGGCACAATCGGTGTGGTCTGACCTGATTCCATCGGCAGCGAGGTGATCTTGCCGCCGGCGGCGGCGAGTGCCTTCCGAACGTCAACACTGCGCAGCGTCTGGTCGCGGTATGTCCTGAAGTAGAACACCAGGTTCTTCAGATCATTCGCGCTCGTCCACGATGTGAACTCGTCGAACTCCTTGCCGTGAATGATCTGGCGCACCGAGCCGAGAGGAATGTCGAAATTGTTGAGAATGTGGAATATTTGCAGCACGGCATCGGCGGACGATTCAGGTTGCACCGCCGTCTGCTGGTATGCAACCGCGCGCACGAAACGTGAGGGCGACGACACATCTCCCGGCAGCCCATAGAAGCCCGATCCTTGGCCTAAACTGCTTAGCGTGTAGCCGCCGATGTCAACGGAGGACCTCAGGTACGGCGTTAGTCCGACATAGTTCCTGAGGTTCGTCATGTGCCAATCGAAAGCGGGGGTATTTGTTATCACGCCCAGAGGATCGTCGTAGATCCGTAGGCCGCCGGGGAGCGGTTCGATGACGACCGTCGCGCCGGTTCGGTCCATGATGCGAAAGTGTAGCGGCGGTGCCATCCCCCCCATCTCGACACGCGTGGTTGGAGCGAGGACGACGCGGTTATACGCTTCTTTCAATTCTGCCACGGTCGCAAAATTGCCGAGGATCCAATCGCTGTATTCGTAACCTGCCATCGCCCTCGACGCGTTCTGCGGGGTCACCTCCGTGTAATGAGCCTCTGGAGTGAAAAAGAACTCGCCTACGTAGAGGCCCTGGTCATTCATACCGTCGACGCTCACGGGCTGACCGAACGCATTCGCGCCGACGAAGCCGTACTTCGTCGTGTATTTGATACCGGTAGCGCCGTTCGGCAGCGTGCCAGTCATCTGGGTGCCGGCGCCGACGACGATGACCTGGGACTTCAGGTCAAGCCCGAGCTCCATGGTCCTAGCGGCGACGACTGTGCCGTCCTTCGCGATCAGCCGGATTCCGGTACATGCCGACGCCGGTTGGCTCAAACACAGGATAGCAACACCGAAGATGACGGTGAGGAATCGCATCACAAAACCCTCCTAAGGTTATATCTCGCGCCGACCATCGCTGGATGTGCCGTTAGAATCATAGCAAAAACGACGCTAATATATGTTTTCGTCAGAAGCCACCTCCGAACACGATGCGGCTACGGCATCACCCTCGCCCGTTTCCCGGGAGCAAGTGCAGCTAGCGCTTTCAAATGCGCCGATGCAGGCCGTTGTCGGTGCGGAATCTGGTGTGTGGGCCAAATGTGGGCCAATCGGAAAGTCGGCGACGAAAAAAGTCAGTAAAATAAGGCCCGATTTGGTAGCGCCAACGGGAATCGAATCCCTCTCCTGCGGTTCCGGCCGATCCCGAGCAGTGACAAAAACGCTTATTTGATAAGGATTCCGGCGCTTCGCCGTTCCAACCGGTTCCGACCCTTACCGGGGCGATTCGGCCGCTCCGTGACAGATTTGTGACAAGATTGGAACGTTAAACCCGTTGGTGCAACGCATCCCACTGGGATGCAGATAGACAAACGTCGGTCTGCTTTATCGCTTGACGATTTTATCGCCACGTGATAATATCACCCATGGACTTCGCGGATCGTGGAACACGCGACCTCTACAACGGCGTCGCTTCGAAGGCGGCGCGCAGAATCGTCCCAGCCGCTTTGCGCCAGAAGTCCATTGACAAGTTGACGCTGCTGGACGCAGCAGTGAGCCTGCTGCAGCTCCGCATCCCGCCGGGAAATCGGCTGGAGGCACTCCACGGGAATCGAGCGGGCCAGCACTCGATCCGCATCAACGATCAATACCGCATCTGTTTTCGCTGGACGGAGGCAGGCCCGGTCGATGTCGAGATTGCCGACTACCACAGTTAGGAGATAAAATGTACCGCCCATTGACAATCCCAAGCCGGCGCCGGCCAACACCCCCGGGCGAGATTCTTCTGCGCGAGTTTCTTGAACCGCTCGGTCTGACACAGACGGCTTTTGCCAAACACATCGGCGTCACGAACGCGCGTTTGTCCGAGATCATTCATGGGAAGCGGCCCGTGACGATGGACTCTGCGCTTCGCTTTGAGCGAGCCCTGGGATTCAGCGCCGAGTCATGGATGCGGATGCAGATGACGGTCGATATGTTCGATGCCCTGAACGGTCGCGTGGGCAAAGCCGTTGGCCGTATCAAGCTGATCGGGCGCGCGTCGTAATGTTCTCCTCGCGGATGGTAGCGCCAACGGGAATCGAACTCTAACCAAAGGGTCCCGGCCGTTCCCGTCCGCTACCGAAGCGTCCTAAATCAGTCGGCTTTTCAATTATTTGCTTCCCTAGTAATCCCGTCAGATCACGTCCGGTTTCAAGCGCTCCGTTTGAAACGGTTAGACGTTGCACCCTCTGTAAGGACGTGCAACGACTCCTTCGTCTTCCAACGTGCTTCATATCGCAAACATGCGTATTCAAAGAGCACTAGTGACGTGTAGCCACGAGTTATGCCGCGGATAGGCGGAGTGGTAGCAAGGTTTGGAGCCCGCGTGCGAACTCCTCGGGGGTTTGGTTTCCAAGGGCTTTGTGGGGCCGATTTACGTTGTAGTCGAGCCGCCACGATTCGATAATCGAACGCGCTTGAGTGAGGCTTGCGAATTCGTGCTCGTTGAGGCATTCGTCGCGAAAACGCCCGTTGAAAGACTCAACGAAGGCATTTTGGGTTGGTTTCCCAGGTTGAATGAAATGCAACCGAACTTTGCGATCACGAGCCCAGCACGCCATCGCAAGGCTTGTTAGCTCCGTCCCGTTGTCCATAACGATCGTTTGGGGAAAACCGCGAACGGCGCCGATCGCCTCGAGAACGCGTGCAACTCGTCCGCCGGAGAGCGACGTGTCGACTTCAATAGCGAGACATTCGCGCGTGTAGTCGTCGACAATATTGAGCGTCCTGATCCGGCGTCCCGTCTCAAGGCTATAATGAACGAAATCGAGCGACCAGCGTTCGTTTACGCCCGACACAATCGGCGCTGGCGTCCCGCGGCCAAGTGCTACGCGCCGCTTCAGTCGCTTGCGAACTTGCAGATTCGCCTCACGATAGACGCGCAGGACGCGCTTGATGTTCACGTGCCATCCATCGCGTCGAATCAGTACGGCGAGGCGTCGGAACCCGAAGCGTCGCCGCTCCGCAGCTAGCTCTTCAAGACGCGTTCGAAGAGGCCCATTATCCTTGGGAATGCGAACGTAACGAATCATTTGCCGATTCGCGTTGACGTACCGGCAAGCTTGACGTTCACTAACGTCGAGCTGATCGCGGACCGCCTGCACGCCTCGACGTTTCTGCACAGGCGTTAGAAGTTTCCCGAGGCGACAATCCTGAGCGCATCAATGTTCAGCGCTTGGTCGGCAACGATGCGTTTGAGCCGACGATTCTCGTCTTCGAGCGCACGCATCTTTGCAACATCGCTGATTTCCATGCCGCCAAACTTGGCCTTCCACGTGTAAAAGGTCGCAGGGCTGATGCCGTGCCGCCGGCAGATCTCCTTGGTCGCTTCGCCGGCTTCGTGCTCTTTGAGAATACCGACGATCTGCGTTTCACTGAATCGAGACTTCTTCACGGTGATCTCCTTCGAGGCCGAGGGCCTCAGGATTCTCCACCTATTTCCGGAGCCTTTTTCAGGCTACACGTCAGATGCTCGGCGGAAGGGAACAGCCGTAGCACGAACCGCGTGGCCATGGCGACTGGCGTGAAACGGGCGTCGCCGGCCTCGGTTCGCCCGACCGGCACAATCACGTTTCTGTTTTCGGATATCGAAGGCAGCACCGCACGCTGGGAGCGTGACAGCGACGCGATGGAGCCGGCGTTGGCACACCACGATGCGCTGATGCGCGAAGCGCTGGAAGCACACGGTGCGTACGTCTTTAAGACCATGGGCGACGCATTCTGCGCAGCCTTCGCGACGGCTCCGGATGCAATCGCGGCCGCTCTTGACGCACAACGCGCGCTCGCGGCTGCAGATTTTTCGGCGGTCGAGGGCATTCGGGCACGCATGGCTCTGCATTCGGGCCGCAGCGCCGAGCGTGACGGCGACTACTTCGGCCCAACGGTCAATCGGGTCGCGCGTCTGTTGGCAATCGGCCACGGCGGCCAGGTGCTCGTCTCGAATGCCTGCACGCAGGTGCTACAAGATGAGCTGCCGGCGCAAAGCAGCCTGCGCAATCTGGGCAAGCATCGGCTCAAAGATCTGGCGCAGCCCGAGCACGTCTACCAGCTCGACGCGCCGGATCTCGCCGCCGACTTCCCGCCGCTGCGTTCGCTCGACCACCTGTCGAACAATTTGCCGGCTCAGGTTACCTCCTTCGTCGGCCGCGAGGTGGAGATCGCCGACGTCACGGCGCTCATCGAGAAGCATCGCTTGGTCACGCTGACGGGCTCGGGCGGCGTCGGTAAGACGCGCCTCTCCTTGCAAGTCGCGGCCAATCTGATCGACGGCTTCGAAGATGGTGTCTGGTTTGTCGAACTCGCGCCGCTGACCAAGGACGAGTACATTCCATCGACCGTCGCGCTGGTACTGGGTCTGACGCTTGCGCCCGAAGGCGATCCGGTCGAGAACCTCACTCGCGCGCTCAAGGCAAAGCACATGTTGCTCGTCTTCGATAACTGCGAGCATCTGGTCGAACCCGCGGCGCGAGTGATCTCGGCAATCCTACACGGTTCTCCCAAGGTCAAGGTCCTCACATCGAGCCGTCAAGGGCTGGGAGTCGCCGGGGAAGCGACGTATCAAGTGCCATCGCTGGTCTTTCCCGACAAGAAAGATGAAGCGTATCCGGCTGCAATCGACATGCTGCGCTATGAGTCGGTCGCGCTCTTCGCCGAACGCGCGGGGGCCGCGAACGCGACGTTTTCCCTCACCGACGAGAATGCGTCGATCGTGGCCGATATCTGCCGGCGACTGGACGGCATTCCGCTGGCAATCGAGCTTGCAGCTGCGCGGGTGAAGATGCTCAGCCCACGCCAGCTGCGCGAACGGCTCGACGAGCGGTTCCGGGTGCTCACCGGCGGGAGCCGCGACGTGCTTCCGCGCCAACAAACGCTGCGCGCGCTCATCGATTGGAGTCACGACCTGCTCGACGAGCGCGAGCGCGCGCTCTTCCGGCGGTTGGGGATATTCGTCGGCCGATTCGCACTCGAGGGAGCCGTCGCCGTCGGAAGCGGCGATGATGTCGATGAACTCGATGTGTTCGACGTGCTGGCGTCGCTGGTCGATAAGTCGCTGGTGCTCGCCGAACCACATGGCGACGCGCCGCGCTACCGGTTGCTCGAATCGACGCGCGCCTATGCCTCCGAGAAACTCGACGATGCAGGCGAGCGCGATCTGGTTGCGGGCGGCCATCTGCGCTATCTGCGCGACCACTTCGTCGAGCTGCGCGAACGGTTCGACCAGACGGCACGAATTACAGACCTCGATGCGGCGCTGCAGACTGAGTTGGAGGACGTGCGGTTCGCGCTTGACGGCGCATTGGCGCACTCGCGAATCGTCGACGGCGGCGAGTTGCTCGTCAACGTCGACCGGAGCTGGCGAGCCATCGGGGTCGAGGCGGAAGGCACGGCACGCTGTGAGGCTTATCTCGCAGCGCTCCCGGCGGACCAGTCGCGGCTGCGCGCTGGACTGTCAACGGTGTTGTCGTACTTGCTCGGCGATTCCGGCAACATGATGCGCGCCTTTGAACTGGCGACGCGGGCGGTCGAGCATGCGCAGTCAGGCGACGACGTTCAATCGCGCGCTCGAGCGCTAGCCCGGTACGCATACATGGCGGGGTGCCTCCATCGATTTGACGACGTCGATTGGGCCCTCGCGTATGCCGAAGCGATCCCGCAACCCTCACCTAATTTGCGCATTCAGTTGCTCTTGGCGAGAGCACTTTCAAGCCAGTATCGTGGCGATCTTGAAATGGCGGCGCGTCTGCACGATCAGCTGCGCAGAGAGCAGCGCTCGCTCGGAAACGCTCGCGCAGAACGGAGCGCGGCAGCGTCCTGTGCGGAGGTCGAACACGCGCGCGGGCAGACGCAGCGAGCGATTACCATCGTTCGCGAGATGCTTCCGCCGGCGCGGTCCGCGTCCGATAAGAACACCCTTGGCCTCCTGCTCATTAACCTAGCAGGCTATCTCGCCGCTGTAGACGATCTTCACGGCGCTGATGCGGCGGTCCGCGAGGCGGCCGTGATCCATGAGCGCGAGCCCGACCATGTCCACCTCGCGGTTGCGATCGAGAACATGGCGCTCATCTTCGCGCTGCGCGGCGATCGTACACGCGCCGCCACACTCGAAGGCTACGCCGGCGCCGCGTTTGCGCGACACGGATTCCCGCGCGAGTTCACCGAGACGATGACGTACGAACGTCTCACCGCGTTTCTGCGCGAGACCCTCGCAGCCGACGAACTCGCCCGCTTAAGCGCAGAGGGCGCTGCACTTACGCCCGAGGCCGCGGTCGCCCGCGCATTTGCGGAAGACGAATCGACGTAGATTAGACGGCGAGGGCTTCTGCCACAGCTTGGTCTTCCGCTAGCCGCGCGCCCTCTGCGCCTAGCGCTTCGATCTCGACATCGGCGAGTTGCTCGTGCAGGGCAGTCATATGGTTGGCGGATGAGAGATGAATAGCAGCTAACAAAGCGCACTTGATCGAGCACGTCGCTTGCGTTCGTTCCTGTGGGATAGGCCCCAAATCGGGAGCCAGGGATAACTGTGGATCTTTGCCGGGCTACGAAGAAGATCAACCCATGCGCAAGAGCCGTTTTTTACCGAGGCGCGTCGAGATTCTACAGGGCGTTCGATACCGGGACGCCGGCTGAAGAACTCGCCCGCTGCAGCGGCATCCACGCCGACACCCTCCGGCTGTAGCGCTCTAAAGGAGGTGGGGATCAAAGTCGGGCGCGCGGTCAAGCTAGACATCGTGCCAATGGCTGAGCTGGTACCGCCGCCAACTGGAATCGAACCCGTGTATCGGGGTCCCGGCCGATCCCGTCGAATACCCGAGAGTCCTTTCCTGTACGGGTTTTCGCATTTTCGAATCCCGACTGGTCCCGTCGAATCCCGGCGAGTTTTGGGGAATCCGTTAGATCGCCGTTAGAGAAACAGGCGCTTTCTTAGCAGCTGTGGACCCTGGGATGTTAAGCATAAGGGATTTACTAAAGCATTGCACGCGGGATTGTACCGCAGCTTGCCGTGAGCTCCTGCCAGAGGTCGCGAAACCTATGCGAGCGATCTTGCGCGAGCCTTGCTTCGTCGGGTGTGAGCTCTGCGAGAAAGGCATATCCATGGCGGCAATCCGCCAGCATGTGGCCCGGATCAATGTTTATCGTTCGACGGATAAGTTGTCGTAAGTCCTCCCAATCAAACTGTCGGGGGTCCTCAAATTTCCGCATGAGGGCTGCGGGGTCGAACGTGTCGTTGGCCTGCCAAAGCTTGAGCACGACGAGGCATCGGATCAAAGCCTGGTCGAGCGGTCGTGTAGCAAAGAGCGAGAGGTCGTAGATATCGCGCGCCTTGTTGCGCTGATAGCAAGCTCTGATCTTCTCCGAAAGGATTTCGGGAAGCGCCATGCAGGCAATGTCGACCGGTGCGAAGGGCAAGAGCGGAAAGTAGCTCTGTGGCACTTGAGGGCGCCGTTCGATCGGGAGTGTCGGCGTTTCACGCCGGCTCACTTGTAACTTGATGTCGCTTTGTCCTGATGTATTCCATGCGTGCGCGTAGGTCGGACTGACGCCCCACGACAGGCCGTCTTGTGTTAAGTAATACCCGTCGTCTGGTATTGCAAATGTTAGGCCATGGAAAGGCGCTTCGAACGCTTCCATCATTGCGAGGATCAGATCCTCGTGGTCGTGTTCTTCAAGTCCTGTAAAGTCGAGATCGGTTGAGAAGCGGCCTTGGCTTCCCATGATCATTTTTCGAATGCAAGTGCCGCCTTTGAATGCGAGGCGATCAAGAATACCTCTTTCGGCAAGAAGCTGGAGAAGGTACGTAAGCACGATTTCCTTCTCTGCGATCATAATATCGCGGAGGCCGGATTCGGCTGCGTATCTTTGTACCTGCGGTCGCGTCAGCACAGCGCCTGTTTCCGTTTAAGAGTATGACGGCGCCCGAGTCCTGCGCTAGCCTTCAGTTCCGCGCCAGAGGCGTGAACAAGGACGCGCCAATTGGCGTCATAGCCGGGAGCGTCGGGCGCGGGCTTTTTCGGCCCGATGATGGCAGGACGATCACCTCCAACATGCTTGCGCAGGCGATTACGGACGACGGTTGGTATTTCGGCCTGGACGTGGTCTACATACCAGCCGGCGCGCTGGGTCAGCGCGCGAGAGTCGATGCGATCGAGATAATCGGCAAAGCGCTGCCAGTTCAATCGCCCGCTGGCGCTGCCGAGGATAATGGCGGCCTCGGCGATTCCGCCGGCGAGTTTGGGTCGGTCCAGACAATCGATCACGGTTTTTTCGTGGTCGGACATTTTTACGGCGTAACCGTAGACATCGACATCGGTGTAACCGAAGAGGCGATGCGGGCTTTGGTTCACGATGCGCACGTCAACGTCGAGAAGCCGCCGGTCGCGGCGGTGGACGGGCGTGACCAACCAAATGACGTTTCGGACCTGGGTGGTGAAGCCGTAATGGGCGGCTGCGGTGCCGTAGCCAAAGTAATAAGGCTCGACAATGCGGCTGGCGAGCGCGAGGAGATTTGACTCGCCGAGAGCGTCTGGGCCTTGGTCGGGCGGGATGAGGAGATAGCGCCCCCAGCTTGCGCGTTCGAGCCAGCCCTTGCGGCGCAAGGAGTGGATGACGTGGTCGGCTGCCTTGAGCGTGATCCCAAGTAAGGAGGCGACGTCCTGGCGGCGGATTTCGCGGCGGCCGTGTTCTGCCAAGCTTAGAACGACCCGGCCCTCATGGGCGGACAGCGATCTTGTCTGGAAGGCCGAATTCATATGCACAAAACCCCGGAAAAGCCTTGGTTTCGTTAATATGATAGCAGACTTGGGGCTCCTGTCAACAGTTTCACGAAACCCCGCCTTTTCCGGGGTTTCGTTGATGTAATGGCATGGGCTGTCCACCCTTTGGGGTAAGATAATAACCGGTTGGTTGCTAGGTTACGATTGGGCTTTTCGCGGACCAAGCCTCGTGAGCATGACCCTCCCAAGCATCGACTTCTTCAGAGACGGCATAATCGGCACGACCGTTGCGACGGTACGCTGCAACATCCCCAGGCGAATTCGCGGGCAGCGCTCGACGGTCGGGCCTGTCTTACAGTTACCGCTCGAAGCTGTCCACGAGCGTTCGGCTAAGATCATGATGCTTTACGGTGTCCTGAAGTTGGCCGGTGAAAATGAGGGAATCACGATCCCGGCACAGTCATTTGTTATCAACGACACGCAGCTGCGCATTCCCATGACCGATGAAGAGTTTGCGCGGATCGAAACGCACCGCGCCGGCAAAGAAATCGCCTTCGAGCTTTGGCTGCGCGGTTGGGGCACGCTCGAAAACCAGTTGATCGCCTTGGCTTCCAATAACCAAGGGGTACACCTGGCCATACCGCGTGAAGATTGGATCAGGGTGCTTGGCGAATGCGGATATGGAACGCGGCGACTCATCGAGTTGCCGCCCGCGCCTTCGCGGGATCAACAAAAATGGGACGAGGCGTCCGCCCTCATTCAAGGAGCAGCGGCTCGACTAGCTTCCGGCGATGCTGGCGGGGCGATGACTCAGATCCGCAATGCCTTGCAACGCATTGTCGAATCGGTCGGCGACTGCATCGGGCGCCCTCGAACGGCGCACGACAGCGCGCTCAAAAACTACGCCTTGGCCGTCAAGGGCGACCTCGAAAAGAAGCATCAAGATAAAACCGATGACCCGTACCAGGTTCTCGCCGACGCGGTTCAGCTTGTGGTTTCAGCCTTCGGCTTTGCCTCGGACCCGCCGCACAACGATCTTGACGCCGCCGAGCGAACTCATGCCGAGCTTGCGATAGCCGTGACGGCGGCCATCTATTGCTATTGCGCCAGGACAATCAAGGCGAACGGGATTTGAGCCGCTACACCTTGTCGAAGTCGTCGTCTGAATATGAAATCACCCATGGTGACTCGCCCATGCCTTTCATCGCAATCTTGAATCGCACAACTCTTATCGGATCACGCTCGCTCACTGGAATCTCGACGATGGCCATGGGGTCCGGAAGCGACCGCTGAACGCACCAAACGATCACTTCTTCCACGAAGCGATTGAGGTGGTTGAGAAGGCTCACAAAATATTGCCGCAGTGGCAGGCCAAGGGCCTCGGGTTCGATGATGTGAACGACCCCGTCTGCGTCTTGCTGGTAGCGCATCTTCGGCGGCACATAGTTCTTGTGCTCCATGGCGATTCGCCATGCGCGCAACGGGTGAAGCCACTTGCGGCTCTCGGCAACATAGCTCGCGAGCTCTGGATCGGCGGCCGCGAGCTTGGGAAGCTGTTTTGCGTACTCTTTGTCATTGTCGAAGAGAAAGCCGATATCGGTTCCGAAGATCTTCGTAATGTGCTGGATTTTCTTCGCGACGCGCGCGGCGCCCATGACCAGGATGTTGAGAAACCGGCCAAGGTTTTGGTCGATGGGCTCCGTAACATGATAGGCGTTTGATCGGCGTACAGCTCGCCCGCTCTCGACGCCGGCAGCGTGGGATTGCCAGAGGTCGAGCAATTCGCGCAACGTAGTCCGCAGTTCAATCAAGTGGTTGATGACGAACTGAAAGAGCTCGTCGAACTCCGCTACCTTCGTTTGGTCATGCAGTGCCTGAGCGCGTAGCATCGGCAGCGCCATCAATATGCGCGCTCCAAACGGCGACGAAGAGCCCTCGTCTATGAAGGGCGCAATCGTAAAGTCCTGAGTCGATTTGCGCACGACGACCCCCTTCATTCGCTTTGCGATGTTAGCCATGAGGTCGATGAAGCCCGCGGCGTCGATCGGGAGCACCGAAGATAATTGCCGGCCACACGATCGCAACCTCTTGATCGAGTCAGTCGCGGACCAGCAGTCAGACCCGCTGGTGGCGATTATGGTCGACGACAACAACGACGAGCCTGCCCTACCGGAAATGTTAGTATCAGATGTCGCAAAAAACAGCTTTAGGCGCACACTCCAATTCCCAGCGGGCCAGATCTGGTACGGCCCGCAGATCGTGGCGCAGGATACGCAGACGCACCAAGCGGTCGTCGGAGCCCAAGCCTATAGCAGCAACCTTTCGGACTTCGTCGTATTCGACCTCGCGAAGGGTACGGTGAGCACATTTCCATCGGTAAACGGATGGGGCGCCTTTCAAGGCATCGCGATCGACTCGACGACCGATACGATGTGCACCACGACGAGCGTCGACTTCAGCGTCCAGTTCTACAACCTAAAGACGCGTCAGGGATTGACCGAACAGCTCCCCGGGGCAGATGGAGAACAGCAGAGCGGTGCGGCTATCGCTGCCGACCCGGTGAATCATCTTTTCGGTCTCACAACCGCTTTCAAGCGTCTCGCCGAGTGGCGGCAGCACCATCTTCGTGTACGATGAGAACGGTACCCTCGTCGAGACGATCAACGGCTTCTCGTTCCCAAACAGGTTCTCGGCGGTCTTCGAACGTGTCGAAGTCAACGCGACACAGCGGACCGGCTACGTGAACGGTCCGGCTGCGAACGAACTTCAGGAATTCACGTACTAAAAACCCGCCGGAGCCCACAGCCGCGCCCCCATGGCGCCTATCGGCGGCCTTCGTCGCTGTATAGCTCGCTCCGATCGAAGCCGCAGGCGTGCTCCGGCCTAGGATAATCCGTACCAAGCTAAGTTCCCGGATCGGCGAACAGGGAGAGGCTGGCCTTGCCCAAGCAGTGCGGCCCCGAGGCGAGAAAACGCTACAGAAGTGACGAGATTCTTCGGCGCGCGGCTGCGGAAGTTTTCGCTATTCGCCGCGCTCCTCGATCACGGCCTGGAAGAAATCTTGCGAGCGCGGATCGATCGGCACTTGCCCGCGAAAAGCGAGCTTCTTCAAGCCCTTGGCTTTCCCGATCGGTGAGAGGCGGAAGGCCTCCACGATGCGCGGCAAGCGTGACTTTGGCCCGCTTAATGCAGTCGAGCACGGCGCGGCCGAAGTTCCACAGGTCCCACTGGCGAGCCGTCTGCCCGAGCGAAGACCAAGTCTTCGTCTTGATAGGCGCCACCGAGAAAGAGCTTCTCCTCCGCCTGTGCTGCGCTGTGCGAGTCTCGGCGCACGAGCGGGCAGTGGAGCGGCGATAACCAGGCACGCCACAAGAATGCGTTGCGAGCGTGGGATAACATTTGTGTCTTTCAGCGAGCGTTCGGCACCGGCAAACATGAGCGCATTCGCGAGATGCAGTCGGGGCGGGTCCTGCGCACGGTTGACGGTCTGTACGGAACCGTGATACGCGCGCGCTAGGGCTCGGGAAGCGGATTAGAGTACGTCGGCGATCTCTCCGGCTGTTCGAGCACGACTCTTAGCTCTGAACAAATTAAAATAGTCGTCTTTTTGCTACGGACATCAACGACTCAAACATCTGGATTATCGATTATCCGTCAGGTAAGTAAGGATGATTCTTACCCAGCCTTATGGTTTCGAGGATACGGATGGCGTCGCGGTCTGTCCGGTGGGCAAGTAAACCCCGCGGAACGCTTGACGGAGATCGCTTTTTCACTGCGGGGCCGCTGCGGTGGAATAGGTGATCGATGCGACGAAGGCCCTGAAACGGGCAAGAGTTCAAGCTTCCGGGGGACCTAGCCAATGAAGATCTTCGCATTCGATCGTTGCGCACTATTCGTCGGCGCACTGGCGACATCGCTCGCGTGGGGCGGCCGGCCGGAGAAATGGCATGCCTAGAAAGCGAATTCCTCAGCCGCGGTTCGATGCCGAAACGATCCGCGCCTGCGGTGAACTGCTCAGATTCGCCATCGAGGCGCGCCCGCTCCCCGCTAACGCTCTCGCTGCGCGGATGTCGCCGTCAATCGATCGCCGCGACGTTGCAAAGGCCGTTCGGTCAGCGTTCGACGAACTCTCGCCGAGACAACGTGAAATCGTCGTGCGCTGCGAAATCAGGGGCGAGCCCTATGCCGCGGTCGCAAAGTCACTGCACCTCTCCGAGCGACACCTCTACCGCGAACGACGAGCTGCGCTCAGCCGCATCGCGCGCCGGCTTCTCACCGATGAACCCGCCAACACCG